>ENA-ORCX01000335-ORCX01000335.1-marine-metagenome-genome-assembly--contig:-NODE-335-length-21458-cov-5.636780_pt1 | contig 21458 bp, 20 predicted proteins | sample MGYA00248630_ERZ508518 | MGnify/ENA primary metagenome ERZ508518 (study PRJEB26188, sample SAMN06268768) | marine metagenome | isolation source: Bioluminescent Bay, La Paraguera, Puerto Rico | place...
CCGCGGGATAGCCGTTGTGTTTCAGTGTTTTCCGCTCCCATGTATTCAGTTCTTTTATCTCTTTGGAAAAATCGGCGGGCTCGGCGCCGGACAGCGCCTGGCGGGCGGCTTCGGCCATGGCGCTCCGCAATTGCCTGCGCCGGGCAAATAATTCTGGAATGATTCCCTTGATCTCAGCTTCCCGCCGGCGTAGGGCGTCTTTTGCGTCCAGGCGGCGGCGGTCAAGGACCTGCCGGATGGTTTTATGATCCACCATATGCTCTCCTACCGGTTATCGATGAGCTGTTCCAGTTCCTCGTCGGTGTATTCCCGCTCGGTAAAATCCCCGAATCCTATCTTTTTTGCGGCGGCCGTTTCATTTATCGCGCTGACCCGGCTCTGACGCCGCTCGTGGTCCTGCTTGGCCGCACTCAGGGTTTCGATCCCATCTTTGCGCCAATTGTCCAGGATCTTGTGGATAAAGGGGATTTTCTCCTTGGCGTTCAGCGCGTACTCCGCCGCCTGCAGGATCATCTCAAAGGGCAGATCCCATTTCTCGGTCCACATTGCGTAGGCCCGGCGGTCTACGGGCCGCAATGAGCGCTGCTCCCCGGCGCGGTTTAGGACCAGCGCCAGTTCATCGTCCTGCTGCCGGTGCTTATCCAGCCGGGCCGCAGCCTTTTTCGCGGTATCCACCCCCGCCGCCGTCCATTGCGTAAGCGTCCTCCCCAGATCGTCAAATCCGGGAGAATCATGGGTGCGGACGCACTGGTCGCAGGCCAGCAATATCATCTCCTGGCTGAATTCCATCTCCCCGGTCCAGTGGGAGTACATTTCTTCTTCCCCCTGGGTGTAGGAAGCCCGCCGCATGCGCAGCCTGCGGACCGTCTCCTTGATCCCCGCCACCTGTTTGGTCCTGTCTTCCACGGCTTTTTCGATGGAGACGGGGTCTTTGGCCCCCGCCTGGTGGTGGCGGGCAAGCACCTGGTCCAGGTAATTAAAGGTGGGATGCTGTACCTTTGCCGTGTCCTTGCAGGCGGCGATGAGCGCCTCCCGGTTAAATCCCCACTCGTAGACCCATTTCCGGGCGAGCTCCAGCTCGGGCCGGGAGGGCGCGCGGTGGATGCCCAGGTATTTCAGGACCGCGCGGGCGTTGCTGTAGATGGCCTCGTGCTTTTCTATGTATTCTTCCGCTTTCTGCAGGGTGTTGATCTTGTCGTCGGCCCAGGCGGTGGCCACCTTGTCCAGGTAATTGATACTGATCTTGGGCCCCTTGCTGGTGAGGTAAAAACGGATCATCATCAGCACCACTTCCTCGGGCAGGTGCAGGTTCTCGATCCACTCGTATATTTTCAGGTATTCCTGGGGGGTGAGCAGGCGCGACTCAAATATCATCTGCAGGTTCTGGTTAAAATCCTTGTACCTGTACAGGCTCTTCTGGGGCTTCATGCGGTTGTTGTACAGGATGTCCTTGATATTGACGTACTCTACCTTCAGCTGCCCCGTCTCGGTCTCTCCGATGGACACGATGCCCTGGCGCTCCCAGTACCGGTAGGCGTTTTCCACGGTCTCCAGCTCCATCCCCAGTGCGTGGGCAAACCGTTCCATGCTGTTTTCCGAACCCTGGGTGTGGTAACATTGACTGAGGCCGTATAGATAGACCTTCACGAATTCGCCGGGGGCTTTCAGCATGAATTCCTGGATGAACAGGTTCTCCACCGGCGTGACGTCAAACATATGAAATTGGTCTGAAAAGGCGCAAAAACCCATATGGTCTCCCGGCTGAAAATGATTTTATGGAACGGCCCCGGATCAAAGAGGGTAATTATTATCTTACCACATCCCCCCATCATTGGAAAAGGGCTTTTGGACGATTTAATATCCATTGAATAAAAAAGAAAAGCTTGCGCCCCGGTTAAAGGCCATGTATGATGGGAAGAGTAAAAAAGGAGGTGCCAGTATGGCCGAGATAACCAAGGATATGACGATTGCACAGGTGCTGGAAGTGGACGAGGGAACCGCTCCCATCTTTATGGAATACGGGATGCACTGCCTGGGATGCCCGGTGTCCCGGGGAGAAACCGTGGAGGAAGCGGCGGCGGTCCATGGCATCGATGCCGATGCGCTGATCAAGAGTCTTAACCAGCAAGTAGCGGGCAAATAATCCGTCAATACATCCAAAACCGCCGGCTCGCCCGGCGGTTTTTTTGTGTGTGGGGCAGGGGGGCGGGAAACAATAAAATCCGAACGTTTATAATAATTTAACAGAATATGTTCGATATTTTTATTGCCAACCCACCGCCTTTCTGTTATGATGGTCAGTGCTTGAGGAACCGCAGAGCGAAACACACGCCGGCGGGACGGGTGTCAGGATTTATACAGTGGTCCTTGGGAGAAGCACGGGAGCATAGGAGGGAAGCAAATGGCTGCTTTGGTACTGGTAGGCGCCCAGTGGGGCGACGAGGGAAAGGGAAAGATCACGGACTTTGCGTCCAGCAGGGCCGATATGGTGGTCCGCAGCATGGGGGGCAATAACGCCGGCCACACCGTGGAAACCGGCGGGGTCTGCTACAAACTGCACCTGATTCCCTCGGGGATACTGTATCCGGAAAAGCAGAACGTACTGGGCAACGGCATGGTCATCGATCCCGCCGCCCTGGTGGGGGAGATGGATTACCTCCTCGCGCGGGGCATCTCTGTGGACAATCTGTATATCAGCGACCGGGCCCATCTGGTGTTTGCCTACCACCGGGAGTTGGACGGACTCTCTGAAGAGGCCCGGGGGGCCGGGGACATCGGGACCACTAGAAAGGGCATCGGCCCCGCCTATATGGACAAGATGGAGCGCATCGGCATCCGCGTATGCGATATGGCCGACGCGGATGAATACACCGAACTGATCAAACGCAATATCGCCATCAAGAATACACTGCTCACCAAACTCTACGGCCATGCCCCGGTGGATGTGGCAGCGCTTTTGGAGGAGGCCATGGCGGCCAGGGAGCGGCTCCTGCCCCATATCGCCGACACCTCCGTCATCATCAACGCCGCCATCCGCGCCGGCAAAAAGGTGCTCTTTGAGGGCGCCCAGGGGACATTATTGGATATCGATCTGGGGACCTATCCCTATGTGACATCCTCGTATCCCACCGCCGGCGGCGTCACCATCGGTTCGGGGGTCGGGCCCACCGCCATCGACCGGGTCATGGGGGTGGCCAAGGCCTACACCACCCGGGTGGGCAAGGGGCCGTTTCCCACAGAGCTCTTTGACGATACCGGCCAGGCCATCCGGGACAAGGGCCATGAATACGGCACCACCACCGGGCGGCCCCGCCGCTGCGGCTGGCTGGACGGGGTGATCCTGCGCTACGCCGTTCGGGTCAACGGTTTCACCGGCCTCTGCCTCACCCGGCTGGACACGCTGGGCGGCTTTGACAAAGTGAACGTATGCACCGCCTATGATATGGGCGGGCGCACCGTCACCGATTTCCCGGCCCGGTTGGACGATCTGGGCAGATGCACCCCGGTCTATACCGAGCTTGACGGCTGGTCTTCTGACATATCCCATATCCGTAAATTTGATGCCCTGCCCTCTGCGGCCAAGCAATATGTGGCCTTCATCGAGGAGATGACCGGTATTGCCGTGGACATGATTTCGGTGGGAGCCGGACGGGAGGAGACCATACTGCGCGGCGATATTTTCTGACCCGGTATTCCCTGGTACGGACCCAGTGGCAGCAGGGAACCGGGTAAGTCATGATACACGCCGTGTCGGTTAATTTTTCGCCCGTCTTCGTTAAAAATACTCGGAATACCGCCCGGTATTCCTGCGCTTTTTGCCTTGCTGGACAAAAAATTCTCTCGACAAATCGCGCATCAGACGTACCCAGTGGTTCCCTGGGTACGATCCGCCCCGATAGGCATACAATAGGGATGTATCCCCAGCGTATTGCCGATGGGTCTATATGCCAGTATACCCGCCTGGTTTTATATTGACACGAGCACTTTATGCGTGGTATCATAAGGCCCGGTCTCAGTCGCGCTTCACTGAAAATGCGACTATATGCGACCCATTAGCTCAGTCGGTAGAGCACCTGACTTTTAATCAGGGTGTCCGGCGTTCGAATCGCCGATGGGTCACCAAAAGCACGGCTTGGAATTGTGCGGTGAGGCCGCACAATTCCAAACGCGCTAGTAACTGTTTTAGAGTACCGTAAGTAGGGGCACGGCTTTGCAAAGCAAAACGCGCCCAACGCAGTAGCAGACAGGTACGCCGTACTTTAGAACCGAGGGTATGGAAAAGCCGTATCTAGCAGCTCACTAGAGCACCGTAAGTAGGGGCACGGCTTTGGCTAAAGGTGTGGATTGCGAAGCAAACGCACCGATAAGGAAAAGCCAAACGCGCCCAGCGCAGTAGCAGACAGGTACGCCATACTTAAGAACCGAGGGTATGGAAAAGCCGTATCTAGCTACTCACTAGAGTACCGTAAGTAGGGGCACGCTTTGGCTAAAGGTGCGGATTGCGAAGCAAACGCACCGATAAGGAAAAGCCAAACGCGCCCAACGCAGTAGCAGACAGGTACGCCATTCTTTAGAACCGAGGGTATGGAAAAGCCGTACCTGGCAGCTCACTAAAGCACCGTAAGTAGGGGCACGGCTTTGGCTAAAGGTGCGGATTGCGAAGCAAACGCACCGATAAGGAAAAGCAAAACGCGCCCAGCGCAGTAGAAAACAGGTAGGCCGTACTTTAGAACCAAAGGTATGGAAATGCACCTTAAAACTGAATATCCATAGTGCTGGTGTAGCTCAACTGGCAGAGCAGCTGATTTGTAATCAGCAGGTTGCGGGTTCGAGTCCCATCACCAGCTCCATCAAGGACATAGCTTTCCGAAACAGGAAGTTATGTCTTTCTTTTATATAAATGCTATAGCGATGATGCAGAAGCATTTAAGGGGGGAACCCGTATGACGGTACTCACATATATAGGCACACAACCGATAGAAACTGACCGTCTTTTGTTGCGTCGGTTTACCCAAGATGATAGTGAGACGGTATTTGAGAAATGGGCAGGCTCTGAGGAAAATTCGCGGTTTGTCATGATAAGTCCCCATAAAAGCGTCGCCGAAACAAAACATTTGATATCTGATCCAAGATTCTACATGTGGGGGATTGTCTTTGAAAACGAGCTGATCGGATATATCTGCGGCAATGAAATAAACGAAGAAATCAGGAGTATCTGCATAGGTTACTGCATTACAAAAATCCATTGGAATAAAGGCATAGCCACAGAAGCCGCGAGGGCGGTAATCCGGTATTTTTTCTCTCTGGGATTCAATAGAGTTTTTTCCTGTCACAATCCCAAGAACCCGGCCAGCGGGAAAGTGATGATGAAAAGCGGTATGACGTTCGAAGGTAGAATACGGGGCGGATCGCTTCTCGCCGGGGAAATATGCGACTGCCTACAGTATTCTATTTTGCGTGCGGATATACTAGGCCACGGCGGGGCGGGTAGTGAGGTATAACTTCAAGCAGAGTATAATCACTTCCAGTATTTTCTCCCATTCCCTCCCTCCCGGATGGTATATAATGAAGATAAGACCTATACCATTGGAGGTACTATGAGAAAATCGATTTTATTGATCGCTTTAGCGGTTATCCTGCTGTTTGTTGGCTGTGACCAGATCGGCATCGATGTGCAGGAGGGGTCTTCCCCCGGTGGCCAGGGACCTGAGGACTCCCCCATGGCGGCTCCCGATACCAGCGAAACGCCTGGGGACGGGCAGTCCACGGGCCAGGGCACGGACAAGGGGGAATTGACCGAGACCGACTTTACGATAACGGTGGAAGACGTTTCCTTCACCATCGGCACCGACCCGGCCGAGGTCATCGATACCTTCGGCGACGGCGGGGCCAATGAGGATAACAATTTCGGATTCATCGGGTGGGACCCGACCAATACCTATAAATACTTCCGCCACGATTACGATGGGTTTTCCATCGTGGTGAAGACCAATGTGGTGGAAGCCACCTCCGAGATCAGCCAGATCGAGCTGACCGGTATCGCCACCGGCCGGGGCGTCGCCCCGGGGGACACCCGAGAGGATATGACGGCCCAATACGGTCAGCCTGACGAGGAGAAGTCCGATGAGGGGATGACCGACTGCACCTACCGGTCCGGAGTCAGGACGATGGTATTCGTGCTGAATGACAGCGGAGTCATCGGGCTTATCAATATAGACTAAAAGCGTATTGAAAAGGCCGCTTTACATGTGAAGCGGCCTTTTTGTATATCGGACGGAATGCGCGATACGGTCCCTGTACCTTGTCTCCCACCGATAATATAGCAAAAGGATGATGGTCGAGCAGATGATCAGCAGTATCTGGAAAAAGGTGTTCCAATGATGATACACGCACCACCCCTTTGCGATCAATACGGCATTGATGGCGATGTGGATGATACCGACAAAGAACAGCACCCAGTACCGTGATTTTCTGCTCTTGAACACCAAAAACCCGATACACGCGATGACCGCCGACAGCAGTCCCAATCCAACAGCGATCACCCAATTGTCCGTAAACCCGTCGGTGAAAATGCCCGGACGCCATTGAAACAATTCAAGGAGCGTACCAAATAAAGTAGGCGGGAACGCCATGATCACGTAACTGGCCGGCGCGATCATAAGCGCCTCCGGCAGGGGCGGATTGTAGTTAATATAACGATGGGCCAGCCAGGCGAATAAGGCGGCCCCCATGCAGTACATCAGAAACGTATAGATCCATGAGAAATGATGGTATTCAATAAGGTGCAGCTTGAGAAACAATAATTCTATCATCGTCAGTGTGATCGGGTATACGAGGGGTATCCACCACTTTCTGTACTTGGCGAAATAATAGGTGTAGATGACCAGCATCAGCGGCATGATGACGAGATCGGACAGAAGCAGCGCGTTTTTTATATCCCTGTTCGTGTCACTGAACATCTTTAGATACAAGCTGAACAATCTCAGATGATAGCACAACAGGATATCCGGTAGATCGGTGAGGATGAGGGAAGAGAACACGATTTCCAATATGGAATGCCAGGATAATTTGCCCTTTATTTTGATGTGGACGAACCAACCTAGTACGACTGCGGTTAAGATAAAATAGGCCATGAATATCAGTATTCCCTATTTCAAATGTAAAGTTCGCTGTAAATGAAAGCGGAAGGCGCTGCCTTCCGCTTTTCTCATATTTATTGTCTTTCCCTATGCCGTCGACTCCGCCTTCTCGCTCAGTACCTTGGCGTAATAATTGATGATGTCACTGCGTCGTACGATTCCGATGAAAATCCGGGTGTCGTCGATCACCGGCACGAAGTTCTGGTTCATGGCCAGGTCCACCAGGTCCAGGATATCGGCGTCCACGGGCACCGGTGTGTTTTGGACCCGTTTGGGGATCTTCTTGATCCGCACCTTGTGGGTGTCCTTAAATGACATCTCGGGGTGATCCTTCAGGTACCAGAGCAGGTCCCCCTCAGTGAGGGTTCCCGCGTACCGGCCCGCCTTGTCCACCAGGGGCACCGCCGTATAGCGGTGATACTGCATCTTCTCCAGCGCCTGGCGCATGGTCATGGATGTATTTAGATAGGCAACCTCATTCTTCGGCGTCAAAAAAAAGGCGATATTCATTCAACGCACACCTCCATACACATCATACGCTATGAATGTGATCAATTTGTAACTATAGTATGAATCTTTATTAAAAAAGGCCGGGCATGAAAGACAGGGTGATATACGCCGTGTAGACGAGGAGCAGCAAAAGCCCGTTCCAGCGGCGGAAATTCCCCTTCTGCAGCACGAAAAGCAGGACCATGCTCACCACCAGAAACACCGCCGGGAGGTGAAAGCTTAAAAGCATCCTGTCCACCGGGATGGGCAGTATCGCCGCGGAAGAGCCGATCACCAGGACGATATTGAGGATATCCGCCCCGATGATATTGCCCACGCTGATGTTGTAGGCCTTTTTGCGGATGGCGGTGATCGCCGTCACCAACTCGGGGAGCGACGTCCCGAAGGCCGTCATGCTTACCCCGATGACGATATCGGGGACCCCGATCATCCGGGCGATCTTGACCCCGTTCTGGACCAGGAGGGAGGACCCCCCCACCGTGAACAGCACCCCGATGACAAAGAGGCAGATATTGCGGACCACCGTTTTGCGCCGCTTGTCCACCGGCGGGTCGGGATGGGCGTCGGCGTATCGCTTGGCGTCCCGGACATTGCCCGCCATGTACAGGAGCAGGAGCAGCAGCAGGATAAACCCGGCGAGCCGTCCCACCTGATAAAACTGGGTGCCGATGAAGAATATAAGGAGTATGAGAAACAAAAGAAACGCCCCGTTTTTGAACAACCGCTTGCTTTCATTGAGGGGCGGCCGGGCGAATATGATCGTGATGCCCAGGATAAACGCCGTATTGCAGACGATGGAGCCCAATGCGTTTCCCACCGCCATCTGGGCGTGGCCGAGGATGGCGGAACTGACCGATACCGTGGCCTCGGGGAGCGTGGTGCAGAGACTGACCAGCGTCGCGCCGATGATGAGTTCGGGGACGTCCAGTACCCGGGCGATCCAGACCGAGGAGTCCACGAACCAATCCGTGCCCCGAATGATCAGCAGTAATCCTGCGGCAAATAATAAGAAGGGTACGATCCCTCCGGCTTGACTGATTTGATCCCATAGCGTGCCCAGCATGATAGTACCTCCATTGTGCAACCCGATTATTATACTGAATAACAGGCAGTCTGTAAACCGGATACGGGAGCGCTTATCAAATTGATATAAGGATTGCGGAGGTTATTGAGACAAACCGATTTTCAAGTCGTACCACATACGGGATATTGAACCGGCCGTAAACCCTGTGAGGGGCAGGATTACCGCGTACATTGACGAATACCTTATTCGGCCTGTCGGGTATGCCGGAGGCCTCACGCTATGATTTTAGCTATGGATAGGAGGATGTCATGCGGCTGGGAGCACCGATCTATACCAAATACCGGACCCCCGGTGAATGGGCGGTCGCGGTCCGGGACAAGGGGTACGGCGCCGCCCTGTGTCCCGTGGGGGCGGATGCGGATATCTCCGAGATCAGGGCCTATGAGAAGATCGCCAAGGAGAATGATATCGTCATCGCCGAGGTGGGGGTGTGGAACAATCCCCTGCACCCGGATCTGGGGGAAAAGAAAAAGGCCCTTGCCCACTGCTGCGCGCAGCTACTGCTCGCCGACGAGATCGGCGCCCGATGCTGTGTCAATATCGCAGGATCAAAAAACCCGGAACGCTGGGACGGACCCCACCCGGACAATTTTACCCCGGAGACCTTTGATGAGATCGTCTCGACCGCGCGCTATATCATCGATACCGTAAAACCCAAAAGAACCTATTATACCCTGGAGCCCATGGCCTGGGCCGTCCCCGACACGGCGGAGAGCTATCTCAATTTGATCCGGGCCATAGACCGGGAGCGGTTCGCCGTTCATCTCGATATTGTCAATGTGATCCGCACCCCACGGGAGCATTATGGCAACGCCGGGCTGATCCGTGAGTGGTTCCGGCTGCTAGGCCCCCATATCCGCAGCTGCCACGCCAAGGATACGGTAATGGAGGCACGCTTCACCTCCCACACCGGGGAGGCGGCTCCGGGCAAAGGGGCGCTGGATTATGGGACGCTTCTGCGGGAGATCGAGGGACTGGACCCGGATATGCCCCTACTGATCGAGCACCTTGAACATGAAGAAGAATACGATGACGCCGCCCGGTATATCCGGAGCGTGGCGGCCCGGGAAGGGGTGCCGCTTCGATGATGGACGCACAACGGTATCTGAAATACCCGGTGATCGCCGCTTTGCCCGGGGGAAGGCTTTCTCCCGAGGCGCTTAGGGCCCCGATCGATGTGTACTTCATGCTGGGGGGCAGTATCATGGACCTCTCCCACAGGGTGACGCGCCTCCGGGAAGGAGGCCGCCGGGTCTTCGTGCACATCGACCTGGTGGAGGGCCTGGGACGGGACACGGCGGCGGTGGACTACCTCATGCGCCACGTCCGGCCCGACGGGATGATTTCCACCAAGACCGATCTATTGACCCACGCCAAAGAGGTCGGGCTGACCACGGTACAGCGGATATTTCTGCTGGATTCCCTCTCCTACGAGCGGGGTGTCAACGCGGCGCGGAAACTGGGACCCGACATGGTGGAGGTGATGCCTGGGGTCATGCCCCGGGTGATCCGGGAATTAACGCGTGCACTGCCCTGCCCCGTCATCGCAGGGGGGCTGATCCGCACCCGGCAGGACGCCCTGGAGGCGTTGGAAGCCGGGGCGGTGGCCATATCCACCAGCAGACAGGAGCTGTGGGCAAAGACAGTTTAAAGCAGACAAAGGGGGACATTAGAGATGAAACGATACATATTGGCGCTGGACCAGGGGACCACATCCAGCCGCGCGATCCTGTTTGATGGAGGGGGGCGCGCCGTCGCGTCCCATTCCGTCGAGTTCGAGCAGCTGTTTCCCCAGCCGGGGTGGGTGGAGCACGACGCCGAGGCCATCTGGCAGAGCCAGCTTGCCTCCATGCGGACAGCGGTGGAAAAAAGCGGCGTCGATCCCGGAGAGATCGCCGCCATCGGGATCACCAACCAGCGGGAGACGGTGCTGGTCTGGGACCGGCACACGGGCAGACCCATCCACAACGCCATCGTGTGGCAGGATAGGCGTACCGCTTCCGAGTGTGACGAGCTGACCCGGCGCGGATACGCGGACGCCATACGGGAAAAGACGGGGCTCATCATCGACCCCTATTTTTCAGGGACCAAGATCGCCTGGCTGCTGGATCATGTGCCGGGGGCCAGGAAAAAGGCGGAAAACGGAGATCTGCTGGCGGGGACCATCGACAGCTGGCTGATCTACCAGCTTACCGGGGGCAGGGTCCACGCCACCGATATGACCAACGCCAGCCGCACCATGCTTTACAATATCCATACTCTGGAGTGGGACAGGGAACTGGCCCGGTGGCTCGATATTCCACTGTCCATGCTCCCCGCTGTCGTGCCCAGCAGCGGTATGATCGGGGAATGTGAACCCGCCCATCTGGGGAAGGCTATACCCATCTGCGGGGCGGCGGGAGACCAGCAGGCGGCCCTCTTCGGCCAGGCCTGTTTTGCCGAGGGAGAGGCCAAGAACACCTACGGCACCGGCTGCTTTTTACTGATGAATACCGGGGAGACGTGCGTGAATTCCGAGCACCGTTTGCTCACCACCATCGCCTGGGGCTTCGAGGACCGGGTGGAGTACGCGTTGGAGGGCAGTATCTTCATGGCGGGCGCCACCATCCAGTGGCTCCGGGACGAACTGCGCCTGATCGAGACGGCGGCCGAGAGCGAACGCCTGGCCCGTGCGGTGCCGGACACCGGGGGGGTATACGTGGTCCCCGCTTTCGTGGGACTGGGGGCGCCCTACTGGGACCCCTACGCGCGGGGGATGATGATCGGCATGACCCGGGGAACAGGCCGGGGCCACATCGTCCGGGCGGCCCTGGAGAGTCTCGCCTACCAGACGAGGGACGTATTGACGGCCATGGAGCAGGACGCGGGGATTCCCCTGCGGGGGCTGAAGGTGGACGGGGGCGCCAGCGCCAACGGATTTCTGATGCAGTTCCAGTCCGATATATTGGACGTCCCGGTCATCCGCCCTGCTCTGGTGGAGACCACCGCCATGGGGGCGGCGTTCCTGGCGGGGCTTGCCGCCGGGGTATTCCCCGACCGGGAGGCCATCCGGGCCTGCTGGCGGCAGGATACCCGGTTTGAGCCCGCCATGGAAGAAAGCGTACGGACTAGATTGTACGCCGGATGGAGACGGGCTGTCGAACGCTGTCTCGGGTGGGCGAAGGACGCGGAAAAATAAGTCTGTTGCAATCGTAACTTGTCTTATTGTAAAATAATCGTAACAAGTATGGAAAGGACAGGGAACGATGCGAGATCGCTGGGTAAAATGGATATATGCGGGTTTGCTTATGATCGCCATCCCCATGGCGGCCGTCGGCACGGCCGCGGATACCCCCGTTTCCTCCTCCTTTTTGATGGACGACCGGCTCTACGAGATGTATGTGAACGACACCCCCGTAGGGGTATTCGCCCACGCCTCCAACGGCCTTCTGCTCTACGACGAGATGGTAGCGGATAAGCTTTCCGATCAAGGGGATTCGGCCTTTTTGGACAACACCGTGTATTTCAGGGAGACGGCGGACAAGACGGTTTCCAGCGAAGAAAGCGTCCGGGCCGCCCTCGACCGGGAACTGGTGGTGAAAGTCAAGGCATGGGCCATCAATATTGACGGGAAACCCGTCCTCTACGTTCCCACCGACGAGGACGCCCACGCCGTACTGGACACCATCCAGGCGCCCTACCGCCAACGCGTCCAGAACAAGGGCAGCGAACTGACCGGCATCGGATTTAAAGAAAATGTAACAATAGAAAAACTTTCCATACCCCACGACCAGATCACCACCGATATGGCGTACGCGGCCAATCTCCTTTCCACCGGCATGGCCACCACCGAGACCTATACCGTGGAGAGCGGCGACGATCTGTACGGCATCGCCCAGCGGCACGAGATGACGCTCCATGAGCTGCAGCTCGCCAACCCCGAGCTGGATATGGATAAGCCCATCCATCCGGGGCAGGAGTTGCTCTTGACGGCGGTAAACCCCATGATCACGGTGACGACGGAGGAGACCTACACCTTCGAGGAAGAGATTCCCTTTGATATTGTCAGCAGAAACGACAATACCATCTACAAGGGCCAGACCAAGCTCCTGCAGACCGGGCGGGAGGGCGTCAAGGAGGTTACCGTCCATATCCAGTGCGAAAACGGGAAAGAGACCGCCCGGGATACCCTGGGTGAGGAAGTCCTCAAGGCCGCGGTCAATGAGATCAAGGCCGTGGGCACCCTGGACCCCCCGCCTGTGGACAGCGTGACCCGCGGCGACTACACGGCGTTGAGCAGGTCGGGGGTGCAGATGACCCCCTGGTTTGATTCGGCCCAGTACATATATCCCCGGGGCGCCATCGCCAAGGTCACCCATGTGGATACCGGCATCACGTTCTGGGTCAAGCGCCGGGGCGGCCACTACCACGCCGACAGCGAGCCCCTGACCGCCAATGATACCGCCCAGATGAAGAAGATCTATGGTAGCTGGAGCTGGAACAGGGAAGCGATCATCGTCCAGGTGGAGGGTTCCTCCGTCCGGATGGCTGCCTCCATGAACGGTATGCCCCACGGCGGCAGCAGCATCGACAACAACTTTCCCGGACACTTCTGCATCCATTTCCTGGGGAGCTATACCCATGTGGCGGGGACCCAGTGTCCCTTGCATCAGGCGTGTGTGCGCCACGCCGCCGGATTAGAATAAAACACTTAGAGGCTCCGCCTCCAAACCACCGCCAACGGGATAAATCCCTTGGTAAACCCAAAACAAAAATACCTTTTCTTAAAGGCATTTTCTTTCATTCTAAAACTCTATTTTGTTAGTTTCTCGCGATTCCCTCTATCGCCTCCACGATCATCCCCACCGTGTCCCGGTCCCCTGCCTTTCTCATATTGGCGATATAGCCGCGGCGGTTGCGGTAGAGCTGCCGTAGGTTTGTCACCAGCCTTTCAGTCGTCACATCTTCCTGCATCAGCATTTCTGCGTATCCCTGTTTTTGAAACGACTGTGCGTTCAATATCTGGTCCCCCCGGCTCGCGCCCAGCGGGTAGGGGATCAGAAGCATGGGCCGATGCAGCGCGAGAAATTCAAAGATCGCGTTGGCCCCCGCCCGGCTCAGTACGATATCCGAAGCCGCCATCAGGTGCTTGAGATCGTCGGTCACGTAGTCGAACTGCTTGTAGCCCTTTTTGTTCAAATGTGGCCGTAGGTTCTCCCGGCCCCGGATGTGGATGATATCGAAATACGGAAGTATCTCATCCAGAGCGGCGTCCACCGCCTCGTTGACGGCCTGGGCCCCAGTACTGCCCCCCATGATCAATAGCACAGGCTTTTTGCCTGTGAGATTGGATAGTGCTAGCCCTTTCTGCCTGTCCCCTTCGAAAAGGGAGCGGCGCACGGGGCTTCCGGTATGGAGTACCTTTTTATTGCGGATATGCTCCGCCGTCTCGGGAAATGACGTGCAAATCATGGAGGCGAAGGGCATGGCGAGCTTGTTGGCCAGCCCCGGTGTGATGTCCGACTCGTGGAGGATCATCGGCACACGGGCGAGCCACGCGCCGGCCACCACCGGCACCGTCACAAATCCCCCCTTGGAGAATACCACCGCCGGGCGGATTTTTCGCATGAGGGCGTGGGCCTGCCCGGCGCCCGCCAGCACCCGGAAAGGATCGGTGAAGTTCCGCCAGTCGAAATACCGCCTAAGCTTCCCCGACGACACCGCGTGGTAGGCGATCCCGGGGATATCCTCGATAAGGCCCCGCTCCATCCCGTCGGCGGTCCCCACGTAGTGGACCTCCCACTCCTTGCGGTCCAGCTGTTCCAGTATGGCCAGATTGGGCGTCACATGTCCGGCGGTCCCCCCGCCGGTGAATACGATGCGCTTCATATGTACCTCTCTCCCAGTATGCCCTTTTATATCGTGTTGACCGGGCAATAGCCTTCCCGACCATTGTATGGGTAGAGAACGTGGCTCGTGACTATTTATACCCGTTCGGGGGCGGCTAGTCCGATGAGCCCCAGGCCCGTACGCAGCACCCGCTGGGTGCAGGCGGTGATGGCCAGCCTCGCGGCCCTCAGTTCCGCATCCTCCACCAGTATGGAGTGCTCGTGATAAAACCGGTTGAAGCTCTGGGCGAGATCCACCAGGTACCGGGTCACGATGGAGGGCTCCCGGTCCTCCATGGCCAGGCGGACCCGCTCGGGGAACCGGTACAGCGTCTTCAACAGCGCCTGTGACTCGGCCTCCGTCAATAGCGCCCCGTCGATGTCCGGTACGGGCGTTTCCCCCGCCTTTCGCAGCACGCTCCCCGCCCGGGCGTGGGTGTACTGGACATAGGGACCGGTCTCCCCGTCGAAATTCAGTATCTCGTCCCAGGAAAAGGACACGTCCTTGATCCTTTTGCTGGATAGATCGCTGAACACGATGGCCCCCACCCCCATCTGCCGGGCGACCTCTTCTTTGTTGGGCAGATCCGGGTTCTTCTCCTCGATGGTGGCCAGGGTCTTCTCTACGGCCCTGCCGAATAATTCATCCAAAAGCACCACCTTGCCCTTTCGGGTGGAGAGTTTTTCGCCCCCCATGCTCACGGTGCCGAAGGGCACGTGATAAAGGTCTTTGGCCCAGTCATAGCCCATCAATTCCACCACCTTGAACCACTGCTGGAAATGCAGGCTCTGGGTCACCCCCACCACGTAGAGGCATTTATCGAAATCATAGGTCTTTTTCCTGTAAATCGCCGCCGCGATATCCCGGGTGGTGTAGAGGGTGGAGCCGTCGGACTTGACGATGAGGGAGGGGGGCATGTCGTAGTCAGAGAGGTCCACGATTTTGGCCCCTTCGCTCTCGGTCAATAGTCCCTTTTCGTCCAATTCCTCTACCACGGCGTCCATCTTGTCCTCGTAGAAGCTCTCCCCGGCCCAGCTCTCAAAGTCTACGCCGAGCAGGGCGTAGATCTTCTTGAATTCCTTGAGGCTGATCTCCATCATCCATTTCCAGAGGGAAAGGGCCTCGCTATCTCCCCGCTCCATTTTCGAGAACCACTGGCGCGCCTCTTCGTCCAGGGAGGGGTCCTTCTCGGCCTCGTCGTGGAATCTCACATAGAGCTCCATCAGCGCGGCGATGAGCCCTTCCTCCACCGCTTCCCGGCTTCCCCATTTCTTGAAGGCCACGATGAGTTTTCCGAATTGGGTGCCCCAGTCCCCCAGGTGGTTGATCCCCACGCATTTGTATCCCATGAATTCGTGGATATTATAGAGGGCCTTTCCGATTACCGTGGAGCGCAGGTGACCGATGTGGAAGGGCTTGGCGATATTGGGGGCCGAATAGTCGAGCACTACGGTCTTTCCGTTCCCCTCCGTAGAGGAGCCGTATTTGGTTTCTTTATCCAATATATCCGCTACAAGCGCCTTGGCGAAGGCACCCTGGTCGATGAATACATTGAGATACCCCTTGACCGCCTCCACCCGGTCCACCATGGGGGCGGCGGGGAAGTCATGGGCGAGGCTTTCGGCGATCTGCACCGGGCTTTTGCGCAATACCCTGCTCAATTGGAAACAGGGCAGGGCTACGTCCCCCATCTCCGCGTTGGGGGGGTATTCCAGCAATGCCCGTATCTCATCGGCGGAGAGCTCCGCCACAATCTCGCTCAATGGCTTCGCGACTAGCTGTTTCAGATCGGTCATAGGGCGCCTCTTTTCTTCTATTAGTATGTACGTCATTTCCGCTGGCTAAAATGGGACAAACGTACGGCAAATCAAACATTTCCATTATACTACCATACCCCTGCCCAAAAGCAAAGCATCACAGGCTTTCTCGGCACTCTGGGTTGTTTCTGCGGTTTGCTGTGCCATACCGTGCCGCCGTGATAAGGCGGCCCGGCAGGGCAAGGGCCCTTGGTTGCCAAAGGTCCTCTATGGCAATGCCGCCGGATTTGGTCTATAATAGTGTCTGCCGACGGACCGGCCTTATGGGTTCGTCCAGGCGGCGCTGACAGCGGCCGCGACACGACTATTATGTATAGAAAAGGAATGACAGTATGACCCGTACCCGTTTCGCCCCCAGCCCCACCGGCTACATGCATATCGGAAACCTCCGCACGGCCCTTTACGCCTACCTCATCGCCAAGAGCCAGGGAGGATCGTTTATCCTGCGTATCGAGGACACCGACCAGGAGCGGTATGTGGAGGGCGCGGTGGATATCATTCTCTCATCGCTAGAAAAAGCGGGACTTACATACGACGAGGGTCCCGGCGTCGGGGGGGACTACGGCCCCTATGTCCAGAGCGAGCGGAAGAGCGGGTATTTGGAATACGCCAAGCAGCTCATCGAGGGCGGACACGCCTACTACTGCTTCTGCACCAAGGAGCGGCTGGCGGGACTGAAGACCGACCAGGGGGCATACCGCTACGACGGCCATTGCGCCGCGTTGAGCAAAGAGGAAGTTTCGGAGAAACTGGCCGCCGGGATTCCCTATGTGATCCGCCAGAAGATGCCCCGTGAGGGGACCACGGTGTTTCAGGACGCGGTCTACGGAGAGATCGCTGTGGACAACGAGGAACTGGAGGACCAGATACTCATCAAGTCCGACGGCATGCCCACTTACAATTTCGCCAATGTTATCGATGACCATCTGATGGACATCACCCATATCCTGCGGGGGAGCGAGTACTTATCCAGCACCCCCAAGTACAGCCTGCTGTACGCCGCCCTGGGGTGGGACCAGCCCGCCTACGTCCATCTGCCCCTGATTACCAAGGAGGGGGGCAAGAAATTATCCAAGCGGGAGGGGGATGCCTCCTTCGAGGATCTGATGGGGTCCGGGTACCTTCCCAAGGCCATTGTCAATTACATCGCGCTGCTGGGATGGAGCCCCGGGGACGACCGGGAGATCTTCAGCCTGGAGGAACTGACGGAGGTTTTTTCGGTCAAGGGGATCAATAAGAGCCCGTCGGTCTTTGATATGAATAAACTGAAGTGGATGAACGGGGAATACCTGCGCGCCCTCTCCCCGGAAGCGTTTCACGAGGCGGCGCTGCCCTGGATACGGGAGGCGGTAAAGCGACAGGATATCGACACCATGTACCTCAGCGGCCTGCTGCAGAAACGCACCGAGGTACTCTCCGACATCGCGTATATGGTGGATTTTGTGGATACATTGCCTTCCTACGACGCGGACCTGTACCTGCACAAGCGGCAGAAGTGCAGGTATGACAATAGTTTGGAAAGCCTCAAGGCCGCACGGGAGGCGCTGTCGGCCCTTTCCGAGTGGAATCAGGAAACCGTCCACGAGAGCCTGTTTTCGTTGATCGCCGCTATGGAGATCAAGACCGGGCAGATGATGTGGCCGGTACGCACGGCCCTATCCGGCAAGCCCTTCTCCCCCGGGGGCGGGGTGGACCTGGCGATCCTTTTGGGCCGGGAGGAGACAATGGATCGGATTGACACGGGGATAGCCATTTTAGAGAAAGCCATGGATACGGAGTAAGCCGTATGGGGAAAGGGGTAAATAGTATGGTAAGCGTATGCGGTCTCGTCTGCGACGGCTGCCGGGCCTTCGGCACGGTGTGCAAGGGGTGCCGGATCGAAAACGGGAAGCCCTTCTGGACAAAGAACGAGGGCAAGCGGTTTTGCGAGATATTCTCCTGCTGCATCTATAAAAAGAAGCTCAATCACTGCGGGGAGTGCGAGGAAGTCCCCTGCAAGTACTACATCAAGTCCAAGGACCCGCTGCTTAGCGAAGAGGAATTTACGAAGGCGCTGGAAGAGCGGGTTGAGCGGCTGAAGGACGCGCTGGCGGGGGGCTTGGAGGAGAGCGCCGCCGCCGAAGACGGGGAAGAGGGGCAGTGATGCGCCTTCTGTCCTGGAATGTCAACGGGCTTAGGGCGGTGCAGAAAAAGGGCTTTCTGGACTGGTTCCTGTCCGAGTCCCCCGAGGTCCTCTGCCTGCAGGAGACGAAAGCAAGCCCCGACCAGCTCGACGACGAGCTTTTAGAGGTCCCCGGCTATCACGCCTATTTTGATTCCCACAAGACCAAGAAGGGATACAGCGGGGTGGCCCTCTACACCAAGGCCGAGCCCATCTCTGTCGAGTACGGCATCGGGATCGATATCTACGACACCGAGGGGCGGATGATCATCGCCGAGTACCCCGGCTTTATTCTCTGCAATGTCTATTTCCCCAACGGCAAGATGGAGGGACGGCTCAGCTACAAGCTAGACTTCTACGAGGAATTCTTGGCCTACTGCGACGAGCGTCGGGAGGATGGGGCGAGCATCATCATCTGCGGGGACTTCAATACCGCCCACCACCCCATCGATCTCAAAAACCCCAAGGCCAACGAGGAAATATCCGGGTTCCTCTCCGTCGAGCGGGCGTGGATGGACAAGCTGGAATCCCACGGCTATGTGGACGCCTATAGGCATATGTACCCCGAGCGGGTCCAGTATTCCTGGTGGAGCTATATGCGACGGGCCCGGGAGCGCGATTCCGGGTGGCGGCTGGATTACCACTATATTTCCGAGGACCTGTTGCCCCGTGTCAAGGATGCCAGGATTCTCACCGACGTCATGGGCTCCGACCACTGTCCGGTAGAGCTGGACCTGACATAAGTCGAAGGAGAAACGTAATGAAGCGGTTTTCGTTCAAGAAGATCGACGCATTCGCGGCCGCCGGTTCCTCCGGGAACCCGGCGGCCTGCGTGTATCTCACTGAGGAAGCTTCCCCGGAGGATATGCAGCGGATGGCCCGGGAGTTGAAAGGGTTTGTCAGCGAGGTGGTCTACTGCCTTCCTTTGCGGGAGAGCGGCATTGACTATTCCCTTCGGTATTACTCCTCCGAGTGTGAGGTGGCCTTCTGCGGCCACGGCACCATCGCCTGCATGTACGATCTCATCGCCCGTGACCCGGCACTGCTGGCCTGGCCGGAGATCATGATCCGCACCTCCATGGGGGACCTTACGGTATACAATCGGATCGGAACAAAGGACGCGGTCTACATCAGCGCCCCCCTGCCGCCCTCGGCGCCCGGAACGAACGAAACGCCGCGGAACGTATCCGTGTCGAAATCATGTCGAAACGAAAAGCAACAAAACGCTTTTGACCCCAAAACGTTTAAAAATGAAACGCTCGCCGACCGCCTCGGCCTCCCCATATCCAAGCTGGATGAGAACCTGCCCGTCGACTTCATCAACGCGGGCCTGGATACACTGATCGTCCCTATCCGCGGGCTTTTTGACCTTCTTTCCCTACGGCCCGACGAGGCCCCGCTTAAGGACTATTGCGTCGAAAACGGTGTGGATATCATCACGGTGCTCAGCCTCGATCCCCAAACGAACGTCGTTCATACCAGGGTCTTCGCTCCCCGCTTCGGGTACCTGGAGGACCCGGCCACCGGCTCAGGGAACTCCGCCGTGGGCTACTATCTGTTGCGGAACGGCCTGTGGGGCGGCGGCCCCCTAACCATCGAGCAAGGCCCCGGACCCGTCTTCAATCGTATCAAGCTTGACAGTATCGCGAGGCCTGGCGGAGAGAGGCAGGTATTGTTTGGCGGATCGGCGACGGTACGGATCGAGGGGCGGTACTTCCTATAATAAGGGGCTAGCCGAGCATCTCTCTCTCCACGGTGTCCAGCACCGCCTCCCGGAGGGGGCGCCCCTCCACACAGGGGCGGAAGGCGATCTTGACCTTAGAGGCCCAGCGGTTGTCTAAAAGGGTGATCCTAAAGCCGTTCCGGGGGGCCATGTGGGCGAAGTGCCGGGAGGAGACCATCACTCCCATGTGGGTCATGATATTGCGGGCCACGGCGAACCCGACGAGATCAAAGGGCCTCAGCTCCTCGATGGTCTTGACCCGGGGAAAGCCCATGGCCTTGAGTCCGTTCAGCATCCGGTCGGGATCCTGCTTGAACCAGTGGCGGTGGATCGGCCGCCCGTCCCCATCGGGAAAATCAAATCCGAACTGCTTATAGAACATCACCACGAACCCCAGGCAGTCCAGTTCCACCCCTGGCGTCCGCCCGTTGTGCACAAAGGGCGTATGGAGAAAGGGGGTCAGCTTATCCTTAATATAATGGGGAATCATCAGATCCATCACGTTCATCCTTTCGATGGCCAGTGTTTTATCCTATGCGCGGGGTCGGTCCGATAGAAAGCATTCTCACCAAACGGTCCGGCATTGAATACAATGGCATAGTGAAATCTGATAAAGAGAGGTGAACCTGCATGGGATATGGTGGATTTGGCGGCTGCGGCAAGGGCTGCGGAATCGGAGACGATAACGGGATATTCTTCATCGTGCTGATCATTATATTATTCGCCTGTTGTGATGGCGGATTCGGCGGTATCGGAAAAGGATGCGGCGGTGACGAGGGATGGATCTGGATCCTCGTGATCCTGGGGCTCTTGTGTCTGTGCAATCCCGGATTCGGAGGAATCTTCGGATTGGGCGGACCAAAGGCTGACACAACTGAGATCACAGAGTAGAAAAGGTGGGATTTGGCACACAAATAAACCATAAAAGTGCCGAAAAACGGGGTTGACAGCTACATACCAGGATGTTATTATAGGGGAGCCGCTTCGGGAGAGGCGGCTTACTGTTCCTTGAAAAGTGGATAGAGGATAAAAGCACAAGCGAGGTGTCTGTAGATGTTGGGAACCCAAGCCGGGGCTCAACAAATCGCAGGCATCACAAGAGCCTGAAAAAGTGGACATGGAAGACATGTCCCTGTCAAGATTAACGAGAGAGTTT
>ENA-ORCX01000337-ORCX01000337.1-marine-metagenome-genome-assembly--contig:-NODE-337-length-21163-cov-3.372854_pt1 | contig 21163 bp, 18 predicted proteins | sample MGYA00248630_ERZ508518 | MGnify/ENA primary metagenome ERZ508518 (study PRJEB26188, sample SAMN06268768) | marine metagenome | isolation source: Bioluminescent Bay, La Paraguera, Puerto Rico | place...
GAAATATGCCATGCTCGAATCAAGTCCCGACGGATCGGATGATCCGGGCCACCATGAAAGGGGGGAAGCATGTTGAGAGACCAGGGCTCTTTTTTCCCGGTATGACCGCTTACTTATCAAATAAAAGAGGAGGGGAAGTTTCAATGAAAAGGTATACCAAAATAGTGCTGTCTATCCTATTGGCGATGACGATGCTTGTGGGGTTTGTGGGGTGCAAGGCACAAGTAGAGGAACCGAGTGATCAGCCCGCGGACAGCGAGGCGCCTGCGGAATCAGCCGAACCGGCGGCGGAGGAAAATCTGACCATCGGATTTATCGCCATGAACCGGTTCATGACATGGATGCAGTACGCGCTGAAGGGCGCCGAAGAGGTCGCAGCCGAACGCGGTGTGGAATTGATCATATACGACGCGGAGAATAAAGTAGACAAACAGACTTCTCTGGTGGAAGACCTGATCGCCCAGGATGTGGACGCGATCATGACCGACCCCATCAATGTGGAATCCCTGACACCGGCCCTGAAGCAGGCCGAAGAAGCGGGCATCCCGGTCGTCACATTTGACCGGCGTGCCGAAGGCGCGCCCTACTTCGCGTTTGTCGGCTCCGACGATGTCATCGGCGGACGCCTGGCCGCCCAGTATATCGCCGAGCAGATCGGCGGCGAGGGCCGCGTCATCGAGATCGTGGGGGCTGCGGGCGCTTCTCCCACCATCGACCGTGGGAACGGATTTCATGACGAGCTGGAGACGAATTACCCCGACATCGAAGTCGTGTACAGCCAGACCGGTGAATTCACCCGGGAACAGGGTATGGCCGTGATGGAAGACGCCATCATCGCCACCGGTGGTGATTTTGATGCGGTGTTTGCCCACAATGACGATATGATGATGGGCGCCCTGCAGGCCATGAAGGACGCCGCGATCGACCTGGACGAGGTCGTTACTATCTCTTACGACGGCGTACCCGACGCGTTGCGGGCCATCGAGGCCGGCGAGCATGACGCCACCATCCAGTATCCCGCCGGACAGGCTGGTATGGCGATGAATATCATCATCGACTACCTGGAGGATGAGACCATGCCTGAGAACAAGGACGATAAGATCGATCCCTGGGTCATCACCATGGACAATCTGGACACCGGTGATTTCTATCCGGAACTGAGTGAGTAATATATGAGCGCATATCCGCGGGCCCGGGCCTCCGGGCCCCGGATATATAGCCTATAGCAGGGGAGGGAATGACCATAGAACGCAATGAAAGTGCTTTTGCACAGCACAGCAAGACATTTGCAACCAATTTGTTCAAGAAGTACGGGATCATCGTGGCATTTATCCTGGTATGCGCCGTGATCGCCATATTGAGCCCGGCCTTTCTCACCGGCCGCAATATACTGAATGTGGTCAAGCAGATCTCGATGATCGGCGTGGTGGCCACAGGGATGACCTTCGTGATCTTGCAGGGGGATATCGACCTGTCGGTGGGATCGGTGGCGGCGTTGGCCGGCGTCATCGCCACGGGGCTCACCGTCAACAACGGGATACCCTTGTTCTTCGCCGTCGCTGCGGCGCTGCTGGTCAGCGTCATCCTCGGCATATCGGTGGGACTGGTGGTCACCAAGGCCAGGGTTCACTCCTTCGTGGTGACGCTGGGTATGCTCTCGGTGGCCAGGGGATTGACCATGGTGTACACCGACGGATATCCCATCAGCGGGTTGAGTGACGCCTTCCGGTTTATCGGCGGCGGCTCGCTCTGGGTCATTCCACTGCCTGTGATCATCTTTGTGGCATTGATGGGGATCGCGTTTTTTGTCCTCACCAAGACTCCGTACGGCCGCTATGTGTACTCCATCGGCGGCAATACCGAAGCCAGCCGGCTCTCGGGGATCAATGTGGGCCTGTGCCGTATCACGAGCTTCGCCATATGCAGCATGACGGCCGCGGTGGCGGGGATCATCCTGGCGTCCCGGGTCAGTTCGGGACAGCCTACGGCGGCGGAGGGATGGGAACTGGACGGAATCGCGGCGGTGGTCGTCGGCGGCACCAGTATGTCGGGGGGCCGCGGCGGCATCGTAGGCACCTTGATCGGCGCATTGTTTATCGGGGTGCTGCGAAACGGACTGAATTTATTGCAGGTATCGACTTTTTACCAGAAGATTTTCATCGGCGTGCTGATCGTGCTGGCAGTGGTCATCGACAGCGCCCGCAAGGATGCGTAAATAACAGACTTTTTATAAATCAATCATTTGGGAGGTTTGGACAATGAAAGGACTTATCGTAGAAAAACCGGGAACGGTCAAGATCGCCAACGATATACCCGAACCGGAGATCGGACCCTATGACGCCCTGGTGGAGACCATCGCCTGCGGCATCTGCAACGGCACCGACTTAAAGATCATCGACGGGCATTTCAAGGGATTTGAGACATACCCCTGTGTCCTGGGCCACGAGCCCCTGAGCCGGGTCATCGAGGTGGGGGAGAAGGTAGTGAGCTACAAAAAGGGCGATTTCGTGCTGCGCAGCATGCTCGCTGACACCCCCCAGTATTACAGCGGCTGGGGCTCCTTCGCCGAGCGGGGCACCGTATCCGACTATAAGGCGATGGTCAATGACAATCTGCCCGACGTGTTCACCGGGCATATGGCACAGCAGGTGGTCCCCCAGGAATTCGACCCCGAATCTGCGATGATGCTCATCACATTCAAGGAAGTATACAGCGGACTGATGCGTTTTGGCATCGAAGAAGGCATGTCGGTGATGGTCAATGGCTGCGGCCCGGTGGGGCTCTCCATGGTCCGTTTCCTCCGGCTGCTGGGCGTAGGGACGCTGATCGCCAGCGATCTGGACCCGGCCCGGCTGCGTAAGGCTGCGGATATGGGCGCCGACGTGGTCATCAATCCCGCTGAGGAAGACGTGGAAGCCGTGGTGAAGTCCAAGGTCGAAGAGGGCCTGGATCTATTTATCGACGCGGTGGGCGTCAATAAGCTGATGAATCTCGGGCTGAAACTGGTCAAGTTCAACGGCAAGGTGGCCGTGTACGGTATCGCCCCTACGCTGAACGCCAATATCGACTGGGCCGAGGCCCCTTACAACTGGGATATCCATTTCGTCCAGTGGCCCACCTTTGAGGAAGAAGCGTCGTACCATGACCAGATCGTGGAGTATGTCCGCAGCGGCCAGATCAAGCTGGAGGACTTCGTCACCCATGTGATGCCCCTGGAGGATTTCCAAAAGGGTATCGATATGATCAAGGCAAAAGAGGGACTGAAGATATCACTGACCATATGACGGCCGCAGAGCGGAACCTTCATGGATTTAGCCAAAATCCTGTTATGAGGGCGCTTTCCCGGCGGGAAAGCGGGAGAGCGCCCGCTGGATTGACGAATAACAGATAAGAGAGAAGCGAATGGGGAGAGGGAGAATGACTGTTTCAGAATTTGCAGCGATGATCGAACACACCCGGGTAGGGGGCAAAGACACCGCCGGGGATATAAAAGAAGCGCTCGATGACGCCAAGACGTATCATTTCGGCGCGGTGTGTGTCAATCCGTATTATGTACAATACGCCAGTGACCTCCTCGCCGGCAGCGGGGTGGAGGTCTGCACGGGGATCGGATTTCCCCTGGGGGTGAGCCTGCTGGACGTGAAGATAGAAGAGCTGAAGCGGGTGGTGGCCCTGGGGGCCGACGCCGTGGATTATGTGATCAATTACAGCGCCCTGAAGTCCGGGGACTGGGACCATACCGCCAAGGAGATCGAGATACTGGTGAAATACGCAGGCTCCGCCATCACCAAGCTGATCATCGAGACCTGCTATCTCACCAAGGATGAGATCGTCCGGGTCTCCCGGATGGCGGCGGACGCGGGCGTAGCGTACATCAAGACCAGCACCGGTATGGGGCCCAGCGGAGCCCAGGTGGAGGATGTGCGTCTGATCGCCGAGTCTATCGGGACCAAGGCGAAGATCAAGGCCTCCGGGGGCATCCGCACGCTGGAGCAGGCCCTGGCATTGACCGATGCCGGCGCGAGCCGCCTGGGGACCAGCCGGGGGCCGGCGCTGGTAAAGGCGTACCAGCAGATGCTCTGCGAGTAACGGACATCGGGTAATTTTGCATCAAGGAGGATATGGGGAATGGGTAGATATATACTGGCCCATGATCTGGGCACCAGCGGAGACAAGGCCAGTCTCTATACCGAAAACGGAGAACTGACGGCCAGCGCCACGTACAATTACGGCACCATGTATCCCAAGGCGGGGTGGGCCGAGCAGGATCCGGAGGACTGGTGGGAGGCGGTCTGCGCCTCCACCAAGATCGTACTGGAGAAAGCGGGGCTTGCTGGGGAGGACGTGGCCTGCGTATCTTTCAGCGGACAGATGATGGGGGCCCTGCCCCTGGACGCGTCGGGGAAACCCCTTCGGCACAGCATCATATGGGCTGACGCCCGGGCGGCGGAAGAGACGGATCACATGCGGAAAGCCGTGGGTGAGGATGCGCTGTACCAGATCACCGGCACCAGTATCGCCCCCAACTACTCCCTGGAAAAAATACTCTGGATCAAAAATCACCAGCGTGATATCTACGACGCCGCGGCGGCATTTGTCAACGCCAAGGACTTCATCGTATACCGGCTGACGGGCCGATTCGCCACCGACTACAGTGACGCATCCGGCACCAATATGCTGGATATACAGAAGAAGGAATGGTCGAAAGAGATACTGTCGGCCGCGGGGGTCGATCCCGGTAAGCTGCCGCCCCTGCGCCCCTCCACCGCCGTGATCGGAAACGTATTGGCCGGTGTGGCGGAGCAGGCCGGGCTCAGCGAGAAGACAGCCGTGGTCATCGGCGGCGGGGACGGTCCCTGCGCCACAGTCGGGGCCGGGGCTGTTGCGGACGGGGATGCCTATGTGTACTACGGGTCCTCCTCCTGGATCGCCATAGCCGGGCGCAAACCCCTCTATGACCCGGACCAGCGGACGTTTAATCTATGCCACCTGGACCCGGACCTGTACATGGCTCCGGGGACTATGCAGAGCGCCGGCGGCTCCTACGAGTGGCTGCGGGACACGGTCTGCCTGGCTGAAAAGCAGGCGGCTGGGATCATTGGCGAAAGCGCCTATGGGCTGATGAGCGCCGAGGCGGCTTCGTCGGAACCCGGCTCCAAGGGGCTGTTGTTTCTGCCCTATCTGCTGGGGGAGCGCTGCCCGTACTGGAATCCCCACGCCAGGGGGGCGTTCGTAGGCTTGAGCCGGGCCCACACCCGGGCGGACATCATCCGCGCCGTACTGGAGGGCGTGGTATACAATCTCTGCGTGATCCTGGATCTATTCCGGGGACAGGGCGTGACTATCAGGGAATTGACAGCCATCGGCGGTGGGATACAGAGTGATCTGCTGAGCCAGATGATGGCGGATATATATGAAGTGGATATCAAGCGGCCGGTGGTGCTGGAGGCGGCGACATCCTTCGGCGCGGCGGTGGCGGGGGGTGTGGGCACCGGCATCTTCGGAGGCTTCCATGAGGTGAAGGATATGATCCAGATCCGGGACACCGTCACCCCTGATCCGCAGCGCAGCGCTGCCTACAAGAAGCTGTATCCGGTTTTCCAGGACGCCTACCGGTCCCTGGTGGGCGTGTATGAGAGCCTGGCGCAGCTGAACGAATAGACCCGTAGGGGGATTTGCAACGAGGAGGTAATTTGCCATGAAGAGAACCCAGAGACTGCGGGATGAATTGATCGATACCGTTCCGGCCATATGCACCGAGCGGGCCAGGATATTTACCCAATCTATGAAAAAGACGATGGGCAAGCCCATCGTACTGCGCCGGGCCGAGGCCTTTTCCGAGGTGCTGGCCTATATGAGTATCTACGTGCGGGACGGAGAACTGCTGGTGGGCAATCAGGGAAGCGCCCCCCGCAGCGCGCCCGTATTCCCCGAGTATTCGGTGGAGTGGATCGCCAAGGAGATGGAGGGGGACCCCTATCATTTTCACGAGCGGCCCAATGATGTCTATACCTGCGATGACGAGACCCGCCGGGAGCTGAAAGAGATCATCGAATACTGGCGGGATAAGACCCTGTATAAAAGCTTAAGGGATATCCTCCCGGAGACGGCCGGCAAGGCCTGGGATACCGGAGCCATCGACGACGACTGGGTCACCCAGAACGGCTTCGGCAATGTGCTGCCCAATTATGAAAATATCCTGCATGAGGGATTGGGTGGGATCATCAAGCGCGCACAGCATAGACTCGATGAACTCGATCTCACCCAGCCCGGCCAGGCCAATAAATACTGGTTCCTAAAATCCGTGATCATCACCAACAAGGCGGTCATCGCCTATGCCCGCCGGTTTGCTGAGAAACTTGAGGAAATGGCCAAGGCTGAGAAGGACAAGGCCCGGAAGGCGGAGCTTAAAGAGATGGCCGCTAACTGCCGCCATGTGCCGGAAAATCCGCCCCGGACATTGTGGGAGGCGCTGCAGGCCATATGGTTCATCCATGTGGTGATCCACCTGGAGACCAATGGCATCGCCATCTCCTTCGGACGGTTTGATCAGTATCTGCTGCCCTATTACGAAGCGGACATAGCGGCTGGACGACTGACCCGGGACCGGGCGGTGGAGCTAGTCGAGAATTTCTTCATCAAGGTCAACGAGGTGAATATATTCCGCTCCTGGATGGGGGCCAAGTTCTTTCCCGGCTACCACATGGCGGTCAATCTCGCCATCGCCGGGCAGACCCGGGACGGCGGTGACGCGGTCAATGCGCTGAGCTATGTGGTGCTGGACGCCTGTGAAAACATGCGGCTGCCCAAGCCCTCGGTGTCTATCAAGTGGTTTGAGGGCACGTCGGATGCATTCATGGACCGGGCCCTGCAGGTGGTACAGAAGCACAGCGGCGGTCAGCCCGCCTTCTACAATGACCCGGGCGTTATGCGGATGCTGAAGACCTTGGGCATCAAGGAAGAAGACACATGGAACTGGGCGCCGGTGGGCTGCATCGAAGCCTCCATACCCGGGAAATTTGATTTTGCCTGCAAGGGGCCGAGGCTCAATAAGGCCAAGGTGTTTGAGATGACCATCCACAATGGCAAGGACCCGGCCACGGGGATGACCCTGCTGCCGGGGGACGGTGATCTCACCACGTTTACCAGCATCCACGAGGTAATGAACGCGTATAAAAAACAATTGCATTTCTTCATGGAGCAGCAGGTGATCATCGAGCACATGAATGACGAGATGCATATCCTCCATGATATCAACGCATTCAGAAGCTCACTCATCGAGGACTGCATCGGCCGGGGTCAGTCATTGATCGAGGGCGGGTCCATCTACTCCGCCGACGGCGGCCCCACGGTGGGCGCCATGACGGTGGGGGACAGCCTCACCGGGATCGAGATGGCGGTATTTGATGAAAAATGGATCACCGGGGCGCAATTGCAGCACGCCATTGACACCAATTTCGAGGACCAAACCACCAGTCCCACCGGGGAAGAGATCCGGCTGATGCTGGAGAACAAGGTTCCCAAGTTTGGCAATGACGACGACCGGGCCGACAAATGGACGGTGGCGGTCACCGACTATATCGGGTCTACGTATCTGAAAGATTTTAAGAATTCCCGCTATGGTAAGGGGCCGACGCCCTGCACCTACGCCTATTGCCAGAGCTCGGTGACGGCCAATGTGGCCATGGGGAATTTCGTGAGCGCCCTGCCCAACGGCAGAAAGGCGGGCACCCCCCTCAATAACGGGGTGTCACCGGCCACCGGCGCGGAGAAGCACGGCGCTACGGCGGCGATCAACTCGATGTGCAAGCTGCCCAGCATCTGGTTCTCCAAGGGAGCGATATACAATGCACGGCTGAACAATGCTACATTGCAGACTGAGGCGGGCCGGATGCGGGCCAACGCCCTGGTGCGGACCCTCTTTGAGCACTACCAGTACCATATACAGTTCAATGTGGTCAGCACGGATACCCTCCGGGAGGCCCAGAAGCACCCCGAGGACTACAAGGATCTGATGGTCCGGGTGGCGGGCTACAGCGCCTTCTTTGCGCCGCTGAATGCGGAACTGCAGGAGGATATCATACAGCGGGCGGTATTTGAAGAGGAACAGGCATAGGCAGGGGGGCTTACCCCCCCCTATACCATCGGATCGAGGAAGTGCAAAGGGGTGAATCCTTTTGCACTTCAGGCTTATATGAATGGATGGACGTGAATATGACAGGCAGCGATAAGAAAAATAACGGCCGCAATCCAATGGGACGGGTATTCGATATCAAGCGAGGGGCTACCGGCGACGGCCCTGGCCTGCGGACACTGGTATTTCTGAAGGGGTGCCCCCTGCGGTGCCGATGGTGCGCCAATCCGGAGTCCCAATCGGTGACGCCCCAGATCATGTACTACCCCAAGCTATGCGTGGGATGCGGCAAGTGCGAGGCGGCCTGCCCGGTCCATGCCATACATGCTGATGAGCGGTTCGGGCTGCGCACCGACGAAGCGGCCTGCACCGCCTGCGGGCGGTGCGAGGATGTCTGCCTCTACGGGGCCCGCAAGCTCATGGGCCGGGAGATGCCGGTATCCGAAGTCATGGAGATCATACGCAGGGACAAGGCGTATTATATAAACTCCGGCGGCGGCGTCACCCTATCGGGGGGCGAGCCCCTGATGCAGCCGGATTTTACCCTGGCGCTGCTGCAGGCCTGTCAAGCGGAGGGTATCCATACCGCCATGGAGACCTGCGGATATGCATCGTGGGACACGCTATCGGAGCTGCTGCCCTATCTGGATATGATCTTCTATGACATGAAGCTGCTCGATCCCGTGAGACACAAAGAAGCCACCGGCCGGGACAATGCCCTGATCCTGGATAATCTCAAGAGACTGAACCAGGTGTACGGGGGGGAGATCATCGTGCGGATCCCCTATGTCCCCGGATACAATGACGATATCAAGGCCCAGGAAGAGATATACCGCTATGTGGGCTGTCTGAAGCGGGTCAAGCATATCGAGGTCATGCCCTACCACCGGCTGGGGGAGGGCAAGTACACCGGGCTGGGCCGTGCGTATGATCTGTCCGGCGTACCGCAGGTAAAAAAACAGGCCCTGTCGCATTTGGTGCATTTGGGCGAGCGGTGCGGTATACCGGTGCAAATTGATTCGAAATAAGCACAGATGATGAAAATTATGGTATATTAAAATAAATAAAAGAGGAATGTACATGGTAACGCTAAAGGATATTGCCAAGAGAGCAAATGTAAACGTATCGACCGTATCACGGGCGCTCAATGACAGCAGTGAGATCAACGAGAATACCAAAAAGCTGATACGCGCCATCGCTGCGGAACTGCGCTATACCCCAAATATGTCCGCCCGCGCCCTGACCGGAAAGGGTACTATGTCCATCGGGATCATCATACCCGAGGTGATCAGCGGGTACTTTGCCCAGATGGTCAATTTTATCGAGGCGGAGCTGAAAAAGCAGTCGTATTCTCTCATCGTAGGGATGACCCATCATGACTACCGGGAAGAGATCCACTATATGGATGTATTCGCCAAGCGGAAGGTGGATGGGATCATCATGGCTTTTTCCATGTACAAGGAGCTGGAAAAGAGCCTCCATACCATGAAGAATCATTATAAAATGCCCATGGTGCTGATCCAGACCTTTAAGCATTTTCCTGACTATGACTATATCGTGGTGGACGATATGCAGGGGATCGACAGCGCGGTCCGCCATCTGTATGAGCTCGGTCACAGGAACATAGGGTTTATCGCCGACCAGATATCCAGCAGGCTGCGGTTCGAGGCATTCAAACAAGGCATGAAAAACAGCGGGCTGAAGGTAAACGACCGGTTTATCAAGATCGGAAATGAGATGTTTGAGGAGGGGGGCTATCTGCAGGCCCAGGAACTGCTGAGGGAAAAAGAGATGCCCACCGCTGTATTCGCCGGATACGACCACATGGCCATCGGGGCCATGCGTGCCTTTCAAGAGCGGGGATTGAACGTACCCAGAGATATCTCCATCATCGGGTATGACAATATCCGGGAGGGGGCCTATCTGCCGATACCCCTGACCACGGTGTCTCCGCCTATCCGGGATATGACACGGGTGGGTGTGAAACTGCTCCTGGATAAGATAAAGGAAAAAGACAATGCAGTCATCCAGCATGTGTCTCTGAAGCCGGAGCTCATAGTCCGGAATACAACGGGCGTGTGCGGTAAGTAATGGGAGCGGCATAGAGTACTGGGCCGAAAGTCACCTATCCAATACTGGCGAGAACTTTTCGGCTGGCAACGTAAAATTTTTCTGCGTGGATCGTGATTGACATAAGGGAGATTGTCTGGTAAAATGCAAGATAATCAATCCCGACTTGCATATACTGAAGAGGGATACGCTGTAAATACGCGCGCCGGAGCTGGGGCGCAGGATGGAGACACCGGAGTCTTGTTGTGCATATACTGCATTACAAGGCTTTTTTGTTACCCGGCAGAGATGCCGCCGGGAGAAAGGGATATATAGATAAGGGTAGGGGAAATGAATAATTGGGCAGATGAACATGCAATGCGTGGTGTGGCTTCCGAAGGGACGGCACCCGTTGCTATCATAGCGTGTCCGTTATATTGGGATACGGAGTAGAATCACAAAGAATGTGATGAAACCCTTGTGGGTGAGTGACATTGAGGTCCTGTTTGCCGCCGTTTGGCGGGCAAAACAGGATTTTTTGTATAGAAAAAGAGGCGACAGGCCGGAAAGGGGAATAAAGATGAGCGCGACACTCAAGGAACGGGATTCCTTTATACTCTACAATGATAAATCGGAGAGAGGGCTCGCATGCAACCAGTCGAGCGTATCCGGGGCGGTGAGCCAGCGGGCCTGCGTGTACTGCGGCGCCCGGGTGGTCTTGAATCCGGTGGCGGACGCGGTGCATATCGTCCATGGTCCCATCGGATGCGCAAGCTACACATGGGATATCCGGGGGAGCCTGTCAAGCGGGCCTGAACTTTACCGCAATAGCTACTCCACCGATCTGGGTGAACAGGACATCATATTCGGCGGTGAAGACAAGCTGAAGGCCGCTATCGACGAGGCGGTCAAGACCCTGGACCCCAGCGTGATATTTGTCTACGCCACCTGCGTGGTGGGGATCATCGGAGACGATATCGGCGGGATATGCCGCGCCGCAGAGAAACAGTACGGCATCCGGGTGATCCCGGTGAGTTCCTCGGGATTTGCGGGGACCAAGACCAGCGGATACAAGGCCGCCTGCGACGCCATGATGGAGCTGATGGGAGAGCCGGAGTCTGATAGTGAGCGGGACCCCTTGACATTCAATTACCTGGGGGATTTTAACCTCGCCGGGGAGCTCTGGATACTGAAGAATTACTTTGACGAGATCGGCATCGATGTGATCGCCACCATATCGGGAGACGGGCGCTGTGAGGATCTCAAGCGCGCCAAAGGGGCGGCTCATAATATCATCCAATGTGCGGGCTCCATGCATTACCTGGCCAGCAAGATGGAGGCGCGGTACGCTATCCCCTATACCCAGGTCAGCTTTTTCGGCCTGGACGACACCATCGAGTCCCTGGAGGAGATCGCCCGGCTGACCGGCAGCGATGCCGTCATGGAGAGGGTGCAGAGATTGGTGGCCCGCAAAACAGCCGAGGTCGAGCCCGTCCTGGATCGATACCGGCAACGGCTCAGTGGCAAGACCGCCGCCATCTATGTGGGGGGCGGATTCAAAGCCATCTCACTGATCAAGCAGTTCAACAGCCTGGGGATCAAGACCGTGATGGTGGGGACCCAGACCGGGCGTCCCAGTGAATACGAGACCATCAAGTTTCTGTCCGACATGGGCACCGTCATACTGGACGACGCCAACCCGTCGGAACTGAAGCACTTTATCACCGAGAAGGGCGCCGACATACTGGTGGGCGGGGTGAAGGAACGGCCTCTGGCATTCAAGCTGGGGGTGGCCTTCATCGACCACAACCACGAGCGCAAGCACCCCCTGGCCGGGTTTGAGGGCGCTGTGAATTTCGCCAAAGAGGTTGATCTGACTGTGAACAGCCCGGTATGGGATATGGCAAGGGAGGGATTTTGATGAGCCGCAATTTCGTATCCATGAATGTGAATCCCTGCAAGATGTGCATGGCCATGGGGGCGTCTCTGGCGTTCAAGGGGATCGAGGGCGCCATGCTGCTGATGCACGGCTCCCAAGGGTGCTCTACCTATATCCGCCGCCATATATCCACCCATTATGACGAGCCCGTCGATATCGCGTCCTCCTCCCTCAATGAGAAGGACACGATCCACGGCGGGGCCAAGAACCTCAAGCACGGGCTGAAAAACGTCATCTCCCTCTATGACCCCAAAGTGATCGGCGTACTGACCACCTGCCTCACCGAGACCATCGGGGAGGATACGGCGGCCATCGTGGACGATTTCAAAAAGAAGCACGGCATCCGGGATATCGACATCATCCCGGTAGCCACCCCCGGCTACGGCGGGTCCCATTACGAGGGGTACTATGCCGCGGTGCGGGAGATGGTCCGGTACTACGCCGGTCCGGCCGAGACCCATGAGGGCGTCAATATCATCACCGGATGGATGACCCCGGCGGAGGTCCGGGAATTGAAACGCATACTGGCGCTGCTGGAAATAGACGCCGCTATCCTGCCGGATATATCCGATACGCTGGATGAGCCCTACTCCGGGGCGTATCATATGATCCCGGCGGGTGGGACCAAGGCGGCGGATATCGCAGCCATGGCGGGGGCCCGGGCTACCATAGAATTCGGGCTGAACGTACCCCCGGCGCTGTCTCCCGGTGCGTGGCTGGAGCAGAATTACGGTGTGCCGCTTCATCGCCTGCCGCTCCCGGTGGGGCTAAAGAATACCGACGCGTTCCTTGCTACGCTCTGTAACATCGCCGGTTGTGAACTGCCCAAGGAGCTAAAGGATGAGAGGGGTCGGCTCATGGACGCCATGATCGATTCCCACAAATACAATGCCGAGGGCCGGGCCGCTCTCTTCGGCGATCCGGAAACGGTGTACGCGGCAGCCGCCCTGTGCCTGGAGAACGGGATCGATCCTGTCATCGTCGCCACGGGGACCAAGAATGATTCGTTTACCAAAGAGGTCCGGGAGCTTACCGGCTTTCCCCCAAAGGCCCATGTACTGGCCGATACGGATTTCGAGACCATACAGACTCTGGTGCGGGAGGAAGGCGTCAATCTGCTCATCGGCCATTCCGACGGAAAATTCGTGGAGGAAAAGGAGGGCGTACCCCTGATCCGCATCGGGTTTCCCGTTCACGACCGGGTGGGGGCCCAGCGGCAGATGCATATCGGCTATATGGGAACCGCCCTATTGCTGGACCGGACCGCCAACGCATTGATCCAGGCCAAACACAGTGGATTTCGCCAGGAACTGTTCGATACGTTTTACAGAAAGACCGAAGCGAGGGGTGCATGATGAGACACAATACGGTAATCCAACTATCCGAGAATCTGCAGAAGAAAACGGCCACCCATCCCTGTTTTACGCCCGGGGCCCACGATTACGCCCGGCTCCACCTGCCGGTGGCGCCCAAGTGCAATATACAGTGCAATTACTGCAGCCGGCGCTTTAGCTGTGTCAACGAGAGCCGCCCCGGTGTGACCAGCGAGGTGATCTCTCCCGTGGAAGCGCTGCGGCGGTTTGTCGAGGTGCAAAACAAGGTCCCCAATCTCACGGTGGTGGGCATATCGGGCCCCGGCGACCCTCTGGCCAATATCGACGAGGTGCTGGAGACCATCCGTCTGGTGCGGATTGCGGACCCGGAGATGACATTCTGTCTTTCCACCAACGGATTGGCCCTTCCTCAATATGCGGAGGATCTCTATGCGGCCGGGGTCACCCATTTCACCGTGACCATGAACGCCCTCGATCCCCTGATCGGGGCCAAGATCTACCGCTATATCAACGGAGACGGGGCGATCTATACAGGGACGCGGGGCGCAGGCTTTCTGATCGAGCGGCAATTGGCCGGGCTGGAGGCATTGCGCAAGCTGGACGTGGTGTGCAAGGTGAATATCGTGGCGATCAAGGGGATCAACGATACCCATATCGAGTCTGTCGCCGAGCGGGTCAAGGAGTACGGGGTGGCGGCCACCAATATCATGCCCCTGATCCCGGTGGAGGGCACCCCTCTGGCCCACAATCCCGGCATGGACGGTAAAGAGCTAAAAGCACTGCGGGACACCTGCGCCAGGCATGTGCCCCAGATGTACCACTGCAGGCAGTGCCGGGCCGACGCCGTGGGCATGCTCAACCATGATCTCTCCCAGCATATGTTTGGGGAGAAGACCTGCTGCCACCGCAAGGAAATCGGGTAACGGATGCGCCCACGGGCCGGTCACGGCAACCGGGGATAGGGCATCGCCGTAGGGCGCTTCTATATTTTTTTAGAGGAGTGGGTATGATGACGAGATGGAAGAGAGGCTTATGGATCGGATCGATCCTGCTGCTGTGCGCGGTATTCGCACTGGCTGGCTGTGCGAAGCCCGCCGAAGCGCCGACGGATTCTACGGAGTCCCCGATGGAGCCGACTACGGAGCCGGTTGCGGCGAAACCCACAGAGATCACCGTACTGGCGGCGGCGTCCCTGACCGAGGCGTTTACCGAGATGGCGGAGTCATTTGAGGCGGCCCATGAGGATATCTCGGTGGTATTGAGTTTCGCGGGCAGCCAGGAGTGCGTCGCCCAGATCGAGAGCGGCGTGGCGGCGGATATATTCGCGTCAGCCAATACCAAGTATATGGATACCGTGGTGGCGGAAGCCTATGTCGAAGAAGACGCGCCTGTGATCTTTGCGAACAATAAGCTTGTCATAGTATGCAGCAAGTCCATTGATCCCGTACCGGCATTTGAGAGCCTGGCGGAGGACGGCCTCATGCTGGTCATCGCCGACGAGACGGTGCCGGTGGGCAAATACACGTTAGCTATGCTGGACAATGTGACGGCGGCGGGTAATCTACCCGGCTATGCGGATACATTCCTCGAAGCGGTGGTTTCCAAGGAGACCAATGTAAAGCTGGTGCTCTCCAAGGTGGAGATGGGGGAGGCGGACTGCGGCATCGTCTACACCTCCGACGCGGTGTCCGCCGATCAGGACGCGGTCGTCACCGTCGATATACCCGCTGAGTACAATGTCGTCGCGACGTACCCGATCGCCCCGCTTGCGGCCAGTGAAAACAAGGAAGCCGCCCAGGCATTTATCGACTATATACTATCGGAGGAAGGCTCCGGGATTGTAATGAAATACGGATTAAGCAAGCCAGAATGACGAAAAAGGTCGTGACATAGATGAAGCGCATGAGATCTTCAAACACAAACAAAGCGGCTTCGGCAGCCCGCAAAATGGGTGGATTCGGCCACTTTCTCCGGGCTGCCGCCCTCCTTAATATCGGGGGCATGGCCTTTGTGATCGTGTCACTGCTCAGAAAGACCACCGCAAGCGGGCTCAATGAATTATTCGCTTCGGCGGATACATGGGTGTCTATCCAGCTGAGCCTGGTGTCCGTGGCGTTCTCGGCGGTTCTCATCGTATTGATCGGTACGCCGGTGGCCTATTATCTGGCGAAAACAAAGAGCCGCACTATACACACGCTATCGAATTTTATCTATCTGCCCATGGTATTTCCCCCGGCGGTGACGGGACTGGCGCTGCTCTCGGCATTCGGGCGCAATAGCTTTGTGGGACAGCAATTGGAGATGTTCAATTTCATGCTGCCCTTTTCCTTCGCGGGGGTGGTATTGGTCCAGGTGTTCGTTTCATTGCCGTTCTTCATCCAAATCGTTTCCAACGGCTTCATGACGGTTGACCATTCCATCGACGAGGCGGCCCGGCTGTATGGGGCGGACGAGCGGCAATTGTTGATGCATATCTATATCCCCATGGTGCGGCCGGCGATCTACTCGGGGATCATCATGGCTATGCTGCGCTCGGCCGGGGAGTTCGGCGCGACGATCATGTTCGCGGGCAATCTGGCGGGGAAGACCCAGACCGTGACCACACGGATCTATTCTCTATTTCAGCAGGATATAGGCCAGGCGGCGGCGCTGGCGGCTGTGCAGTTATTTGTGTTCATCCTGCCGCTGTTTATACTGCGGCTGCAATTCAATGCATCGGAGAGATACGCATGATACGCCTGATAGACACCACATTGCGGGACGGGGAGCAGACCCCCGGCGTGGCATTTACCCGGAAAGAGAAGCTTTTTCTGGCGAAAAAACTCGACGGCCTGGGCGTCGATATGATCGAAGCGGGCATCCCGGCCATGGGGTCAGAAGAGATAGAATGCCTGCGCGCCATGGGGGATATGGGGCTGCGGGCGCCATTGCTCACATGGAACCGGATGAAAAAGCGGGATATCGATAGCGCGTATAAAACGGGCATCCCCAACGCCCATATCACCGTACCCGCATCGCCGGTGCAGATCGCCCACAAGCTCAATTCCAGCGAGGACCAGGTGCTCCATGATATGGTTTCCTGTGTCGGGTATGCCAGAGACAAGGGATTGACCGTATCGGTGGGGGCGGAGGACGCCTCCCGGGCCAACCTTGCTTTTCTGGTCCGGCTGTATCAGGAGGCGGAGCGCATGGGTGCGGTGCGGGTCCGGTATGCGGACACCACCGGATGCATGACGCCGTTCCAGGTAAAAGAGGTCATAGGCGTATTGTCCGGCCATATCGGTATAGAGATCGAATTTCACGGACACAACGATCTCGGTATGGCCACCGCCAATGCCCTGGGCGCTTACCGGGGCGGCGCTAGAGCGATCAGCTGCACCGTCAACGGCCTAGGGGAGAGGGCGGGCAATACCCCCCTGGAGGAGATCGCCCTGGTGCTGAAAAACTGCGAGGGGTATGCGAGCAATATCGATCTAAAGAAAATCAAGGAAGTCTCCGAGTGGGTAGAGCGTTTTTCGGGTAAGACCCTGCACGGAGGCAAGCCCATCGTGGGTCAGGACGTATTCACCCATGAATCCGGCATCCATGTGGACGGTATATTGAAATGCCGGGATACCTATGAGGCGCTGCGGCCCGAGGAATTGGGCCGGCGCAGTGAGATCATATTGGGTAAATTTTCGGGAGGCAAGGCGCTTTTGCATGTATCGGACCGGGATGTGTCCGATCTGGGTATGATGCAGAAGGCACTGCAAAACGCCAGGAGCCGGTCCTACCGGAAGAAGATGGGCCGGAAGGATTTTGAGGCCTTGCTTTTGAGAAAAACAAATCACACGCAATAAGAATGGCAATGAATGGACATGGATCTCTGTGAAGGTGTGGAGGTTCTATTCGCTTGCCCTCTTGCGTCCCATTCCAGAGGCATTGAATACTATGTCTTTATAGTCGGAAAGCATGGTATGTATCCGGACGCTCATCCAAGGGCCTCAGTACACAAATGACAGTACGATATCCTGGGCGTAATCCCCGAACTTTCGCCCGAATATATTGAAACCGCCGATGAATTCCGCATCTTCTTTATTGCCTATCCGGATGGTAATGGGGGTGCCGGAGGTTAAATGCAAGTCCTGTAAACATACTTCTGATACATGCGTGGAATTAATAGATGAACCTTCATTAGATACTTCAAGTGTCGTAAGTCTTCCGTACTGGGAAACGCCGTTGTCCCACCATGACGGGTTGAGTCTGCCCCGGCGGCTCCCGAAATCGCCGGGACTCTGCCATGTGCCGCAGTCCAGGCCGTTGATCCAGATGGTAATATCGGATTTCCAATCCTCCTTGAAATTGGGGGCTTCGGAGCAGGCTTCAAATGTAAGCATGAGCCTATTGGGCATAATCCCCTCTCCCAGAGAGAAGGGGAATTTGTATTCGACATAACCGCTTGACGTCCATAGTATCTGGGCTTTTACACGGTCTGGACTATAAAAATCTCCCGGCCTGTCTTCATATCCTATGGGGCCCGTCTCATCGGCAATGCCGCATGTCGGAGAGATCATGCAGTCCGTGTACGCCCCCACAGGCATCGGGACGCTGGCGACTTGATGGACGCTGGGGTCGTTGCCGGACAACCGTATATTGATATAATCATTTTTTCGGCTGCATAGCTTCATCGAGCCGCGGGTCCCGGGTCTTTGCTTTGTCTGGATCAGATCAGCCTTCTCCAGGGTGCGGATATGCACCGCTGCGCTGGAGGCCGGAATATCCAGGCGTTCAGCGATCTCTTTTACATTATAGCTATTGAAATAGAGCAGTTTCAGTATTTGTACGCGCGTGGGTGAAGATAGTGCGTGGCCCACCCTGCATAAGAGCTCCTCATTATCCGCATACAATTCCAAGACCTTGGACATGCATATCACCCCTGCCAATAATTATGCTAAAAGTATAGCATGACCGATTGTCAAAAGTACATAAAAAAAGGTGCTTTGCTGTTAAAAAAACAATAATAGAATAAGAAATATGTTTTTAAATGGAACAATAAAACAAAAATGGTGTTCTTTATAATGCTTTTATCGATTAAAATGCATTAAATTCACCATATATATTGACTTTAATGAACAAGAGTATTATTATTTATTTGCAAAACAAACAGTAATCATGTTTTAATTAAGATGCTGTTTGCTTGCTAATAATACGAATGCGGAGGGGAAGATATGAAAAAGAAGCTGTTGCCGATTGTTTTATGTGTCGCCTTATTGCTGAGTGTTTTCAGTCTGGCCGGATGTCAAAAAGCTGATGACAACGATGTAGCTGACGGCCCTACGGGAGACGTGTCCGACAATGGGGGCGACGACGCCGGACAAGATACGCCGGAGCCAGTCAATATATCCTTCATGGGATGGGGCAACGATGCGGAAGTAGCCACGTTCCAGGCCATGATCGATCAGTATGAAGAGAGGTACGGGAACGTGGAAGTGGAGTACATCGTCGTTCCCAACACCGAATTTGATACCAAGCTGCAAGCTATGATCGGTGCGGGAGAGCAGCCCGATGCGTTCTATTGCGGCGTAGACTACCTGATGAAGTATGCGAGTACGGACAATCTGTACGACATGACCGACTATATTGCCGACAATGATATATTTGACCCGGGCAATGTATGGGATTGCGCCATCAATCTGTACCGGTACGATGGACAAAACATGCAGCAGGGCCAAGTGTATGCGGTGCCGAAGGACGTGAGCGTATTCCCCATCGTGTACAATAAAGATCTATTTGCCGAGGCCGGTGTGACACCCCCCACCGAGGATGCCCCTTGGGACTGGAATGATTATGTCGCGGCGGCGAAAAAGCTGACGAGTGGAGAGGGAGATTCCAAAATATATGGTTCCGGCGCGTATTCCCTGGAGTCCGCGGTCTGGTCAAACGGCGCCGACTGGCTCGACGAGACACTGACCGAAGTGACCGTAGACGATCCCGCCTTTGTCGAGGCCCTGCAGTGGGTAGCCGACCTCAGGCTGGTGGAAGGCGTGGCGCCGACGGTGGCGGAGAGCGATTCCCTGAGCGACTACGACCGTTTCAAGCAGGGCAAGCTGGCCATGGTGGGGTCAGGCACCTGGAGCTTTGCGGATTTCTGGGAGAATTGTGATTTCGAATGGGATGTGATGAATTGGCCGGTGAGTCCCAATACCGGGGAAACCGCAATATGGTTCGGCAGCGCGGGTCTCGCGGTTGCCGCTACCACCGAGCATCCCGAAGAAGCCTGCAATCTCGTTTCGTTCCTCGCCTTCAATGAAGAAGCGCAGAGAACCAGCTACACCACCGGTATGTCATTCCCATTGCTGAAGGACATGGCGCAGGACGAATACATGGAGATGGATAAGGCGCCCGAGAGTAAAGACGTGCTGTTCGACATCCTGAACGACAACGCGCGTCTGGCGACTCAGTCAAAGACGTTCAATCAGGAATGGTTTGCGGAATTTAACGCCAATGTTCCCGCCGTATTTAACGGAGAGACGACGGCCGAGGAGTTCTGCACATCCATCAAGGACACACTGCAGGAGCTGCTGGACAAGAGCATCGAGCTCAAGGCGGAATACGCCGGCAGCTGATATCGAATTGACGCTATACCGGCAAATGCGCGCCATTTGCCGGTATAGTATTCATAAATCGGTAGCGACGGTATGGAGGGGCATATATGAAAAAAAAGAGTAAGCTGGAGAGAAGGGAACACACAGCGGGACTGCTTATGATCAGCCCGTCGTTGATTTATTTCCTCGTCTTTTTCCTATTGCCGATAGGGGTCTGCCTGTACGCGGGCTTTACCAACTGGAATATGCTGTCCCCCAATCGGGTATTCGTGGGATTCAGGAATTTTGTAGAGCTTTTCAATGATGAAAAATTTTGGAAAGCGCTTGTGAATACGCTGTATATGCTGATCCCGATCCCCATCTATCTCACAATCTCGTTGTTGTTTGCGTATGCGTGTCACAAGAATGTACCGGGAGAAAAGGTCTTCCGCACCATTTACTACTTACCCTATATCTCTTCTATCGTGGCATTGGTGCTGATATGGCAATGGCTGTTTAATTCCGAATTTGGCCTGGTGAACAATTTCCTGTCTACATTCGGCATCGAGGGTCCCAACTGGTTGAATGACCCGGTATGGACCAAGCGCATGATCGTTATCATGATCTCATGGAAGCATATCGGATTTATATCCATTTATTATATTGCGGCGCTCAATAGTATCCCCAAGCCCTGCTATGAGGCGGCCCAGATCGACGGGGCGTCCCCCATCCAGCAGTTTTTCAGGATCACTATACCATTGATTACGCCGACGACTTTTTTTCTGGTGACCATGGGCATCATCGGTTCCCTTCAGACCTTTGTGGAGCCGCAATTGTTCGCCCCCGACGGCGGACGGGGATATGGGGTCGCCACTGTGATCTTTTACATATGGCAGAAGGCATTTGACAGCAGCCAGATGGGATATGCCTGCGCCACCGCCGTGGTATTCGGCATATTGATCATGCTGATGACCATCCTTCAGTTTCGGCTGTCCAAAAAATGGGTGTACGGAGGAGAATGATATGAAGCCCAAGATCAAGTCTTTTACAGTCCTGGTCGTTCTCATCCTGGCGCTGGGCGCGTGCACCATGATCGTACCGTTCGCGTGGATGATCGTCACGTCGCTGAAACAATAGACGCTGG
>ENA-ORCX01000339-ORCX01000339.1-marine-metagenome-genome-assembly--contig:-NODE-339-length-20920-cov-7.457756_pt1 | contig 20920 bp, 13 predicted proteins | sample MGYA00248630_ERZ508518 | MGnify/ENA primary metagenome ERZ508518 (study PRJEB26188, sample SAMN06268768) | marine metagenome | isolation source: Bioluminescent Bay, La Paraguera, Puerto Rico | place...
CCATCCATTGTTCTCCCTTCATTTTTCCACCCTTTCCGTATCCATACCGGATACGAAAACGAGTGTACTATATGCTACGCTTCCCCGCCATAAAACGACATTTTTTAACCGGCGTTTTCTTGCATTTTATCATCGGCGCTGACAGTGTTGGCGTTGTTGACCTCATGTGTCATGGTGGTTGCTTTGTTTTCAGCATGCTCGCAGGCCCCGGCGGAAACGTCCGAAAGCGGAACAGGAACTGAAGACTATACCTTTGCGATTGTATTCAAGAACACGGGTAATCCGTATGGCGAGAAAGAAATGGAGGGCTTCAGGATTGCGATTGAGGATGAGATGGAGTACAACTGCATATTGAAGGCTCCTGAGAATCCGACCGCTGAGGACCAGATCACCATCATCAATGAACTTGTCGGCCAGCAGGTTGACTGTATCGCGATGGTTGGCAATGACTTTGACGCTCTGCAGCCCGCACTGCAGGCGGCGATGGCCGAGGGTATCAAGGTGATATCGCTGGATTCCGCTGTAAACCCGGACAGCCGTATGGTACACATCAACCAGGCTGACCCAGAAGCCATCGGACGTACGCTGATACAGGCCGCTTCCGATATGACGGGAAATTCCGGTCAGATCGCAATACTGAGTGCGACTTCGCAGGCATCCAACCAGAATGTATGGATCGAGTGGATGAGGACAGAGATGGAAGAGGGAGACTACAATATGGATCTTGTCGAAGTAGCTTACGGCGACGATCTACGAGACAAGAGCGTATCGGAGACGGAAGGTCTGCTTCAGAAATACCCTGATCTGAAGTGCATCATCGCGCCTACTACCGTGGGTATCGCAGCGGCTGGCAAAGTGCTCACCGACAAGAGCCTTGGCGGACAGGTGGCGCTGACGGGTCTTGGACTGCCCAGTGAAATGGCCGAATACATCGAGAACGGCGTCTGCGAGTACATGTATCTATGGAATCCGCTCGATGTTGGCTATCTCTCGGGTTATGCTGCGGCGGCGCTCGTGAAAGGAGAGATCACCGGTGCGGAGGGCGACACATTTGACGCAGGCGCACTGGGATCCTATGAAGTAGTGGGAAGCAGCGACGGTGGCACGCAGATACTGCTGGGCGCTCCGTTCAAATTCGATGCATCTAATATTGCAGCATGGAAGACGGTATATTGATTCGCTGATAGTGCGTTTGGCGCATCCTGAAGAGCCTCCGGAGATAAAAGATATCTCTGGAGGCTCCATTAAAGTAATACGGGGAGGTATAGTTATGAGTCATAAATTCGCTTGGACATGGACAGTGAAGCCGGAGTGCGTTGAGGAATACGTGAAGATGCACCTTGACCCATGGCCGGAGATTATGGCGGAACACCGCAAGGCCGGGATACGGAATTACTCCATATTTCAAAATGAAAAACAGTTTTTTTATTGCTTCGAATGCGACGATCTACGGAGCGCTTTTGAGTATTTGGATAACAGTGAAGTGTGCCAGCGTTGGAATGCGATCACTTCACAAATGATGGAGGGCTCGTTTGACCTGGGCCAGGATGAGCCGATAAAGCCGATGCAAGAGGTTTTCTATCTGGAATAGTGTATGCAATACCGCAATAATACGGTATGATTCGGCATTATGCCATATTCCGACAGATGCGGAATTTGATCTATATATTCATTAACCAATACATGGGTGGAGGACGTCATCATGTTAGAAAAAAAACAATACCGTGCGAGGATTGGCCTTTACGGTGTGGGTCTCAAAGCCTACTGGGCGCAGTTCGAAGGCCTGGAACAGCGGCTCAAGGATTACACGGAATTTATTTCAAAAAAACTTTCGGCGCACGGGGATGTCTGCTGCTTTGGATTTGTCGATGATGAGATTAAAGGGCGGCAGGCAGGCGAATTTTTCAACGAAAAAAATGTGGATATGATATTCCTGTATTCGGCAACATACTGCACTAGCTCCTGTATACTGCCCGTACATCAGATATGCTCCGCCCCGGTCGTTATACTGAACCTTCAACCGACCGCGCAAATGAATTACCTGCATACCGGCACAGGGCAATGGTTGGCGCATTGCGGCGCTTGTCCGGTGCCGGAGTTCACGAATTCGTTTGAACGCGCCGGCATACAATATCGCATTGTCAATGGGCTGCTGGGGATGCCCGGGACGCCCGCGTATTCCGAAACGAATGAAAACACGGCGCAACGGCCCGAAGCCATCAATGCGTGGAATCAGATAGCCGAGTGGGCGGGTGCAGCGTCTGTCAAACGTATGTTCCGTGGAGCCAGGTTCGGTTTTCTCGGCAATAACTACAGCGGCATGCTCGACATGTACAGCGATTATACGATGCTCTCAGCGCAATTAGGGCTGCATGTCGAGTTATTGGAGATGTGCGACCTCGAAAAGTACTTGAAGGGCGTGACGCAGGGTGAGGTGAAAGAAAAGATCGAGGAGGTCGAGCGATTTTTTGAGATATCGGGTGATTCTCCATCCGATCTTATTGCGCGGAAACCGACGGAGGAGCAACTCGATTGGTCCGCCAAGGTTGCCGTCGCACAGGAGAAAATGGTGCGGGAATATGCCCTTGATTCACTCACGTATTATTATCACGGTTCGGGCGGAAATTATTATGAGCAAATACAGAGCGGATTCATCGTGGGACATTCGCTCCTGACGGCGAGCGGTGTACCTTGTGCGGGTGAGGGCGATCTCAAAACAGCCGTCGCAATGAAGATTTGCGATGTGCTGGGGACCGGCGGCAGCTATACGGAGATAGTTGCGGCGGATTACGTTTTGGGTACAATGATACTGGGGCATGACGGTCCGTTCCATATTTGTATATCGCAGGGCAGACCAATACTGCGCGGTATGGGTCTCTACCATGGTAAAAGAGGCAGCGGTGTGTCGGTGGAGGCGAACGTAAAAGCTGGCGATATAACCACACTGGGTGTTACGCAGACGCGAGATGGCCGATTGAAGTTCATCATCAGTGAAGGGGCGGCGATTCAGGCGCAGACACTACTCACCGGCAATACGTCGACGCATGTCCGATTCCCGCTGCCTCCGGCTGAGTATATGGATAAATGGTTTGCAGAAGCACCAACGCATCACTGCGCGATGTCAGTCGGCCATAACCGGACATTGTATGAAAAGGCCGCGGATTTTCTCAATATTAAGGCTGTCACAGTGTAGGCCTGAGCGCTTTAAAATACGGGACTTTTTATGAAAATGCATGAAGGTATAAGGAAGTCATAAAGAAATGTACTGTGATGATAATGACTTACGAGATGAGAATAAAGAACGTGGTGAGAAAATATGAGATTAAGTTTATAGGGCCTCTAATCCTAAAATGTGACTTACATTGCATGAATCAAATAAATCGTAAACGAAATTTGGATCCAAGGCCTATTGAACCCGTTCAATAGGGGGGCGTACCGTTCTATACCCAAATGCTTTGTTACAAGTCCTTGTGCTATTCAATTCTTCGCATGGAATAAGGCTTTCTCGGGGCTAATAGTTTTTTACCTATTCATATGGATGATCACTTGACAATCGAAGAGCTACCGGCTAAACTAAAATTATAATTTAAAATAGACGGATTGCTCTTATTCAATATGTCAATACTTTTTATGGGAGGTAGAGGCATGTACATCCCACGTGCAATAGAAGATACGGTATGGTCGGTGTCGAAAACATTTCCCGTTCTGCTTTTGACAGGACCGCGCCAAGTCGGAAAAACTACATTGCTACAGAAAATGGCTAAGGACGAGCGTGGATATGTAACGCTGGACGATCCTGATGCGCGCTATTTGGCAAAAAGCGATCCGGGGTTGTTTCTACAGCGTTATGCACCACCGGTTATTATCGACGAGATACAATATGCGCCGGAGCTTTTACCCTATCTCAAAATCAGTGTGGACAAGAGCCGAAGAAAAGGCGATTACTGGCTGACGGGTTCGCAGATGTTCCACATGATGAAAGGCGTTACAGAGTCCCTGGCGGGCAGGGTGGGCATTATTGATTTGCTTGCGCTCTCCAACACCGAGATCACAAAAACGGAGTCCGAACCATTTACCACGGATGTGGAACACCTGCTGTCGCGGGCGAAAGTTGCCCCGAAGATGGATCTGCAGGCAATCTATCGCCGTATCTTTCGGGGTGGTATGCCGGCACTGTATGTCGAAGATGCCCCGGACCGAGATCGCTTCTTTGCATCATACGTGCAGTCATATTTGGAGCGCGACATCAGGGATTTGACGCAGGTAGCCGACGAGATGACGTTTTATAACTTTCTCACTGTCGTCGCCGCCCGCACGGCAAGACCCGTGGTGTATGAGGAGATTGCCCGAGAGGTCGGTATCAGCGCACCGACGGTGAAGCAGTGGCTGTCTATTCTGGTCTCGTCGCGGATCATTGCGCTGGTACAGCCGTACCACAATAATGTACTCAAGCGGGTGGTGAAGATGCCGCTTCTTCACTTTTTGGATACCGGCTTGGCAGCATATCTTCTAAAGTGGAGTAGTTCCGAAACATTGGAGGCCGGTGCCATGAGCGGGCAGTTTTTCGAAAGCTGGGTGTTCTCCGAGATATACAAAAGCTATTTGAACGCTGGCCTGCAGCCCCCGGTGTATTACTATAGGGATAAGGATAAGAGAGAGATTGACACGTTGTTGTTACGTGATGGTACGCTGTATCCCATTGAAATCAAGAAGGTAGCTTCTCCAGGGACAGAGGCGGTCAAACATTTTGGTGTGCTCCAGCCTGTGACGGAGCCAGAGAGATTCGGAGCATTGGAGCAGCATCGCATTTCTGTCGGCCAGGGTGCTGTCATCTGCATGGCCAACGACCTTCTGCCAATAGATAAAAAGAACTGGCTTGTCCCCGCGTGGGTTATTTAAATTGCCGAAGTCATAGAGGTAATGCGGCTATGGAATATAGAAGTACCTTTGATGTCTTCAAAAGCAACGTTTGCCACCAGGTTAAAGACATGGGTGATATTGATTTTATCATCCATACGCTGGAGACTGATCAAATCAGGAAATTCTTTGATCGGAAATGGTATCCTGAAAGCCTGTACCTGCTGGCCATGGTGGATTATTTGAGCCGAGAAAATGATTTGCCACTCTGCCGGGAGTATGATGATATCCGTACGACCAAGCTGGCGGAGCCGCTGTTCCCATTGAGCGTGGTCATGGCCGATGCTGTCGTGAAAAACAGCCGATGGAAGGCAGAAAGCATCCGCGACGCAATCCCCGAGTTTATGCGTTTTAATATCGTCGAGGGTGAGGTCAGAAATGTCTTCTAAAAGGCCCTGCACCAAAGAGAGCCTTGATTACATCTGACGAGCATGCAAAGGAATTCAGAAAACTTGTGGGCAAGATACAGCCCTGCGAGATTATCTCGATTGGAGGGGCATCTATTCTGGCAATTACGGGGATATGACATAAGGGAACACGATAGCGGCTATGCAGAAGACATAGCCGCCTTATATAAAACTCACTATCAAGCTAATCCAAGCAACCTGGCCCCCTGGGCTACAATAAAGCATATCACGTTCCCGGTGAGAGTCGGCACCAGAAAGGATATACCGGTCCATTTCCAACTCTGGGTCTCCTTGCGTATCGTCCATAAAGTCGTCGCGCAGGGCCAGTGATTGAGGGAAAATAGCATCATACAGACGGCAGTCAGCCAAGTCCATCCGTGATCCACAAATAACTGACGCATTGCTTGTAGACTATCTAATTCCAACATGGAGCCTTGGGCCATATAACTCATGATCAGTATCGGAATTACAATCTCATTAGCTGGCAGGCCCAGTATGAATGCCATTACGATATAGCCATCCATACCAAGCAGCCTTCCAAAAGGATCAAGAAATTGTGCACAGTGAGTCAATAAGCTTACATCCCCCACCGTGATATTGGCCATGACCCAGATCACTAGTCCCGCCGGAGCGGCCACCGTAACGGCCCGGCCCAACACGAAAAGAGTGCGGTCAAAGATAGAGCGAACGATGACCCGCCCTATTTGGGGCTTTCGATAAGGAGGCAGTTCCAGCGTAAAGGAGGAGGGCAGCCCTTTGAGTATCGTTTTTGACAACAGCTTGGAAATAAAAAGAGTGATCATCACTCCCAAGACGATGGCTGCCAGGATCGACAGGGTAGCGGCAATGGAACTGAACGCTCCTGCGGCGCTGGCGATAAAGATAGTGGCCAGTGCGATCAGAGTAGGGAAACGGCCATTGCAAGGAACGTAATTATTAGTGATGGTGGCGATCAGACGCTCGCGGGGGGAATCGATGATACGGCATGCGATGATCCCAGCGGCGTTGCACCCGAATCCCATACACATGGTCAACGCCTGTTTGCCGTGAGCACAAGATTTCTTGAAGAAATGGTCGAGGTTGAATGCCACTCGCGGCAGATATCCCAGGTCTTCCAGCAGTGTAAACAGAGGGAAGAAGATCGCCATGGGGGGCAGCATGACGGAGACCACCCACGCCAATGTACGGTAAATCCCTGATACTAATATCCCATGCACCCAAGGAGGGGTGCCGAGCCATAAGAAAAAATCCGTCAGCCGGTCCTCGACCCAGAACAGCCCCTGCGAGATCAAGGCAGATGGGTAATTTGCTCCCTGGATCGTAATCCAGAATACGACGCCCAGCAGCGCGATCATGATGGGGATACCCAAGGTCCGGGAGGTCAATATATTATCAAGCTTGCGATCCAGCTTATTATGCGTTTTGGTCTCGAAAGACACGGCTTCTCCTGCGATATCTTCCGCCTTTCGTACGATACAGGATACAATGGTATCCCGAAGGGAATCCATCGTTATGTTGTCTCGGGTCAAACGCTCGTGGGCATTCTTTAGTTTTTTCTGCAATGCGCTATCCCTGGTCAAGTCAAAGCCGAGATGATTGTCAATGGATTGCAGCAACGACTCATCGCCGTCGATGAGCCGTAGGGCAACCCACCGGCTGTTGATCCTGTCGCCGGCTTTGTCCTGAATATACGGTTGTACTTCTGTTATGGAGGATGACAGGATATCTTCATAGGAGATCCGAGCCGGATTGGTCTTTGTTTTTCCCATGGCCACCTTTTCCACTGCATCCTTTAATTCTTCCAAACCCTTTCCGCTGCGAGCCGTGGTGCCAACTACCGGGACTCCCAGCAAAGCGCTCAGCTTTTTGATGTCAATATGGATCTTCTTTCTTGCGGCTTCATCCATGAGATTGACGCATACAACGACCTTATCGGTGATTTCCAATATTTGAAGAACCAGGTTCAAATTCCGTTCCAGACAGGTTGCATCGGTCACCACGACAGTAGCGTGGGGATTACCGAAACATATAAAATCCCTGGCTACCTGCTCCTCTACGGAATTGGCCAACAGCGAATACGTACCCGGCAGGTCAACCACGATATACCTGCCATTGTTATAATCGTATCTGCCTTGGGCATTTGTCACTGTCTTTCCGGGCCAATTACCGGTGTGCTGGTTGAGGCCCGTGAGACTATTGAATACAGTACTTTTTCCCGTGTTTGGATTACCGGCCAGTGCCACTACGATATCGTCTTCCGATTCAAGAGTGACGTCAAACATTTCTTTTATGGCGTTAAGGCCGGTTGACCCCTTAGTTAAACCCATAGCATTCTCCTATATAATTTCAACGAGTATCTTGGATGCTTCTTCAGATCGTAAGGCGATGACAGCACCTCTGATCTGATAGGCGATCGGGTCCCCTGCAGGACTTTTGCGGAGCGACTCTACGATGGTATCTCGGATTAGTCCGAGATCTAGCAGCCGTCTGCGTGCGCCGCCATCGGCGATCAGTCTTTTTACTCTGCCAAAGGCCCCGACCGGTATTTGATCTAAAGCAAATAGCATATCATTCATGTATAAACCCCTTTTCATGATTTGCAGACACAATTCATACATTAGGCATGGGAAACATAGTTAACCAAAGCTAATTTTAAAATATGCGATATCCCCTTTGTTGGTTACAGATAAGCGGGGGGATTACGGTGCGTGGGCACCTGTTACTCAATGCGAAAGAAAAAAGACCTCAAGCATGGAAGATTATCTGAAATCCTTGCGAAGAAATCCGGAAGTACTGCAGCGTTACAGAGTTTTTAGAATGAATTTGGCTCTGAACGAGACTGTAATTCTTGACAGAGTAATATACCTAACCATTTCATAGAGGTCTAATGCGCCCCATCCCTATCAAATGGTAAGAAACGACTTTGTTTATTAACCTATCTCCGCAGTTTATAATAGATATCCTTAACGCTGATGAAGAAGAATGGAGGACCAAATTATTAGTCTTGCTTGGGGCAAGAAAGATGCGTTTATAAAGTTGGTCCTCCACATACTATAAAATAGCCCGTATAACATGCTCCGCCTATCTCGTTCGATAACATAATAACTTATCAAATCTTATCTATAATTTAAATAGAGGCTAACTTTATGTAAATTTCTTTTCTGCTTGAACACTCACTTTTATAGTATATAGTCCGAGCAAAAGCGTCTGCATATGTTTTTTTAGCGAAATATTAAATAAGAGCCGTCTCGACAAAATCGTATAGCCCGTGGTATAATGAACGCGTTCATGAACGCGTTCATGGGGGTGTCATATTGAGCAAGGATGATAAGAAGCAGATGCTAAAGCATCAGATAAATGTTGCGGCCAAGGCGGTATTTAAAGAATACGGCTATGAGGGTACGACCATATCCATGATATCCAAGAAGGCCTCCATTGGCCGGGGGACCATATACAATTACTATAAATCAAAAGCGCATCTATTCGTGTCTATTATCCTCGATGATAGAAACAGCTTTCGATTTGATGAAGAAGAGATAGCTCGGCGCATCAACCAGACGGAGGATCCTTTGGAAACGCTGCAGGAGCTCCTGGTAACAAGTATTATCAACTACCGGGACCTATCTAAAAAAATATGGGGCGATATCATCATTGCTTCGATAGGAAACTCCAGTGACCGGGAGTATCTCAGAGCGAATCTTTTGTCCTTTTTCCGATCCATCATGAATAGTTTTGTGAAGGTTTTCGCCGGGTTTCAATGTCATCAGATGATGCCGGAAGGGTTTGACTGTTATGAGGGAGCCAGATGCATATACAATATCGCTGTATCCGAGACGGCAAACTACCTGTTTTTTGAGGATATCTCTTATGAAACGTATATTGAAAATCTCCGGGACTCGGTCAGGTTCTCATTTGTAGATAAATTCATAGAAAAAGGGTAATCATATGTTCATTTCTTTGCTTGTCTTGGCAATACCGGCCTCTTTGATCTATATCGCTTTCTTCCGGATTTGGTTTCCCCGGGCTCCTTTTCGGTACAGTCAGGTGGAAGTGAATCGCATAAACGGGGTGGACTGCCTCGTATATCATCATATGCCGTATTATACGCATTTTGAAAACAGTAGTCGGGCCAGGGTATCACTGAATCAAGGATGGACGGTATCACTGCATGACGGTACGGTCGATCTGCCCCATTGCTTTAATACCGCTGATTCGCAATATAGGGACTATGCCGGCGATGTAGTCTATGAAAAGCGATTTGGGCTGGCAGAGTTTACACACGAACAGGATTGTCAGTACCACCTGGTGTTTGAAGGAAGTTTTCTAAAGACATCGGTCTATATAAACGACCGGTTGATCGGGAAAAACATAGACGGATACCTGCCGTTTCGGTTTGATATTACTAAGTATATGAAAGATCAGCCGTATCTGGATATCAAGGTAGTGGTCAACAATGATACGGAAACCGGTCTGATTCCCCCTCGTCTTTTTGCAAATCACGCCTTGGGGTTCCATGGATTCGGCGGGATGCATAAAGATGTATATATCGAAAAATGCCCGGCGATACACTGCTTTAAATGCCATGTGTCAGCTAATCCCAAAGTAGAAAAAGGGAATGTGGAATTGAAGCTGGGTTTCTACAATGCGTCGGGTAGTATCGCGGTGATGGACTTGAAAATCGATATTTTCGATAACGAGAAGCGACTGGTTTACAGCGGTGCATTGAAAAGACAGATCGACCCGTCTATGGATATTCAGGCATATATAGAGACATTGCATATCGATAATCCCAGGTTGTGGAGCCATGAAGATCCCCATCTGTACAGCCTAGAGATTACGACACCCTACGAAACATTCTCCGTGAAGTTCGGCTTCCGGGCTGTCGGAATCAATGATAACAGAATCACAGTCAATGGCCGAAAAGTATTCTTGAAGGGCATATGCAAGCATGAGGTGGACCTGGAAAACGGGCTGGCGGAATCCGCTGTATCAATGGACCGGGATATGGAGCTCATCCAGCAACTGAATGCCAATTATGTGCGGCTAGCCCATTATCCTCACAGCCCGCATTTCCTCGACAGGTGCGACCGGGAGGGTATCATGGCCTGGTGCGAGATACCGCTTTATCAGGCGGGGCTCGCGCCCGTACAATACATATCGAGCAAAAAAGAAGAGGGACGAGATAGTGCGATCGTCAAGGTGCTGAAGCTTCCCTTAATGATATGGAAAACCCGGCAGATGACCGATACCCATATCGTGTCCAGAGCTCGGGACAGTCTATTGCTGATGATGGAGCGGGACTACAACCACCCGTCCATTCTATTTTGGGGTATCGGAAATGAGTGCTGGACGATGAACCCCGCGGGGGCCAAGGCGTTGCGTCTTCTGAAAAAAGTGGTGGACGACCATGACGGCAGCCGTATTGCCGGATACGCGGCCATCACGATTCCCTTTGTATCATCATTATTTGAGCGCTCTTTTAAGGAGATGGACGTGCTCGGGACCAATGAGTACTTTGGGTGGTATTATGGCAAGGCGTCAGATGTGTCCCGGTATATTAGAGCCGTATGCAAAAAGAACAAAAAGCCATTGCTGATTACCGAGACAGGAGCCGACTGCCGGTACGGAGAACATACGGGCAGCTCAGCTATCGAGAGGGGCGTATCGGAGGAGTACCAGGTGATGTATTTCCAAAATCAGTTTGCCCATTTGCGGGAACACGACCAGTTTGCCGGTATCAGTCCTTGGATACTACGGGATTTCCTGTGCCCGGAGTACGGAGCGGAAAATCCGGTGCCTTTTTACAATATCAAGGGGCTGGTGGATAAACACTACAATAAGAAAAAAGCGTTCTATACAGTACAAAAAATATACGAGGGGGAGATGGGGGACAATGGCAAGGAAAATTAAACTGTCTACACGGCTGATCTACGGGACGGGTGACTTCTACGGAGGCGCTTCTGTGACAATCATATCCATGTTGTTCTTGTTTTTCCTGACGGATGTGGTGGGCCTGCGGGCGATCTATGCGGGGATCGTCATATTCATCGGGCGGATGATCGATGCCGTCACCGATCCATTGATGGGCAATATCAGCGATAAGACTAGGAGTCAGTGGGGACGGCGCAACCCATATTTTCTATTCTTTGCGATCCCGGTGGGCGTTTCCTTCGGTCTGCTATGGATGAAGGTCGGATTCGCCAAACAAATCCTGTCCTTTGTATACTATACGGCGGCCTATTCATTATTCAGTATCGTGTTTACGGCCGTTATGGTGCCGTATGCGGCACTGGCTCCCGAGCTCACGACGGATTACAATGAGCGAACCGCTCTCATCAGTACCCGGATGGCCTTTTCGATCATAGGGGCGTTATCCGCCGCGGTCATACCCAAGACAATCATCGATAGTGTGGGCAGCGGGGCCAGGGGATATGTGCTCATGTCCCTGGTGTTCGGACTTGTATTTGTACTGATATGGTTTATCATGTTCTTTCATATGAAAAACAAAGAGGTGTATACGAGTCAATACAAAAGTGATTCTTTCTTCAAATCATTGCTTTCATGCTTTCGCAATAAACCCTTTGTGCTGCTGATCTTTATCTATCTATTCTCCTTTATCCCAAGCGACATATTGAGCGCTAATTTTATATACTACCTGACTTACTATCTGAAGGAACCCGGTTTATACACCACGATCATGGGGGGACTGCTGATCTGCGCCGCATTGTCGCTAATTATCTACGTCAGGCTATCCAAGAAGTTGGGCAAGAGAAATACCTATCTCATCGGAGCGGGGTACTGGATATTGGCACTTTCATTTCTAGTATTCTTCCGGGAGGGCGTATCCGCATATATCCTGATCGGGTACGCGATCCTATTGGGTCTCGGATTAGGGGTTAGTTATGCGATCCCTTGGTCCATGCTGCCTGAAGTCATCGATGCCGACGAAGTCGTCTCAGGCCAGCGGCGGGAGGGACTGTATTCCGGTGTGATGACATTCCTGCGAAAACTTTCGACCTCAGTCGTGATACTGGGGATGAGCTACATACTGGATATCTCGGGATACATCTCTTCTACCGCCGGGGGAACAGTCGCTCAGCCCCAAAGCGCCGTACTGGCGATTAAGTATACCACCGCCATCGGACCGATCGTATTCTTAATCTTTGCGCTAGTAAGTGCGATCAGATTCCCGATCAACCGCCATAACTACATGTATATGCGAAAGTATTTGGATTTCAAAAACAAAACGTCGGAAGAGCCTTTGACTGAGGAAGACAAGGAACAGATCGTTTCCAGTGTGAGAGAGATCACGGGAACTGAGATCATTGGGGGGGGAGCGTCGTCATGAATAGGATCGACCGGATTTATCAGATGCGAGAAAAGGTAATCCTGTGGTTCGAAACGATGGCAGTGCCAAGCTACGGAGAGGGTGTCTATACCAATTCGAGTCACAACCAAGACCTGCACAATACCGATATGCTGCTCCCCGCCACCTACAACGCCACAAACTGTCTGAAACTGTTGGGACAATACGAGGACATCCCGGCAGAGCGGCAACGCAATATACTTGTTTTTTTCAAGAACCACCTGGACCGTGATGGCTTCTACAAGATGAAGGGCATGAGGGCGGAGGATGTATATTATCCCACTATGGAATACGACAATTTCCATATCACCAATTATACATTGGGCGCCCTGGCGAGTCTTGGCGCCGAGGAGATATCCGGGTTTTCGTTCCTATCCGAATACGATAGCGCAGCCAAACTGGACCGGTGGCTTTCCAGGCGAGATATGCGCAATCCGTGGACAGAAGGAAATTATGTGGTGAACTTGGCGTCCTTCTATATTTACGCCATGGAGTACATCAACCAGAGGAAATACCAAAGGCTTATCGACCGGCTGTATCGGTGGCACCAGAGCATGCAAGACCCTGACACCGGGTACTGGTATGATCCGCAAACCAATGATCGCATATCAGCTATGGCGGGAGCATCTCACAACTATCATCTGTATTATTACCTCAATAGGGCGGTTCCTCATTATGAAAAGATAATAGATCACTGCCTGACCATCCTGGAGGGGGTGTCGAGCGCCTGCCTGGATATTGATGTGGTGGATATTCTCTCCAATATGATCAAGTACGGCTACCGGGTGGAGGATATCAAGGGATATTTGAAGAGAAAACTGGACGCGCTACTTGACTTCCAAAATGATGACGGTGGTTTTGCTGACGTTGTAACCGGTACGCGGTTATTTGACGGGTGGGAGGTATACAAGGAGCCCCAGGGCCTTAGTAATTGCTTCGCTACATGGTTCCGGTGTGCCGCGGTAGGGATGATCTCCTGCGTACTGTATCCCGAGACACAGGATCAGTGGTTTTTTCGAAACACTATCGGCATGGGGTATTTTAATAAGCACTATATGGAAGGCATCGATATAGATGAAACGCTTTTAGAGAAGGAAAGGAGACCAAAAAGAATATGGCTGAAGGCATATCGTAAGCAAACAGTCAGCCATCAGAAGCGAGATCAGAAAGCCGGTTTGACCATAGATGAATTGTCTAAGCAGGTATGCGACCGATTCAATGATAATGATCTGAGTATCTTCAATACGGCAGCCGTGTTCGCATTTTGTATCTCCAATATGGACAATTCTTGTTTTGCGGTTCGCATAGACGATGCTGTGGCACAGATCGTTGATGTTGACTCGGTGGAGGAGCATATCACCATCACTATCAATGACAAGAACTTGATTAAGATCTTAGAGGGTAAGCTGATGCCCGTTGTGGCATATGCAACGAAGAGGCTCAGTATCAAGGGGGATATGTCGTTGGCGATGAAACTGCAGAATCTTTTCTAGGGATAGTTGATTTTCCATTACCCGAAAACATGCTTGCATCCCGTTCAAGCACGCACCCATGCCGATCCGTGCCAAAACCATTATATTTCAAGGCTTTTCTCATAAATGCAGATCAAATTGTATCAAAAGTACTAATAGTTTTTATACAAGTACTAATACCAAATAAGTCCTCATAAAGCAAAAAACCCTTGATACACAAGGGTTTTTGGTCTGGGTGAGAGGATTCAAACCTCCGGCCTCTTGAACCCCATTCAAGCGCGAGGCGTCCCGTTCCGGTCCTAAATAGTTTGTTGCTTACCTGTTTGTATTGGTCTGTACCCCGCATGAAATAAGGCTTTTTCGGGGCTTTGGGGCCAGAATGTGTTGATATACAAGGCTTTCTCAATGATGTGAAAATTAAGTCCGTATTAGTACTTTATCAGTAACTATTAGTACTTGTAGCATTAAGGCGTAGGACATCTATTCGTAACGCAGTACGGATAGCGGTTTTTCCGCAGTTGCCCGTCCAGTAGAAACCACGGCTGCGGCGACTGCGATCAATACGCTTAACAATACCAACCCCAGTGAGATGAATACCGGGAGAGGGGATACCGCACCGCGAAACACATTGGTCACGACTAAACTACCGGCGATACTGCCTATAGCTGTCCCGATGATACCGGACAGCAGTCCCATAATTCCGTATTCCATCACCAGCATACCGAGGATTCTTCTTCTGGGGAGTCCCACTGCTTTCATGATAGCAAATTCGCGGCGCCTGTCCTGGCTGGAAAGAGCTGCCGAATTGGCAATGACGATCCCGCCGACCAATAAAGCCAGAAGGGTGATCAATATAGGCAAGGAAGAGAACCGGGCGATGAATTTACTGATGACGGCATTGAGAGAATTGATTTCCAGGACAAAGACTCCTGGGAAGTCGGAAAGATTCTGCTTCAATGCCTGAATCTGTCCGGGATCAATATCAATGATTACACCTGTGTTTTCCGGAGGTATTGAGGTGGGGAATACGCCGAGGGGCGCGTAATTTTGTGATGTTACGGCCAGATCGAGCAGTTCTTTCGTATGATCGATCATGCCGACGATCTCCAGGGATATCATAGGCCGTTCCTCCAGCGCGGAGACAATCCGGAAATTTAATCTATCCCCGATATCAAAACCCGCTTGTAGTGTGGATGCGTTGGCCGTGATGACCACATAGGGTTTGTCCGCGTCATCCGGCGTGAGCTGCCGTCCTTTATAAAAGACCGGCTGTGGGAGGTTCGCATCGACTATCCGGGCGTCCACATGGGCCTGAGTTTCCCCGAGGGGCCACCCGTGAGCCCCCGGTACCCGGGTATTCTCCCAGGGAATCGTTTTATCTTCACTCACGTCATAGTAAGAAACGTACTCGAGCTCATAGACATTGCCCATGGAAAAAGACCGTACGCCCTCAGCATTGGCGATGATGTTCTCTACTTTTTCTACGGGCGTTTCTCCGGCAGCGTACCACACCATCACATTTCCGCCCGCTTCATTGACCAGCATCTGCCGCAGCTGTGCTGTGGCCCCTCCTGACAGAAGGGACAGGAAACTGAGAAAAATCATACTCATAGCCAGTACCAGCATGGTATTGGCGCCTTTTTTGACGGATGCCGATAGAGACCGTAACGCGAGTCTCATTTCGGCGATACGGAAGGCGGGGAAATACCTGCCTACAGCCCATAACAGAGACCATACCATGATATACAATGCGCCTGTGAGCAGGAAGATCGCCAGTATGATCAGGATCGCTGGGATCAACTGCCCCAGTGCGAATCCCGCCAGCATGAGGGCTGGCACGAGGGCTATGCCGACCTGCCTGGAGACAAGGCCGCTGAAACAGAAGCATAGTGCAATGCCGCCTCCCAGCAGGGAGAGGGCGATCCGCGAGAATAAACGAATCTCCGGGATGTCCAGCAGGTCGCCGATCAATGTCTGCGCGATGATCCCGATCACCACCAGCATACCGAGGACTACGGCCAATGATTTGGAGGTCTTAACCTTGGGCACCAGCGTGTCCGACGGCTGAAGGATGAGATTGGGGCGGATCTGGGCGGCGGTGAGGGTGGGCAGAAAGCCGAAAATAACCGTCATCAGGATGCCCACGCAGAACCCGTTGCGGACCGGCGGGAATGTGATCTTGAAGCCGATGGGCTGAACGGATACGATGCTCGAAAGGCCTTTCAGCAAATAGGCCAACAGCCAACCGGCCATGATTCCGGCGAGGCTGCCGATGATCCCCATCAAGAGGCTTTCGACAATGAACAGAAGTGATATCTGGTTCCCCTGGAGCCCCAATGTTTTCAGTATGGCGATTTCCCGTGTCCTCCGGCTGATGACTACCCGCATCGTGTTCATGATCCCGATACCGCCCAGCATGAGCGCAACCAATCCGATGATGGTGATCAGTTGATAAAAGAGTTTGGTCATCTGCGAGTTGTCACGCTCCAGATCGACGGTAGACATGGTACTGAAAAAGGGGTACTCTTCCGAAAACGCGGTGGCCGCTTCCGATACCTGGCTGGGATCCGCTAGTTTTACATAGACCTGATCCGCTTTCGGGTATCTGCCCTCAAACAGATCGGCCATTTGCAGGTCCCCGTAATAGAAGCCGAATACAGAGCCGAATACATTTTCGAAACCGCCCTCCGATTCCGTGGCGATCACGCCGCGGAGCGTGAGATCTTTCCCTACATAATTCAACCGGAGGGTGTCCCCGACTTGCGCGCCCAGTAATTTTGCCAGCGTATCACTGATTACGATATCGGTCGGACTTCGCAGCAGCGTATTCAATTCTTCTCCGGTTTCTGTTAGCCTTGTCCCATACAGCGGGTATGTGTTTGCGTCAATCAAAAACGATGCCACAAAGTCTGTCTGCGTGTCCGTATTTATATCCGTAATGGTGGACGGAGCCGGACCATGATCGTCGGCGGCGATGGTCCTCCGGTAGGTGACGGCAGAGCCAGGATACCGCTCATTGAACCATTCCGTCAGCTCTGACAATCCCTTCTGCGTAAAGGAAAAGGAATCCCCCGAGTCCGGCCCGAAACTTTTCCCTATGAGGGCGTTTTCTACAAGTCCCCGTTCCTGACCTGCTCTGGCGATATCGGCCGACACCTCCGAATCCGCCACCGGATCGATCTGCAGATCTCCGCACAGTGTTTCCTGCAGGTTGCTTTTCAATGTCTCCGAAACCATCACCCCCAGGGTCTGGAGGCTGACGATGACGGCTACTCCCGAGGCGATACACAGGAGCGCGAAAATCGTCCTGCGGCCGTTTTTGCGGAGGTCATTGATGGAATGCTTGATAAAAAATCGTATCTTTTTCCACATGCGCGTATCCTTCTTATGCGTATATTTTTCCGTCCAAAAGCCTTACCGTTCGGTCGGCCATGGAGGCGATGTCCTGATCGTGGGTCACGATCAATATAGTGGTATTCTGTTCCCGGTGTATGTTAAGCAGTGTATCTATTACGATCTTTCCAGCTTTTGAGTCCAGATTACCGGTCGGCTCGTCGCAGAGGAGGATCTGGGGCTTATTGACGAGCGCCCTGGCGATCGCGACCCGCTGCTGCTCGCCGCCCGAGAGTTGCCTGGGCAGATGATGGAGCCTGGATGCAAGCCCAAGCGACGTCAATAAATCCCTGGCGCGATCCTCGGGCTTGCCATCCCGCGAGGGAGCGAATTGGGCCGGCAGGGCCACATTGTCTATGGCCGTCATGGTGGGGATCAGATTAAAGAACTGAAAGACAAAACCTATTTTTTCATTGCGGATCCTGGTCAGATCCCGTTCTTTCATGACGCCGATATTGAGACCGCAGATCTCTATATCACCGCTGGTCGGGATGTCTAAGCCGCCCAACAGTCCGAGCAGTGTGGATTTCCCGCTCCCGGAGGGTCCGGTAATACTCACCATTTCACCTTTTTTGATTGTAAGGGAGACATCCCGGACAGCCGGTATTGCCAGCCTGCCCAACGAAAACTCTTTGGCAACATGATTTGCCTTGATCGCATTTGTTTCATTGACTTTCATATTTACTGGTCACTCCTTTTGACGCACAGAAAAACACTCCGCATACAGTGAATACGGGATTCCGGCAAATGTGGATTAATAGGGGCCATTATAGAGATGTCTGCGGAGAAAAACGACCTGATTTATAAATCTGGAACGATTTATAAATCGTTCTGTCTTCGGTATTCCGACGGCGGCATTCCAGTGATTCTTTTGAAATACTCATTAAAGGATGATTTGGAATTGAATCCGACGGAAAAGGCGATGGATAGGATGGAACTGTCCCGCCTGGTCAAAAGCATACTTTGAGCTTCCTTGATTCGATAGGCGTTGACATACTGGTTGAAATTGGTCCGTAATTCATTGTTCAAGAATTCGGAAAGCTGATGGGGTGTCAAATACAGTTCTTTTGCCAGCTTCTCCAATGACAGACCCTCATCTTTATAGATCTGTTCCATTTCCATCAGATCGGTTAGTCTTGCCCCAAGTCTGCTCTTATCGATACCTTTCAGCAGGGATCTCTCGTACTGGACCTTTTTTATCTCCAACCCCATCCATCTCAGTATATCCGGGTATTTTTTTTCAAAGATCGACAGTGAGAGCAGCGCTATGCTTACAATTGTGCAGATGATCACATCAGCTTTAAATGAAAATACAAGTCCGGTGACCAACGAAATGAAAAAAATACCTGCTATTACGGCAAAAAAGGTTCGGAGTGTTTTGGCCGTTTTTTTCTGGCGAATCGATTTATTCAGATGGACTATCTGCAGGTTTATGATACATAGGACCATATAGGCTAAAATATGAACAAAGCTGATGTCTTCGATAAATCCGTATATTTTTATAAAATAACCGGGGATACCCCTTTGATTTTCATATACATATAGAATGGTAAATATAAGTACGATCAATGTCCCGGGCGCAAAATGCAGGAAATCTTTATTCCGCAGCGAAGCGCGTAGGAAAGATTGATTGTATAGATAAAATAAGGGCCCAACGAAATATTTCAAAAGCCGTATCAATAATATGATATAGGACGTAGATTCGACCTGATCCAGATAATGCGTGTAATAAAATTCAAAAAGCAATAACGATACCGTCAGATACGCGCCGATAAACAAATAATTATTGACGCCTTTTTTTGAAACGAGACATTGAGCAGCCATAGCAATAAGGGAAATAGCGCTTCCTAAAAAAATAATATGTCCGGCGACGGTATTTACAACGTCATACATGTATATGATTCCACCCGCATCGTAGTGGTATAGCTTAAATAGATTATATCAAATATTTCCCATGCGTGTCATGGATAAACGGAAACAGAGGATGAAATACTGCCCTGCGGTCCTGCTGCCCCGCAATACAATGGTCTTCTCTAGCTGCTCGAAGGATAGAAGATGACATTTGATATCGAGCCTGACCCGAAAGACAGCAGAAAGTGCAGAGCAGTAATCCCGTTCAGGTGCGCCCCATCCCTATCCATCCCTAAATGGTCTATTCTGTGCCTGTCAGTGCTAGAATAGACCGTTTTGTACCTACAGTACTAATAGTTTTTCAAGGAGTTCAAATGCCAATGAAGCCCCCAAAAAGAAAAAACCCTTGATACACAAGGGTTTTTGGTCTGGGTTAAGGAAACGAACCTCCGTTGCCCTCAATTCGCAATAGTCGCCTGCTGCGCTGCCGCTTGCAGGCTTCCTTTCCCTTGGGCTGGCGCCCTCGCTTACTCTGCCACCGGCAGCGCTCCGGGCGCGCGCCCTTGAACCCCATTCAAGCGCGAAGCTTCCTGTTCTGTTCCTAAATAGTTTGTTGCTTACCCTTTTGTATTGGTCTGTACCCCGCATGAAATAAGGGTTTTTCATGGCCTTGGGCCCTGAATGAATTGCGAAATCTACAGTCCGTATTAGTACTTTTGGCGTAGCTATTAGTACTTTTAGAATAATCATCAGCTATTGTATGCAATATGAACATTAACTTTTTTATTATAAACAGAATAATGATTTCATAGTTGAAGTAGGTGTAAAGAAGCTTGTTCCCCTATTTGGCTTTTGCGCATACTCTCTAATTAATATGAACGGAATATCTAGTTTTTCCTTTGGCATATTTTTAAAATGGGGCCCGGAAATTGATATATAAGAAAAGCCTATTAAATGGATGCAGTACAATTTCTCAAAGTAGGGACGTCCTCGAAAATGCAAAACCCGTTGTTACGCCTCGCCATATACTTGATACGTGTAGCCGGAGTAAGTCTGCTTCATATTAAAGACGGCAAAGCCAGCAGTTCTTTTACTGCTTATCTATCTTTACCAGTTGTTGTTTTCCCTTACTTCCCGGCATTCTTTCATCGACTACATGAATAGCTTTGACAAACTGGGCAAGCTGCTCATCGGTAAAACCCTCTAGTTCACGAAAAAAAGCGTCAAACACGAATTGTTTAATCACTTCCACGTTTTTTTCGTAGAAGGTCTTACCTAATTCAGAAGCCTTGAGGATAACGGATTTTTTGTTGCCAACGATTTGATACTTTTCCAATAATCCGTATTTAACCAACTTGCCAGTCATCTTGGAAAAAGAGCTCTGGGGTATGCATAGCCCTTCTGAGAGCTTTGTCATATTTTGATCATTGTCCTCATGCTCTATGATATACTCTAGTACCTGCCATTCCTGGGCGGTGAGGGTGATGCCCTCCGACGTACTCATCTTGTAATTT
>ENA-ORCX01000345-ORCX01000345.1-marine-metagenome-genome-assembly--contig:-NODE-345-length-20610-cov-3.276823_pt1 | contig 20610 bp, 18 predicted proteins | sample MGYA00248630_ERZ508518 | MGnify/ENA primary metagenome ERZ508518 (study PRJEB26188, sample SAMN06268768) | marine metagenome | isolation source: Bioluminescent Bay, La Paraguera, Puerto Rico | place...
CTTGAAGATGAACTTGATAGGACTGGACGTTCACCATCTGAAGTTAAGATAACAGTTAAAGGGGTGGATGATGATGCTCGCGCTATTGATGACGATCTAAGGGCGCTCTATGAATGGTTGCCTAATGACGTGGATATGAGAGCACTGATTAAGTTCCTTGCTGAAACAGCTCGCAATGAAATCAAGGCAATAGAAGAGGAGGGGAGCGACCCCGAAGACCAGCCCAACGAATTTTGGTACAAGCTAAAGATGTATGGTGTGGCAGCTGGTAAGCCAACCAATGGCGATGAAGACGAATACCAGGTAAAACGTAACTATGGCCCAGGGCACTATGCTCTAAAGGTATGCGGCCAAAGCATGGAGCCTGACATTGTTGACGGTTCAGTCATTATAATGTCCTCCACCTCTATCCTCAGAAGCCCATACCCAAAGAAGGGCCTGATCTATGACTTTATGCTCAACACCGAGCGAACCATCAAACGCTACAACACCCGCGTAGCCACCGATGAAGAGGTAAACCAAGGCTTACATTATGAATCCCGTGGAGCCTACCGCGTAAAGATCTTGGAATCTCTCAATCCAGACTACCCCGAAATAGTGATGAACCCCGCCGATGACATTAAGTTGCTAGGCTGGTATAACCCAGCAAACCAGGTGGACTAGTTTTAATAGTTCTTTTTTACCCATCGTGAGAATTTACAAAATGGGTAAGCAATAATTCCAAAAGTAATATAATCCACCATAAGAGTTAGCACATATAAGGGAATAAAGCTGATAACGTTTACCTCTTCAATTGCAAGAGTTTGAGATATTGCGATTATGAGCATTATAAAGTGGAATATTTTTTCAGGGAGACTTCTATCTTTCCACTTTCTCTTGATAAGCGGCATTATTATTTCATCTGGTTCATCTGCAACCTTACTGTTTGTCGTTGGTTGTTTTGCTTTCTTAGGCTTATTATTTGGTTTTTTCTTCTTGGCTGCATTGTCTTCAACAAGGCTCTCGATCCACTTATCAGGATCTTTTATTTGCAGAAGATAATCTTTTCCAATGCCAAGTGGAACTAAATCAACTGAATCCCAATCTCTACTGTTGGCGATATGCCCATTCTCCGATTTATAAAGTTCCCATGCTTCGCGTCGTGCTGGATCTCCGAAATACCAGTCATCCATCCACTCAGAAATGGCGTGTTTACCTTGCTTGGCTAGATGAGTCTTTTTCCAGAATCTAAGAATCATCATTTGACGAGGTGTAATGTCTGAGGCACCTCTTTCCTCTTGGCCTTCAAGTAAGGCATCAATCATTTTAGATGCCTGAGCCTTGTTCATGTTTTTTGCAGCTCGACCACCTAACGCCCTTATATAGTTCTTCTGTTTTTCGCTGGCTGATTCTTTTCGTGCATCGAGCCTCCATGATTCTATTGCTGCATCCTGCTTTTCTTTTTTAGCAGATTCACGGTATTCCTTTGGTAGAATACGAAGTAAAATGCGGTGGATTTCCTGACGTTCGTCTCGGTCGATTTTATTGTCTGCAAGAGCCTCTTTGAGAATTTCCTTTAAAGCATCAATAGCGTTGATTTCTAAATTCTTCTTGGATTCTCGGTTTGCCCAATAGTAAAGCGTCCTAATTTCTTTGTCAGTGACCAAACCATCACTGGTTATCTCGATAATTAAATCCAGCAGCTCTTTGCCTTCATTGGTTTCAGTTTGTTTCTTCGTTAAGGTGATTATCTTGGCCATGATAAATTATTTATCAAATAATACAGGAATATAATTCCTGATTATTGTAGATTGCTCTTGATATGGCTAGATAATTCTAAGTTAGTATATAAGCATGACAGATGATACTATTCTTCAATTACAGGTTTTTCTTTTTGCACTGATCCCTTGTTTAATTTGGGTGTATGCTATAAGTCGTGTAACAAGAAAGCATTTTGCTACTCACAAAAAGACGGAAGCTAAAGATGGATATATTGAAAGGGTAACACCACTTAAAGTAGTTGATGAAAAAACGAGGAATGAAGAGATTAAACATCACTATGATGCTATTTTTAATGCTCTTGGTCTTTATTTTAAGGTAATGGCCGCTCTATTAGCGGGAGTAGGTTGTGTTATTCTTCATACTGAAGCAGATAAACTTTTATATAAAGAAAAGGCTTTATTGGCTGCTGCTGCAGTTTTGATTTTTGGTATTCAGTATGTTTTCTGTTTTTCGGCTTATTATCACCTTAAATCTAAGATCGAGCGGTGGAGTGAGGAGGACTATTCAAGTTATCTTTGTTGGCCAGAAACATGGGCTATAGTAGGTAGCTTTACTTTTGCGTGTGCATTTGTTTACAAGATCCAACTCATGATTAACGTTTTTTAATGACCCTAACCCCCCATGAAAACCAATGGCAGCTAGACACAGGGGATCAGCTTCCCTAATACTGTGTTTCTGGCCAAAGCAAAGCAGCGTGCTGAGGCTCTAGGGATCGACCTATCAAGCTATATAGTCCAGCTTATCCGTGCAGACATCAACGAGCCTGATGGACTTACGTGGCGGCTGTTTCAGGAGCGGTAGGGGGATTTTATCCATAATGAATCTTGCTAAAATCCTCTGTATATATCATCCTGCATTTACTATGTAGTTCTTAACTGTTTTATAGATTTCCGACTGTTCGGATGATGGGCATGGCCCAATCACTATAAATAACGAGACCACCAATTAAGCACGCTGAGGCGTAGCTGGGTCTCCTTTTGCCACCACCTCACGTGGCTATTACTATTACAGCTTACCAAGGCACTGCTGTGTCCTGCTGTACGGATTTCTCTGCAACTCCATTTCGTTAAGCACAATGACTACAACTAACCTAACTAATACTAAACCTGCAATCCGTTGGCCTGGAGGGAAGGCCAAACTCACTAAGTATCTATTGCCGCACATTCCTGAACATAACTGTTATGTGGAGGTGTTTGGCGGTGGCCTAGCTCTTATGCTGGCCAAGCCTCGTTCTAAGATGGAGGTGGCCAATGATTTTAACCATGACCTGGTGTCTTTTTACCGCGTAGTGAAGTGGCACTGTGATGAGCTGCTTCGTGAGCTCGAGTTCATGACCAATTCACGCAAGGACTTTGAGGATTTTATAGCTCAGCCTGGATTAACTGAGATTCAGCGAGTTGCCCGGTGGTATGTGCGTAACGCTATTAGCTTTGGTGGTATGGGTAGCTATTTCGGAACCAGTAAGAAGTCGGGTGGGGTCCAGAGAGAATAGGCTCAAAAACATACGTGCGTTGAATCAGAGGCTTGATAAAACGTGTATTGAGAACTTGAGTTGGGAGAAGGTTATAGAACGCTATGATGCTCCAGAGACGTTCTTCTTCTGTGATCCTCCATATTTTGATCCAGGAGGCAGTGCTTATGATGGCTGGACTGAATTGGATTTTATCCACCTGGCCAATGCATTGAAGTGTGCCAAGGGGAAGTGGATGCTAACCTTCCAAGACTGTGAAATCGTCCGTAAGCTCTTTGAGGGCTACTATATCGAGTCTATTACTCGAGCCAATGGTATCGGGAATAGGGGCAAGCAGATTCAGGGTTGGGTGTATAAGGAGGTTATTGTGGTGGGGTAAAGGATGTAGATGAGTTTAATCGGTTAACTATCATTTTAGATTCTGAAAAGTTTATCGTTTTGAGACAGTGTTAATATTGTATGATCCTTAATGTTTACGCTTTCAGGAATCTTATTCTTTAGCATCGATAAAACTAACTGTATATTACTTTTTTTTACATAATCAGCTACTTTAATGAACTGATTGTCATGTAGAAGCTCTTTTTTGTCATTCAGTAGAAAACTTAGGCATGGTAGATTGTTTTGCCTTGAATATAGGATCAGTGCTATATCAAAACATAAAACCTCTCCTTGCTTTTTACCTGAACTGAAATTGGCATTAAAGGATTCAAAATCATAGTATTTTCTTCCTTTTTTTTCTACTGGGTCAGCTTTTAGAACGTATTTTTCACCATACAGTTCATTTGATGTTTTTGAAAAGTGATCATTGAATAACGATATTTTATTGTCTAAAGTTTTTCTGAATTCTTCAGAAAATAATTTAATGTCTATTGTTGAAAGTTCTTTCTTCAGGGCCTCAATTTTAGCTTTAGAGCCAAGTATTCTATCAAGAGTGTTTTCTAGTCGTCCCTTTTCATTGTGATTTTCATTTAAACTATGAATTATATCTTCAAGATCCTTGTATGATGAGCTTGACGATATTTCTTTATTTAAATCATCCCTTTTTATTATGTATTTTTTTAGTTTAGATTCTTGATTTGTGATTGATTTCTCTATGTCTGGGAGGCCTTTTTTTATGAATCTTCGTTTTGATTCAATCATATTGTTATGAAAATCACAAAGTTCTCTGAATGATTTAGATATGTTTGGGATGAGGCTTGATGCTTGTTTGTATAAGTTTTCTAATTCTGTGTGATCAATATTTGTTGATTTCGACTGTAGTTCCTTGTCTGCGTTGACAATGATATCTCTTCTTATTTTAGAATTAGAAAGGGAGTTGGCTATTGCTGATATCTTGATTTTTAACGTATCAAAGGTGTCTATTTTCTCCTTATAGTTAGGGTCTATATTGATGCTTTCTTTTTTTGTGTTTAAGCGAATTATTTCCTTGTTTATTAAATCTAATCGAACTTTATAGGCTGACTCTGTTTGTCCATTTTCAATTCTTTTCTTGAACGATTTTTCTACGCTCAATTTTGTAGCTATGTCTTGTTTTTTGGATCCATCATCAAATTTGCATCCAAGGAGAAATAAATATAATGCCTCATATTCCTCTTTTTTGGCAAATCTGTTTAGTGTTTCAATTGTTCTTTCAATTTTCTCATTCTCATATCTTATGTTATGAGAAATAGCTTGTCTGAAACCTGGCTTTTTTTGATTTTTTAAAAAAATTGATTGATACAATTTCTTTTCGAATGATTTCTCATCAAAATCCTCACCGTTTATTTGAAGTAACTTGCTTTTTCTTTGAAGAAAATTCCTTTTTATTACCAATTCTTCTGATGTTGGATCGTTGATATCTCTTTTTAGGACAAGAATTATTCTGATTTTATTATTTATCAAGTATCTTTTAACCAATAAATTTTCTGATTTTTTATTTTCTAAGTCAGAGTAGATATACTTAGGGTCTTTTCCTAGGCAGAAATCGATCAGTGCTAGCGTTGTTGTTTTTCCTATGTTATTGCCTGTTTCTTTGCCTCCAGACGAGGTTTCGTCAATGATCAAATTTAAACCTAATTTGAAATCAATTTTGCGAATGACTTTCTCGTTTGAATCTTCAACTATAAGGTGCTTTAGGAACATATGGTTATGTCTCCTTTGGAGTTGAAAGTTATCAGATTTAATAGAAATAACCAATCAAGGCTTAGTGAGTATAATTGAATGTCAATATTAAGTGTTTTTGCACAACTATTGTATAATTCAAATACGTTGCAGGTTGGATGTTCGTATTCTGATAGAACTTTTAATATCTGAGCTCCATTATAATACAGTGTATTTTCTGGATGTATATTGTCCGGTAGTATCATTGTATTAAATATATGCTAGGCTAGGTTCGGATTTCTGAATATTTTGCATCGAATGAATGCATCTACAACAATTATTTGAACGCATAGATCAAGCTCTTCCCGGGGGATATCTGTCTTCTTCCAGTTTTGTGAGACAAATTCAGAGATATTATTGGTTACAGACATGAATCTTTCGTCAGCAGTCGTAGTGTTGGTGCAATTTAGGTATTCACTTCTGATTCTAGATAGGACAGAATTGCTTCTGTTTATTCCTGATTTATCAAATTCAGAATACTTTTGATCAATTACTGTGCTAAATACAGAGAATTCTTTTATTAAGTCAGAAACTTCATCCAGTTTATTGAAGTCAATTTTAGCTTGAACTTCGAAAGATGCTATTTCGCTTATTTGGTAATTGTCTGGATTTAAATACGCTTCTGATAATACCTCAATTATGCTAACTATGTTTGATGGTATTCTTTCTTGAGCGATATTATTTGGGAATTGTGCATCTAGGTAGGTATCTATCTTCTTGAGAGTTTCAATATCGCTGCTCTGGATGCTTCTCAATATAGTAGTTATGTCGTAGATGTCATTTTTTGGATCGAAATGAATTGATATTGGGATGTTGTAGGAAGAGCCTTTTAGCTTTGATGCGTCTACTTTTATTGCTATGAATTTGTAATTGTAGTTCTTGTATTCAGGATCTATGCCTGATAGTGATTTAGAGATTTTATTTTTATTTGCTGTTGATGATACCTGAATAATTACTTTTTTATTTCGATCTATTAGATCGATCGCTCTAGCATTTTGTTTTATTTCGTTTAGGTTTAATAAATTATAGCCAAAAATGATGTTGAATAAGTCTTTATAAAAAGTTTCGGCGTGGATGTTCATCTCCAATAGATTGAGCTTCGATCTCATTTCAACCCTAGTGCACAATTGGCTTAATCTCTCCTCAATTTTATCAAATATACGTTTTAGTTCCATTCCTTGGCTTGTTTAGATAATCTTACATTATTGTTAGATGTCAGGTTTATGTCACGAGAAATATTTCCCAATTATGAGCTGTTTTCTGTTCTAGTGGTTATGTGTACCTACATACCTCTCGGCTATAGCCCTAAATGTAGATACTTGGTAATGTTTCACGAAGATGCTCTTTGAGTTATCGCCCATCATGTTTGAGGCATAGTCTCTGCCGCGTAAGGCTGCCAGATATGAGGCGAATGAGCGGCGATGTAGGTTTGGGTGCCACTCAAGACCAATGGCCTCACAGTATGCTTTCTTGCGGATGTTGAATGTATTCTGTGGCATCCCAAAGTAGCTGGCATCAATCTTTGTCATCCAACTCCACATGCATTCCGGTGCGTCATCGATTACCAAGGGAGCACCTGTTTTTGTGATACCAGCAGGAATGACTATGGTCTTATTTTCAAGGTCTATCATATCCCTACGAAGGTATTCCTTAGCCTTCATCTTGCGGGGTGGCACTGCAATCATGCTGATACGCATTCCGGTGAAGAATAGTATGGCCAGAAGCCCTGCAAACTTTGGATCATCCTTCCATACGTAGTTCATCAACCTGCTTAGATCGTCAGGATCTATAAGGTGTAGCCTCTTTTCTCCACGGTCAGAGGGGAGGGTGACACGCGTGGCAGGATTCAGGACTAGGAGACCGTCAGTAATTGCATCGGCAAAGAGCTTCTTTACGTGCTTCCTGTGGCCTTTAATGGTTTCTAGGCTCATGTCTGCATCTACAAGCGAATCAATCCATTTCTGAACCATTAGGCGGTCATACTGGTCAATTCGTAGATCTCCGGCAAAGGCCATGAATTTAGAGACGTTGTATTTTACTCGGTATGCCTCGATGCTTGATTTGCGTTCAAGGTCATCAATGCGGCTTTGCAGCAGTTCGGAGAGTAGGGGGAGTTCACCGCTTCTGGCGTGTGTCAGATAGAACTCTACGGCTTCAGCTATGTTGCCTTTGCCTTTGAGCTTTTCCTTCAGTTGTAGGTAATTGTTCCATTCCTGCAGATCAAAATTAACCACTGCATCACGGTTAGAGTAAAACCTGTCAGTGTAACTTTTTTTATAGTCCCTTTTCTCGCTCTTTGTTTTAAAGGATATACGAGTGCGATCTTTCCCGTGACCGTAGTCCCATCCGTAGGGTTCTTTTCGAGTTGGATTGTCCCAATCTCTAAAGTTTGGCAAGCGTTTCATTTAGTGTCAGTTTCTTGTCAGATATTATGACAAATCTTGCCAGAATCAAGCTGTTTCAGTGTTGCCCTGTATCAGGTGTAACCGCTCTGTAAGTCGCTTAGATACACTGTTTATGCGGTTTTTAGCTTGTTTTCCAATTTAGATTGGTGGAGCCGAACGGGATCGAACCGTCGACCTCTTGAATGCCATTCAAGCGCTCTTCCAACTGAGCTACGGCCCCAATCAATTTGATTGCTGTTGCAATCGAAAGTCGGGAATACATGCAAAAGACGGGTTATCGTCAAACCTTTTTTCGGGGAAATAGAGATTTCCTTCGTTTATCTTGCCGTTTGTGGGATGAAATAGCCTTCCGCGCTGCTGAGGACCTTGTGTTCCAGGCAAATTTTTGCGGTTAGGATGTAGCAGTTGTGTATCTTTTCTTTAAGGCTTGCGGTAATGGTTAGTTCTTTGTGCAGGGGAACTGAGTTTCGGGAACGAACGTTCAGTTTTGCGGTGAGTGCCCGTATGCCTTTCTCGAAAAGGTAGTTGGTCATTGCAGAGTCGAGTATGCCCGCGACGATTCCCCCTTGAGCGATGCCGGGATAGCCTTGGAAGCGTTGATCCAATGTTTTAAATCCGACAACGCCATCAGGGGTGGGAGAAAATTGCAGTTGGAGTCCATCGTAATTATCGCTTCCGCACATGATGCAGTTACGATGTTCTTCCTTAGGATTTTCGAAATCCTGCATTAGTGATGATGAGCGTGGTCGTGATCATGACCTTTGCAAATTTGTTCTTCGCCAACAAAGCTTAAGGCTCCATTCTTGAATTCTTTTATAGCGTCTTTTACTGTATCTGCTGCTGTTACGTATACTTGAACTTGGTTTTGGATGAAATTGCTCACGGCTCCACGTCCGATACCTTTGCAGAGAGTAACACTTACATTATGTTGCAGTAGTATTTGCACTGGCAGGCAATGTCCGTGGTCTTCGCATCCATCCTTTTCAAGTGGGTAGTGTTGCATTGTTTCCAGATCTACAACGATGTGGAACGGTGCGCGCCCAAAATGTTGGCTGATGGTAGATTCAAGACCATTCTTTTCCGTAGTTGGGATACATATTTTCATAATTAATGAGTATATGCTCGTAAACAGCGGTCGGATTGTCAAGAAATATTGCCAAGTGATGCTTGTTTGATCAACATATGTTATATGCGACCTAGAAAATGCCGCAAAGTTTGTCTTCCTCCTCATAAAAAAGTTTTTAAACCGGCAGGTGTTCCTCTTAAGCAGTTGGCTGAAATTCGGTTACAATTGGACGAATTGGAGGCACTTCGTTTAGCAGATGTAGAGCATTTGTATCACGAGCAGGCGGGGCAGCAGATGGGGCTTTCCCGGGCTACTTTCGGCCGTTTGTTGCAGGGAGCCAGAGAAAAAGTTGCCCGTGCCTTGTTAGAGGGCTGTTCTATTTCTGTGGAGGTGGATGAGCCTGGTAACCATATCAGTCTTGAGGAAATCGAAAAGCAGACTTTTTGATTCTTACTGTTTTTGTTTTGGCCTGCTCCTTGCTTTTGTTACCTAAAGTTTGTTATTTTTTAATTTACAGAAAACCATAAAGAAAATGCTGTGAATGGATTGAGCAAATACTGCGTTCGTGTGGTATTGTTACTCTTTATATCTTTTTCTAAGTGGATTTTTATTTGTAACTTTTTATAGTTTAGAGAAATACGATTTATTATTTATTCCATGCAAATTGACCCGATCATTAAAAGTGATGCTGAACTGACGGAAACCAAGAATGAGTCTTCACCGATTGTTCTTAGTTCAAGGATTCGTTTGGCGCGCAATTTGTCACAGTTTTATTTTCCCGGGTGGGCCAATTCGTCTCAACGGGACGAGGTTTTGTCGGTATGTCTTAATGCGATTTCGCACATTGATTCGATGAAAAATGGTACTCGTCTTGAGATAGATGAATTAACACCTTTGGAGAAGAAGATTCTTGTCGAGCGTCACTTGATTAGTCGGGAGCTGGAACAGCGTAGCCCACAATCTGGTGTTTTTATTAGTGCGGACCAAAGTTGCTCGATTATGGTGAATGAGGAAGATCACCTGCGCATCCAGAAAGTGCGTCGTGGAATGAGCTTCGATGATCTATGGGATGAGATCAATCCCATTGATAGTGGTCTTGAGGAGGTTTTGGACTATGCCTTTTCCGATGACTTTGGATACCTGACAGCTTGCCCAACTAACTTGGGAACCGGGATTCGTGCATCTGCCATGTTACATTTGCCAGGGCTGGTTCTTGCTGGGCACATGGAGAAGGTGGTTCGCACGGTAAATCATCTGGGGATTGCTGTCCGAGGGCTTTTCGGAGAAGGTTCCGAAGCCATGGGAAGTATTTTTCAAATTTCCAATCAGCAAACTCTAGGAGAGTCTGAGCAGGAAATTATTCATCGTCTGAAGAACGTGCTTGATGCCGTTATCGAGCAAGAAATTAATGCCCGTGGTAAGCTTTTGGAGGATAATCCTATGATGATTTATGATAAATTATCACGTGCTGCCGGTATTTTACAGAATTCATATTTGCTTACCAGTGAGGAAGCAATGGGGATGCTTTCGCTATTGCGTTTTGGGGTAGATCTTGGCTTCTTACCGGACTCATTCAGGGCGATTGTTGATCGTTATTTTATAGAAACTCAACCAGGGCATATTCAGTATTTTACAGGGAAATCTTCCACTTCGGAAGAACGGGATCAAATTCGTGCCGAACAAATGCGTAAAGCATTTGCATCTTTGCCTGCTCTGGACTTTAATAAATAAGACCCGCCAACAAATAGAAGAAGAGGTTTATTCATGGAACCAATGAACAATTTTACTCCCCGCGCTCAACAAGTTCTGGCTTTGTCCAGAAAGGAAGCGGATCGTTTTCATCATAATTATGTTGGAACTGAACACTTACTGCTCGGTTTGATTAATTTGGGGCAAGGTGTTGCTGTTAATGTGTTGCGTAAAATGGGTTTGGATTTGGAAACTGTGCGTGGTGCAGTGGAAAAACAGGTTGGAACTGGTCCACAGTCCAAACCAACCGGAAATATCCCGTACACCCCTCGGGTGAAAAAAGTGTTGGCTCTCTCAAGTAAAGAGGCGAAGGCACTGAATCATAGCTATGTAGGAACAGAACATCTTCTTCTTGGCTTATTGCGTGAAGGTGAAGGTGTTGCTGCACGTGTGCTGAAGAGCCTGGATGTGGATATTGAGCGTTGTCGGAATGAAATTTTAAGCGAATTAGATCCAAACTTTGCCGGAGAAGCATCAGATGATCCTGTTGGTCCCTCTGGATCTATGGGTGGTGGTTTGAGTAGTGCAGGTGGTCCTTCAGAGGATAAACGTGATCAGAAAACTCCAGCCTTAAAAGCATTTGGTCGCGATTTAACTGAATTGGCTCGTGAAGGTGAGTTAGATCCTGTTATCGGTCGTAAAGATGAAATTCGCCGTGTTATTCAGGTATTGTGCCGCCGTAGTAAAAACAACCCGGTTCTAATAGGGGAAGCAGGAGTTGGTAAAACCGCTATTGTTGAAGGTTTGGCTCAAGAGATTGTCAATGGGTTGGTTCCTGAGATTTTGGCAGATAAGCGCCTTATTACTTTGGATTTGGCTCTCATGGTTGCGGGTACTAAGTATCGTGGTCAGTTTGAAGAGCGCATCAAAGCCGTAATGGATGAAATTCGCCGTGCGAAGAATATCATCATCTTTATTGACGAGCTGCACACCATCGTTGGTGCCGGTGCAGCTGAAGGAGCGATGGATGCCTCCAATATCTTTAAGCCTGCGCTGAGCCGTGGAGAATTACAGTGCATTGGTGCAACTACTCTGGCTGAATACCGTAAGTATATTGAGAAAGATAGTGCATTGGATCGCCGTTTCCAGAGTGTAATGGTGGAAGCGCCTTCGCCTGAAGATTCTATTCAGATTTTGAAGGGAATTGCTCCAAAGTATGAAGAGCACCATAAGGTTACTTTTACTGAGGAAGCTATATATGCTGCGGTTAAACTCTCCGACCGTTATATCACAGCACGTTATCTTCCTGACAAAGCCATCGATATCCTTGATGAATCAGGGGCACGCGCTCGTATTAATAGCTTAAATCGTCCTCCTGAAATAGAGGAGATGGCCAAAGAAATTGATTCTGTGTGCTCTCAGAAGGAAGAAGCTATCTCATCCCAAAAATTTGAAGATGCGGCTCATTTCCGTGATAAAGAGAAGCAATTGCGATCCAAACGTGAAAAACTAATCGAAGATTGGAAGCAAAGTCGTGCAGAGCAACATATTGTCGTGGATGAGGAAGATATGCTTCATGTTGTATCTACATGGACAGGTATTCCTCTCACGAAGATGGAGCAGAAGGAATCTGAGAAGCTTCTTTCGCTGGAATCCGAGTTACAGAAAATAGTTATCGGTCAGGATGAAGCTACGGAGGTTATTGCCAAGGCTCTTCGTCGTTCTCGTGCAGACTTGAAAGATCCCCGTCGTCCAATCGGTTCCTTCATGTTTATGGGGCCTACAGGCGTGGGAAAAACTCATTTGGCAAAGATGCTTACAGAGCAAATTTTTGGTGATAGTGATGCTATGGTTCAGATTGATATGTCTGAATACATGGAGAAGTTTGCTGTTTCTCGTTTGATTGGATCTCCTCCAGGATATGTCGGTTACGAAGAAGGGGGTCAATTAACTGAGGCAGTTCGCAGAAAGCCTTATTGCGTGGTCCTTTTTGATGAAATTGAGAAAGCTCACCCGGATGTGGTTCAGCTTTTGCTTCAAGTTCTTGAAGAAGGTCGATTGACAGACAGTCTTGGACGGACTGTTGATTTTAGAAATACCATCATTATCATGACGACTAATGTCGGTGCGCACCTTTTGCAGAAGGGGCAGGCTCTCGGTTTTGGCGATGCTGATTTTGATGCTAGTTTCGAAGCCACTAAAGATCGTATAATGGATGAATCCAAGAAGGTCTTTAAGCCGGAATTTCTCAATCGTATTAATAGTATTGTTGTGTTCCATCATTTGCGCCACGAACACATGTTAAAGATTGTTGATCTGGAGATTGCCAAGCTGACAAAGCGTTTAAAAGATCATGAGATCGAATTAGTCTTTACCGATGCAGCCAAGGATCTGCTGATTGATAAGGGATACGATGAAAAGTTTGGTGCCCGTCCTTTGCGCAGAGCTGTGGAAAACTACCTTGAAGATCCATTGGCAGAAGCGATTTTGCGTGGAGATATAGAAAAAGGTAAGCCTGTTTATGTAGACAAGGGAGTTAAGGAACTTTCCTTTAATCAAGATCAGGAAGCTAAGGTATAAAGTGACAATTTTGTTACCAATTATACTGTTTGCGTAAAATTTTACCCCCTCGACCTATCAGGTTGAGGGGTTTTATTTGACAAATGGTTTTGTGGCGTAATTACTAATGCACTTTTTTTCGAGTTATGGAAAAAACGCTAATAATTTTTAAACCCGATTCAGCTGAAAAGCGTAAAATCGGCACTATAATGGCTAAGTTTGAGAAAGCTGGCTTTGATATCGTTGGGTGCAAAATGATGCAGCTAAACGAAGATTTGCTTTCTCAGCACTATGCTCATATCCGTGAACTAGATGTTTACCCAACGTTGGTAGAATTTATGAGTTCTCGCCCGGTTATTGTAGCAGTTGTCATGGGAGATTCTGTTGTCAAACGAGTTCGCAAGTTGATTGGTCCTACAGATTCTACTGAAGCTGCACCGGGAACTGTTCGTGGTGACTGGGGAACTAACAAGATGCGAAATCTTATTCATGCATCTGATAGTCCAGAAAATGCTGCGATTGAAATTGATCGTTTCTTTAAGACTGAAGAAATCTTTGCATAAAGGATGCTTTTTTGATGGCTAATCTCTCGCCATCAAAAGACATACTGCAAAACAGGCGATACCGGCTTTTCGGCCGATGTCGCCTATTTTTTCGTTTGTTGTAGCTTTGATTCCGATGTTTTCCGGATCTGTAAGCAAGCTTTTGGAGAGCGTTTGTTTCATCTCCTTTAAGTAAGGGCCTATTTTAGGTTCTTCAGCAATGAGTGCTATGTCCACATTGCCAATTGTGTAGCCTTTAGCCTCTGCTTCCTCTCTGGCTTTTGTTATGATGTGTTGGGAGTTGATATCTTTACAAGAGGGATCACTCGGAGGAAAATAGTAACCTATATCTGGAAGTCCTGCGGCTCCCAGAATTGCATCTGCTAACGCATGAGAGAGGACATCGGCATCTGAGTGTCCTAAAAGTCCTTTATCATGAGGAATTTTTACACCGCCTAAAACGAGAGAGCGGTTTTCTGCAAATTGATGTATGTCGTAGCCTTGGCCAATACGAAATGGTAGTTTCATGATTCAGGAGTATTTCTGTTTAGTAAAAATTCAAAATAATGAATGTCTTCTGGGGTGGTCAATTTTGGGTTTGGGTATGGATTTATTACCGGGTGGATGTTTTTCCCCGTTTGTTCATAGATACCTACGTCGTCCGTTGCGGTTAGACCTTTTTCGATTGCTTTGCTGTAGGCTTGGAGGATGTCGCTATAGGAAAATGCCTGAGGTGTTTCCATTGCCAGGAGGTTTTCTCTTTTTACATCTTCCAATAGGGAGCCATTAATGCGTTTGATGCTATCTTTTACTGGGTGACATAGCACGGATGCACCCTGTTTCTCTAACGGATCTTTTAGGGCTACGAGTGAATCTTTATGGATTAAGCTACGTGCGCAGTCGTGAATCCATACCCATTCTGTTTTTTCTGAAATTGCTCGTAGTCCATTATAAACGGATAGATAGCGTTCCGAACCTCCTGTTGTGTATGTGACCTTGTTTTTGGAATTCAAACATTTTTGAACGATGTGTTCTATGCATTCGCGTTGTTTTGAATCTTTACATACGAAGATGTAGCTTTCTACGACTTTTGCGGATTCGAAGCTTTCCAAAACGCGTTGAATAGAGGTTTTTCCGCATATTTGTTCAAGGATTTTATCCTTTGTTGCGTTTTTCATACGGCTTCCACTACCGCCCGCCAACAGGATTGCCACGCTCCTCATCTTTGTTTTGCTTTCCATCATTGTTCTCTGTATTCTTTTACTTTAACACAAAAGATTCTTAAAGCGTAAAGTAATTTCATGAGCGACGTTCTTATCGCCCCCGCAAAAGTAAACTATTATTTAGCCGTTACTGGTAAACGTGAAGATGGGTTTCATAGTTTGGAATCTCTTGTTCTGCCAACTGAATATGGCGATGAAATTCAAATAGAATTGTCTGATCGAGATACCTTAACTTGTTCCGATCCTAGTGTTCCTTGTGGCAATGAAAACTTGGTTTTGAAGGCGGCGGATGTATATCGTCAAAAAACAGGTTTTGATGGTTATGTATCTATTCATTTAGAAAAAAAAATCCCTAGTGGGGCCGGATTGGGTGGTGGTAGTAGTGATGCGGCTACCGTACTTTGTTGGTTAAACGAGAGGAATCCTAGGCCTGTGTCTCGAAACGAATTGGAAGCGATCTCAGCCGAAGTGGGGTCAGATTGTCCTCTGTTTGTCAGGGGAGAACCTGTTGTTATGAAGGGGCGAGGGGAAATTCTTTCTGATGTGAATTTAGACGTTTTGGCTTCTTTGAAATTAAAAAGGGTAGTTCTTTTTAAACCACACGTTTCGATTTCTACGGTTTGGGCTTATCAGAGTTTGGCCAAGGAAAAGGCGTATCATGTTTCTAAGATGGATTATGATGCAGAAGGTTTTCTGAGTAGTTTGCCGCCTATGTTTAATTCCTTTGAGGTTCCTACGTTTAGGAAGTATCCCATTTACGAAGTTTTGAAACATGAATTGAGTTTGAGGCAGTTACCTTTGTTTCTTTTAAGCGGGAGTGGTAGTGCTTGTTTTGCTTTTGTTGATGTTTGTGACGAGCCTCTTTACGAACAGGTTGTTCGGTCTGTTTTTGGTAAAAATTGTTTCTTTGAAGTAACAGGTGTTCTTGGTTAGCTTTATTTATTGCTTCATGTCCAAGTGCCCCATATATAATTGCAATTAGCAGTATGTTTATATATACAGCTCAAAACTGAATTTGCTGATGGAGGAAATTTGTAAGGAAGAGATTGTTCTCAGTGGAGTTCCTGCTTCACCTGGTGTAGCGCATGGTCCGGCATTCCTATTTCTGAAAAAGGAATTGGAGATTCCGTGCTACAGAGTTGCTGAGGATAAATATGAAGATGAGATTCTTCGTTTCGAATCTGCAATTGTTGAAACTCGTCGTCAGTTGAATACTATCCGAGCCGAGATTGAAGAAAAGCTCGGTGAAGAAGAAGCTCAGATTTTTGATGCCCATCAGCTTGTGCTTGAAGATAGGGCTTTGTTGGATGAAACGGAAAAAGAAGTTTTGTCCACAGGTAACAATATTGAGTTTTGTTACAACAAGGTTGCGAATAAATACATTCAGGCTTTTAGCGATATTGATGATGAATACATCAAAGAAAGAGTATCTGATATTAAGGATGTCTCACGTAGGTTGTTGCATAATTTACTAGGGCAGGCTGTTGGTAATTTGTCCTGCATTTTAGAACCTGCGGTTCTTGTTTCAGATGATCTGACTCCATCAGATACTGCGAATATCGAAACCAGCAAAGTTTTTGGTATTGTTACCGATCAAGGTAGCCGTACCAGCCATTCTGTTATCATGGCACGTTCCATTAAGGTTCCTGCTGTTGTTGGATTGCATGATATTTCCTCTAAGGTGGGGCCGGGCGATATTCTTCTGGTAGATGGTTATGATGGTGTCGTTATTATCAATCCTACTGAAGATAGTCTTTTTAAATACGGTAAAATCCGTAATGAAAAAGAAAGTATAGCAAAGCATTTTTACAGTTCTTTGGAGCTGCCTACTGTTACAAAGGATGATGCAGCTTTAAGTATTTTGCTTAATGTAGAGGGGACTGAATCAGATCATGTTTATTCTGAAAGTGGTGCCAATGGTGTTGGGCTTTTCAGAACAGAAGCTTTGTTTTTAAGAAAAACTGTTTTTCCTGATGAGGAAGAACAATTCCAGGCATATAAACGTGTTGCTGAGCTTCAGAATGGACATCCTCTTATTATCCGTACCTTGGATTTGGGGGGAGATAAGAATCCCACAGGAGGTAAATTTGGTTACTCTGAGGCAAATCCCTTTATGGGCTTTAGAGCTATTCGCTTTTGCTTGGAGGAGCCTGCTGTTTTTAAGGAGCAACTGAGGGCTGTTTTGCGTGCAAGTGCCTACGGTAATGTGCACTTGATGCTTCCGATGGTTATTGCAGCTGAAGAAGTATATGCTGCAAAGAGTATGATTCGGGTGTGTATGGCTGAATTGGATACTCAGGGAGTTCCGTATGATAAGAATATCAAAATTGGCTCAATGGTGGAAACGCCGGCTGCAGCTGCTATTGCAGATATTCTCGCAGATGAGTGTGACTTTTTTAGCATTGGTAGTAATGATATGATTCAGTACTTGCTTGCTGTGGATCGTGTGAATGATCGCATTGCTCACTTGTATGATCCTTACCATCCTGCAGTGATTCGTACCATGAATCATGTGATTAGTATTGCCCGCAAGAAAGGTATTCCAGTAGGAGTTTGTGGTGAAGTTGCAGGAGATCCTGCATATGCCGCTTTGTTGTTTGGTATGGGGGCAACTAGTATTAGTGTTGTTGCTGGAATGGTTCCCGAAATCAAGTATTTGATTCGTAAAATGTCATTAAAGAATGCGCGGACAATGGCAGAAGAAATTGTTGCTATGCGTGACCCCATCAAGATCCGTGATCGCTTGATTCATTTTTACAGCGCTCACATGGATGATGTCGTTCGGGATTAATTTTTTATTGGCTGCTTGATCCCGCAGGCCATGAGCGTTTTGAAGTAGGGTGGTTCTTCTTCGCTGGCGACCACATTTACTTCTATATTTTGAAATCCTGTTTCTTTCAGGTATTCATAAATTGTATTTTCAGAAAAACCTAACCATAGATCAGCATACATTTCTCGAGCTTTCTCAAAATTATGCTTGTTTAGATCTAGTATAACCAATTGACCTCCGGGGCGCAGTAGCCTGTAAGCTTCTTTTATGGCCTTTATTGGATGCTGAGCATGGTGTAATGCCTGGCTGAGGTAGACCAAATCTGCGCACTCCGATGTCAGAGGAACTTTTTCGATATCTCCTAACTTGTAGGTGATGTTTTCCAGTGCGTGTGTTTTGGCTATTTCCCTGCCGATTTCTACCATCTTGGGGGAATTGTCTACGCAATATACATGCCTTGCTCTTGGTGCCAGTAGATGGGCTAATACGCCTTCTCCTGCTCCTAGGTCAACTATATCTATCTTTGGCGTTAATCGGAGCAGAAAATGTCCCATAGCCTCCCAAGAGCGGCCAGGACAGTATTTTTTGCCTACTCGGTTAGCTATTTCATTGAAATAGCGTTCAGAAACTCTTCTGCGTGAATCTAGAACCCTTTGTAGGAGGTTTTTATCCTGATTAATTTGTGGATCATCTTTAACTGCAACACAGGCCGAATCAATCAGTTTGATGATTGAATCGGCCTGTTCGTTGCAAAAAGAATAGTAAGTACGTTTACCGTCCTTACGATCGTTGAGAATGCCACCGTTTTTTAGAAGTGCTAAGTGGGATGAGATACGGGATTGTCCCATATCTAAGATTTCCTGTAGTTCGGCAACAGACAATTCCTCGCTTTTGAGGAGTTGAATAACTCGTAAACGAGTTGGATCGCTCAGTAGTTTTAGGGTATCCCAGGCTTCCAGCATTCTATATTACTATTATTGGCAATCTACCCAACGGGCAATGTTCTTAACTGTCCATTCTTCCTCGTGACCTTCAACGGAGATCTTAACTGTATCATCCTTTTTACTGGAGATCAGTTTTTCAGCCAATGGAGTGAGGTAGGAGAGAATGTTCTTTTCAGGATCACTGTCGAATGCACCCAGGATTGAGTAAGTAACACTTTCTCCTGTAGAACCTTGAATAAGTTCTACCATGCTACCGATACCAACCACTTCTGTTGGGGCATCACTAAAGTCGGTTTGTTGTGCACGAGCAATATCTGTTTCCAATTGGTTCTTGGTAGACAGAAGCGTGTCCTGATCCTGGCGCGCCATTTTATACTCGGAATTTTCCTTCAAGTCACCGTGTTCACGGGCTGTAGCAATGGCTTCCTTGTTTTCCGGGATCTTAACCTTAATCAACTCTTCGTAGTCCTTTTTGAGTTGTTCAAAACTCCATGTGGATACGATTAGAGCATCATTACGTTCTGTTTTCTTATCGCCGCTGCCATCAACCAAAGCTTGAATGGTTGGGAATAGCTTGATGAAGCGCGCAATTAAGCTCTTTTTTGACAAGTCTTCAAATCCTTGGTTGAGCAATAACGTTTGAGCCAAGTCATGAGCTGTTTCGACGGAAGCTTCAGACAGAAGATCAATGATGAGTTCTTTGTCTTCACCTAAAAGTTCTGCGAGAGGAATACGACGTGAGCTTGCGTTTTGCAATGCTTCATAGTCAATCGCATAGAATATAGCGCTCAGGAGGCGTGAGTTGATCAAACCTGAGAGCATCTTACCATATTTACGTGAATTACGGTTCTTGATGACCCAAATAATGATCGGTCCCTTGAGGGATTGTTCATCCAGCCAACGTTCGAGGGTTTCCTTAATTTCTTCTTCGAATTCCTTTTCGTAGAGATAAGTAATACACTCGGTGGTGAACTTTCCTTGGCTATTGCGAAGCAAATCAAAAATGATGCTTTTCCAGTTTTCTCCAAACGTGCGCTCGATGAGATCCAAGTAACGCTTGTATTTTGTTCCCGGAATCTCTTCAGCCAGAGTGGACAAATTCTCAGAAGCTTTGAGTAGGGAAGCTGATGTCGGTTCTAATGAATCAACATCGCCATGGATAAAACGAGCCAAGTCGTTACGAACCCAGATGCCGTTTAGGCGTTCACCATCGTTTAATTGGCGGCTTTCTTTCAAACAGCCAGTTAGTTCAGAAAGAATATCAGGAAGAGCTTTTTCGATGTCGTCGTGACTTACAGACAAATCAAGTAGCTTCGATGCCAACGCTATCTTCTTTTTTGGAGCTTTGGTTTGGAAGAAATCTTGAAGCACCTCATCTTCAGCCTTAACTGGTATATCGCGAAGGACATATGGACCTGTCTTTTTGCTTGGAACAGCGATACGCGGATCTTTTACCAGTGCTTTTTTTGTGGCAGTCCACCACTTCTTGTATTTGCGCTCACCTATAAGACGGCTCAACTGGTTTTCAATTTCCATGTTGCTTGCGCTGTTATCTGTGTGGTCAGCCAAAATTGCAGCAATCAAGTCTGTTGGCTTATTCTTAATCATATCCTCGATTACATCGGGCTCGTTAATACGGCGAACGAGGATATTTGTGTCAGACAGGATTTCCAGGTGGTTGACACAGAAGGCAGGATCCATTGGGTGTATCCCATCCTTTGAATTAAAATCGATCAGCAGACGATTGGCTTTGGCATCATACTCGGTAATTAGGCCTTGGCCCCAACTACGATGGATGCAGTGGGTTCCAGCCTTCATCGCTTCGAGTTTGTCACGAGCGCTCTTAAGACGAGGGTTTTTGCTAATCAGCAAATCAATTGCTTCTTTGTCCATAAATTCTTGAATTGTTTTCTGTAACTCAGTTGTTACTATGCTTGAATAATACGTCAATAGCACAAATTCTATATCTGTGAAAAGCAAAAGTTATCACAACGGCTGGGAAGCAGCCGTTTATGCCTTGGCGCAGTATCTTGCGAATCCT
>ENA-ORCX01000348-ORCX01000348.1-marine-metagenome-genome-assembly--contig:-NODE-348-length-20389-cov-3.987347_pt1:0-2500 | contig 20389 bp, 12 predicted proteins | sample MGYA00248630_ERZ508518 | MGnify/ENA primary metagenome ERZ508518 (study PRJEB26188, sample SAMN06268768) | marine metagenome | isolation source: Bioluminescent Bay, La Paraguera, Puerto Rico...
CTTCTGAAACGATATAAATCACCTGAAAATCGACTGGGAAAGTTGAAATAGAGCCTATTTATATTAGTATTATTAATGCAGATTATTAGCTGCGTTTTTTAACTAAAAAAACTCCTTTCAATGAAACCACTTCTTAAATTATCTCTTCTCATTATCAGCTTATCTTTATTTGCATTTACAGCATCAGCCCATTGCGGAGGTTGTGAAGGCGATGTGCATGCAAACGGTCATGCAGAGAAAACACATCATAAGGATGTAGCACCTTGTAATCAAGATTGTACTAAGTCATGCTGTAACGAAGAAAAAGCATGCGACAAAGATAGAACTTGTAACAAAGATAAGAAACATAGCGATAAAGGCCATCATGATGATCATCATGGAAATGATAGCCATCATTGATTTCGTTATCCTATATGAGTAAGAAAGTTATATCCAACATGACTTTAAGGACCTTCTTCATAGAAGGTTCTTTTTTATTTGATTCCAGGCAATAAGATCCTCATACATGGCAGTTTGCTTATGTTCGACGTTAAGGAAAAACCTAAGATGGTAGAGCGTGCTCTCCTAGTGGGAGTACAACAAGGAAATGCTACAGAACAAGAAATCCAAAATCTGCTGGATGAGCTGGAAGAGCTTGTACAAAACTTGGGAATTTCTGTCGTGCGTAAAGAAATCGTTCGCAATCGCGAGCAAAAAGCACGCTTTCTTTTAGGAACTGGTAAGGTAAATTATGTAAACCAACTGGCACACGCCGAAGAATGCGACTGCATCGTTTTCGACGAAATGCTTAGTCCAGCTCAGCAACGCAACTGGGAAGCAGAAACAAAATTATGTGTAATTGACCGTCACGAAGTCATTCTGGATATTTTTGCAGACCGTGCCCAAACCCGTGAAGCTGTCTTACAGGTAGAATTGGCTCGTTCCGAGTACAATTTACCTCGCTTAAAAAATGCTTGGTCTCACTTATCTCGTCAACGTGGGGGTGGAACAACTCAGCGTGGTGAAGGTGAAGCCCAGATAGAACTCGACCAACGCATGGTGCGAAACCGCATTGCCAAGCTAAAAAAAGAACTTAAAGAAGTTGTTCAACATCGTGAAACTCAGCGTAAACAACGTCAACGAGTTCCCCTACCTACGTCGGCTATCGTCGGCTATACGAATGCAGGCAAATCCTCTTTGCTAAACAAGATGACTGGCTCAGATGTATTTGCTGCAGATAAACTTTTTGCCACTCTAGATCCAACAACACGACAGATCCAACTACCTTCTGGGCAAAAAATACTATTAACAGACACGGTAGGCTTCGTAAGAAAGTTGCCCCATCGTCTTGTCGAAGCGTTTAAGGCTACTCTGGAAGAAGCCATCGTCTCTGATTTCCTCATTCATGTAGTTGATATAGATAGCGAGAATGCCGATATACATGCAAAAACGACTCTAGAGGTATTGAAAGAGTTGGGTGCAGAAGAGAAACGAATCATAACAGTCTTTAATAAGATAGATATGCTCTCTCCTGAGCGGCAGCAAATTCTCCTAAACAGTCAGAAAAAAGGAACCTATTATATAAGCACCTATACAGGTGAGGGAATTGATGCATTAATAACAGGAATAGAAGCCATTCTTGAAGAAGCGCAAAACATGAAACATATGCTCATCCCACATACGCGATACGACATAATCAATAAACTACATCAGTCCGGTTGCGTGAAATCTGAAAAAGTTACTGATGATGGCGTAGAATTAGCGTGTATGGTTCCAGAACGACTTGAGGGAATTGTCGCATCTTTCATTATTGAGAATTAGGCAGATTCGTTATTGCAGACAGAGCAACATCTTACAACATGAGTTAACCCTACTGATTTATGATTGTAAGAATCACCCGTTTATTTCCACTTTGGGCTGTATTGCTGTCTGCCATAGCGCTTTACTCACCATCGCTTTTTGCTCCCGGTAAACCTTATATTATACCATTACTGGTATGCATCATGTTTTGCATGGGAATGACACTTAAATGGGATGATTTTAAGAATGTAAGCAAACGCCCACTTATCATCCTCTTAGCAGTCTTTCTACAATACGCCATTATGCCATTTATTGCCTGGGGCCTCAGTAAGGTATTTTGGCTCGATAAGAATCTGTTTATCGGAATGATTCTTGTTGGAAGTGCATCAGGAGGAACTGCCAGTAACGTAATTACTTATCTGGCAAAGGGAAACGTTGCACTCTCTATAACCTGCACTCTTGTTTCTACTTTGCTTGCAGTAATTATGCTGCCAAGCCTCAGCCTACTCTATCTCCAGCAGACTATTCTTGTTGATTTCTGGGGGATGATGCAAAGCATCGCCCAAATAGTGCTGATTCCTGTGCTATTAGGAACCGGATTAAACAGTCTTTTGGGGAAATATTTAGAAAAGACAAAACCACTGCTACCGCTTTTTTCTGTCATAGCAATCGTTGTTATTATTGCCATTATAGTTGGGCTCAATGCTGAAAAAATCCATCA
>ENA-ORCX01000348-ORCX01000348.1-marine-metagenome-genome-assembly--contig:-NODE-348-length-20389-cov-3.987347_pt1:10000-20389 | contig 20389 bp, 12 predicted proteins | sample MGYA00248630_ERZ508518 | MGnify/ENA primary metagenome ERZ508518 (study PRJEB26188, sample SAMN06268768) | marine metagenome | isolation source: Bioluminescent Bay, La Paraguera, Puerto Rico...
TTCACAGCCATAGCCCAGGACCCAAAGACATACGAAACCACCAAAAGCACGAAGCCTATAGGAATACTATATATAGGAAGCATGGAGACCTGGTATCTCACAACATCCAAACCACACACTATAAAAGTAACAAGCGAGAGGAAAAGCCAAAGCGTCATAAACACCGTTTCGTAAAGAGGAACACCTTCATGAGACTTCCCCCTCTCCCTTAACATCCTTGGACACTTAAAAGCAAAGAAGGTTAACACACCAACCTCCAGGAACAGAGCACTCCCACCATATACCCATGCTTGAAGCCAAGCATAAGTTCCCGCTGCCACAAAAAGCAGGACCATAGTGAGCGCGAATAGAAAAAGTCTTTGAAAGATGTATCTTGCCATAACTATTTTGAGTTGAGTTAGACAAGACAGCAGATACAATAAGTATCTATCAACAAACAATAAAAGCAAGTAAATATCCTTCTTTTAGCGTGGCACATTCTCATTTTATGCGTTTTTATGCCTAAACCATGACTTATACTCCTTCTGAAAAACGCTACAACAACCCTACCCTTTATAAGAGATGTGGTAAAAGCGGACTAAAACTCCCCAAAGTATCCCTCGGTCTCTGGCACAACTTTGGCAGTGAAGCTAAAGAAGAAACAATTAAAGAACTCTTATTCGGCTCTTTTGATCGGGGAATTACTCACTTCGACCTCGCAAACAACTACGGCGCACCCGCAGGATCGGCTGAAAGCAATTTCGGGAAAGTTCTGGCAACTGATTTAAGATCCTACCGGGACGAATTGGTTATATCCACAAAAGCAGGTTACTGGATGTGGGACGGCCCTTACGGAGAATGGGGTTCACGCAAATACCTCGTTTCCAGCTTAGACCAAAGCCTAAAGCGCATGGGATTGGATTATGTAGATATATTTTACCACCACCGCCCAGATCCAGAAACTCCACTGGAAGAAACAATGGGCGCACTGGATCATATTGTCCGTAGCGGAAAAGCACTTTACATAGGCTTATCCAACTATCCTGCAGAAACAACACGCAAGGCAGTTAAGATATTAAAAAAACTGGGAACACCATGCCTCATCCATCAACCTCGTTACAATATGTTCGATCGCTGGGTAGAAGATGACGAGTTGCTAAGTCTTCTCCACAACAAGGGCATTGGCTGCATTACCTTCAGCCCCTTGGCACAAGGTATCCTAACAGGACGATACCTAAATGGAATACCGACAGATTCCAGAGCAGCCAATAAAACTGGTTTTTTACAGGAATCACAAATTACCTCTATAATAATAGATAGAGTAAAAGAGCTAAAGATCATTGCCAACTCAAGAGGTCAAAGCTTAGCACAATTAGCACTCTCTTGGATATTGAGACGGCCAGAAGTCACCAGCGTTTTAATTGGAGCAAGTCGATTAAGCCAAATAGATGATAATATACAGGCTTTAGAAAAAACAAATTTCACGACAGAGGAATTAGACCAGATAGATAGTCTAACAAAAGACATCCACCTTTAATATAAAAAACCTTCGGCAATTACCGAAGGTTTTCCTTTAATGGAGTTTCAAATTGTCTGAATCATCGCTAAATTCACTTGGAGACCTCTGACTCTTTTTCTTTCCAGTTCCATCAAGAAGGTTTTGAATTTCAGCGACCATATCATTCAGAACCTCTGCCTGAGCCGACAGCTCTTCACTCGCAGAAGCAGTCTCCTCTGCATTCGCTGCTGTAGACTGGCTAACCTGGTCCATCTGAGACGCTGCAATATTGATTTGCTTCAACCCTTCGGATTGCTCCTGAGACGCTTCAGAAACTTCGCTCACAATACCAGCAACGGCGCTGACATTTTCATAAATTTCTATGAGAATTTTAGCGACTTCTTCACTCGCAGAAACACCTTCAGAGGTATTCCTCTGTGAATCAACAATCATACCAGAAGTTGTTTGAGCAGCCTCAGCAGATCGTTGAGCAAGCCCTCTTACTTCTTCAGCGACAACAGCGAACCCCGAACCGGCCTCTCCGGCCCTAGCGGCCTCGACGGCCGCATTCAGAGCAAGGATGTTCGTTTGAAAAGCAATTTCATCAATCGTTTTGATGATTTTAGCCATTTCATCAGAAGAACTTTTAATCCGCTCCATGACCTCCTTCATCCGCTCCATAGCACCACGACCCTTTTCAGTCTCATTTCTAGAGATTTCAGACTTCTCACTAGCAGAAATACTATTCTCTGCATTTCGGTCAGTCATGGACGATAACTCTTCAACCGAAGCAAAAGTCTCCTCCAAAGTACTCGCCTGCTCACTGGCACTATGCGCAAGCCCTTGACTACTATCAGACAATTGAGCCGAAGCGTTTGTTACCTGGGTGCTACTTTCAATTAAGCCTCTAATTGCATTCTTTAAAACCTTTAAAATATTCCTCGATAGGAGCCAAATAAAACCAATCGTAAAGAGAGCAACAAACGCACCCACAATATAAAAGACTACGATACTTCTTTCAGAATCTTTGATCATTTTATTTTTTTGATCGATCGCGGCTTCACCGTGTTCTTTAGCTGACTCGACTTTAGCCAGGACTTGAGTTTCCAATGTCCCGGTTATTTTATTAATTTCGTCCCTCATCAAAGAGAAATGCACATTAGCAACATCCAACAGATCTTCCCTTCTCAACTGACTGTCTTCTATACTGAATTTTATGTCAAAAATAGACCTACTCTGATCCCTCCATACCTCAAATAGTTCTCTGCATTTAGAATATATAGAATTATCCCTATCAGTAAACACAACAGATGCCTTCATCAAACGCTGCTCAACCTGTTCTATATTAGTCGAATTCTCTGCATCCGCAGCCTCAAGCTCTTCCATATCCAATTTGGACAATAATTTCTGCTCAGCAAGGATGGCCTGATATGCATCCCTATCAGCATTTAAAACCAACGTTAAAGCAACAGAAAGCTGCACGACACTTTTCCTGTCAGTAGCAGACTTAATCTCTTCATCTAAAGATTCTCCTAATTCATCTAAAGATTCCCTGAATTCAGCAAATGAAACAATGGACTCCTCCAACTTCTTCTTCAAAGAAAGCTCTCTAGGAAGGATATAGTTTGTCATATCAACAATAGCCTGACACTCAGAAATCCATCGCGCATATTCTTTCTCATATTTAGGAAACAAATCTAAGCCCGCATCATCATAAGCAGCCTTAGATTTCTGCATACGTTCCAATACCTGATCGCGATTTTCCTTATAGTCTGACACCTGCTCCTCAAGATCCTTATGGGAGGTTGCAGTCGCAGCAAAATTCAATGCCATTACAGCCTGATATGCATCTCTATCCGCATTTAATATCAATGATAAAGAATCATTGAGCAGAGTAAACTCAGGAATGTCTTCTTCTATAATAGGAAGAAAGGAGTTATCCACCAAATCCTGGGTTGTATCGACTGCTTTCTCTAAACTACCTTGACCTATATAGATCAATAATACCAAAGCAAGGGCAGTTAACGTAATTAGAGTGAGAAATTTAGCTTTTAGACTCATAACCAAGAGATTAAAAAGGATAACGTTATTGTTTTATTAAAAGGTATAACTAACAGCCTCAAAGTCAAAAGACTCATGGAAATTTAACAAGAAAACCTGAAACAAAAAAAAAGAGCTACCATCATGGTAACTCTTCTTCATTAAAAATGTACTGAAACAATTAGTCTGTTAACCAAAAAACTCTATAAGCTTTTTAATCACGTAGTTTTGTTGCTCAACAGTCATCTCAGGATATGCCGGGATACTCAAGGTTTGCTGTGTCAAAGCGTGAGCTACAGGAACACGCTCTCCACCACGACCTAACCCATCAAAACACTCCTGTTGGTCCATAGTCACAGGATAATACGTCTCGCAACCAACACCATTTTCGCGCAAATAATCGCGTAAGGCATCTCGTTTTCCCGGCTCCAAAACACGAATTGTATATTGATTCCAAGTATGTACACAGCCATTTAGCTCTATTGGCAATACCACCTGAACACCCTCAGACAATTGCTTTGTCACTAGCTCGGAATAATCGCTACCAATATCCTTTTCATCCGCCACTACAAAACCTGAAATGCCAGAAAGCTGCTCTACATAATAGGCTGCATGCTTACGACGATTTTCTACATATGTGGTAAAATTAGGCAATTTCACGCGCAGCATAGCTGCCTGTAAGGCGTCCAAACGGAAATTTCCCCCCACAAACTTGTGAACATAACGGGAAACATCTCCGTGATTCCGCATCCACCTAGCCTTTTGAGCCAAAGCTTCATCATTGGTAACCACCATACCGGCATCACCAAATGCACCTAAATTTTTAGTGGGATAAAAGCTGGTGGTTCCAAAATCACCGATTCCCCCCACATATTTGCTTTTATACTGAGCATGAACCGCCTGAGCAGTATCTTCGATGACTCTCAAATCATACTTGGCAGCCAAAGCCATAACTCCATCCATATCGGCCGATTGACCATAAAGATGCACCGGAATAATTGCTTTGGTTTTATCTGTAATCCTGGTCTCAGCATCCTTCACATCAATATTAAAGCTTACCGGACATACATCCACCCAAACAGGAGTAGCACCTACACGTGCAATACATCCAGCAGTAGCAAAAAAGGTAAAAGTAGGACAAAGAACCTCATCACCCGGGCCAATTCCCAAAGCCATCAATGCCACAATAATAGCGTCTGTACCACTGGAAACACCAATACCATACTTAGCCCCACTCATTTCAGCAATTTCGGCCTCCAAAGCCTCCACCTCAGGCCCCAGAATGAAACGCCCTGAGCTCAGGACAGAGTCAAAAACAGTTTTCAGCTCTTTTTCGAGCGGTTGATTTTGTGCTTTAAGATCAAGAAGAGGAACATTCATTAAAGTATAAATATTAAAAGTAAAATGCTAAAAACGACTTTTGCAGAGAACCACAAAGGCAATACTAGTGCCAGTATTTTTCAATCCACGTACAAGGTTTCATTGGCCGAAACCATTTACCGCTGTTACCAAGAATCGCTTGATCTGGATCGGGCTTTCCATGAAAAATAACTGCCTTAGCCTTTTCAGGGAATTTAGGTTCTTTCAACAATCCCATAAGCCCCTTTTGCATACACTGACGTTTAAAACTAACACACCAATCTTCCGGCCAATAATGCAACATACCCTTATCATGTATTGCCTGAGATAAATATGCCTGTTCGTTACGAAATTTAGCACGAACCTTATCCTGATTTTTAATAAAATAATCAAGGACATCGGCATGTTCATTTACGCGAAAACGATAAATAGATGAGTTTCCTGTAACACGATTTGGATACAGCCAATCATTAATAATCAAAAACTCACCTTCTGCTTCAAAGAAACAGTCAATATTATCCAAGATCAACAAATCTAAATCCAAGAACAAAGCATCACCTTGCAGGTCATCCAAGGGATCTTTAAGCGTAGTCAACTTATTCCAGCCACGCTCCGGCAAACCATCCGGCAAATCCAAAGCTGGTAACGGTTTTGCTTCAATCCCTTCAGCCAAACCCTCCGGATGTTCCGTAAAACAAATAAACCTATGAGGCAAAGTAAGATTTCTCTGCACCATAGAATAGAGGCGATTCACATAGAGCGCATCATACTTAGAGCCCCACTTCATACAAATAACATTACGGTCCATATTTTTCCTTATATCGGCAAATGATCGCTGGAAGGGTTATTTCTCGCACGCTAGCAAGTGTATTTTCACAGTGCAAACAAATCTCGAATTAGTTTCCTTCAAGCAAAGGCTGAACAGCCATACGCTGTCTACGAGTTTTTTGCTCTTGGAAATAAATAGAAGGACTTGAGGCACGGTCTCCGCAATCTGTAATACGACAACGTTCACAAGTAGAGCTCACCACCACCTTAGGAATAGAAGGATCATCAAGAAAACGAATAACCTGGCGTGTTTTTTCTGTTATGCGAATACCGATAGTAACCCCGGTATCATGATCATTACTGCGATCAAAAATATTCTGAGCCACAGATATAGTTAGGTATTCATGGCGATTTTCTACAAAAAGCATTCTTTGAATTCCCAAGATATGCTCCCCGGTACCGACACCGGAAAAACGCTTCAATAAACGCAAAGCCATCCATCGACGACAATAATGCTCATTTAACCCTGTGATCTGGTAATCCTGTTGATTTCCAAAGTGCAGTTCACGAATCAACTTAAAAGAATCTGTTCCCGGCGTATGGCTAAAGCGCAAGTAAAACATATCCTTCATACCGAAAAACTGAGGAAGCAATTGGCTCAAGCGATAAAGAAATAAACCTGGATTCACCTTATACTTCTGCATAATATCCAACAAACGAGCACCGTTAAGCTGATCCATTCTAAAAAAGCTCATAAGATCGTCCACAAGATGATTCTTATTCAGCAAAAGAGCCCGGGCAAAATAGGAGGCATAATAATGGTTCATCAACTGAGCAATAGACTCCACATCCATTGCGGGAGATGTTCGAATACGCTCCTTTAAGCCCAAATAGCGATAACCAATTTCTCTCGCCATAAGATAGACAATATGTCGCTCATTCAGCGCCTTATTAATCATGAGTTTGGGACGCCGTCCATGAACAAAAACATTTTTAATTAAACGCAAATCTTCATTTCGGGAAAGCGCATCTTCATCAATAATATACCGCCAGTGACGTGTAAGAAACTTCTGCATATCTGCAACTTCTGGCACCGGTAAGACAGGCCAATCATACTTGCAACAAAAATCATCTACCTTTGCCTCAATCTCCTCAGAATAGTTATAATTAATCTCAGCAAAGGAACGCAAAGCGGCAAAATGCAAATGATGCAAAGTTAAATCATAACGCTTCCCCAAAGTAATAAACGTATCTACTAAACTACTAAATTTCTCCGGATTACCTGCCATCATTTCCATCAAACTGGAAACAGAAATACCAAAGGCATCCATAGGGAAATTCTGCAAAAAACCAGAACGCAAAATAGAGTTAAGGCGTTTTAACTTACCATCCAGGTTCAGAGAAACCAACTCATCATAACTAACCCCCAACGACTCCGCCAAAGCCAAAGCCTTATCCGCCTTAGGATATTTTTTACCTTTCTCTATTTCATTAAGATAAGAAACAGATAGACCTGATTTCTCAGAAAGCTCCTTAAGAGATAAATGATTACGTTTACGATATTGGTTCAGCTTAAGCCCTAAGATAAACCGTAAATTGGTTTCTCCAAGCTTCTGTATCTCTTCCGGGGCTTTGTTATTTTTCATCAAAAAAGGAATATGAGTAGTTTCGTATCTCTATACTACATAAAGAAAATGCGAATCAAAGCTAAAAATATACAACTTACAAAACCAACAGGTTTTAGCTATTTGAAACGCCTTTGTTACACATAATAACACATATATCTTATATATTGGATGAATGTAAAAAAGAGACATGAAAAAAAGCTAAACGATGTTTAGCAATAGTTTTTCAACGACTTACATCTTTTTGAATACGGTATAAACCTTAAAACGTTTCCAAATAAATCAAACTAGAGTTATCCTGCACGGTGAATTGTCAACCAAACATAAGCAGTTGCTTTACATGCAATTATATGCACATTTTAACTTGACCCAATGAGCCAAATTCGCATTTATTCGATGCATACTCATTGACAACATCAGTTGTCATATTGAGTGGTATATGTGGTATAAGGAATGAAAGGAGTACCCCGCCGGATTCCGGCGGGGTTCTTTTCTATCTAAAAGATCACTCTCTAAAGGCCAATAAACGCAGGCCATTAAAACATACCAATACAGTACCACCTTCGTGAGCAACAACCCCCCAGGTAAGCGGGATGATGTGCCCAAACACCGGCAGAATCAACGTGGCAAGTACCATAAAGACAATTACAGCTCCTGCAAAAATCAAATTCTGCAGCATAACCTTACGAGCTGCATTGCTTAAAGAGAACACATGCGGAACCTGAGCTAAATCGCTGGACATAAGAACAACATCGGCACTCTCAAGAGCCACATCACTACCGGCAGCCCCCATAGCAATCCCTACGGTTGACGCCGCCAAAGCCGGCGCATCATTCGTTCCGTCACCAACCATTGCAACAGGTTGCCCTTTTGAAAGTTCCTGCATGAGACGGACTTTTTCTTCAGGCATCAATTCAGCGTGATATTCATCCACTCCAGCCTCTTGAGCTATCGCACGGGCAACCAATTCACTGTCCCCAGTAAGCATAACGATACGCTCAACGCCATTCTCGCGCAGTTTACGAATGGTTTCCACAGCATCACTACGTAGATGGTCTTTTACAGATACAAGGCCTAACACGCGCTCTTTACCATCGTCACAATTCCCTGCCAAAACCATTACGGTCTGACCATTGGATTCCATTTCAGCAACAGAAGCCATCGCAGTAGTCAGGTTTGCCAAAGCCATACTGTTAATCCAGCGAGGACTACCTATATAATATTTCTTTCCTCCAACAATACAACTGATACCACGACCAGTGAGAGAACGAAAATCTTCTATACGGTAAAGATCTACTTCGCGCTCTTTACCTTCAGTAATAATAGCCTTTGCGAGAGGATGTTCCGAATGACTCTCAATGCTGGCAGAAATTTTTAATACCTCAATCTCAGAAACACCACTCCAGGTAGAAACAACAGAAGCAACCTTAGGTTTTCCCTCCGTAATGGTTCCTGTTTTATCCAAAACAACGACCTTAACACCAGCCGCTTGCTCCAAGTTGGAACCACCCTTAAACAGGATACCTCTACGTGCCCCGTTCCCAATCGCTGATAAAATTGAGGCAGGCGTACTAATCACCAAAGCACATGGGGAGGCCACAACCATTACAGTTATCGCACGATAAAAAGCATCGCTGAAAGGTAAACCAAAAGCCGGGAGTATAAAAATTAATGCCAACGTCAGAAGAATAACTCCGAGTGCATACTTCTGCTCTGCATCCTCCAGATAACGTTGAGTTTTTGCCTTTCTTGCCTGAGCACTTTCAACCATATGAATGAGCTTGGACAAAGTAGAATCCTTGGCTTCATGAGTGATTCGTACAATCAACCGTCCCTGCTGATTCAACGTCCCGGAGAACACATCATCACCATGTAGCTTTCCCACCGGAATAGATTCTCCCGTAACGGAACTTTGATCCACACTACTTTCACCTTCAACCACACGCCCATCGACAGGAATCATATCCCCCGGACGTATCAAAACCTGCTGGCCAACAGTCAGATCGCCTACAGCAACTTCGGAGCTGTGTTTTCCATCCCACAACAACGCTTTTTGTGGTCGCATAGAAGCCAAAGACTTAATTGCACTTCTAGTCCTACCAATGGCAATACTTTGCAATACGTTTGAAAATGAAAACAGAAAGAGCAACATAGCCCCCTCAAAAGGAGCTCCAACGTAAGCTCCTCCCAACGCCGCTAAAATCATTAGCAAATCTACATCTACCGTCTTCTCCAAAAGAGATTCATAGGCAGAAATAGTTCCAAAAGATCCACCAAAGAGAAACGCCAGACAGTAACTAACAACACTCAAGGTACCCAAGCCCGCATGTTCGGCGTATAGCCCCAAAAACATAGTAACAAAAGTCAGGCCAACAAACAGAGCCTCCAAACGATCCCCCGTTCCGTAATAACGGATACGATCCCATAAAGAGCCATGCTTTAGCTTCATCAGCTCTGATTCTTCGGCTTCGAGTTCCTCAAACGATTTCATCTCAGGAGTATTGTCCTTCTCAGGAATCTTTTCATCCAACGCTTGAACATTAGAATCCAGAGATGCGGCAATACTGTTTCCCTCCAAAGAAATAGTTCCATATTCCACCCCTGGAAGAACACGCATACGGCGCTCCAATTTATACCCACAAGAGATACATACCGGCGCCTTTCCCGCATAATCACGTTTACGGTAAATATGCTTGTGATCTCGCCCTATTCGCTTAATTGCTTGTAAAAGTACATCTGCAGAAATCTTCTTCGGATCATATGAAAAATGCAAATGATCAGTATCATACGCAATTTTTGTCTGCAGAATACCTCTAGTCTCACGGAGAGCTTCCTCAATAGAATCAATAGTTGGCTTTTCGATCACTTGTGTCATGTCTTTTAATAATTAGAATAATTCTAATCAACTCATACAAGAAATCAAACACACAAAGCAATTCTTATTCAAAACATCATAAGAAAATATGCCATACTAAAGTAAGAAGGCCACACAAAATGATACCAATTCCCGTAGGTATAATAGCGGACCATATAGTCCAACGTAAGCTACCAGTCTCTTTGTAAATAGTATACAAAGTAGTAGAACAAGGATTATGACACAAACTAAAGAGCATAATGCTA
>ENA-ORCX01000351-ORCX01000351.1-marine-metagenome-genome-assembly--contig:-NODE-351-length-20211-cov-41.252210_pt1 | contig 20211 bp, 17 predicted proteins | sample MGYA00248630_ERZ508518 | MGnify/ENA primary metagenome ERZ508518 (study PRJEB26188, sample SAMN06268768) | marine metagenome | isolation source: Bioluminescent Bay, La Paraguera, Puerto Rico | place...
AGCGAGTTATACATTCTCTTAGCCTCGGAGCTTTAGTTATTGGAATAATATGGTCCACGATGATTAAATACACCCCATTTACCACATCAGCTTTGTTTTTAGAAGTCATAAGTATACTATACCTTTATTTAAATTTTGTTGAATGGAAATTACTAAAACTACTAATAATATATAAATCAATATACAAGGAGGAACAATTGTGATCTTAGTATCCGGCCAAAGATTTTGGATTGAAAAAAATCCTATTTTAAATAAATATAGTTACTTAAGTGAAGATGTGAACTGCGATATTGTAATAATTGGAGGAGGAGTAATTGGAGCTATATGCGCATATTATTTGACCGAAGCAGGTATCAAAACGGTTTTAGTGGACAAAAATATAATAGGATTTGGAAGTACCAGTACATCAACATCAATTCTACAGTATGAAATAGATACTGATCTTGTAGGTCTTGCAGGTTTAATAGGAATTGAAAAAGCTACAAGAAGCTTTAAGCTCTGTGAAAAGGCTGTTTATGATATTGAAAAAATCATCTCTACACTAGAGGATAACTGTGATTTTTCTTTAATGCAATCTCTTTATTATAGTTCTAGTCCTTCTGATATCAAATCTTTAAAAAAGGAATATGAGCTAAGAAGAGAAAATGGATTTGACGTTGAGTTTATAGATAAAGAAACTGCTAAAGGAAAATATTCAATTAACATTGAAGCGGGAATTATTTCAAATAAAGGTGCTGCACAAATAGATCCATACAAGTTTAGCCATGCACTTATATACCATTCTGCTAAGAATGGTCTTCAAGTTTATGAGAACACTGAGATAATAGATATAAAAAACAATGAAAACACATTAACCCTTGAAACAAATAAAAACAAAAGAATAGTAGCAAAAAAAGCTATTGTTTCTACAGGATATGAAGGCATCAAATATATAAATGAGAAAATCGCCACATTATCAAGAACTTTTACCATAGTAACAAAACCGGTTCAAAACTTTAATGGATGGTATAACAGGAGCTTAATAAGAGATAACAACAATCCTTACACCTATATGAGAACCACATCAGATAACCGGATTATTATAGGCGGAGAAGACGTTGGTCTAGGAGGAAAGAGCAGCAGCATATCTACATTATTAGATGCAGAAAATTTTACAAATGAAAAATACAATATCCTGACAGAAAAGCTTAAATCCCTCTTTCCACAAATTAAAGGTATTGAAATTGAATATAAATTCAACGGAGTATTTGCTACTACCCACGATGGTCTTCCCTATATAGGCGAATACAAGGAATTACCCAATGTGTATTTTTCATTATGTTATGGCTCAAACGGTATATTATATGGTGTTCTTGCAGCACAACTTATAAGAGACTTGTATTACAACAACCCTAGTCCTGACCTTGAGCTTTTCAGATTTGGAAGGTAGCATCTTACCTGCATAAGCGTGTATTTAAATAATTTCCTCTGAATGAACACTATAATCTCTATGAATTATTGTCTCTCCAAGTACTCATGCAATGATAAAATTCTACCAAATAGATTTTATATATAGAAATCTCAATAATTTTAAAGGCTTGATTTAAGCAAAAAATAACCGTCAAAGGCGGCCAGACAATTTTCCAATTTTATGTAATACACTTAAAGTAACTCATAAGTATTCTTTTTATCTATTATCTCAATACGTGACCAATAAATTTCATTTTCAGGTTTCTGACCTGTAATTAGCATATTATATAGATAAATTATCGGATCATATCCCTGATCAAATGGAGCATGGCTTATTGCTGCATAAACAATCCCTTTTTCGATACACTCAGCTATTTCTTTACTATAGAAGGGACTTATGACTAATATTTTCCCTATATTTCCATACTCTTCCACAGCTCTGATGGTACCAATCAAGCCTATTCCAAGAGTAAATATGGCACGAATATTGCTATTTTTCCTGAGTATATCTTTTGTGACAGCATATGAATTTTCGATGCTATCTGCACATTTTTCCTGTGCTACAACTTGCATACCCTTGTATTTCTTAATCTCAGCCGCTATAGTATCTCTTCCATATGTATCTAGTTCCCCTGTTAAAAAAGCCACCTCACCTTTTCCTTTCAAAGCTTTTTGCATAATTCTAACAGCAATAGCTCCAGTAGCATTATTATTTGGACCAAAATAGGCAATGCGTTTGGATTTTACAGGTAAGTCTTCGCTTGTTATCATAACAGGAATATTTTTTTTATAAGCAACGTCAATCAACTCACCAAGTTCCGGGTCAAAACCAGGCATGATAATTCCATTTACACCATTTTTTATAGCTTCTTTTACTGTTTCCTTAATTTGAAAACCTACATCTTGCTCAAAACCATAATAGTCTATTATTACGTTTTTTTCAGACAACACCTTCTTCGCGTACAAGACCCCCTTACGAACAACATGCCAAAACTCATTATCTAAGGGACTAATAAAAGCAATACGTAATTGACTTTTACTCTCAGCTCCGACAGGAACAACAGATGTGCTAAATCTTTTGATTAGCTTTTCAAATCCTGTAAGCATAGTTTGCAAGGATGAAGTACTTGTGTTAATCTTTTGTAATTCTACTAATTCTTCTTGAGTAACTGCCGAAACCCCTTTAGTTTTGTATGATATGTCTTCTGAAACCTTATAGAGCTGCTGACTTTTCTGATTTATTTCATGAGTTCTTGAATTAATTAAATACACCTCATTGTAAACCTTTTTTATATCCGTTTCAAGTACATTTGTACTATTGTTGATAATATCAAAAGAGTTCTTAATGGATTTAAATATATTCTTACTAATGTCATAACTCTCAACGCAATTATCTATACTATTGCTCACATATTCACTTCTGTTTTGGATATTTTTTAGTATAGAATTTATTTTACCAATATTCTCTTTAGTTGCTTTTGATAGAGAATTCATCTCATGAGCCACAACGCTAAACCCTTTGCCTGATTTACCTGCCTTGGCAGCTTCAACAGACGCATTAAGTCCTAAAAGTTTTAGCTGTTCACTAGTTTTTGTAATAAATCTTCCAATTTCATCTATCTGAGTTATGTCTGTATTCAGTTTCTTAATGTATTCTGAAGTATTATTCAAATTATCTGATATAATATTAACCTGCTTATAGTACTCCTCTAAATTTTCCACCCCTGATGTCGTTGCATGCACAGATTCCTTAACAGATTTTTCAACTTTCTCAACACTCTGTGTGATAATTTCTATCCTAGTTTTGACTTCATCAATTCTAGACATAGTATCGCCCATAAGCTTAGCTTGATCTTGTGAATTTTCAGCCACTTTTTCCATACTAGCCACAATTTGTTCATTATTTATATAGCTACTATTCATACTTTTTGATACATTGTCAATAGCATCAGAAATAGTTACTATATTTACCTTTGTCAACTCGATGAAGCTTAGCAGATTGTATTTCATATCACTAAAAGCTTCAGTCAGTATCTCTATTCCGAAACTATCTTTCCTTTGTATATCATTTATGTTTAGTTCGCCTTGGGCAAGTAATTCAGCTTGACGATTAACTGTATCAATAGAATTGAAAAGCCTAAATAGAACAACGGATAATGTAATAAAGGACAGAACTTCAAAAATCAAAGCTGCAATAAGAATAATTTTTTTTGAAGCCCCTGATAAAAATCCTAAAAGTAAAGCTAAAATTGTAATTGTTATAAATACAAACAAAAAAACTATTATAGAAAAAGCAACTACCTTTATTAAGTTCTTTTTATTTAAAAATTGCTTTAAATTATTCATAAATCTCCTCCATTTTTATGGTTTTAGCACAAAAAACCATAAAAAAACTCTTTCAAAAGCTTTTGTTCATATTGGTATCAACTCAATATTACACTTAATTAATCGGCATTTTTACTAAATTACTTGAGAGTCAAAAGTTATTTTCAAAATTTACATATTTAAAAAAAAATAATGTAATCACCCCATATACAACTTAATATTTTTTACAAGATGTTTTCTTTTTTTATTGTTATTTTTATTAAAAAGACTTTTTACACCCAACCAAATAATGGTATGTTTTGTTTTATTTGCCCTCCTAACAGCCCAGATGTATTTTTTGAAGTCGACAAGGTATTGATTAGTTAATAAAAATGTAGTAAAATATATTATGAGTAGATTTAATTTTTCACACGTTTCATCATCATTATGCAACTATCTTGGCTACTTTTCTTCAGTAATATCCAATCATTTTTCATTAATTTATTGTTTATTGTTTATTGTTTTATATTTTAATATTCCAACTTTCGCCCTTTCAAAAAGTACGTCCAATGACGATAGGTACTATTACCTTTAATGGAACTGACGCAAAATTTACCTATAGAATTGATTATATGTCCTTTGATGGAGAATACAAATCAGCATATTTTGTTAAAAACTCAAATGATTATACAATGAATATTAATATTTCTATTGATATTGGCTAAACAATAAGTGTTTATTCCGGTACTGGTTTCTCTTTATCGGAATAGGTACTTCTAACTGAATGAAAATAATATAGAAACAAATTGGGAGGTATCCTTATGTCGTCAAATAATGTAAGAAGAAAATTAAGCTTTATCACTTCAATTGCTTTTATTTTTGTCTCTATAGCTTTTAATGTTGGCATCATGACTGAAGACGTCTATGCAGCAAGTGCCTTTACACAAATTGAAGCTGAAAATTACAGTAGTCTTTATGGTACAGGGATTAAAAAAATTAGTATTGGCAGCGGAAGCGGATTAGGTTATATCAATGACAATGAATATGCCGTATATAATGCCCTTGACTTTGGAAGCGGAGCAATCCAATTCAAAGCAAAAGTAGCTACAACAAACAATGTTAATATCCAAATAAAGTTAGATAGTTCATCTAGTAATACTTTAGCTACTTTAAGTGTAAACCCAACTGGAAGCTGGGATACATATAATGAAGTAACCTGTAATATAAGCAATATTTCTGGTATAAGGAATTTGTATTTGGTGTTTAGCGGTTCTGTCAATATTGACTGGTTTATTTTTACTCCGTCATCGACACCAACACAAACACAAACTCCAACAGCAGCACCAACACCAACAGCCACCTATAATACATTACTTAAGTTCGAAGCCGAGAGTAGGAATGAGGCCACTTCAGGCATTACCTCTTATTCAGGCGGAACCGGAACTATTATGGGAAATATCCAAGAAGACAACTACATGGCATATTATGGCAAGGAATTAGGTTTAGGCGTAACTTCTTTCAAAGTATTTGCTGCAACTACTAAAGCTACTACTATAGAGATAAGAACAGATAGCATATATGGACCTCTTTTAGGTACTTTGAACGTTGCATCCACAGGCAGTTTTGATGCTTACCAAGAAATGTCCTGTAGCGTCTCCGGAGCTTCAGATAAAAAAAATATTTATCTAGTCTTTGGTGGTCCTGTAAATGTTGACTGGTTTTCGTTTACTCTGGTAACACCAATAGTAATAACACCATCAGCTACTCCAACTCCAGTACCAACACCAACAGCCACCTATAATACATTACTTAAGTTCGAAGCCGAGAGTAGGAATGAGGCCACTTCAGGCATTACCTCTTATTCAGGCGGAACCGGAACTATTATGGGAAATATCCAAGAAGACAACTACATGGCATATTATGGCAAGGAATTAGGTTTAGGCGTAACTTCTTTCAAAGTATTTGCTGCAACTACTAAAGCTACTACTATAGAGATAAGAACAGATAGCATATATGGACCTCTTTTAGGTACTTTGAACGTTGCATCCACAGGCAGTTTTGATGCTTACCAAGAAATGTCCTGTAGCGTCTCCGGAGCTTCAGATAAAAAAAATATTTATCTAGTCTTTGGTGGTCCTGTAAATGTTGACTGGTTTTCGTTTACTCTGGTAACACCAATAGTAATAACACCAGCACCTACTCCAACTCCATCAGCTACTCCAACTCCAGTACCAACACCAACAGCCACCTATAATACATTACTTAAGTTCGAAGCCGAGAGTAGGAATGAGGCCACTTCAGGCATTACCTCTTATTCAGGCGGAACCGGAACTATTATGGGAAATATCCAAGAAGACAACTACATGGCATATTATGGCAAGGAATTAGGTTTAGGCGTAACTTCTTTCAAAGTATTTGCTGCAACTACTAAAGCTACTACTATAGAGATAAGAACAGATAGCATATATGGACCTCTTTTAGGTACTTTGAACGTTGCATCCACAGGCAGTTTTGATGCTTACCAAGAAATGTCCTGCAGCGTCTCCGGAGCTTCAGATAAAAAAAATATTTATCTAGTCTTTGGTGGTCCTGTAAATCTTGACTGGTGCTCATTTACCCTAGCATCTCCCGCTTCTTCAATAAGTGCTTTTTCAAAAATCGAAGCTGAAAATTTTAGCAGCACTTACGGTTCTGTTTCAAAAGTCAGGTTCTCTAACGGTGAATATGGCCTAGCTTATATCGAAAGCACTGATTTGGCCATATATAACAACTTGGACTTTGGTAGCGGAGCAGTCTCCTTAAAGGCAAATATAGCATCATCTGCTGCTGCAAATATTGAGATAAGAATTGGGGGTCCAAACGGTTCTCTTATAGGAAATTTATCAGTACCTTCTACAGGTAGCTTTGATACATTCACTGAATTATATTGTAGTATAGGTTCTGTAAAAAATATTAATAATATATGTCTCGTATTTTCAAACCCTATAAATATCGACTGGTTTACTTTTATTCCTAGCGCACCTGTTACAAGTACCCCTACCCCAACACCTACAGCGACTCCAATAACCAGAAGTGCCTATACATATATACAAGCAGAGAGTTATAACTCTGCTGATTCTGATTATATCCAATCCCTTGGTATATCCAACGGAACTACTATAGGTTACTTATCTAGCGGAGACTCTGTCGTGTTCAAAAACATAGACTTTGGTACTGGCGCAAAGTCATTCACAGCTAGGCTGGCAGCTGAAATTACAGAAGTAGTTAATATTGAAATAAGATCAGGAAGTCCAACAGGAACTCTTATGGGCACTTTAAATGTACCCTCTACAGATAGTTGGGATAACTATCAAGAAGCAAGCTGCGAAATCACAAATCCTGTAAGTAATGTTAATGATCTATACCTTGTATTCACTGGACCAGTTAATTTAGACTGGTTTATATTTACTCCAAAAGATCCGCCAGTATCAAGTGAAATAGATGCCTATTCAACAATTCAAGCAGAAATATGTAATAGTGTCAGTGCAGAAAATATTAAAAAATTGGATCTCACTATGGGCATAACAGTAATGGGCTATATCCAAACTGATGACTTTATTGTCTTTAATAATGTGAACTTTGGAAGTACTGGAGCAATCTCGTGCAGAGCAGCTGCTAGTAATTCTTCCGGATCAACTTCTGCTATTGAAGTTAGGTCAGGGAGTTCAAACGGTGAAATTTTAGGTACTTTATCTTTTCCATCAACCTCAAGTTGGAATGATTATACTGAGGTAGAGTGCACTATACCTAATACCAAGTATGTAAAAAACCTATATCTAGTTTTTAAAGGACCTGTTAATTTTGACTGGTTTATTTTCTCTGAAAATGCTGCTATAACTCCACCGCCAACTCCAACCCCTACACCTACTGTTCCTCCAACCCCTACTCCTTCGCCTACTCCATTAAAACTGGATGAACCAGACTTTAAGCTGGAGAGAGATTCCTCAGCTAGTGTGGAAATAGGCTCTAATATAACTATTTCAGAAAAACAAAGAGGAACTTTTAATCTAAATGGGTTAGGTTCATTTAAATCAGAAAAAGAAATAATACTCATTGTTGATAATTCAAAGGATACTAACGCCATCAACGTTAATGAAACTACGCCACTAGACTTCGCAATCTATTCCAATTCAGATCTTCGAGCAGTTGGGGATGGACTAACGATAATAGGTGATGTTTGTGTAAATAACACTTTAGAAACACATATTAGTAAAATAGAACAAGTTGGAACCTGCTTTGCTGGTACATACAAAGTCGGTTATGGCTGTGAGATTACCGGAGATACGCAAATTCTTACTGCTCCAGTACCTATGCCAACCCCAACCCCTGGTTTCAGTGCAAAATTAATTAAAGAAGCTGATGACAGCGGCTTAAGATTTAAACCAAATTCTGAAAATAAGCTTGACGAAGAGAGAATAAACTTTTTCCGAGAAAAAACAGGCTTTGACTTACGGTATGAAAGCGATAATAATCTCTTTGTCATAACTGGTGCAGGATCCTTTAACCTTTATTCTTCAATGTATTTTGAAGGAAATCTCAGAATTTCAGTCCCACATACTGTAAACACTAATTCGTGCTTTTTAGTTGCAGATGGATATATTGCTCTTGAAGGCCATGATATAAACACTACTAATCTGGATCAAGATGCTATTAACAATACCACAAACCTTCTTAATGTTTACTCGATATATGGAAAAATACAAGTATCTACTGAAAGATGTAAATTGTATGGAATCCTTTATGCAGAAGGTGTTCAGGGAAATCCACTATATCCATATGATAATGGAGTTGTCTGCTTGCAGGGACAAAATAACACTATTTATGGTTCAATTGTTGCAGGTGGTGATGTAAGAACTGAAGGAAGTCTTTCAACCTATACCTATTGTTCGGCAATAAGCTCAAGAGTGACAAAAAAATACTTGCAAGACGTCAAATCAGTTTATATTAATGACTTAGCAAAGAGAATAATAGATAAATTTGCAGTTGCCAATTTAAAAGTTAGTGCTTTGCAATATTCTGATTCCGCAAACGATAACAAATTCGAACTATACGATATTTCAAGTGCTGATAAATTGGCAACCTTTAAAACAAATGTTATTGAAGAATTTCCTGCTACCACAAGCGGACATAGCAACTTAGGAGACGCATTAAGGCGTGCACGCCATATATTTGCAGACCCAAGCCAGTCGTCTCCAGATGCAGATAAATTCATTGTTGTCTTAGTAGCTTCAGCACCAAATAAGTGGACCAGCGAAGATGCTACTTTAACAGAGATGAAGCAATCAGAAGGAGATGCTGCTCACATATCTGGTGATGGAACAATCGATTCTGATGGAAAAGCTTTCAATTATGCAGTCGATTCTTTAAAAGAATTAGCAAGAAAAGAAATCAGAACTTTTTTTATCGAAGGTTCATCAGCGGAAATTGGTGCTAATATAAATAGCATTGCACAAAGTGCAGTAGTTGATGGAGTTGCAGCAGTTGCAGAAGTTGCACCTGGAAGATACTACTATACCAAAGATACCTTCAACAATATTGCAATCTTAAAAAACGCTATAGAGTATAGTGCACCATTAAAAGCATTTTTAAAGGGAGCAGAATACGAACAAAAATTCCCTGTTGAAGTCTCCATTAAAGAATTCCCAGAAGGATGGGAGTGCAAACCAGTATTACAGCCTGACGGCACTACGCCATATGTGTTAAAGGGAAAACTAGATGACGTGCAGCTTAATTTTAATGGTACAGACTATGACATTGAAGAATATACTATAAGTTACAAAGCATTCCCAAAAAAGCTAGGTGATATTACCTTCGCAGGAACTGACTCAAAAATCACTTATACTGTTACTTTTGTTGATTTAAATGGACTTGAAAAAACCGTTACTTTTGAAAAGAGTTTTAACGACTTAATTGTTAATGTAAAATTGTCTATTGATGTTGGATAGCCACTAAAATAGGGACGGTTCTTTTGGCTTTAGTTTTAAATATGCCATAAGAACTGTCCCTTCTTATATCTATTTCAACTTAATGGTAAAAAGACTTTTTTACACTCAACCACATAATGGTATTTTTGTTTTATTTGCCTTCCTAACATCCCAGATGTAATTTTTGAAGTCGACAACAGGATGTATGACAGTTCAGCAAAACTGGAATTTCGGGTAAAAAGAAAACTGGAAACATCAGTGCTCCCTGCAGATTGAATTTAAAGAATATAAATTTTTTGTTGTTACTTCACTATATAATATCATTCTTGATTGAAATTTAGCTCAATAATATCACAATTGCTTATGCTATATTTTTGCAATATATTCAAAGCATGATCAGACACTACCAATCTAGTAATTCCTATCCGACAAAAATCATGTCCACTCCAATGCTTAACTTTTTTATCTTCAATTTGCACAGTTCCTATAGGGATAAGCCTTTTAAAATTAGGCAAAATCACATCTGGCTTTAAAAGTTTAAAATTATAGGATTCAGACACTTCCATATCTTGAAATTCATAGCCTGTTAAGTTACTATCAATAATTGCATTAGATAACTTTTCTGTTACAATAAAACACGGCGTTGTAGTTAATAGTTCATCACCTAGCCAACCTTCGAACTTATAATGCAAATACGACACATCTTTCATTATTCCATTTTCATTATAAATTATTATAGAATTTTCACCTAATCCGCCAGCAACTTCTGGGCCTAACCTATATAATTTCATTATAACTTCTCTCCCTTACCGTATTTTCGGTTTAAACTGATCTCCAAAAAGAGCATCAATCTCTTCTCTCTTTTTTAAGAAGTTTTCTTTTGTTGGTTCAATTATTCCATCTAAGATATCTGCATAAAAATCATCCCAGATTTTTCTGATTTTTGACAAGTGAACTTCACTGTTAATTTCAACAGGAATACCTCTCAAGTTGGTAATATCCTGTATTTCCTCAAATGAAAATATATCTTTAAACCTATCAAACACTTGTTGTTCTATTCCGTGGTGAATAACTAAATTTTCCCCTTCTAAATAAAGGATATTCATTAAAGAAAGTTTTTCTATAGCCTGTATACCCGAAGTTTGGCAACTTAACTAATTTAAAATCTTCACCACCTATAAAGTTGGTTGCAAGGTGCTGATAGCTCAGTCCTTTATTCAAAACTGTAATTTCGGTATAAAGAAAACCGGAAACATTTCTGTGAATCCGGCAATTTAGATTTGTTTATTAGTGTTTAAGCAACCTATATATTCTTAAGTATTTCATCAATGAAATCCCTAAATTGCTGTGGGTCTTCCGATTTTATTTCTTCTAGTAAGTCAACGATTACTTTTACTGTAGTTTTATCTAACTTTTTTAATGTCTTTAGGTATAGCATACGTGACGAATCATCATTTAAAATTCTGTAGTTTAGTATTTTTGCCCACCTCTTTGCGTTTGGTATCATATTTGGTATTGCTTTAACTGTTTCTAGCAATCCTTCTTCACCTTGAAAATCTTCAACTAGGTGTATAAGTCCAAACATAACTTCTTCATCTTCAGTACTGTCATCAAAGACCTCACATAACTCCTTGATAATCCAATTGTCAGTTACTATTGCTAAATTTTCAATGGCTTCCTCAAAATTATCAAATTCATTTTTATCTCTTAGCAGTCTGTTTTGTTTTAATCTGTTAAGTTCTATTTTTATATCGACTGTATTCATTATCTCACTCCTTTTCCAAATATATTTGGCATATAATCAATATATTGCCTTGCATACTGTCTTAATTGAGGTAACATTTCATTATATAAACCTGCATTTTTATAAATATTGCGTAAGTTTTTCAAATCATAAGCTAATGCATCTCTTGGTGACAATGAATAATAGTTGGCTTTTTCAGCATTAGTCATGTTACGACCGTAGGCATCAGTCATTCTATGCCTACCCCCAACTCTAGGTTGTTCCATATTGATAATTAGCCCATCACTTTTACTTACCCAACTTGCTTCATATATTCAGCAGAAGGTGCATGGTGTGGGGTAATATTATCACCTCTTTTTCCTGCTTTAACACCTTGCTTCATTACATTAGCAACAACTTGTGCTTTTGTAGAAGCATATTTAGCTCATTAGAGCACTTTTGGTAAGCATTTCTCTATATTCCTTCAATAACCTATTAAAAGCTAAGCCAGTTGAAATTCTGTGCTTTTCTATTTTCTTCACATGCTCGTCACTCACATCAATTTGAAAATAGGTTTTATCTGCATCTTTTATGTATTGCTCTACAAGCCTTTGCCTGTTTTCTGCATAAAACTCAAAGGATAGTCGTTCCTTGTTATCATCAAAGTACAAAATCACTTCATCAAATCGCCTTTTAGCATAGACTTCTTCCATGTCGTCAGAGTCAAAGAAAAATTTTTTAAGCTTATAATCAATGCTATCCATCATAAAATACTTATATGAATATTTATAGTTGACACCATATTCATCATGACCGACATACCCCCAAGTTGGTATAGGAGTTTTATACCTGCCGCTATCAAGAGAAATCAACTCAAATTCTTTTAAAACTGTTTGATTACACATTATTTTTAAGCCTTTATATAGGAATTTTGAATTGCATTGTGAGTACACATAGAATTCTCCCTTTCTTCTGTCATCCTCATCGTCATCATATTCCTCTAACGACATAAACTCAGGCCTATAGATATTATAATGGGTTTCATCATTTATAGCCCACTCAGACTTATTCTCCAAGCGGGATGCTATCTGCTCTAATGGGGGCTGTGTTAAACCAAGTCTTTTCTTCCATAGCAGTTCAATATATTGAATGCTTGCATTTTGACTAATTGGAGTGTTCTTATCCCCAACCCTTGTATAAATGTACCCTTCCTTGATAGTATTATATTTTTTACTCTTACTTTTTAAGTAAAATGGCACTCTAAAAGAGTTCAAAACTGTTATAACATCAATTTCTACACCTTCTAACAGTATTGTATCTACTCTAACTTCCGGTGAGTTGTCGCCAGCGAATACAATATTTGAAAGCATATCAAGTATATCAGCTTGCTTTCTTCTATTAACTTCAGATACTCCGACCACTTCTCCTATATCAGATACACCAATTATTATGTAACAATTTTTGTTATGTACTGTGTTCGCAAAACAAAGTATGTCATGTAAAAGGCGTTCATTCTCAGTATACCAAGCCTGTTTGAAGTCCCAGTAGTCACCTTCATGGCTACTGTTGATTAAAGATTTTATTTGTTCAATAAAAATGTAGTCCATAGAGGTCACCACCCGTTACTTCATTTCAAAAATAGACTTATTAAAATCGCCTTCCTCTGCCAATGCTCGAACCTTACCCCATAGGAATTCTGTGAAGTCCTTCTTTTGAGAAAGCACAATTGCCAACTCTTGCACTGTCATAAGAACAACATTTATCGTTCTACCTAATGCAAACGTTTTTAAAGCTTCCTCAGAATACCCAGAATAGCTTATATACAATCCCCGTGTCCAGCCTGATTTTGACGATACCTTCTCATTGAAAACTACAAGGTTTGCCTTGTCTATAGGCTTGCTTGTCCATTTTGCTTCAAGTAAATAGACGTCGTTATGTAAAATGAAACTACCGTCTATCTGCTCACCTACAAGCTTAAAGCTACCCCTTGGCTGAAGTCCATTGATTCCAAAAAACTTTTCAAGATACTTTTCAAAGGCAAATCCTCGTGACTGCGGACTGTCTGCATAGTCTGACAAGGATTGCAGCTCTTTTATGTATTTATCGTACTCAATAAGTGATGTTATAGGTTTTGTTGTGTTGGTTGATGTTGTTGCCGCTTGCTTAAATGCTGATTTACCTATAAGTCTATTACCTATATCTACACATTTCTTAAATGTATCTCTATTACCGTCAACAATCATGCCTTTTGCTTGCATATATCTCATTAGCTCTAAAAGCAACTTGCCTACAGAAACATTATCATATTCAGTCATTATTGCTCTGAGTATCTTAGCCTTGGAAAGACGTGGATACTTTAAATATATATCAATAAATATTATATCATTGATAAATTCCTGAAAAGTACGATTTGAAAAATCCAAAACATACCCCGAACCCATTCCAAACAGATTTTCAAAGCAATTTCTTTCTATAAAAGTAAGTTTTGCCATATAACTTCACATCCTTTTAAAAATATCTTACATGGATTTTCTGCCTATTTGATTCTGAAAAAATTTGAATAATAGGAGTATTATCAAATCCTAAATCTATTTCAACTGTCAAACAGTTATAATTCAAATCGAAATATTGTCAATAACCTTTATGTCTTACATTAGGGAAGTTTTCCACAAAGTTAACATTGTAAGGAGGTTTAAAGTAATTAATTAATGCTGCCTCAGTAATATTAATTATTTGTTGTTCTTCTGATTTTTTGAACACTGAAAGTGTATCCGAGAACCTGTCTATTCTTTTCATGCTCATTCCAGCATCATATAAGTCATCCATTTTATTTACTAGATTAACAGCATCGTGGAGCTTATCTAGTTTTTGAATCTGTGCAACTTTTGTAATTGCAGTTTCAGGAACTCCTACAAATGATGCAACATTTAGAGTTACATCTGTAATCATTGCAGTTTTTTCTCTTAAACTTTTACTATTAAACTCATTTATTGCATGAGTAGCCATTTCATTAGTTGTATTTCATACTGAATAAAACAGTCTATAGTTTTACCTAAATTTTCCATTTTGCCTCCATTTTATAAAAGTGACTTAATATCAGTTAAATTAAATGTTTTTAACTTTACTATGGTACATTATATAAATAATGAGGAATTGTATAATAGAGAGTAGCTTTACTTTTTAACAAGTTGCCATATACGTTCTCTTTCTAAAATTCCAGGCTCCCAACAGCGTTCTATTTTCTTGAATTGGTAAATATGTATTTTACCTTTTTCATCAAAGTAACGTAAACGTATTTCGTCAAATTGTGAGTTTTCGCCTAGTTCACTTTTTTTGATAATAAAGTGACAATCATATTTCATAATGCTTTTTGGTTGAATTATAAAAGAGTAAGCACCTTCATTTCCATACAATTCATCTTCTGTTCTATTTATTTGAGTCATTTGAGCTATTTCTTTAGCCTTATAATAGAGTACAATATTAAAATCCCGAATTACACGAACTGTATTAGAAGTATTTAGTAGCTCAATCCACAAAGGAACCTCAAATACTAACTCATTAGCATTTTCATGAAATCCCCAGGTTTTTCTACTTGTCTTTGAGTAAACAATTTTATAAAAAAGTTTAACTTGACCATAAGATTTAATTAGCTCAGACACAAGTGTAGTTCCAATACTAGATATAAAGCCAATAGCAGCCCCAATTATTATTAAATATATTTCTTTATACATATTATGCATTCCACCCTTCACAAAAACTGTTTCCACTAAAACCAAACATAGACATTTAGTTGCATTACAAACAGATTTCATATTAACTATTAATTTTCCAACTTGGTATTTATTTTTAATCTCTTTGAACAATTTCTAATATTTATTTTATAGATTAAACTTAAGTATTTCAATATTTTTTTACATTTATTAAACCAAACCCTTGGATATAAACTTTTACATATGGCTTGGGAGGTGATAATAAAAAGAAATAATATTAACTTAAATGCTCTACTAAGCAATACTAAAATATGGTGAAATACCGAACCGAATTTTAAGAAACTGTTTATTGAAATTAAAATACCTTAAGCTAATTTATACACGATAGTCTTTTACTTGAAAACTTTTGATTCTTTTTGTTCATGTAATTTCTTCAAAGACTCCAAAAATCACTTACAGGGCAGGAAATGAATACTATAATATCTATTATAGTATTCATTTCCTGCTCTGGCTCTGAAAGTAAGTGAAAAGGCACTCTTCGAGCTGCTTAAAAAATATCTGCGAAGGCTCTTAATGTATGGCTACGTCAGCACTCCTAAAGAATGGGGGGCAAAAGGCCTTGGGATTCCACTCCGTGAGATACTTTAAAATTGCTTCGTAGAAATACCTATCGACTGTCTTAAATCAGTTGTTTGGAAAAAGTATCCGATAAAATTGTTATAAGGAAACTACGAGGAGTTGATAAAATGCCAAACATCAGTAATTTTCAATAATCAAGTTTGAAAGATTATTAATATCAAATATCCATTTTTCGTTTAAGTTATTATATGCAATAACCTTGTTATCAATAATATCAATTTTTTCAAATGGATTTGCAGTTTCAAAAAAAGCAATCCATTTTATGTGTAAGTCATTTTGTGTTTCCACAACAACAAATCCATCTCCGCCAAAACTACCTTCACCACAATAAACATTAATTTTCTTATAAAAGCTTTGAGTTTTCTTATTGATAATTATATTTGAAAAACCTACTTCATTATTTGATAACAAATCATCTAAATGGATTCTGCTTCCAAATTGTATTTTTCTTTTATCACCAACATAATCTACATTAATCCAGTCAAGACTTCCATCACTATAAATTATTCCGTTTACAATTGGAAGTTTTTGATTTTGCCATTCAATATTTAGGTTAATATGATTCATATTTACTTACCTCCCTTCCTAACAACTATTGAAGGCTGTGTACTTAGACCAGAATTTGGTACTGGACCACCTAATTTTATATTTCTAAAATCATTAAACCTATCTACAAATGCCTTTTCCCATGTGATATTTTTCTTAGGAATCAAATCTGTAGGTTTAACAACTTTAACTGGCACTGATTTTAGTCCTGCTTGCTGAGCTGCCATTAAACGTCTATTATCATAACTAACCCATTGACCATCTCTTTTCATTACCTTTAAAGGAGATATCTTTTCTTTTTTCGTTATTCAAAACTGTAATTTAGTTATAAAAAACCAGAAACATTTCTGAATCTGGTTTCTTATAACTGACTATGCTGTTATTGTTTTCCTTTTTTAGAAAAACGTTAGTTTTGTCGTCAAATCCCCACAGACCGATTTTTACACATTTAAATAATCAACTTATATATAATGCAAGTTTTTAGTACTTTTTAGGAATGAGTATTGCTTGTATTTAGATTATTTAAGACAATAAAAAAGCTAAATAGACATGAAAACATTATTTTTTTTGTATACTTATCACCATCAAATGCAAAAAAGGTATCATTAAAATTATGTGAAGAATAATTTCTCATTACATAAGTTATAAGCAAACAAATAGTTTGCTTTTCTAAAACATTGGTAGCAATTTCTTGCATTTCAATAAGGTTTTTTAGCACTAAAATGCTATCTTTCTTAGCATTATCCAAAAATTCTTTAGTTAATAAATTTTTATAATGCTCTTTTAATAGTTTACTATCGACAAAATCATCCATCAATAGTTTTAGAGTTTTTTCACTATTAAGTTTTTGTTTTAGATAGCATTCAAATAGCCATGACATTTCACCAAGAATTCGAGTAATTTTAACGCCTTTAATTATGTTATGCCTCAATGGTAGCCATTTAAAATAGCTACTAACAGTAAATACAAATTGTAAGAACAATGGATATTTAAAATCTTTCAATAATTTTTGAACTGTTGTTTTATCAGTTTCATATCCAAATACTGACTTGTAGTGAAAAGCAGGAGCAAAAGTAGAATACCCAAAACAATTCTGATGTATAAGACTACTAAAACCAGAAAAGGCTCTTCCTGGAGCATCAATCATTTCGTTATTAAAAAAAGCCTCTGTTGTAACATTATTAACTCTAGAATACTCATCACCTGCTTTTCCAAAATAATACATCGCACGATCGAAATCATTTAAAAATTCTTTAGATATTATGCCAAGATTATAATACAACTCAACTTTATTTAAGGAATTAATAAAATCTCTGTCTTCTTTAGAATAATTAGTGTGCTCTAGTTTACAATATATATTGAAGTAGCAGTCAAAAGCCTGCGAAGGGTTTCTTTCACTTATAAGTAAGCAAGAATACTCATAAGCAACATTCATCAATGAATCAAAATCGGATAAAGTTTTTTTACTAAGCTTCTCTCTTAAGACTTGATTAAACTTTTTGTAAAATTTACCTGATTCAATTCTTGCACCAATAAAACTATCTAAATCAAAATTATTATCAATTAATTGCCTCTCCTTATATAAATATGTCATTTTTCTTAAACCTCCAAACTAATTTATATATATAAATTATAACCTTGTAGATTTATATGTTAAAGACATTTTGTTTGCAAACTATACTAATACTGATGTTTTTTAGTTATTAATATTTGTTGCTGTTAAGTATAACTTGTAAACTCTACTTTTCGGCTCAAAGGGATCTAAAAAGTAAGATAAAAATATTCAAAGATTGCCGGATTGTATTTTCGTAAATACTCAGACTAAACTGGAAGCGGATTATTGATTATAGTAAATATGAAAAGCTTTTTTCAGTAATAGTTTAGATTATTTTATTTGAGTATTTTATGTTTTCCTAAAAATTACTTACAGGTCAGGAAAAAGAATACAATAATATCCATTATCGTATTTCTTTCCTGCTCTGGCTCTACAAGCCACTGAAATGACACTTCGTAAGCCGATTTAAAGTTATCTACAAAGATTCTTAAAGTATGCCTCCGTCAGCGTTTCTAAAGAATGGGGGCAAAAGGCTCGGATTCCGCTTCGTGAGTAGACTATGCAGAGACTTCTCAGTAATACTTTCTATACTGTTTTTTATGAAATTTGTACGGTGTTTTATTGTTCTAGCATGAAAAAACTACTGAAAACTGAAAAGAGGGAAAAATGTTGTCCTACTTCAAAAATGAGAAATCCAGTCTTTATGAGCCTTAAGCCTCCTGCCAAAGTCGTATTCTTCCGACTGTTGTCCTACTTATCAGAAATGTTCACATCATTTGTATTCAAATATTCTAATGCTGATTCTAATCTTAAATCAAATATATATTTGGAAAAAGTATCCGATAAAATTGTTAAAAGGTAACTACGAGGAGTTGATAAAATGCCAAATGATATTACACAGTTTCAGCCTGATCGAAAATATTTTAATACAAGATTTGACTGTTGAAGCAGGTCAAAATGGTCAAGTAGAAAATTGTGTATACTTTTTTATTCCGTTCCTTCTCACTTTGTATTTCCTATTGCAAAGGCCCACAGTATTCTTTACCGGAAAACAAGAAATTAGTTGTGTTTTCAGACATGGCAAATCTCCTTTTGTAGTTTTTTCAGTTTTCAGTTCATTTTAGTAGATTTAATTTTTGATTGTAAGTTGCTACTTATACTTTTCAATATAAAAATCGGATGGTAAAATAGAGAAAAAAGGACAGTCTGTGAATAAACGTAATTGCTTTATAATAGATTTCTATGTGAGGAGTTAAAGCTTTGATTGAGAAATTTATAAAGAATAAAATCATAACAATACTATATGAAATTTTTATTACTGTATTGGCTCTTGTAGCAGTTGTCATTACGTTCTTAGAATTGTTAGGCAAATTCGTTATTAATGAGACAAAACCTCTCTATTATTTAGATTTAGGGATATTAATTATTTTTATAGTAGATTATATTATAAGGTTGCGTATATCGAAAAATAAGAAGGAGTTTTTCAAGAACAACATCTTTGATTTCATAGCAATACTACCTTTTACTTCACTACTGAGAATATTTAGAGCCTTCAGATTATTTAGGTTACTCAAAATTGTTAAAGTAATTAAACTTGTTAAGCTTATTACATTTTTTAAAATGTTTACTTCAAGGATAAGAGTGTTTTTACATACAAATGGATTCATATACACAGTTTATATATCATTTTCAATTGTTTTACTCGGTGCAGTGGGAATTTATATTGTAGAGAATAACAAAACTGTTAGCTCTTTTGAAGATGCTTTATGGTGGAGTTTTGTTACTACAACTACTGTTGGTTATGGGGATATTTCACCTACAACTAATGCAGGACGATTAATTGCAGGAGTTCTTATGATGGTTGGGATAGGCTTTATAGGTATGTTAACAAGTACAATTGCAACTTATTTTTTAAAACGCAAACCGAGTACTTTATGTGCCAGCAAAAATGAATTAGATGTATCAGATTTAACACAAGAAGAATTAAATACTGTGAAAATGTTTGTAGAATTCTTAAGAAGTAAAAGGGATTAAGTTAGTTTGTGTTGTATAATATCCGACTCTGGAAATGGAAAAACTTGAGTTTTTCCTTGTAAACGTCTAAAAGCTGAACAAAATATAACCCTATCATAATCTCTATGGAACTCTCCACGATCACAGTTTTTTTCAGTTGTTTTGGGACAACCAAGTCTACATGGTTTAATAAGTTTTTCCCACTTCATACTTTCCCTCCTTATATATTTCTGTATGCTCTCGGAAACTCCGAGGGCTTTATTTATCTGATTCACAAGACTCAACATTTTCAGTTCACCCCTGCAAATC
>ENA-ORCX01000352-ORCX01000352.1-marine-metagenome-genome-assembly--contig:-NODE-352-length-20187-cov-38.803928_pt1 | contig 20187 bp, 29 predicted proteins | sample MGYA00248630_ERZ508518 | MGnify/ENA primary metagenome ERZ508518 (study PRJEB26188, sample SAMN06268768) | marine metagenome | isolation source: Bioluminescent Bay, La Paraguera, Puerto Rico | place...
CGTTTCGCCGGCCGCACAGCGGCTCTCGCGGGTCTTTCTCATAGGTCCGGCTCAAACGGCGTCAGCCATGCTAAACGTTATATAAAATCGCACGCAGACCGCCGCGTCCTGGGGCGGGTTAAAAGCAGCAAGAATGTTGATTTGTGGGAGATAATAAGATGAATGATGAAATTAGAAAATTATATGAATATGCTGGAGATAGTATACATTGTGTTGATAATAAAGACAAAGGATTATTAGAAAAAATAGCAGCTAATTGGAGTAGGATAAAATCATTTGAAAAGCCTGATATGATAGTTCAAATTGAAGATAAGGTCTTAGCAATTGAGCATTTTGAATTTGATGCATCATCATGTGGAAAAAAAGGAAGCTTGGATAAGAGAAAATTAGCTGAAAGAAATCGTGATTTTGATAAGGTGATAATTGAATCAGATACAGCTGAAGAGCCTCTGATTGTTACTTCAAGTGTAGATTGTCTATATTCACCGGATTATTATTTAGACAACTTTACAAGTGTTTTTAATAATCATCTTAATAAAATTGAGACATATAACAAGCATATTATTAATGAGAAAATAGTAAAAAGCATTGATGATATAATTATGTGTTTTTTCATCATTGATACAACTCCACTGGGATGTTATTATATGGATGATGGGCCAAAATCGTTTGTAGCGTTTCAAGTTAAAGAATGCTTAGACTTAATAACTAAAGCTAAAGAAATTGATTGTTTCTTTTTTGGATTATTTGATGGACAAAGTAATTCACTTGAATTTATAAGGAATTCACCTAATATCGTGCAACTTATTAAGGGAATTAGAGTACTTGACTTTAACCATGATGAGTTTTTTACATTTAATCCTCAAGAAACAAGATTCTTCATAAATGAAACTGTATAATTTTTTAAGGGGCTCACGTCCTGTGAGCCTCTGAACTTCGAAGGCGTGCGACTTTACATAACAATGCATGGCAGTAAAGGTGCGGGTTAGAAGGTCATGGAGTAAGTTCTCTGGAGAAGGAGCATGAAGCATGCCGCACCACATTCCATCGCCGATGCAAGCATGCTCACGGGTTTTTCTTACGGGTCCGGCTCTGGAACGTCTTCCATGCGAGACGATATATGATATACCACGATTTAGAGCGCCCATCCATGGGCGCAATATGAAAGGAATTCTTTGGAGGGGTTATGAAGGATAAAGAAAATTTACAAAGTTTCATTCTGCAAGACTACAATGTTATGCCATATTATACATATTTGAATAAAATTTTTGATGCACTTCAAGAGCGACAAAATGACTATAATTGGCTTATAACCAATATTGATTTAAACCACTATCCAGATATGATTTTGAAAGAAGAAAAAGTATGGATATCAGGTGAAGAGTTAACACGGATTGTTTATACACATGATATACAATTTATTTGGTCAGTTTTATCAGGTTTTGAAAAGGAAGTCATAGTTGATATAAATAATTTGGAGATAGAACCATTTGCTGATGGGAATAAAAATTTCTGGATTGAAAAACCTCAAATACAACATCCGTTAGCAAAAGTGGAAATGGTTTGTTGGGATTCAAGTTTGTTCCTATTATTGTCTAAAGATGATATAATATCAGAAAGGTTTAAGAGAAGTTTTTCTACGGCTGATAATTTGGTTGAGTATAATAAAAGCTTCTAAAGGGGATTCCATCCGTGGAATCCTCTGAACATAGAAGCCGTGGTACATCACATATCAACACATGCGCATAAAGGTACGGATAGAAATTCATGAAGAATTGCTTTGTGGGTCATCCCATGTAGAAGAACCGTACCACACCGCCTCACCGGCCGCGGAGCGGTTCTCACGGGTTATCCTTTAGGGTCCGGTTCGGACGGCGTCGCGCATGTACACGTTATAAGAAATTCTGGACATATATGAGTAATGCTTTGAAGGTTTTATTTTATAGATTATACTATCAAATGAAAAATGTGAGGTGTTTTATGATAAAGAGTGGTAAATATTGGGATCCGATTAGAGAAGGGAATAATATAATCATCACAAAAATGTCCCATCCTGCAAATATCAGTTATTTTATTAAGGCTATCAAATATGGAATTAAAGAAGGTTATAAGGATTTTATTATAGATTTGTCTCAAGTAAAGGCTGTATTTCCAAATGTTTGTGTTCCTTTAGCTGGTATTATTGAGTTCTATATTCAAAAGGGATATAGTTTTGATTTTTTATATCCTAAAGAATCTGATTATTTAATAAATTCTTCAATAGCTTATCCTAAACCAGTAATAGATAATTCTAATGAGTTATCTATTCATCCATTTGATACCGTCTGGAAGTTTGGAAATTCAACAGAAGTAACAAATTTAGTAGATGAGTTTGTTAAAGATATTTCACAAGTTGCAGTTTGTAAGAAGGGAGTTTTGGATGGTTTAACTTGGTGTTTAAATGAAGTTATGGATAATGTTATTCAGCATTCAAATACAAAATGTGGTTTGGTGATGGGACAAATCCATAAGGGTTCTAAACATATAGCATTTTGTATTTTTGACTGTGGACAAGGTATTTTTAATTCTTTAAAAAAATCAATTCATAGCCCAAGATATCCTCTAGATGCTATAACAATGTCTATAAAAGAAGGTGTGACGAGAGATAAATCAGTTGGTCAAGGAAATGGTATGTGGGGTCTACATAGAATTCTTGAAAGTAATTCTGGGATGTTAACTATAACTTCAAGTACTGCATCATATATGATGAAAAACGATAATGTTCAGACATTTCAAAAACTTCCTTGCATTTCATTTGAAAATGGTTGTACCTCAATAGATTTTCAAATTGATTTTGAAAAGGAAATATCTATAAAGAATGCTTTAGGTGGTTATGAACCAATTAATTTTAGAATTGAAAATATTGAAAATTCTATAGGAGAATTAAATTATAAATTATTAGAAAAATCATCTGGAACAGGAACACGTGAATCAGGAACTAGGATAAGAAACGAAGTTATAAACTTAATAGTTGAATCTGGAAAAACTATTAATTTAGATTTTTCCGGTATAGGGGTAATAAGTTCATCTTTTGCTGACGAACTTATTGGAAAATTGTTGGTGCATCTTGGCTTTTTTTATTTTAATCAAATTGTTAGATTAAAAGGTATGAACGATACGGTACAGGCAATTGTTCAAAGATCTGTTGCACAACGTATGTCAGAAAATTATTTTAATCAAGAGCTTAATTAAATTAATAACAATGACAATGTTTGCACTTTATTGCTTTATTGAATATTTTTGTGAGGTTTGAAATAAAAGCTTTCTATGAAAGAATGCCTCTGTAAGAATGTCCACAACATCTTATAACAATGCATTCACACTTTGGGGCATAGCACGAAGAAATGCTTTGAAGTCATCCCACGAGGTCATCCTGCCCACATCTTCCGACCTAAGATAGGAGCTATCTAAGGCCAGAAGCCGTCGCAGATGGGCGACGTTAGCGGAAAGCCTCTGAATAAAAAGAGGCTCTGGAGTTTTTGCAACATTTATTGATAAGTACCAATAAAATAACTTATAATATAATTATAGGCTCTAAAAATTTGAGGTGATGATTATGGTTGAAAGTATACATGAAATAAATATAAAGTTTAATGGTGAATGGGTTTTCTTAATCAATTGTAGTGTTGATGAGGATGGCAATTTAATAGAAGGTGAAGTTGTACTGCATAGTAAAAGCAGGGATGAAATATTTAGAAATATGAATAAATATAAAGATAGTCCTTCTATGATCTCTATAAGATATGCAGGGAAAATACCAGAAGGAGTTAATGTGCTTTTATGAACAAGATAAAATTTGATTTTACTTCGAATTTGATGATGATAAATGTATATTTGTGGAATATCAGAATGGCTAAGTTTGAAAATATGTTAATTACTTATGATACAGGTGCTTCAAATACGGTCATCTCAAAAGATATTCTTTTTTTATTGGGATATAATTTTGAAGGTATAGAAAAGACAAGGATTATTACAGCAAGTGGTGTTGAATATGTTGAGCCTATAATATTGGAGAAATTAAAGATTGGAAATTATGTTTTAGATGATGTACAGGTATATGCACATACATTTCCGGAAGCTAGTTTTTCATTAGGAGTTTTAGGACTTAATGTTATTAGGCAATTTGATACTTCAATACTTTTTAGTAAAGGTGAAATGATTCTTAGCAAAATTTAAGATTGTTTGGGAATAACTCTGGAGCCTTCATTTTTTAGGGGTCACATCGTCCAACAATCCGTCTCTGTGAAAGCTGCGAGAGCAGTTACAAGAAGTATTTCTCTGGAGTAAATTCAGGCAGAAGGGCTCCGCTACATCCTCTCACGGGCGCGGTTGCGCGCTGACGCCGGTCATCCTTACGGGACCGTTCGAGGACGTCAGAGACGGGCGACGTTGTACGAAATCAGACGATTGCCGAGCATCCATGCGCGGATTATTACAGCAATATTTAGAGTGTCAGAGGAGCTTAATAATGAAAATATTTGAAACAGAAAGATTAATTTTAAGAAGATTCCATGTTGAAGATTGGAAGGATTTATTTGAGTATCTCTCTAAAGAATCAGTAGTAAAATATGAACCATATCACACTTTTACTGAAGATGAATCAAGGAAAGAAGCATTACGAAGGGCTGGAGATGAAGCTTTTTGGGCTGTTTGTATTATGGATAATAAAAAAGTAATAGGGAACATATATTTTCAACATCAGGAACCTAAAGATTTTATGACTTGGGAGATTGGATATTTATTTAATCCATCATTTTATGGCAATGGTTATGCAACTGAAGCATGTAGTACAATAATAGATTATGCTTTTAAAAACTTGCAAGCAAGAAGAGTTGTAGCTATGTGTAATCCTTTAAATGTTAGTTCTTGGAGGTTGCTAGAAAGGTTAAATATGAGAAGGGAAGGTCATTTGATCAAAAATGTATATTTCAAGCGAGACAAACATGACAACCCTGTATGGAACGATACATATGAGTATGCTATTCTCAAAGAAGAATGGAGAAGTTGATTAATAAACGACAAAGTCAATTTTACAGATAATTCAAGTAAAGTTTAAGTAGGCTACATCCGTGTAGCTTTCTGAATCACGGGTCGTCTGACTTCGTACAACACTTAGCCAACGTTCCGAAGTTTTCGGCGCAAAAATGCTCTATCCAAGACTAAAATGGATAGAGCTAAAATTTATGCAAATCTCGCCGAAAATTTCGGAATTGCATGATGAATGAAGCTGCTGGAACTAGATGCATATATGGGGATTTAATTTTTCTTCTTTCTTGCTATTTGCATCATTTTCGTTGCGATACTCCTGAAATTTAACATGCTATATTGCTAATTTCCTAAAAAAAGCATAGAAAAGTAGACCCATGGTTAATGGGCTGTTTGGCTTTTTTATCCAGTTAGTAGAAAGCTATTCTCTTAAAATAATTCTATTTATTTTAGTAAAAAAAAATTGACTTGATTAAAGAAATGAAATTTGAGAGTGAATAATATATTGAATCCCCATAATTAAATTCGTTCAACTGAATTTTTTAAAAATTGTTTTGCTTTCTTTTTTAAAGCGTTGTATAGTGATGATAAACAAATCATGAATATTCTACAAAGAAAGGAAAACAAATTATGAATATTAAAATTGAAAAAATTCCATCATGCAGAATTGCTTACATAAGGCAAGTTGGTTCTTATGGAACTGGTAATGTGCAAACAATGGAAAAATTAAAACACTGGGCTAAGTCAAATAATTTATTTAATGATAAATCTATAATATTTGGAATTGCTCATGATAACCCTGAGACAACAAAACCTGAGAACTGTCGTTATGATACTTGCATTGTTGTTTCAAATGATTATTATGTTAATGAAGGGTATGTTAATCAGGGAAATATTATTGGGGGTAACTATGCTGTTTTCAAAATAAGTCATACGGTAGAAGCAGTCAAAAAAGCATGGATTGAAATTTTTCCAGAACTATTAAAGCAAGGATATCAATTTGATGAAACAAGACCTATACTTGAAAGGTATATAGTTGAAATGGTTAATAACCAGTATTGTGAAATTTGTGTTCCTATATACTAAAGTGAGCTACGCCCACAACCCAAGTATTTAAAAAATAAGCTCTATTTTTAATATCCTCAAATCTTTATAAACAGAGGATTTGATGAATATGACCTTTTAAATTCTTGTTTTTTAATGATGTTTTTAAAGTATAAGATACTAAACTATTATTTTGTCAAATTAATTATCGGTGAGATTAGTGAGCATAATTCTTAATTCGCATTAATTATATTAGTTGAACTAAGAGGATGACAATACTTTGTTTGAGGCCGTATCATCCTTGATACTCTTGCTTCGCGGGTCCGATTCGGGAATGTCGGTCATGGAAGACGTTGGTGCGAAATGCCTCTGAACAAGGAGGGGACTCTGGAGTATTAAGACATAATCATTGAATAATATATTACATTAAATAGTTATGTCTTAACGCTACTTATTCATAAAGTTTTAGTTAGAAAAAGGGGGGGAGAATCTAATGAGATATTGTTGTTTGATAGTAATTTTAGTATTAGTGATTTTTATATTTAACGGGTGTACAGCAAAACAAGAATATGAAAATGATTTAAAGAGTGCTGAATTAAAAATTAATGAATTACAAAAACAGGTGGATGAATTAAAAGGTGATTTAGAGAAACAAAAATTGACATCAACAACTCAAAATGATTATATAGATAGTAATCTATCATTAAGAATCGTTGGTGTAGATGACAGAAGCCTAAGATATATTTTGACTTCTCCAAAACGTAATGCACAATCAGTATCAATAGTTGGAAGTAAGATAGAGGAACTGGTTGAAGATTATGAAGAAATTGAATGGAAAAGTGATAACAGTGGAAGTTTTTTTAAAGTTGAAGTAATCGGAAGTATCTTTGACTTTCAACTGATACATATAAACTGGAATGAAGAATCAAACGAATTATTGGAAGTTGAAGTTGTTAATGAGCTAAAAGAACTACGAAATAAGACTTTGTATATTGAAAATGTTTTGCCATGTGGTATACCTACACACAAAATAAAGTGGAAAGATCAGAATGGAAAGGAATATGAGCTTTATTTATCGAATGATGGATATGGATTTAATGGAACTGTTTTATGGTCTAGGTAAATTTACTGAGCAAAGTCTCTGGAGCTTTCGTGGTTATGGGGCACGTAGTCCAACACTTAGCCAACGTTCCGAAGTTTTTGGCGCAAAAATGCTCTATCCAAGACTAGAATGGATAGAGATAAAATTTATGCAAATCTCGCCGAAAATTTCGGAATTGCATGATGAACGAATCCGCTGGAACTAGATGCACATATGGGGATTTAATTTTTCTTCTTTCTTGCTATTTGCAACATTTTCGTTGCGATACTCCTAGAATTTAACATGCTATTATTCTAATTTCCTAAAAAAGAGCATAGAAAAGCAGACCCATGGTTAATGGGCTGTTTGGCTTTTTTATCCAGTTAGTAGAAAGTTACTTTCTTAAAATAATTCTATTTATAAACTTAGATCCACAAAGAGGACAACACAAAATATTAGGACCAAATAGTTTTATTAAAATTTCTTGTCTACTAAGTGGTTTTACTAATGAAAACTTTGAACCAGTAAGTTTTTGACAAAGCTTAAGTTTTGTTTTTTTGTTTCTATTACTTAAAAGTCCAAAATGTCTAATCTTAAAAAACCCTTTAGGTAGAACATGCTACGGGCAACTTTCTCTTGCTTTTAAGACGAGGAATATGTTTCATATTCCAATCTCTTTCAAATACACTTTCATAAAGAAACTTTATGGCACTATAGGAAGAATTAATGTATTCACTACTAAGTTTTTTCACTTTTATGGCATGTAGCAAAAAGTCTCTTACATGGTCATAATTCATTTCGCTAAATGGCAATTTAAAATGATTAGTAAAATGCCTTATGTGCATTAGGTAAGTTTTTTGAGTTGAAATAGCAAAGCCTCTAAGCTCCATTCTTTCTTTCATTTTTTCAAATGCTGTGTTATTTGTCATAATAACCACTCTCCTATCAATTATTTGATTTAATTTTAAAGGAAAGTATAGTATAATTGATATGTAATTTAACTTAAAAGTAAAAACGAGCAAAAGCCACCGCGTAAGCGGTTTAGTTCAACAGCACATGCTCGTAAAAGTGCGGCAAGAAAGTCAGGAAGAATTGCTTCGGGGTCATCCTATGTAGAATGGCCGCACTACACCGTTTCGCCGTCCGCACAGCGGCTCTCATGGGCCTTTCTAATGAGTCTGGCTCAAACGGCGTCGGGCATGTACACGTTCTGTGGAAATACCACGCATTGCCGGCCATCCATGGCCGGATTTGTTAGGGAAAACCTTTGGAGAAAACAATTGTTGATAAAGAAAGGAAACTATATAATGTCAATATTCTCAAAGTTCTTTAAAAAGTATTTTTCAAAAGACTCCTATGTTTTTGAAGATTTATATGATGCAATAGAGACTAGTGATTTAGACATGGTAAGGGAAATCATATCTATAAATCCTAAGCTAGTATTTGGAAAAGATGAGTACGGATTTACAATAGTACATGCTGTTGCTTCTACAGATAATGAGGAAATAGCGAAACTTATTCTAAGTTATAAAATAGATGTTAATAGTAAAAATGAAGATGGAATTACACCAATACATAATGTAATGTATCCCAACATTGCTCAGATACTAATTGATAGTGGAGCAAATATAAATATCACGGACAATGGTGGAAATACACCATTGCATATACAGGCATCTGATGGAGAAGAGAGAAATGATGTAATAGAAGTGTTGTTAAAAAGTGGTGCTGACAAAAAGATACTAAACAAACAAGGAGAACGAGCTTATGACATAGCTATAATCCGAGAAGAGGAAGATAATGCATCTATTTTAAAATAATTTATCACTGATATATTTACTGTGGGTTGGGAGAATGAGGTCGCCACATCCTTGTGGCTCTTGCTTAGCGGGCTCTGCGGGTCCTATTCGGACGGCTTTGCAAATGGCAAACGATATTCGCCATGCTTCTGAATAATAAGAGCCTTCAAAGTATTCGTGGCAAAAATAAGTTTCGAAGAGGAAAGGGAAATATTATGATTAAGAGTAGTATTAAAGATAGAATTAAAGTTGTTAAAGGCGATATAACAAAATTGGAAGTGGATGCAATAGTAAACGCTGCTAATAGTAGTTTACTTGGTGGTGGAGGAGTAGATGGTGCTATACATAAAGCAGGTGGAAAAGAGATATTGGATGAATGTATAAAAATTAGGAATAGGCAGGGTGGTTGTAGTACAGGAGAGGCAGTCATTACAACAGCAGGTAAGTTAAAAGCAAAATATGTTATACACACAGTGGGGCCTGTATGGAGTGGAGGACAAAAGAACGAAAAGGAACTTCTTGGAAAATGCTACAGCAATAGTTTGAGATTAGCTGTTGAGAATAAAGTTGATAGAATGGCATTTCCGAACATTAGCACAGGTATATATAGATTTCCAAAAGACTTAGCAACAGAGATTGCGATTAATGAGGTGTCAAAGTTTTTACAAGACGATACAATTATAACTGAGGTTATATTTGTTTGTTTTGATGATGAAAATTATAGATGCTATTTAGAATACATAGACAAAAATTGATAAAAACACTGTTTCATATATAGAAATCATGGTTGGACAAGCAAATGGAAAGAAATTTCTATTGAAGATTTTGCTTTATATATGCGACAAAACTAGGATATAGATGATGGTAGTGGGCAGTTTGCTTATTGTGTGCATATAAGAAATAATAAATTGGGTAACCCAAGATAAAAAGATAGGTAAAACATTTTTAAATTTTATTGTTTAAATTAAACATTAAGGAGATTTTACTTTCAATCAGATAATTGTTGATCGTGACAGTGTTTGTATGGCAGATGATATTGACTCACATAAAAAGATCATTGAAATAATACATCCATTAACATTAAATGATTTTATGGATAGGATTATCAACATTCGATATCTAGCTTGCATTTTTGGTGGGAAAGTAACTTTGGTTGTGAAGTATAAAAATAAGCCTTTATCGGTTATTGAATTTATGGATTATATACCTAAAGTTGCCAAAATGAAAATTAAACTTTATATAAATAATATAGATTTAATGGAATTATTAACGGATGTATTAGATAACAAGATTGGCTTTGGCTACTATGCTCAAGAAGATTACAATAATGTATGCAATAAGTTGAAAGAGAAGTAATTTAGGGAATTTTCTAGGGTTATTCTCTAGGGGCGCCCCACATCTTCTAACACTTGATGTTTTTGTGATAATGCAACTAAATAAGAGTATTTTGAAGATTTTTTGAATTTATATAGTAGGTGGTGAAACACTAGTGAAAATGATGTTTTTAGTTGATGGTGATAATGAATTGGCGAATGGTTTGAATGGTGTAGAAATGCTCTCTGAGGAAGATACTGTTTTGATTTTTTACAGTAAAGGTATGAAACTTGCAAAAGTAAAACAACGTTGCTCAGCCAGTAAGGCGGATATTCAGTTTATTGAAAGTGTTAAAGCGGGGAAGAATTCGATTGACTTTCAGATTGTTGCTGAATTAGGTGTTTTAGTGGGCAAGAAAGAGGTTGAATATGCATATATTATAAGTAAGGACAAAGGATATGAAGCTTCAATAGCCGCATTGAATAAAAGATATACAAAGGTATTTAAGGAGATTTCACTGAAAAATTGTATTGAAGAATGTCTGAAGCTTTCATTTATGTTAAGAGCAAAAACTAAACAGGAGTTACATTCTGCGTTGGTTAAGGAATATGGAAATGCACACGGAGTTTTAATATATAATCATCTTAAACAAATATTCACGGGGCAGGATACGTCAGAGAATTCCATCTAGCGCAAGGGGCACGGAGGGAAAATTCATGAAGAATGCCTAGTACGATACGAAGTCGTGCAGATAAATGTTTAATCAATAAACCTGTTATTCCGTTAACAGTAACCTAGCAGCAGGTGTGTGAATGGCAACATTTGGGTGATGAGGTGCTGTAAGAAAGTAGCCCTTTCCCAAAAAGGGAATAAGCAATCTTCGTGAGAAGAAAGTGATACTGATTAAATAAGCATTTTATTAGGAAATCAAACTTGTAATGTATGGGAACTTCACTGCAAGGTAGATTGGGAATATATCAAAGAATAAGCTGGTGACAGTTAGTGTGCATGAATTTATTAGACGTTTTATGCTACATTTACTTCTACTTCTGGATTGTTTTGTAATGATAAGACACTACGGTATTTTAGAGAATAAGAATATAGGAATAAAACTTGAGAAGTATAAAAAATTACTGAGTAGCTGTGATAATACTCATTTTTACAGTAGAGGTAATATTGAAAGATGAAATCTCAATATCAGGAAAGAAAATGGATAAAAGAGATTGCAAACCAGATATCGTCGAGTTAAAATTGTATTATGGTGGTAAATAGAATAGAAGTTTGAAGAAGAAAGGGATATTGAATCCCCATAAGTAAATTCGTTCAACTGAATTGTATATAAAATTGAGCAGAGACTTATTAAACTTATATCTAAAGTGTGCTTATAAGGCGAATTTCACTTTGCTCTATACTCAACTTCGTATACAATCCTAAGAGTTAGTTGACATATTTAGTTTGGAGGGTTTTATGTTTGAGAGTACAAGATTATTTTATAGAAAGTTGGATGAGACAGATTACAATCTGTTTTTCATGCTTTATTCAGATAAAGAGGTTATGAAGTTTGCATATTTAGATAGGTTTGAATCACATGCAGATGCAATAGAGGCATTTAAGAATATATTGCACGATCAAGAAGATAAGAGTAAGGGAACTCAATTTGTTGTAATTTCAAAAGAAACAAAAAATGCTATAGGGATAGTAGATTACTATGTTATTATGAATCATGACTTTGGTGGAATTTTTGAAATCGGTTATTTTATGCTTCCTCAGTATTGGGGCCAAGGATTCGGTACAGAAATGGGAAGTGCTATAATTGATTATCTATTCAAGAACTATAATTTTCATAAGGTAACAGCAAGTTGTAATTCAAACAATAGAAGTTCTGAAAATATAATGATAAAACTAGGTATGACAAAGGAAGGATTATTTAGAAAGGTAAGATACAAAAGGGGTACCTGGGATGATGAGATAAGGTATGGGCTGCTCAAGGATGAGTGGAATAGCGAATATGAGGCTCTGCTTTGCTCCACCTAAATCGCCTTTGGAGACTTTGCATATTCGTAGTACGTTAGATAAAATGTGATGTAAGGCCGATTCATCGGCATCTCAGATACATACGATATAAAATGCACCGAAATCGTCCGACATCAATGGCGGAATTCCTGTTAGTAGGGTTTTGGAGAATTAATATATTTGATACAGAAGGAGTTTAAAATGATTATTAGAAGGATGACAATTGCTGACTACGATTGTGTTTATGATTTGTGGCTGAATACTCAAACAATATGAAGAACCTTCCGAACTACAGCAGGTCTGGCTCAAACGGCGTTGGGCATGTACACTATATATGACAGATGTCGTGTTTGGTTGATGGGCTATACAGAAAGTGAGGAAATTATGACTAAAATTAATTTTAATCTAAAGATGGACTTATATAATCATACAACTTGGTCTGACGGAGATGACAAACCAGAAGATATCATTAAAAATGCAATTGATATTAAATAGATATCGTTGCTATTACAGACCATTTTTGTAGCGATTCAGAACGCTCACTTGGTTTTGAAAAAGTTAAAACTTATTCAAGTAAGTTAAATAAACTTAGAGAAAAGTATTCTGATAAAATAATTACTTTAATTGGATTGGAAATTGAATACACAATCCTAAAAAATAGTTTTTACTTTGTTATTATATTATTGGAGTGTTATGCAATGGAACATAAGTAAACCAAAAGCTTGTTTTATTAGAAATAGATAAATAAAAGGAGAATGGAAATGTTGGATAAAATTGAAGATATTGAACTAAATGATTTTATAAAAGAATATGATAAGTGTTTTTTAGAAAGAAATATAAAAAAATTAAAATCATTTTATCCTGATAATAATGAATTGGTATATTTTGATAATCATAAAAATAACGATACATATTCGGTAGATGAGCATCTAAAATTATTAAATGAATTTTTCCAAAAAGGTAAAAAGACAGAATCAGGAACTGTTGAAGAAATTACAATGGAAAATGTCCGTTATTTTAAGACAGAAAGTTCTGCTTGTATTTGTTTTTTCGCCAGGTATAAAAGTTTTCCAAATCCTGCAGTAAGAACAACAATGTATTTAGAAAAAAACAACGGTAAATGGAAGATAAAACATGTGCATTGTTCTTTTGAGCCAGAAAAATAGTGCGCGTAGCAAAAAACATATAACTTGGCATCCAAATTCTTGGTAACATAGTATAAGACCTAATGTGTTTTTTGATGCAGTTATTTAAATAATATAGTTGTACATACTGGAGCTTCGGAGAGTTTCATTGTTTTATATATAGCATATCAAGGGGGCTAATAAGGAAAAATGAAAATACGCACACTTAAAATTACCGATTACGAAAAGGTTTACACATTGTGGCAAACTGAGCGTATGGGGCTTAACAATGTTGACGATAGTCGAGATGGAATGGAACGATTCTTGCGTCGAAACCCAAATACATCTTTTGTTGTTGAGATTGATGACAAAATTGTCGGATCAATTCTTTGTGGTAATGACGGGAGAAGCGGCTATATTTATCACGCTTGTGTTTACCCTGAACATCAAAATAAAAAAATTGGCACGAGGCTTGTTGAAAAGGTGATTGAAGCACTCAAAGCTGAAGGAATATCAGATATTACACTTGCTGTATATATCGACAACGATGACGGTAACCGCTTCTGGGAACGAATGGGGTTTAGGAATCGTGATTTCCTGCGATATAAAAACAAAGCTCTTGTTGAATTAGAATGGTATGACTAATTTTGAGCTGCAGAAATAAGGAATACCTTAATAGAAATAAACTGTATTTTGGTACTAGATATTTTCGATGAATATATGGAGTGACATCTTGGTATAAAATTGTTAACATTGAGTATGAGAGTTAATAATATATGAATTTTATGAGGGAGGTTAAAGGTTATGTATGAAAATGTAAAGCAAGCTAGAAAAATAGTTAACCTGATGATGTTTATTTATATAGGAATTAGTATTACTTTAATATTAACTTTTTTTATTCGATTTGGTATAGGAGAGGGGATTTATAGAGTTGTTACTATAGGAATTGGAACGATAACTGCAATTGCCCTTTTTAATGCAATAAAGGAAGGAAGTATTGGAGCTAGATTAGTTCAAGGTACTTTATCATTAATTTCAGCTTTAATGGGTTTATATTTAGTGTTTTTTATAAAACATATACAGGCAAATGTTTTAGGGGAAATTTTTATGTCAGTTATGTCTTTATATTTTTTGCTTTGTGGAATTTTCTTGTTATTTTCACCACAGATTAATGCAATTAGAAAATATTATAAAATATTTAATAGTTTAGATTGGTTATGGAGTTGGAATGGTAAATGTATAGGTTATCAAGATAAAGGATTTTTATGGAGTTCAGATGGTCAAGTCATAGGTAAGTTTATAGGTAATGAAATATTTTCTCCTGAGGGCAAGTATCTTGGAGAATTATATAAAAATAACAATAGGTTATGTGTAGACCCAAAAAAGGTTTCTAAATCAATTGAAACATTTGAAGTAGTAGATTCAAATTATAGAATTGAAAAAAAACAAAATATATCTTCATTAGTACCATATAGTCAATATGAAGATTTTAAAAGTCTTTAATGAATAGTTCATCAACTGATATGAGTGAAGGTTGCTGGAAGAAAGGTTCTATAAGCCCATCATTAAGAAGGGTTTTTGGGTCTAGTTCAGGAACGTGAAGAGATACTGAAAAGTTTATGGGGCTAATGCTTATTGGAGTTGTTGAAGTTCTTCAAGATGAAGAATCAAGAAAAAAACTTTGGTTTGATGGATGTGAAAAATATTATCCAGGAGGAATCAATGATCCGGATTATTCAGTCTTATGTTTTACTGCTGAGAAAGGGAATTTTTATCACGGACTAGAGAATATTGATTTTGACATTAAGTGATTATTTAAGAAAGCGACGTCCTGTAGTGGGTTATATGAGAAGTTCTTTAGTATAATTGATATGTAATTTGACTTAAAAGTGAAAACTAGCAAAATCCACCGCGTAAGCGGTTTAGTTCTACAATGCATGGCAGTGAAGGTGAGGGATAGAAGATCACGAAGTAAATTCGCTGGAGATGGAACATGAAGAATGCCGCACCAAATTCCATCACCGGCGCAAGCACGCTCACGGGTCTTTCTAAATCCGAGCCAATGGTTTGAAAGAAAACTTGTAGCCTAGCTAATGGGAAGACAAGCTGTAGGCAAGGGTGTTTTCGGTGACAAAAGGGTCTGAAGGAAGCCGATGGCGGTTATTGGAACGGAATGCAAATGAACCAAGGTTGGCGGATGTAGTGGATAACCCTGCTTCAGGTGGGAAAGTCCTAAAATTAGCTGAACTACATACGTTAGGAGGTCCAGATCACACAAGCACCTTAAGCCTTAGCGGCGTAGGCAATCCAAAACGTTATGTGAAAAATGGCGCATTAAAAACAGTAAGTCGTTGTAGTTTTACTAAAGTGTTATGAAGGATGTTTATTATGAAAAGATTTGCATTGATATCGATAATATTGATTTTACTAGGGAATGTTGGATGTTCCAATGAAAAACTTAATAGTAACTCAGATATTAATAATTCTGAACCTATACCAACAATATCTGTAGTTGAAAACGAAACAAAGGATACTATAAATCCTACTAAAGAAGCTGTCAATCAAATTGATAATAGCTCTAAAAAGGCTAAAGATATTTCGACATTTATACCTCAAGGATGGCACATATTAGAGAAAAATGATGGCAAACTTGCAAAAGTGGAAGGTGATTTAAATAAAGATAGTATAAATGATATTGCATTTGTTATTGAGGGAAATACACAACCAGAAGAACCAGATCCGGAAATGGTATGGGGTCCACCAAGATCTTTGTTAATAGCCTTTGGGAAAAAGGATAATACTTATTCCTTATCAATAAAGTCTGATGATTCTATAATGTTACGTGAACAAGGTGGCGTATTTGGAGATCCTTTTGATGATATTGTGATAGACAGAGGTTCACTTTTACTCAAGTTTTATGGTGGTTCTAACTGGAGATGGTATAGAAATTATCGATTTCGGTTTCAAAATGAGGGTTGGTATCTAATTGGTGCTACTTTCGGTTCGTACTATACGGGCACTACTACAATGGATAATGCAGACGAAGAAGATTATAACTATCTTACTGGTGATTACATTATAAAAAAATCTGATGAAAAAGGTAAACTAATTACTACAAAAGGAAATAGGGAGAAAAGAGAACTTTTGAATCTAAAAGATTTTGGTGATTTTTCTGATGAAGATGAGTTTTTAATGGAATAAAAGAGATTGCAAACCAGATATAGGTGAGTTGAAATTTTCTATTTGGTACAGTGCTTTTTTTATTTCTTTGTACAATACATGGAAATACCTATTTGTTTTGCCTTTGGCATGGTTGACTAATATTGTTTATTCATTTGTAGGTAGCTATTTCTTTTATTCTGGTGGAGGGTTTATATCCTTTGGGTGGGAAATTAGGTTTATTACATGGCTTGTTTACATATTAGTTCCTAATTTTATGTATACATTACTGATTGCTATAATCCATCAAATAACAAGAAAGATTATAATAAAAAAGGCAAGCAATAAGACAAATTATTAAGGGTGTACCATTCTTGGGTATGCCTTGTTGGGATATAATACCTGAGTAAAAAGCAGGAATAAAGCCTTCGGGTAATATGTCGAAATTGTACTAAACTGTTTCATCAAATTCAAGGGGTGAAACTCTCTTTTCCTCCCTTTCCTGCCTAAAGTTAGTTTGTATCTTTATAATCTCGCTATTAAAAAAAGAAAGCTTGTATTTATTTGCATTCTATTGTTTAAATTAACACAACTAGGGTAAGAATAAACTAAATCAGAAAGAATAAAAGCTGATTTTACAACAATCTGGAGGTGTTATTCATGAATAAAAATAAGACAAATATGAAAGATGAAAAAAATCTTAATTCATCATCTGAACATGAAAAAAATGAGCAATTACAAGGTATGCCAGTTGAAGGAGCTTGCTCTCCTGAGTTTACACAAGGTTGTATTACAATTGATCACGAAATTGATGAGTAATTCTTGAGAAAAGAGAGGTACAAAAAGTGAATTATAATATTTTGATAGGTGGATCGGCGGGTCAGGGAGTAGAAACAGTTTCTGCTATTTTTGAAAGAATAATAAAAAGGCAGGGCTTTGAGGTTTTTACAACTAAGGATTATATGTCAAGAGTTAGAGGCGGACACAACTTTATACAAATTCGTTTTGGTATTGATAAAATGTCTTCACACATAGATAAAATTGACGGCATTATTGCAATGAATGGTGAAACGATAGAAAATCACATTGATAGACTTAATTCCGGTGGGTTCATTATTTGTGATGAAGAAATTGAATATGAGGATAACAGAATTCTAAAGTTGCCTTTAAAAGAAATAGCAAAGCAATCCGGAAATATAAAAGCCTTTGGAAGTGTTGCTATAGGTTCTGTTTTAGAACTGTTTGGAATAAGTCATAACAGTATCGAAAAGGTTTTTAGTGAATTTTTTAATAAGGAAGTTGCAAAGCAGAATTTCAATGCTGTGGAGAGTGGAAGAAAACTAGTTACAAAAAGGTTTGATGCTGAAATTAATAGACAGGACAACAACATTTTGATAAATGGAAATGAGGCCGTTGCTCTTGGCACTCTTGCTGCAGGGTGTAAATTTTATTCAGCTTATCCTATGACACCATCAACAAGCATTATGAATTATCTTGCAGCTAAAATGAATGATTCACAAATTGTTGTTGAACAAGCTGAAGATGAGATAGCTGCCATAAATATGGCTATCGGTGCATCCTATGCTGGAGCAAGAGCAATGACAGGAACTTCAGGAGGCGGCTTTGCTCTTATGGTTGAGGGACTTGGGTTGTCCGGAATGCTCGAGGTACCACTGGTTATAGCTGAAGTACAACGTCCCGGTCCCACTACTGGACTTCCCACAAGAACGGAACAAAGTGATCTTAAGTTTGTAATTTCTGCATCGCAAGGAGAATTTCCACGCATGGTTATTGCCTTGAGAAATGCAGAAGATGCTTTTTACCAAACTGTCAGAGCTTTTAACATTGCAGATAAGTATCAAATACCGGTCATTCTTTTAAGTGATCAATTCCTCGCAGACTCAACAACAACATTCAAACCTTTTGATTTTGATAAAATTAACAATGAAACATTCATTAGCAGTAATGAATACTCGCAAGGCGAACCATACAAAAGGTATGAAATTACAGAGTCGGGTATTTCACCAAGGCTTATACCTGGAAATAATTTAGGAGCAACTGTTCTTGTTGACAGCGATGAACATGATGAGACTGGTCACATAACAGAATCTGCATCTGTGAGAAAAGAAATGGTTGAAAAGAGAATGCGAAAAATCGATTTGTTGAAAGAAGATCTGCAAGAACCGTTATTTATTGGAGATGAAGACTGTGAGGTTTTATTGCTTGCATGGGGTTCTACCTGGGGGCCGTTAAAAGAAGCTATTGATAGTCTAAATGAGAACAAGGATAAAAAGTTTGGAGGGCTTGTTTTTGGCGACATATGGCCTTTACCCACAAAATTATTACTTGAAAAAGCGAACAAAGCAAAAAAAGTAATAAATGTTGAACAGAATGCAACTGGACAGCTTGCATCTATTATATCAGAAGTCACAGGCATCTTCTGCGATTCCAGTATACTTAAATTTGATGGGCGTCCTATGAGTTCTGGCTATATTTACAGGGAATTAAGGAGGAATAAATAACCTATGTGTGATTTAAAGTTTGAAATATCAGAAACAGCGTGGTGTCCGGGATGTGGGGACCATAACATATTAGAATGCTTGAAAAATGCTTTAGAGAGTTTAGGTAAAAAACCACACGAGGTTTTAGTTGTAGGTGGTATAGGACAGGCTGCTAAGACTCCTCAATATATCAACGCCAATGGTTTTTGCGGTCTTCACGGAAGGTCACTTCCTCCAGCTGTTGCCGCTAAAATAGTAAACAGTAACCTTACTGTAGTTGTAGATACCGGAGACGGTGATACTTATGGAGAGGGTGGAAATCATTTTATACATAATATAAGAAGAAACGTAGATATAACTCATTTTGTGCATAACAATCAAATTTATGGATTGACAAAAGGTCAAGCCTCTCCAACTACTGATATTCAGGTGGCGGGATCTATAAATGAACCGTTAAACCCCATACTACTAGCTATAACTATGGGCGCAGGTTTTGTTGCAAGAGCCTTTAGTGGTGATAAAGAACATTTGACTTCAGTAATGATTGAAGCGATAAAATATAGAGGATATGCGCTGGTTGATATTCTTCAGCCTTGTGTAAGTTTTAATAAGGTAAATACTTATCAATGGTATAGTAAGCGTGTATATAAGATTGATGATAGCTATGATGCTTCTAATAAGCTTAAGGCTATGGAAAAAGCGATGGAATGGGGGGACCGTATACCTATAGGAATATTGTACAAAGAAAACAAACAGGTATTTAACGATAAAATTGAATTCTTAAAAGGAGATCAGGTTCTAGTTGAAAAGAAAACTGATATGGAAAAAATAAAAGGTTATCTCAAGGATTTTGAATAGTCAAGGCCATTTCAAAGGGTAACTTGTACAATATTTTCAGCTCAAAGACCATTATAGAATCTTTTAAGCTTGAAAACATAGGAACATTATCAACTGTGACTTAGAAGGTGGAAGATAACTGGTTAAGTTTTTTGAGAATGAAGTTGTATATATTATTTCAAATGAATTGTTAAAATTAGAAATAGTTAAGGGTTTAAAATAAATAACTGGTCAACTGGAGTTTCAAAAAATTCGATTTGATAGGCTTTGTAACAGAAATAATGAATAGG
>ENA-ORCX01000354-ORCX01000354.1-marine-metagenome-genome-assembly--contig:-NODE-354-length-20036-cov-3.434290_pt1 | contig 20036 bp, 18 predicted proteins | sample MGYA00248630_ERZ508518 | MGnify/ENA primary metagenome ERZ508518 (study PRJEB26188, sample SAMN06268768) | marine metagenome | isolation source: Bioluminescent Bay, La Paraguera, Puerto Rico | place...
ATCGAAACGGCATTCAGAGAAGAAGTGAAGCAGGACGAGCAGGTCGAAGTCATTCGTCAGTTTGCCCAGCAGGGTTATGACATCATCATCGGCCAAGGCGGTCAGTTTGGTGAAGCGCTGCAGACCGTTGCCAAGGAGTATCCGGATACGCAGTTCGTATTCAGCGTTGCGACCGATACGGGCGGCCTCCCGAACCTGACGGCTGCCACGGTCAGCTATAGCCACGCCGGCTATATCGCCGGTATTATGGCTGCCCATACCACTACGGCCAATAAAGTCGCTATGGTCTTAGGGGAATGGTATGATCCCCATCGCCAGATGGAAGACAGCTTTAAGAAGGCCATCGCATCTGTGAATCCGGATATTGAGGTCACCTCCGTGACGACTGGCTCCTGGTCGGATGTGAACAAAGCGCGCGAAGCGTCTCTGGCCCTGGTGTCTGACGGTTATGACGTATTGTTCCCCGTCCTGGATGCCGCCTTTGTGGGTGTCTTGGCCGCGGCCCAGGACTCTGAAGGCGTGAGTGTGGTCGGCGCTGTGGTCGATATGGCGGAAATCGCGCCGGAGGTCACAGTTGGAAGTGTCGTGTTTAACTGGGAAGAACTAGGATACCAGGAAGCGGCCGGAATGCTGCTGGATGGTGAATCCCACATCCTCGGTATGACCGAGGGCGGCATCGTACCGGTGATCAACGACAACCTCTCCGATGAAGGAAAGGCGGCTACGGAAGCGGCAATCGAAGATCTCAAGGCTGGCAACCTCGATATTCAACCGTAATACACGATGAAATCGTAACACCGTCCGCTGGGTCTATTGCCCAGCGGACGGTGTTATAAGATTTCATTTGTTTGGGTAATAAGAAGGATGAAGGCTTACTATATGGAAAGAAATGAATTCGCATTACAAATGCAAAATGTGACCAAACGCTTCCCTGGTGTACTCGCGAACGATCGGATAAGCTTAGACTGCAAAAAGGGTGAAGTGCTTGGTTTACTCGGAGAAAACGGCGCGGGAAAAACAACCCTGATGAATATTCTGTATGGTCTCTGTCAACCGGACAGCGGCCAAATTCTCGTGGATGGGCAAGAGGCCCAGATCACGTCTCCTTTAAAAGCCATTCAATACGGGATCGGGATGGTACATCAGCACTTTAAGCTGGTTGATTCCCTGACTGCTCTTGAAAACATTATATTGGGCATCCCCTCAAAAAAGCCGTTATTGGACCTCGCCCCCGCAAGAGCACGCTTGCTGAAACTTTGTGAAGAATACGAACTGTTTGTTGATCCGGACACCAATGTATGGAGGCTGCCGGTAGGTCAGCAGCAGTGGGTTGAAATATTGAAAGCGCTGTATCGAAATGCCAAGATTTTGGTGCTGGATGAACCGACGTCTGTGTTAACACCCGCTGAAAGCGATCAGCTCTGCCGCGCTGTCCGCCGCCTCACCGACGAGGGCCGGTCGGTTATTTTTATCAGTCATAAGCTGCGCGAAGTGATGGAGATTACACAGCGGGTTACCATTATTCGGGATGGCAAATTGATCGGAACAATCCCGACGAAAGAAGCGACACAGAAGAAACTCGCCCAGATGATGGTCGGCCGCCCCGTTACCCTGGTCCGAAAACCCCGTCCCGTCATAGATAAAAAAGAGCCGATACTGGTGATGAAAGACGTTACTGTCAATGATGATCGCGGTATCCCGGCTTTAAAGAATTTTAATTTGACAATTCATGCCGGAGAAATCTTGGGTGTTGCGGGTGTAGATGGCAATGGCCAACGGGAGCTTGCCGAGTGTATCGTGGGGCTGAGAAAACCGAGCAGCGGGACCATTACGGTACGGGGGCAGCAGATTACGAATGTAACCGCTGATCCGTCCTTTATTGGGTTTATCCCCGAAGACCGTCAAAAAACCGGACTGGTGCTGGACTTCAACGTATCAGAAAACTTGATCATAAAAGACTGCAAACGAGCGCCCTATGTGAAAAAGGGTATTTTGCAGTATCCGGCGATCAAAAAGCACGCGCGATCTATGATCAAAAAATTTAATATCAAGACGCCTTCGGGTGATGTGAAAGCGAGAACCCTCTCCGGAGGCAACCAGCAAAAAGTAGTCATCGCCCGTGAACTCAACCCCGAGCCTGTTCTGGATATTGCTTCGCAGCCGACACGCGGCTTGGATATGGGTGCGGTCGTCAGTGTCCACGATACGTTGCTCGATGAACGAAATCGCGGTGCGGCTGTCCTGTTTATTTCTGCGGAACTGCAGGAGGTTATGGCCTTAAGCGACCGTATTATCGTACTGTTCCGCGGCGAAATTATGGGTGACCTGGACGGTGGTACGGCAGATGTATCCACAATCGGTGAAATGATGCTGGGTCAAGGTTCGGAGGTCGGCGCATGAGAGTACAGAAAAAACCAAAGTTCATAAGGGTGCCGTTCATTGGCGAGCTCGCCTTGTCAGGCGTTCGGCCCATCATCGGAATTTTATTGGGAATCATAGCAGGCGGCGTTTTGATCGCGCTTTCCGGCATTAATCCATTTAAAGCCTATGGGGCTATGCTCCAGGGTGCATTTGGAAGCTTACAGTCGTTCAGCAATGTGCTGGTCCGTTCATCTCCGCTCCTGCTGGGCGGCGTTGGCGTTGCACTGGGTATCAAGGCCGGCGTTTGGAACACGGGTATTGAAGGGTATATGTATCTCGGAGCGATCGGCGCAGCCGTTGTCGGGATCCCTGCGCTCAATCTGCCCCCTGTTCTGCATATTGCCCTTGCGCTTATCGTTGGCATGCTTTTTGCAGCCGCTTGGGGGTTGATTCCCGGTTTCTTGCGGGCTTACCGGGGTGTCAATGAAGTCACCACAACCATTATGCTGAACTATGTTGCGATCTTTTTGACCAGTTGGCTTGTGTCCGAACCACAGCCCCTCGCTGAGATTGATTCGTTCTATCCCATGTCTAAACTCTTTCAGGAGAGTGCACAATTGCCGATTTTGATGAAAGGCACAAGCCTGCATCCGGGCGCCTTTATTGGGTTAGCGGTATGTATCTTGTTCTATTTCATTTTGCGATATACGCCATTTGGTTTTCAAACAAGAATGTTGGGCATAAATCCCAATGCCGCACGCTACTCTGGTGTAAATACCAAGCAAAAAATCATGCTGATCATCATGATCGGAGCTATGATGGGCGGCCTGGCCGGCGCCATCGAAGTGACAGGTCTGAAACGCCGCGTGTACATGGACTTTGTTACCGGTGTTGGGTATGAGAGCGTTGCCGTTGCATTGGTAGCCGGCGGCAATCCCCTCGCCGTCATCGCCGCTGCGTTGTTCTTCTCGGCATTGAAGGCCGGAGGAGCGACCATGTCAATTCAAACGGGCGTTGGTGCGCCTATGACGTCTGTCATCATTGCGTTATGCGTGTTATTTGTCATCGGGGTTGGCATCAGTGAGCGCCGCCGCTTAAGCAAGGCTGTGGATAAAGATGAGCCAGACAAGGTTGGCGCGGCCGGGTCAAAGGAGGATCCAAATGTCATTTGATATGATTGTAGACTGGCTGCAGGCCACATTGCGGTGGTCCGCTCCATTGATTATAGTTTCAACCGGGGAAGTTCTTTCAGAACGCTCGGGGATTATCAATATGGGCATAGAAGGAATTATGCTGTCCGGCGCTCTGTGCGGTGTCGCAATCAGTTTCTTAACGGGTAGTGTGCTGGCTTCTGTGCTCGTCACGATAGTACTGGGCATCATCATGGGCGCGGCTGTGGCCTTCCTAACCGTATCCCGCCGCACCAATCAGGTCGTGACAGGTCTGATGTTGAATCTACTCGCCTTGGGCGGTACAAACCTTTTGTTCGGCCTGCTGTCAGAGTCCCGGCAGACACGGGTAACGACGTTCCCTGTTTTGTTTCCCGAGGCCTGGCATAATATTCCGGTCGTCGGACCGGTCCTGTTCCAGCAGCCGGTCAGCACGCTGATCGCATTAATCCTGCCGATATGCTTAAGCATCGTCCTATATAAGACGAACTGGGGACTGAATGTGCGCGCGATAGGCGATAACCCGCAATCGGCAGCGACCGCGGGAATCTCAGTCAAAAAAATCAAATATCAAACGGTAATCCTAAGCGGTATTTTCGCCGCACTTGGCGGATGCGCATTGACGCTGGGGGAAGTCGGGTACTTTGCATCCGGCGGTATGACGGCCGGGCGCGGCTTCATCGTACTGGCGGCTATAGTCGTTGGGGGGTGGGATCCCATCAGAACAGCGTTGGCGTGCTTGGTATTTGGCGCCGCAGATGCTGCGCAGCTCCGGTTGCAGACCATGGAATCTATAATCCCATACCAGTTTTTTCAAATGCTCCCGTACGTGATTACAATCATCGCTTTGACCATTATGGTAAAGCGGTCCATCGTTCCAAAAACATGGGGCGCGCCCTACGACCCACGTGATGTATAGTGCAGCCGTGACGGTGAACTCTGTGTATCGTAGCGCGAAATAATGGGACTGGCACGGTGTATTAACTGATATAAGTTGAGGAATAAAGATGAGAATACTGATTTTAAACCCGAACACCACCTATGCGTTTACGGAGGCAATCGAAAAAACGGCTGTGCAGGTTAAGGCCGGCGGTACAGACGTGATCTGCACGAATCCGGCAGCAGGGCCGAGCGCGATCGAAAGCGACTATGACGAGCTGCTGAGCGTCGCTCCTTGCCTCGATGTGGTGCTCCCGCGGAAAGATGATTTCGATGCTCTCGTGGTGGCGTGTTACGGAAACCATCCCCTTATTCACGCGGCGAGAGAAGCCCTGAAACAACCTGTAATCGGCATCATGGAGGCATCGCTCCATTTGGCCTGTATGGTAGGCGAGCGCTATAGCATCGTCACATCCGGCGATCGGGCGATACATATGTTTCGGCGCGGCGTAAGAGCGTTGGGGGTGGAATCCCACTGTGCCTCCATCCGGTCAACCCACACGGCCGTCCTTGCGCTGGAAGGCGAGCAGAAACTGGATGTGCGCGATCTGATCAGCAAAGAGGCGCGGGCGGCAATTGAGCACGACGGTGCGGACGTGATCAGCCTTGGTTGTGCAGGCATGGTGGGATTGGCGGAGGAGATGTCGGAGCTGCTGGGCGTTCCCGTGATCGATGGCGTTGCGGCCGGCGTTAAAGTGGCTGAAGCATTATTGGGTTGTGGTTTGTTTACCAGTAAGCAAGGGGCGTATGCGCCGTTACCCAAAAAGGAATATGCCCAGATGCCCTTGTATTATTAGGGGCATTTTTTTGTTTGGATTTGCTGAGCGGGAGTCAGAAACGAATCCCCGGCAAAACCGAGTAAATCGAGGGTTTAATCAATCCCCTTCACACCCGCGATATATTTCACCAATTCCGTCTTCGTTACCCTCCTATCGCCCCGCATTTCCGCATCGGTCTTGGGTGAGACGGGTTTCCCGTATTCCCGTTCCATGAGTTTTGCTACCCGGGGGCGGCAGAAATCCCCCTGGCAATAGCCCGCCATGGCCCTGGTGCGGCGCTTGACGCCGTCCACCGTGGTGACCGGGATACCGCGATAAAGGGCGTCTAGGATAATGCCCTGGGCTACCTGCTCACAGCGGCAGACCAGGCGTGTATCCCCCTGGGGCAGCGCGACCCGCTTGTCCCTCTCTCTGATGGAGAGCATCTCTCTGCCGATCTCTATGATGGGTTTGCGGTTGGGATCATAGGTATCCCTCTCGGAGAGGACAAGGCCTTCATCCTGTAGGATCTCTGTCACCATATCCGCGATGGCCGGGGAGGAGGTCAGCCCCGGCGACTGGATGCCCGCCGCCTGGATACATCCCTCGGCCCCGGACGGCCCGATGATGAAATCATCCCCCGTAGCCACCGCCCGCACCCCCGCGAAGCTGCGGAGGAACTGCTTGATATTCACCTTGCCGGTGGTGTGCCGGGCGTGGAAATAGACCTCCGCCAGCCGGTCCGCATGGGTCGAGCGGCTGAATGTCCCCGCCTCATCGATGGCGTCCGGCCCGAGGAGCAGATTGCCGTGGATGGTGGGGGTGACCAGTACGCCCTTGCCCATGGGGGTGGGCATCTGAAACACCACGGTATTCAATGCCTTGCCCGATCCTCTGACCATCAGGATATACTCCCCAGTACGGGGCGTTATCTCATAACGGATAGGGGCGGTCATGGCGGAGATGGCCGCGGCGTTGATCCCCGCGCAGTTGATTACGTACCGTGCGTGCAGTGTCTGCCGGGGCGTGGTCAATCGAAATATATCCTCTTGCTTTTGGATATCGTTGACCGGCTCGTTTAGGTAGAGCTTAGCGCCGTTTTGTACGGCGTTTTCCGCCATGGCGATGGCCATCTCATAGGGGGAACAGATACCGGCGCCCCTGCAATACAGCGCCCAGCGGACATCCGGATTGAGATTGGGCTCTATCTGCAGGGCCTTCTTGCCATCGATGAGGTACAGATCGTTAAGACCGTTGCGCTTCCCGTTTTCCAATAACTCTTCCAGCTCGGCGCGGTCCTCCTGCCGGGTGGTAAATACCAGAGAGCCGGTTTGCTTGAATCCAAAATGCAGCTCGCTATCGAGCCGGGCAAATTGTTTGCGGCCCTGGTAGCACAGCCGGCCCCGCTGGGTATCGCTGCTCTCGGCATACCCGCCGTGGACGATGGCGCTGTTGGCCTTGGTGGCGCCCATGGCCACATCCGGTTCCTTTTCCAGGATGGCGATGCTCAGACGATACCGGGAAAGCCGCCTGGCGATGGATGTCCCCACGATCCCTGCGCCGATAATGGCTATGTCGTATATAGTGTCCGTCATGATGATAGCCCCCTACTGTCGGTAATCCAATGATAACAAACTAAAAAATCCATTATGGATGTATGCGATACCGGCTCAAAAACACAGAGACGATCTCATCCAGTATGGGTTCGGCGTATTTCAGGCTGTCTCCATTTGATAATAACGCCGGATACGTAAGGCATCCCTCCACCAGCCCGTAGAAAACCTGCGCGGCAAGTTCGGGGGACGGGTAATCCAGCGTGTGGTCGTTTTGGGCAGCGCATAGCCATTGGATAAAATTCTTGTGCGGACTCTTTTGCCCTATGATCTCCTTTGCCATGGTGACATCCATCAGAAAAAATGAGGTCAGGACCTTTGACAATCCCCTGCGCACGGGATCATCGATCAGATATAGTTCGGCAGTGGCAAATGCCTTCAATTGTTCGTCGAGGGGCCGGTCTTGTGTGTATTTGATCGGCTTCATATGATCGCGCTGGCTGACGAAATCCTCTACCACCGATCTGAAAAGGGCTTCCTTGCTCTCAAAGTGATTGTAGACAGTCCGTTTTGACACCCCTGCCGTATCCGCGATCTCATCCATACTGGAGACATCATAGCCCTTTTCTATAAACACCTTGACGGCGCCGTCCAGGATCGCTTCCCGTTTGCGGCTGGTGTCTCTCTTTTTCCGGGGTCTCTGGTTGTTTGGCATATACACGGCTCCTATAAGATAAACTAAACGGTGTAGTGTAAAATAGTATTGACAAGAGTTAAACTACACCGTATAGTATACTTAAAGCCGCCGAGGAATACAAGGGGAGGTATCCTATGAAAATCAGGAATCGATTCACCGCCGCCCTGGGGATTGCGTTTCTATTGCAGTTCTTCGCTTCTTTTATTAGCGGAGCGGTCTTATTTGACCCTCTCATTGCCGCGCATGATATAGGCGCGGCTATGGTCAATGTGGCGCGGCATCCGGCGTCCGCCCATCTTTCCAATTTTCTGGATATCATTACGGCGGTCGGCGTCATCTGGCTGGCCGTACTGCTGTATGAGATGCTGCGAAAAGTGAACAAGGTCTGGGCAGCGACGGCAATGGCCCTCTACTTTTTGGAGGTCTTCCTGCTGGTGGTGAGCAGGGTCTTCGGATACGCATTCATCGGTGTGAGCGAGCGCTTTGCGGCGGGCGATCAATCCCTGACTGCACTGGGGCAGATATTGCTCCAGGCCAAGGATTTCTCGGGGAGTATGGCGATGATTCCCTTCGGGCTGGGCGCGATACTGTTTTATTATCTATTATATAAGAGCCAGGCCCTCCCGGCGTGGATTCCCCTCTGGGGGCTGATCGCGGTCATACCGGTGCTGATTGCCGTGCCCCTGATGGCCTACGGCGTACCCATACCCTTTGCCGTCTGCTTTCCCTATGTGCCTTTTGAATTCTTTACAGGGGCTTTTATACTGATCCGTGGCCTTTCGGACAAGGCGCTCCCAGGACGATAGGCTGCTGTAAGCGGGATGCAGTATGTTTTGCCAAAAGAGTGATATGAACAGCCCTGGTAATGCCCATGCATTTCCAGGGCTATGTATCATCAAGATATCGCTTGTGAGGGGCGCCCTCGTGCTGCGAGAGAAGGCATTGGCGCTTACCCGAACAATATCATGACATTTCGCTAGATCATTCACTTTTTGCATTGACACCGGTTTATCCATTTGGTAGGATAGGAGCGTGGGAGGGCCCTATAGCTATCATGTTTCTTTTTTGGGAGGCCGTCCCGCAAATCATTTCTATAGGGAGGGAAAACCTTTTGGACAAGTTCTTCAAACTCAAGGAACACGGGACCGATGTCAAGACCGAGATACTGGCCGGTATCACCACGTTCTTGACCATGGCCTATATCCTGGCCGTGAATCCCAGTATCCTATCCAGCACCGGAATGGACGCCGGGGCATTGTTTACAGCCACCGCGCTGGCCGCCATCATCGGTACGCTCTGCATGGCGTTCTTTGCCAATTACCCCATCGCGCTGGCCTCCGGCATGGGCCTGAACGCCTTCTTTGCCAGCATCGTGGCGGGCGGGATCTCCTGGCAGATCGTGTTGACAGCCATCCTGATCGAAGGTATCGTATTCATCTTATTGACATTCTTCCGTTTCCGGGAGGCCATCGTCAATGCAATCCCGACCAATATGAAATACGCCATCTCCGCCGGTATCGGCCTGTTTATCGCGGTGATCGGCCTCAGCAACGCGGGCGTATTCTCCACGGGCCTGCTGGCAGGCGCCTACACCAGCGTCCAGGTTATCCTGTGCACCGTCGGCGTGATCGTGATCGGCTTTATGCTTTACAAAAAGGTCAAGGGCGCCATCCTCTGGGGTATCTTGATTACCTATGCCCTGGGGATCATTGCCCAGCTCATCGGCTGGTATGTGCCCAATCCGGAAGTGGGGGCGTACAGCCTGTATCCCTCCGGGATATTCTCCCTGCCGCCCAATATCGCGCCGATCTTCTTTAAGTTTGATTTTGCCGGCGCCTTTGGCATGGGCATTGATTTTCTGGTGATCTGCTTTGCATTCCTGATGGTCGATATGTTTGATACCGTCGGCACATTGGTGGGTGTGGCCAGCCAGGGCAATCTGTTGGACAAACAGGGCAAGCTGCCCAAGGCCAAGCAGGCCCTGATGGCCGACGCCCTGGGCACCACCGCGGTCATGTTTGGTCTGGCGCTGTTCCTCTCGCCCCTATTCCTGGCGATCCCCGGATTCGCCACCGCTCCGGCCCTAATCATCGTGGGGCTGATGATGCTGAAATCCATCCTAAAGATCGATCTGTCCGATTATTCCGAAGCGGTGCCCGCGTTCCTGGCGATCATCATTATGCCTGTGACCAGCAGCATCGCCGACGGTATGATGTTTGGATTCATCTCCTGGGTGGTCTTAAAACTCGTATCAGGTCAGCCCAAGAAGATCCACCCCATCATGTATGTGGTGAGCGCGCTCTTCATCCTCAAATTGATTTTCGCATAAACACACTGGGCCCGGTCTTGAGCCGGGCCCGTTTTCTTTTTCTACTAGGGGGGACAATTTTATAGAGGGGCGCAGTCGGCCCCTACACCAAGTAAGGAGGACAGCCTGTATGTACAGAGTCGGGATCGTCATGGGCAGTCAGTCGGATTTTGATATTGTGGCAAAAGCCATCGATGTGCTGAAAGCCTTCGATGTGGATATAGAAGTACGTGTACTATCCGCCCACCGTACGCCTACCGAGGCGGCGGATTTTGCGTCTGCGGCCAAGGAGAGGGGCGTCGGCGTCATCATCGCGGCGGCGGGCAAAGCGGCCCATCTGCCGGGTGTGCTGGCGGCCTATACGACACTGCCGGTGATCGGACTGCCGATCAAATCCAGTCTGATGGACGGACTGGATTCACTCTTGAGCATGGTGCAGATGCCCAAAGGGGTGCCGGTGGCCACGGTGGCCGTCAACGGCGCTGAGAACGCCGCCCTGCTGGCGGTGCAGATACTGGCCCTATCGGACGAGGGATTGGCGGAGAAACTCAGTAAATACAAGGACGACATGGCAAAGGGAGTCGCCAAACAGAACAAAGCGGTCCAGAAAGAATTGGGAGGCAAGTGATGGAAAAGAGAGAGATGCTCTACGAGGGCAAGGCAAAAAAAGTATTCGCCACCGATAAATCCGACCAGGTGATCGTATCCTATAAGGACGACGCCACGGCTTTCAACGGTGTAAAACGCGGGACCATACTCGGCAAAGGCGCGGTCAATAACAGGATGAGCAATCACCTGTTTCGCCTGCTGGAAAAGGAAGGCATCCCCACCCATCTGGTGGAGGAGCTAAACGACCGGGAGACGGTGGTGCGCAAGGTGCAGATCGTGCCGGTGGAGGTCATCGTCCGCAATATCGCGGCGGGCAGTTTATCCAAGCGGCTGGGATTGGCTGAAGGGACACAGCTCAAGACCACCGTGCTGGAGTACTGCTACAAAGACGACGAGCTCGGCGACCCCATAATCAATGACTATCATATCGCCGCCATGGAGCTCGCCACCCCCGAAGAGATGCAGAAGATCGCGGAGTATTCCCTCAAGGTCAACGAGATATTGCGCGCATACCTAAAGGACGTGCATGTGAAACTCATCGACTTCAAACTGGAATTCGGGCGGTTTGCCGGGCAGATCATACTGGCCGACGAGATCAGCCCCGACACCTGCCGCTTCTGGGACGATCGGACCGACGAAAAACTGGACAAGGACCGGTTCCGCCGTGACCTGGGTAAAGTGGAGGAAGCATACCAGGAGATACTCAACCGCCTGATGGGCGTGTGTTAGAAAGGGTCTGAATTCGGTGGAGGACAAGCTCAGAGAAGAATGCGGGGTATTCGGGATATTTACCCGCAACCAGCACGAGATCGAGAACCATATATACTACGGCCTCTATGCGCTGCAGCACCGGGGACAGGAGAGCGCGGGGATGGCCGTATCCGACGGAGAGAGTATCCGCCACCACAAGGGCATGGGTCTGGTGGCGGAGGCTTTTTCACAGGAGGATTTGAAGCGCCTGAAGGGCGGGACCCTAGGGATCGGCCATGTGCGCTACTCCACCACGGGGGCGAGTGATATCGAAAACGCACAGCCCCTGGTCATGCAGTACCGGCAGGGCACCCTGGCCCTCGCCCACAACGGCAACCTCATCAATGTGGAGGAGCTGCGCGATCAGTTGACCGAGGATGGGGCGCTCTTTCAGACCACATTGGACACCGAGGTCATCGCCAATCTGATCTCCCGCTACTCCAAGGATCGGGAGCTCGGCGAGGCCGTGGCCCAGGCGATGAATGATATACAGGGCTCATATGCCGTGGTCATGATGGACAAAAACCGGCTGCTGGGGATACGGGACCCCCACGGGATGCGGCCACTGGCATTGGGGCGCCTCGCGGACAGCTATGTGCTGGCCAGCGAGAGCTGCGCCTTCGACGCCATCGGGGCGGATTTTATTCGGGATGTGAAGCCGGGCGAGATCGTGATGATCGACCGGGAGGGCCTGCACAGCTACCAGACACCGGTGCCGCTTTGTTCCTCCCTCTGTATATTTGAATTCGTGTATTTCGCCCGGACAGACAGCGTCATCGACGGGGTCAGCGTATACATGGCCCGGCGTCGCGCGGGACGGCAGCTTGCAGTGGAGCATCCGGTGGATGCGGATATTGTCATCGGGGTGCCGGACTCGGGCATCACCGCAGCATTGGGGTTTGCCGAGGAATCGGGGATCCCCTTCGGCGAAGGGCTTATCAAGAATCGGTATGTGGGCCGGACGTTTATCCAGCCTCAGCAGCACCTCCGGGACCAGGGTGTGCTGGTGAAGCTAAACGCGCTTCGGCATATCGTCAAGGGCAAACGGGTGGTGATGATAGACGACAGCATCGTTCGGGGCACTACCAGCCGGAAGATCGTGACCATGCTGCGGACCGCGGGGGCCAGGGAAGTCCATATGCGGATCAGTTCGCCGCCTGTGGCGTACTCCTGCCACTTCGGAATCGACACCCCCTATCGCAAGCAATTGCTGGCCTCCGGCCGGACGGTGGAGGAGATGGGCGTTTTTATCGGGGTGGATTCCCTGGGCTTTTTGAGCGAGGAAGGATTGGTCAAGACGGTGGAGGGCAGCGGCTGCGGATTTTGCGCAGGATGCTTCAACGGCGGTTATCCCATGGAGGTGGCCATGGATCGGGAAAAATATATTTTTGATTCCCCCGACCGCCGTCCTGATAAAAAATAGGAGGAATGCCGGATGGGCAACGCATATAAAGACGCCGGAGTGGATGTCGAGCGGGGATACCGGGCGGTGGAGCTCATGCGCTCCCATATCCAGAGCACCTATCACCAGGGAGTGCTGGGAGGTATCGGATCGTTCGGCGGGATGATCTCACTTCGGGCGGTCAAGGATATGGACGAGCCGGTGATGGTGGCCGGGACCGACGGGGTGGGGACCAAGCTCAAGCTGGCCTTTCTGATGGATACGCACGACACCGTGGGGATCGACGCCGTGGCCATGTGTGTGAACGACATCGTGTGCCAGGGGGCCGCGCCCCTGTATTTCCTGGACTATATCGCCACAGGATTGCTGGAGCCTGCAAAGGTCGCCGACATCGTAGCGGGGATCGCCGAGGGCTGCCGCCAATCAGGCGCGGCGCTGATCGGGGGGGAGACGGCGGAGATGCCGGATTTCTATACCGAGGGAGAGTACGATATCGCGGGATTCGCCGCGGGGGTGGTGGATAGACAGAATATCATCGACGGCAATACGATCAAAGCAGGCGACATACTCATCGGATTGGAATCCTCGGGTGTCCACTCCAATGGATTCTCGCTGGTGCGCAAATTGGCCATAAAGGATACCTACCGTATCGATCAATACGCGGAAGAGCTGGGGATGACGGTGGGCGAGGCACTATTGACCCCCACCCGGATCTACGTAAAGCCCGTGCTGGAAACCGCAAAAAATGTCGAAATTCGAGGGTTGTCCCATATAACAGGGGGGGGATTCATCGAAAACATACCTCGCATGCTGCCGGAGGGCTACCAGGCCCGGATCGAAAAAGGGGCCTGGGTAGTGCCGCCGATCTTTAGGATGCTGCAATCCTGGGGACAGATCGGGGAGCTGGATATGTTCAATACGTTTAATATGGGGATCGGCCTGGTGGCGGCTGTGGCCGAAACAGGCGTTGACGCGTTCCAGTCCGCCATGGGCGATAGCGGTGTCGCCAGCCACATTATAGGCCGGGTGGAATCCGGGGAAGAGGGGATCGTCTTTGGGTAAGCGGATCGCAGTGTTTGCCTCCGGAGGCGGGACCAATCTCCAGGCCGTGATGGACGCCTGCCGGGACGGGCGTATCCAGGGAGAAGTCGCTCTGGTGATCTACAACCGGAAAAATGCTTATGCCAGGGTCCGGGCGGAGGATGGGGGCGTCCCTGTCCGGTATATAAATAAACTGATGTTTAAAACGACTGAGGAAAAGGACGCGGCCATACGCGATGCCCTCCGGGAACACCGCATAGACATCATCGTGCTGGCGGGATACCTGGATATCCTCGGGCCGTCGGTGGTGGCCGCCTACCGCCACCGGATCGTAAACACCCACCCGGCATTGATCCCGGCCTTCTGCGGGATGGGGTACTATGGGGAGCGGGTCCACCAGGCGGTCATCGACTACGGGGTGAAGGTCTCTGGCTGCACCATCCATCTGGTGGATGAAGGGGCCGATACGGGGCCGATCCTTTTGCAGGAGACGGTGCCGGTACGCCCGGATGACGACGCTAAAACCCTGGCGGCGCGGATACTGCCGGTGGAGCATAGGCTGCTGCCGGTGGCGGTGGCGCTGCTGTGTGCAGACAGGGTCCGGCTCGAGGGGCGTAGGACCGTGATTCTGCCTGACTGTAAAGAATAGGCTAAATCGTCACCGGGGATATATCCTTCCGACAGGAGCATTACATACATTCAGGGAACAATTGACAAGGCGCCGGGACTGGCGGAATCAAGGTGGGTAACCACCGGGGACCGGTGCGATATATACGCAAGGAGCCACATTATTCAGTGGTCCTTGAGCCGGCCGCCTGGGCACACTAGCCTGGGGCGGTCTTTGTTTTTTTTGAGAATACATATCAAAGGGAGGAAGCAATACATGAAAAAACGTGCAATCTTGAGTGTGTCGGACAAGACCGGCATTGCAAAGCTTTCTAAGGGACTGGAAAAAGCGGGGCTGGAATTGGTCTCCACAGGGGGCACGGCCAGGACCATCCGGGAGGCGGGCGTCGCCGTCACTGAGGTGAGCGATATCACCGGATTTCCTGAATGCCTGGACGGACGGGTGAAGACTTTGCATCCGAAGATCCACGCGGGGGTGCTGGCCATCCGGGACAACGCCGATCACATGGAGCAGCTAAAAGAACTGGACGTAACCCCGGTGGACTTTGTGGTGATCAATCTCTATCCCTTTAAGCAGACCATCCGTAAGGAAGACGTATCACGGGAGGAGGCCATCGAGAATATCGACATCGGCGGTCCCACCATGCTGCGGGCGGCGGCGAAGAACTGGCAGGATGTGGCCGTGATGATCGACCCCGCCGATTATATCCCGGTGCTGGAGGAATATGTCCAGTTCGGGGAAGTGAGCCGGGAGACAAAATTCCGCCTGGCGGCCAAGGTATTCGAGCACACAGCCCACTACGACGCGCTGATCGCGGACTATTGGCGCAAACAGGCGGGGGGCGGCTTCCCGGAACTGCTCACCACCACCTATGAGAAACAGCAGGATATGCGCTACGGGGAAAATCCCCACCAGCAGGCGGTATTCTATCGGGAGGTTCTTCCTCCGGCGGGGAGCCTCTGCAAGGCACAGCAGCTCCATGGCAAGGCCCTCTCCTTCAATAATATCAACGACACCAACGGGGCACTCGATCTCTTGCGGGAATTCAGCGAGCCCACGGTGGTGGCGGTGAAGCATGCCAACCCCTGCGGGGTGGGCAGCGCGGACACCGTCCACGAGGCGTATTTGAAGGCATATGAAGCCGATCCGATGTCGGTCTACGGGGGTATCATCGTGACCAATCGGGAGATGGACGCCGCTACTGCCGCCGAGATCAATAAGATATTCATCGAGATCGTGGTGGCGCCCGCCTACTCCGATGAGGCGTTGGAGCTCCTTAAAAAGAAAAAGAATATCCGGGTGCTCTTACTCCCCGATATCGCCACCCCCCTGCCCGCGGGTGTCTGGGATATGAAAAAGGTAGTCGGGGGCCTCTTGGTACAGGAGATCGACAGGGTGATGCTCCCCGAGGAAACACCGAAGGTTGCTACTAAGCGCCAGCCCACCGAGAAGGAGATGGAAGACCTGCTATTTGCCTGGAAGGTGGTCAAGCACGCCAAGTCCAACGGCATCGCCATCGCCAAGGACAAGCAATCCCTGGGGGTGGGTCCCGGACAGGTGTGCCGTATCTGGCCCACCCAGCAGGCCATCGAGCATAGTGGGGAGGCGGTAAAGGGCGCGGTGCTGGCGTCCGATGCGTATTTCCCATTCGACGACTGTGTGAAGGAAGCGGCCAAGGCGGGGATTACGGCGATCATCCAGCCGGGGGGATCGATCCGGGATGCGGACAGTATCAAGGCCTGTGATGAAAACGGAATTGCCATGGTATTCACCGGCATGCGCCACTTTAAGCACTAGTCAGAGCGCAGGGAAAGGGCGTCTGCGGCGTTGCGGATCCGGTTTTTCCTCGGCGTAGGATTTACTACGCCTCCGTCAAAATCCTCGCCGCGCCTTGCATTCAACCCTTTCACTGCACTCTGTAGGTAGTGCGGGATCGCTTTGCCTTGTATCCGGAGCTTTTCCGAGTATATGCAAAGGCTTCTCCTGGAGGAGAAGCTGTCCGGCAAAGCCGGACCGATGAGGTGTGAAACGGTCAGTGCTGATCGTGATGGGACATACCTTTGGATTGGGGCCAATTTGAACAGCCTTGAATCGGGTAGGGAAACGGGGGATATGGATGAAAACCACGATCCATTGGATCGAGCCGGATGAACTCGGTACATTTCTCTCTATCCTCCGGGAGGCGGCGGATTGGCTCAGGCGTACCGGCAGGGAATTGTGGACGCCTACGCAGCTCACCGAGCAGGCGATACGGGGACAGTACGGGCTGGATGAATTGTTCCTATGCCGGGTGGATGATGCCCCGGCGGGCGTGATGATCCTGGCGAAGGAAGAAACCATGCATTGGCCGGACAAAAAGCCCGGAGAAGCGGTCTATCTGCACAAGCTGGCGGTACGCCGCGCCTATGCGGGGACGGTGCTGTCCACCCGCATGATCGAGTATGCCAAGGAATACGCCCGGGCACTCGGTCGGCCATACCTGCGGCTGGATTGTGATTATCGTCCCGCTCTATGCGCCTTGTACGAGCGAAACGGTTTTGATAAAGTAGGGGTATATTCATTGAAAAATGGTCTGGTGGTCGCGTATTATCAATATTGGGTAAATCGGTAAAAGGAGATATATATGGACATATTGATCGTGGGAGGCGGTGGCCGGGAGCATGCGGTGGCCGAAAAGCTCGCCCAAAGCAAGAAGATTACCAATCTGCACTGCGCGCCGGGAAACGGCGGGATCGGTGAGATTGCCCAGTGTCACGACGTGGGCGCAACGGACATAGCGGGTATGGTGGCCCTGGCAAAAAAACTTAAGGTGGATCTGGTGGCGGTGCTGCCTGATGATCCATTGGCCCTGGGGATGGTGGACGAGATGGAAGCGGCGGGCATCCCGGCCTGGGGACCCAGTAGGGCCGCCGCCGCCATCGAGGGGAGCAAGGTATTCGCCAAGGAATTGATGCGCAAATACAATATCCCCACGGCGGGGTATGCGGTATTTGATGATGTGGATGCGGCCCGGGACTATATCCGGGAGCAATCCTATCCCCTGGTCGTCAAAGCCGACGGGCTGGCCCTGGGGAAAGGGGTCATCATCTGCCAGGACCAGAGCGAGGCGGAGAACGCCCTGGATACTATCATGGTGGACAGGAAATTTGGATCAAGCGGTGATCAAGTGGTGATCGAGGAATTCATAACCGGACCCGAAGTATCCATATTGGCGTTTGCCGACGGCAGGACCGTGCTGCCCATGGTGAGCGCACAGGACCACAAACGGGCCTATGACGGGGATGCGGGGCCCAATACCGGAGGGATGGGGACATTCTCCCCCGCGCCCCAGTATACCCCCGAGGTAGCGGCCGCGGTAACGCGCACCATCATCCGGCCCACAGTCGAGGCCATGGCTGCGGAGGGACGGCCCTTCAAGGGAGTGCTGTACTTCGGGCTGATGCTGACGGCGGAGGGGCCCAAGGTACTGGAGTATAACGCCCGGTTCGGTGATCCGGAGGCCCAGGTGGTGCTGCCCCGCTTACAGACCGATCTGGTGGACATCATGCTGGCCATCCGGGAGGAGAGGCTCCACGAGATCACACTGGAGTGGAAAGAGGACGCGGCGGTCTGCGTGGTGCTGGCCTCCGGGGGGTATCCTATCGGGTATCACAAGGGATATCCCATCACGGGGCTGGACGCTTTTGAGGGAAAAGACGATCTGATGGTATTCCACGCGGGGACCAGAAAACAAAACGGGCAGTACCTGACCAACGGCGGCCGGGTGCTGGGGCTCACCGCCCTGGCCCCCACCCTGGACGGAGCGATTGAAAAGGCCTACGAGCATATCGGGGCGATTGATTTTCAGGATAAACAGTACCGGACGGATATCGGACGGAAGTGATGGATATGAATGACGAAGACGGGGGGAGGCTGACTTGCTTTTCTCCGGTGGTGGATACGGGCTGCCGGATACTCATACTGGGGAGTATGCCGGGGGTGAAGTCGCTGACAATACAGCAGTACTACGGCCACCCCCAGAACCAGTTTTGGCTCATGATGTTTGATCTATTGGGCGAAGCGCCCACCGGCGACTATGCAGCAAAAAAGGCCATGATACTTAGGCACCGCATCGCCCTCTGGGATGTGGTGCGCTCTTGCACCCGAGAGGGCAGCCTCGACACCCGGATCAGGGACCCCGAACCCAATGACTTCAAGTGGCTCTTTGAAACCTACCCCGCCATCGGGCACGTCTATCTCAACGGAGGCAAGGCCGCCGAGCTCTACAAACGACTGGTGATGAAACAGGGCATCGGGACCGATAAGCCGTACACACGGCTGCCGTCGACGAGTCCGGCGTATACGGTTAAGTATGAGGAGAAAAGAAAGGCGTGGCATATCATCGTTGATTAACTCTATTTATATTTTTCTGATCAAATTAATAATTTGTTATAATAATATATAGTTTATAGGAAAGAAGTGACAGATAATGGACTATGTTAAATGCCCTTTATGTGGAGAGAGCTCAAAAATTACCGGATTACCGGATGATCCAGTCAATTCGGTTGTAATGATTCATTGTGATAGATGCGGAAAATACCATATTAAAGATATACTCCGACGTACGTTTTCACAAGAAGAGTATGGTGATATAAAACATTTGCTTTCAGGATGGACAAGAGAGAAATATGAAAGATATATTGCGGGTAAAGAAAAGGAGATTGCAAAAATAACTCGTGAAAATATTAATTCTATACTTATGGGAGCCGCAATTCCTAGAAAGATTGGAGATAAGACGGATAAAATAATATTATATATGTTTAATAAATCGGGATGCCCTGGAAGAGAGGTATATATTCCATTTGCTCAAGATTATTCTATTGCCTATGCTTCTGATTATCAGGAGTTTTTGCTATTATTAAGACAATTGCAAAACGAAGGAATGATTATCAACAAGCCAGCAGAAAAATATGAATTGACTTTCATAGGGTACCAGTATGCAGAAGCACTTATGGCAAGGAAAATACAATCTAACACCTTTTTTGTAGCTATGTGGTTTGATAAACAAATGGATAAGGCGTATGAGTACATTCAACACATTGAAGAAAACACGGGCTTTCTTGCTGACCGCGTAGATAAAAGTGATGATTATAACGGGGATATCAATGATGCGATCATAGCTAAGATACGCAAGAGCCGTTTTGTAGTAGCGGATTTCACAGGGGATAGAGGTGGGGTGTACTACGAAGCGGGATATGCTAAAGCCTTAGGTCGTGAAGTGATTTTTACATGCCGCAAAGATTGGTTTAAAAACTTGATTTGGCGTAACGGCAGAATCAAAAATAATGGTGAAGAAAAAGACGGAGAATTTCTGCTGCAAACGGGCCCCCATTTTGATGCAGAACATGAGAACTTTATTGTTTGGGAAGATGAAGAAGAACTAAAGAAAAAGCTGATAGATAGAATTAACGCTACAATTCTATAAACCCCTTTTTAACGGCCTAGAAAGCCACAGATGCGAGGCGTGGCGAGCATGGCGAGGCAGCCGTAGTAAAGCTACGGCGACGAGACAGCGGAGCCAGAACGAAGCAGATGGGCCATTTTCAGCCGTTTAAAGCCCTAAGATGTCTTGCATGTGGTACAGCCCAGGTTCTTTATCAGCCAGGAACCGCGCCGCCGTCAGCGCCCCCGACGCAAACAATGTCTTGGAATGGGCGGTGTGGGTGATGGTCAGCACCTCGTCGTTCCCCGCGAACAGGGCGGTGTGCTCCCCGGCGATGGTGCCGCCCCTGATGGCGTGTATGCCGATCTCATCGGGCTTGCGCAAATCGTCCTGGCTGTA
>ENA-ORCX01000356-ORCX01000356.1-marine-metagenome-genome-assembly--contig:-NODE-356-length-19869-cov-3.530012_pt1 | contig 19869 bp, 9 predicted proteins | sample MGYA00248630_ERZ508518 | MGnify/ENA primary metagenome ERZ508518 (study PRJEB26188, sample SAMN06268768) | marine metagenome | isolation source: Bioluminescent Bay, La Paraguera, Puerto Rico | place...
GAGCCCAGGGCCGAGGTATCGGCCACCGAGGAGCCGGAGATACCGCCGAATATCATGCTGGCCACCACATTGACCTCACCGAGACCGCCCTTGAAGGGACGCACCAGGTACAGGCTCGAGTCGATGATCCGGCGGGTGATGCCCCCTTTGTTCATGAATTCGCCCATGAGGATGAATAGCGGCATGGCGATGATCACGAAGCTGTTGGTCCCCGCCCAGATCCGCTGGGGGACGATGGCCAGGAAATCGGGGGTGGTGATGCCCAGGTACAACAGGCTGGCGCCCCCCAGGGCAAAAGCCAGCGGCACTCCCAATGAGATCAATATGACAAACGTGATGAGCAATAGCGCGATCGACATCTTACTTTCCCTCCCCCGCAGCGTTCTTTGTATTGGACAATATATTGATGATTTTCCGCATTTGATATAGCGCCATGCTCGCAAACCCGATGGGGAACATGGCATAGATCACGGAATAGGGGATCTTGAGCCCCACCGTGATGGAGGACCCCGTCTTCTGTATCCACTCCAAACTGATATAAGCCAGTGCCAGCTGCACCACGATACATATCAGGCCGATGATGACTTTCAGTCCCCGGCCCGCTCTCTCTGGCAGGATCTCCCGTAGAAACGCAATATCGATGTGTTCGTCTTCTTTCACGCACAGTATAGCCCCGAAGTATGTCGTCGTGATGAACAGCAATAGGATGAGCTCCTCTGACCACACGTAGGCCAGGTTGAATACATACCGCAAGATCACCGAGAGGATCACCAGTGCGGCCATCAGCCCCATGATACCGACACACCAGACCGTCAGCGCCTTGTCGACAATATTCCATAGCTTGATAGATGTGCTTTGATTTTTCATGAACCATCAACCCCCTCCGGTCACCATTATAATATATCGCACGTATATATCGAGTCTTCGCCTGTATGAATCGCTATATACATAAAAAGAAGGGGGACATACGTCCCCCATTTCTTCGTCCGGGACTATCTACCCAGGGCAGCCAGCACTTCGTTGAACAAGTCTTCGTCGATGATCCCATCGGCGATGAATTTGTCATACACGGGCTGGGCCGCGTCGATGAACATCTGCCGTTCCTCATTGGTCAGCTCATAGACCTCCACACCGCTCTCGACGATGACATCATAGGCCTCTTTATTGGCGTCGATCATCAGTTGGTCGCTGTAGACATACATCTCTTTCGCGCTGTCCACGATGCCCTGCTTGATATCGGCATCCAGGCTGTCCAGCCATTCCTTGTTGACATAGAGGGGATCCGGATGGACCTGATAATTGGCCACGGTGAGATATTTCTGCACTTCGTAGAACTTCATGTCGTTGATATTGACATAGGGGTTTTCCTGGCCGTCGGCCACGCCGGTCTTCAGTGCCTGGTAGGTCTCGGTGTAGGGAATAGACACCACATTGGCGCCGAAGGCTGTCATGGATTCCTGGATGGTGACCACGCCGGGAGCCCGGATCTTCAAGCCTTTCATATCCGCAGGGGTCTTGATGGGCCGGATATTGTTGGTCCACTGGCGGAATCCGCCCGCATCCCCGGTGGCGATGATCTCGATACCGACCTCATTGGCGGTCGCCGCGATCTTCTCGCCGATGGGACCCCGGGCGATCTCCTGGAAGGACTCCACATCGTCAAACAAAAACGGCATCATGTAGATGGAGAGCTGATTGGTCACCAGGTCAAACATTCCGGCACGGGCGCACTGCAGTGTGCCGATCTTGACGGCCTCCACCATCTCCTGCTCGGTGCCGAGCTGGGCGGAGGGGAAAATCTGGACATCCACCACGCCGCCGGTCTTCTCCTCCACCAGCTCCTCAAACTTCAGCAGGGAGACGTGGCGGGGCGCCTCTGTGGAATGGGAGTGTCCGACCTTCATGACGATGGTCTCCACTTCCTCTTCCGGCACGGCTTCTTCCTCCGGGGCGGCTTCCTCTTCCGGCTCCTCACTGGCGCTTTCTTCCGGGGCCGGGGTATCCGTTGTCTTCTGGTCACAGCCTGCGATGAGCAGGGACAGGGCCAACAGGATTACCAATAACACACTGGCTTTCTTCATAAACACATACCCTCCTTATTTTTTTCGCTAAAAAGCAATTTTACTCTACCACCTTTTATTTTCTGCGGCAATTTAATAGGGCACATAGCCAACAAATATACCCCCATCAAACTTTTTTCTACTCGTTTTTCCGGATACGACCCATAGGACACCGCCATATAGGTAAAATATAGTAAATCTATACTCCGCCACGGGCGGCCGGATATCTCCCCCATTACAGATTCGACAAAACCCGCATTATTTAGGGCTTTTTTGCCATTATTTTTACACCAGCGTTGAATATTTCTGTCAGTATTCTGCATATACACCTTTCCATCAATTAAAGACTGACGATATAATACATATAAGGCTTTTGATCGGTTTGTATCGGCTTATTATGGCGCGCTATACACCAGCAAAGGGGCTTGCCCGTGAAAGAAAGCACCAGAAAAAAACTGATCCCCGGTATATTCGAGGCGATCCGCACAGCGGATGTCTGGGACATCGGCCATTATGAAAACATTATGGTCAGCCGCTATGTCTCGGCCCTATTGTACGGCGCGGCCATTGTCAATTTCATTGTCCGGCATTTTTTCTTAGCGCAGGGCATCGGGGGCAGCCTGCTAGACAGCCTTGCGTTTATCCTATTGGGCGTTTCGTTCCGCGTTATCGTGAAGATCGGCCGGGACGACCGGCGGATATCCCGTATCATCGGCGTGCTCTCGTTTATCACGCTGCTGTATTACACCCTCCGGTTTTATTCCCTGCTGGGACCGGCAGTCTGGGTCGCCGCCTTTATCCAGTTGATACTGGCCATGATCTGTATCACCAAGGCGATGTATTACGGTGTCTGCGCCGCCGCGCTGTTGGCCACTCTTTATATTCTCCTGCCGCTGCATAAGGGCGGTTATTACGACATGCCGCTTATGTATCATATCGTACACAGCGTATTGTTTGTGTTCATGCTCATCCTCGCCGCCGGGGTTCACAAGGTCAATATCGACCGGTATCAGAGCCTCGAGGGCGAATACCAGGACCTCGTGCAGACAAAAGAGGAGATCAGCGCCCTCAATGAAGAGATCACCGCCTCTCATGAAGAGACCAAATACCTGGCGTATCACGACAACCTGACGGGGCTGCCCAATCGGCTGCTGCTGTACGAGCAGACCGATCACGCCATCACGCTGGCCAAGCGCTCCGATACCATGATCGCGGTGATGTTTCTGGATCTCGACGGATTCAAAAACATCAACGACACCCTGGGCCATACCGTGGGCGACCGGCTGCTGATGGAGATATCAAGGCGGCTGAAGCATACCGTCCGGGAATCCGACGTTGTCGCCAGGATCGGCGGCGACGAATTCGTCATCATGATCGAAGGGATCGATGATGTGGATACGATTCACTTTATGGCGGAGAAGATACTCAATTGCTTCGACACGCCCTTTGTCCTCCATCACCGGGAATGGCTTATATCCACCAGCATCGGCATCGCCGTATACCCATCCGACGGGATGAACGCGGTGGACCTGGTCAAAAACGCCGACATCGCCATGTACAAGGCCAAGGAAAACGGCAAGAATCAATACGTCCTCTGCTCGCCGCAGATCAAGGACATGGTGCTGGAGACCATGGAGCTCAATAACGATCTGTACCGCGCGCTGGAAGGACATGAGCTGGAGCTGTACTACCAGCCCCAGATCCGTTCCGACACCGGGCAGATCGTGGGCATGGAGGCGCTGCTCAGGTGGAACCACCGGGAATTCGGGATGATCTCTCCGCTGAAATTCATCCCCATCGCGGAGCAGAGCGGATTGATCCTCCCCATCGGGGAATGGGTCTTGTCGACCGCGTGCGCGCAGAATAAGGCCTGGCAGCACGCCGGTTATCCCCCGGTCCGTATGGGGGTCAATGTCTCCATCAAGCAGCTCAAAAATCCCAATTTCGTCAAGCAGGTGGGAGACATATTGGGAAAGACCGGCCTCGATCCCCGGTATCTGGAGCTGGAGCTCACCGAGGGGTGTACCCTGAAGGACCCGGCCGGCATAGCGCAAACGCTAAAGGCCTTAAAGAAAATAGGCGTACAGATCGCCATCGACGACTTCGGGATCGCCTACTCCGCACTGGCGTATCTGAAGGCCGTCCCGGCGGATATCATCAAGATCGACCAGACTTTTATCCAGGGGATCCAGAAGAGCAGGACCGACGAGGCCATCACCAAGTCCATTATCACATTGGCCAAAAATATGGACATACACGTCATCGCCGAAGGGGTGGAGACCCCGCACCAGCGTGATTTTTTGACCCGGGAGATGTGTGACGAGATGCAGGGGTTCTATTTCTCAAAGCCCATGCCCCTGGATGCGATGGAAGCCATGTGGAAGGACACTATAAAAGTCTGATCCCATCACACCTATAGCGTTTCTTATCAAAGCCGGATGCCTACACCGAGAGGCTTTCGATACATATCCGGGCGATCTCGGGATCGAACTGTGTCCCGGCATTCCGGCGGATCTCCGCCACCGCCGCCTCATTACTCATGGCTTTCCGATACACCCTATCCTTGGTCATGGCGTCATAGGCGTCCACCACCGCCAGTATCCGGGACAGCAGCGGGATGCGCGCCCCTTTCAGACCCCGGGGATACCCTTTGCCGTCCCACCGTTCATGATGGGACAGTATGTATTCCGCGATGGGCTCCAGGTCCGGCGATGTCATGGCGATACGATAGCCGATCTCAGGGTGTTTTTTCATCACCGCCCATTCCTCATTGCTCAGCTTGCCGGGCTTATTGAGGATCCTATCGTCGATTCCCACCTTTCCGATATCATGGAGCATCGATAGGAGCTCCAGTTCATTGAGGCTTTTCTGGGGCAGGTTCAGCCTGCGCCCGATCCTTTTAGCCAGCAGGGCCAGGCGCTCCGCATGCTCCTCGGTCTCCTGGCTCCTCTCATACATGGTGGCCATGATGGAGGTGAGCAAGCTGCTGTGAGAGCCCCGGCGGTCCAGGAGCTTGCTGTTGTGCATATAGTCCTCAGCCGTCTTCGCCGCCTGGTCGATGCTTTCCACCGGCCTCATCTTGGTCGCATACCCGACGGACAGGCTGATGTCATAGGAGCGGTTATCCAGGCTCTTGTTGTACCGATCGCAGGCTGTTCTGATTTTTTCGGCCAACGTTTCGGCCTGTTTATTGCCCGTATTGGCTGCCAGGATGCTGAATTCATTGGCGCCGGTCCTCGCCAGTATGTCTCCCTCGCGGCAGCAGCCCCGGAGCACGTAGGCGGTTTCGATGATCGCCCGGTCCCCCTCGGCATGGCCAAATGCATCATTGATCAGCCGGACGCCGTTGATATCCGCGATGATGATGGATATCGGCAGGCTTTGCTCGGTATCCATCCGCACCCGCATTTCCTCGAAATACTTCCGGTTATACAGACCGGTCATATAATCATGATCCCCCATGTATTGGATCTGGGACTCCCGTATCTTTTGATCCGTAATGTCGATGACGATCCCCTCCAGGGCTTCGACATCTCCATTCGCATCGTAGATAGCCTGTCCCATCTCCAGCACCCACTTGCGGTTCCCGCTAGCCGGGATGATCTTGTATTCATACCGGAAAGGCTGTTTCTGATCGATCACGCGGGCCCATTCTTTCCACAGTGTATCCCTGTACTCCGGCGCAATCAGCTCATTGAAGGATATCTCTTGATTGTCCAGCAGGCTCTCGGGCTGATATCCTGTGAGGGCAAAGCACCCGTCCGATACAAACTGCATGGTCCAGTCCCTGTCATAGCGGCACCGGTACGCCATCCCCGGCAGATGGGAGAGCAGCACCGCTTTGCTGCGTTCGCTCTCCTGCAGCGCCTTCTCGGTCTGGACCCGCTCCGTGATATCCTTGATCAAGCATAGATGCTGTCCGCCGGAGCCGGGCGCATCCGCTATCCTTAGGGGCGCGACGATCATATTGACCCATACCGGTGATCCGTCGGGCCGGACATATCTCTTTTGCAGCGAGTAGCCCGGTATCTCACCCTTCCTAAACTGCTGAAATAACGCCAAATCTTTGGCCAGGTCATCCGGGTGGGTATATTCCGTCCAGCTCGTCGCAGTCAATTCTTCCTTGGTCCTGCCCACTATCTTCTCAAACACTGGGTTGATATCGGATACCAGCTTATCGCCTTTCCCGATGGCGATCCCTATGGGGGCCTGCTCAAAGACAGTCTGAAAGAGGGATTTGCTGGACTGCAGTTTTTCCCCTATATCCCGCAGGGATTTATTTCGCAAGACAGCCAGATAGATCCCCAGCGCCAGCAGCAAAAGACACGATATGAACACAACGATATGGATCATATCCTTATCCATACGCCAAAATGCCGCATCGAAATCCACACCCAAAACAGCCACTACCTCCCCGGCATCGTAGTCCAGTATGGGGACAAAGGTGCGCAGACGCGTGTCTGGTCCGATGGACATGGGAGATGTTATGATGGTCATTTCTTTAGAAAACGACCGGTCTATGGTCGATATGACTTCTTCGGAGAGCCGGTATCCCGGAGAATCGGCATCCTCAGTATCAGCCAGCAGGATGACAGACCCGCCGGATCCTGCACGGGTGAATAGCAAGACCGAATTCAGCGCATCGTTTTGTTCCTTTATTCTCAGAAGACCATTTTGCACTTGCCGGTAGGCGGCATTTTCCCCGTCCGCCTGCCGGACCATGTCGGCGTCGATGAAGACGCCGGTAGAACGCTCCAGGGCATGCAGCTGCCCATGCTCTCGGTGATTGTTTGCGATATCGTACACATATAGAGCCGTCAATACCACGATGATCCCCATGGCCGCTACAATCAGATACCGTACAGTCACGATCTTTTTTTCGTCCCGTCCCCGATGCCGATGCTTCAGCATATCCCTACCCGCTTTCTAGTCACACATTGTAGCAATTCTTTTGCAGCCAGCATTTATAAAACATATTCCACTGCTTTTTCAGATCCGATTCCTCGGGTCTGTAGTCCGAAAATATTACATTGAATATCTGATTGCCGACAAACGCACAATAGGTGCGCTCGGCATCTTTTTGGTCCCTTTCGATCTGTCCCTGGCCGATCAGCTCCCCGATCGCATGCCTTACTTGCAGCCGGGGCTCTTCCTCCATCTTAGCCATACATATACGGATCTTTTTTTCAAGGCCTGCCGGCGGAAACAGGGAATACCGGTAGTAAAAGGCGGCCGATCGCCTGTTTTTTAGACCAAACCCTACGCTGCCGCGAAAAATGCCGTACAGCTTTTCTTCCGGAGGCAGTGTTTCCATTTTTCTGGCATGGACTGTATTGAATTGTTTATACTGGTCCCATAGACGGTTGATGACGGAGAAGAACAATCCTTCCTTTGATCCGAAGAAATAATACAGCGTCGGCTGCTCGATACCGGCGGCCTTGCAGATATTGCGCATACTCGTAGCCTCATACCCCCTGTCCAGAAACAACGAAAAGGCAATCTCTTGAATCTTGTTGATCTTATCTTTTCGGGAGGCTTTTATCAGCATGCTATTCTTCCCATCCGGCTGATTTGTGTAACAACCGTTATATATACTATACCCCGCTATACCACAAAGAAAACAAAATACCACTTTGTTTTATCTTTTATTCAATACAAATGATGGAGCGGATTTGATTGCCCTCGGAGATTCAGAAATGTACCCGGATGAGATAAAAGCAAACGCCGTCCCCGCTCCACCCCACATCCCAGGGCACCCGGTACCGCTCCGCATTGTGGCTGTTGACCAGGGGATATCCCTTGGAATCCAATCCCGTAATTACAGATATATGTACCACCTTTCCCTTTTTGATATAGGCGATAAAATCTCCGGGGAGCAGCTCATAGGACTGCTGATACACTGTCGCGTATTTCCCGGTGGCGATGACCGAAGCCCTGCCGCTATACAGCATATAATCCTTAAACCCCTGGGCGTTCACCCAGGCGCGGCTTCCCTTTCCGTTCTTGAAATTCCATGCGGCGTTCTTGGGCAATCCCCCCCCTTCATGATAGATCTGGGAGGCGAAGTTGGCACAGTCCCCCCCCAGCGGGTTGTAATCTGTGTATTTGGTATTGTACCGGTATCCGTTCCGTCCGTCGGAGGCGGCGCCGCAGTAGGCGTCGGCATACCGGACAGCGGACACGCGCTCTTGGCTTAGATCTGATATGTCTTTGGGGGAGCGTGATGTAATGCAGGCGGTGATCTCGCCGCTGATGGCATCGGTATCCATGCGGTCGGTCAATGGATCATCGTACCATTCACGGCTGATGATCCAGGCATTTCCGGCGGGGATCAGATCCAGAGAGTGATAGGTGCCCAGCCGGAATGTATTGACGGTGTCGGGATCATCCCGGTAGATATAGGTGTATGTATCGGAAGAAAGAATATAGAAGGCATACCCCCGCCCCACTTCCCGTATCCGCTTGATGACGATGGTACTCTCGATACCGATACAATCGACGCCCTGCTTGTTTGACCAGTCCCGCAAATACCGGCTCCGGGTCCGTTCATTTTCATATGCCCACCGTCCGTTCCGCTCATCGGTCAGATAGATGGTTTCAAGTGTATCGAAATCCTGATTCAGCACACAAGTATTCCGGATGAGAAAGATTTCATTGACGATCTTTTCCCACTCTGCGTCATGCATAATGGATATGGCGTTATCCCGGATCAAAGACCTGCCGATAAAAAAAGCGGTGCACAGCATCAGAAAAATGAGTACCCCGCATAGGATGATCGTTGTCTTGTTGGCAACGACAAACAAAACCATGCTTTTCTCCTTTTATCCGTTTACAGAATAGTATGAGAGATAGACATGGGATAGAATGAACGCCGCGTTGAAACGCATACTTACGCCTCGGGGATTTATGCACAAGTCACCCCCGGCGCAGCATACGCCGGGGGCAGCCTATCCTTACTATATTGGCAAATCACTTACTCTATATCGAACTGCATGATGTCGGTCTCCACGTATTGGGGATAGGCCGGCATCCTGGCCTGGGTTTTGATCATATACATTCCGGCCGCCGCCGGCGCCCACGGCGCCGACTGGTCCGTCCCCCAATCCTGCAGAACGATTTCGGTCCCTGCTTCATCATAGCAGAGGAAACGGTACTCCACACCGTCCAGGTTGGATAAGCCGTGCACCGTTATGGACGTACCCACTCCCTGGGGACTCTGCCGGTCAAAGGACATGCCCGCATAGAACGGCATCACCACCCCTTCGGGACTCATTTTTGTCAGCACAGAATTTCTCTGCGCTAATGGACCGTATACTTGATTGGTGTTATCATAACACCCAGAAAGCACAAATCCATCATTCACCTCACATATAGAGACTTGTGGAGCGGTACTAGTTACTTCATATAAACGCTTTTGCCAGAGCAGTTGCATCTGGCTATCCATCCGCATCATCCATCCTATTCCAGCACCAAGGATATTAGCAAAATCTCCATCCTTTGAATTAGACCCACCAAGCAATAGTAAGCCCTTATCCTCAGTTGATATTATATCATTTAGTAGATCATCACCAGATCCCCCCAGACACAGGGTTTTATACAGTGTATCTCCCGATGCACTGATACTGACAAAATACCCGTCATTGTATCCATGGCGACCGGATACATCTCCATCATTGGATTGTGTACTGCCCACCATTTCATACCGTTCTTGGCCGCCGGCGTACCGGGTGCATACACCGTAAAAACAATCCTGGGAGCCTCCCCCGATTGCTCTTTGCCATTGCACCGCGCCCGATGAGCCTGTCTTAACCACCCACCCATCAGTACCTCCATGGTAGTTGTTGTTTAGATTCGTCGACCGGGTTTTACCTACGCACACCAGGGAGCCATCGGATGCCTCGGCGATATCATACAGATAATCTCCATCGTTTCCGCCATAGTATTTCAGCCACAGGGGCTCCCCGCTTCCATCTATTTTCAGCACAAATCCATCGGTGCCGGTTGCAATCTTTTTTATCGCCAGCCCACTCAATTCAGCAAATCCGGTATCGCATACATATCCTGCAACGCAGTAATTTCCATCTCTTGTCCTGATTATGGAATACGCGTTGTTAGACCCCGACCCCGGATATGCATTCTCCCATTCAAAATGGCCCTGTGGAGACACTTTTACGACATACACATACGTGTTGGACCCAAACCCTTTTCTTCCCACCGCTAGGAACCCGCCATCATCCGTCTGGGCTACATCACAAAACCAGTCACTTCTGTCCCCGCCTCTGCAGAATTGCCATTGCATATTGCCCATGCTATCAGTCTTGACTAAATACCCATCAGACAATCCGTTGGGATCCCTGTAGCCGGGGATATCCGTGCTTCGGGTATAGCCCGCCAGGATAAATCCACCGTCACTGGTTTGCTGCACTGCTTTCGCTTCATCCGATCCGCTTCCCCCATAATACGCGGACCATTCCCGCACGGGGGGAGACGGATATACTGATACCGTCATGGTCTCGCTGCGGTCACTCCCGATGCGCCCAAGCCCCCGTCCATCTACCTGCAACACATAGTCACCGGCGGCGGACGGCACCCACTGACATTCAGCATTCTCCGACCAATCCTGAAGCGTATGCCATGAATCGTCCGGATTCTGTACCGAGAACTTGAATTGCGCATGGTCCGTATTGGCTGTGGCCGATACCTGCCGGGTTTGATGCTGGTATGTGATCTCTTCATCGATATCGATGGCCAGGGTTTCAATGGCAGGCCACGCAATTTGGTAGATCAAAGCGTCTTCTGCGGTAGCCACTGTTTGCCCCCACTCCCGCCCCTGAACCCGAAGGGTATACGTACCGGAGGCATCCGGCATCCATGTACAGGTATTGCTTTCACTCCATTCTTGTATATCTTCGAAAGCCTCTTCCCCCTGTTTCACACTGAAGCAATACTGGGGATTCGATCCCTCCGTCGCCGCAGTCAACGTTATTTCCGTCCCTGCGGCCTGGGGGCTTTCGGGATCGGCCGACAATGATACCGCTCCTATGGGAGGGGGTGCGATTGCGAGTTCCGCCGCATCCTCCAGATCGAACCCATCCCGCCCCGCGGCTCTGGCCCGGGCATATACTAGATATATCCCCGGGGTATCCGGCGTCCATGGGGCGGACATCCGGGTGCTCCATTCCTCTGTCCAGATCCACTCTCCCTCCGGATTCTGTACCCCGTACCAGTATTGCGCATCAGGTCCCAGGTCATTGACATGTATCGCTATCTCCGTCCCCACGCTTTGCGGACTTTCGGGGGATACATTCATCTGGAGATTCCCTGTCAGCGGATTGGGGACAACCCTATATTCCAGCGAAGCCTGGGTATCCACACGGTCGGCGGGCCGGCCATCCCGATGGGCCTGCACACGGACCGTAACGTTTCCAGCGCTCTGAGGGATCCATTCCGCTGTGGTTGCCTGGCTCCAATCCCCTAGGCTGATCCAATCTTCCCCCTCCCGCATCAATTGGAACCGGTACCAGGCTCCCGCTTCTCCCACAGCCGAGAGCGTTACCGGATTGCCTTGCTGGATGGGCGAGCCTGGCTCCGCCCCTATACTGACAGATGAAAGCGGCGCAGGTATGATCTCATACTGTATATCATCCGTTACCTCCGTTTCAGGCATCCCCCAGGTACGGGCCTGGACAGTCAGGGTATGGATCCCCACCGTATCCGGCATCCAGTCCACGGTATGATCATCGGTCCAATCCGCAAGCAGGGTATCATTCACCGTAAAACGGTACTCGACACCCGGCTGGTCTGCCTGGGCTATGAGACAGATTGCGGCGCCCGCATCCCCGGGGCTGTCTGTATCCGGAGCCAGTGTCACACTGCCCACCACCGGGTGCTGGGGGAGATACGCCACCGCAACACCTGCGCCGGTCCATGCATCGATCATGGCCTTGGCCGACGTCTCTTCCCTGGTATCCAGTCCATTCGATGTGATATCCAGATGACTTTCCAGGGCGGTGAGACCGCCGTTGTCGATCAGGGTTTGCAATGGAGCAAGGTCGGCGATACGATTGCCCGATAGATCCAGGTCCACGATATTGACTGCGTATTCGATACCAGTCAGATCTTCGATCCCCCATCCGGAACAATCCAGGCTGGTGAGAGCGGCCATGTCCAGACTGGTGATACTATCATCCGGCGCCTTACCCAAGACGCCTAGCAGCCCGGCCCGCAGCGCCGCATCGGGGATATTCACCTCGGTATATACACCATACTCGATCAGCCCTTCCGCCTGTCCCAGGGGGAACGAGGCATCGGTCCTGGCACGGACGCGCCAGGAATATACGCCCACCGCGTCGGGCTGCCATGTGCAGGCTGCATCTGTGCTGAAATCCTGCACTACCGTATACATACTGCCATCCCGGCTATACGCAAACTGATACTCCGCATCCGGCTGGTCCGCCTGGCCAGCGATCTCTACGGTATCGCCCAACTCACAGCTTTTCTGCGGATCGGTCTCTATCGCCACCGCTTTGACCGGCGGCAGCGCCAGCACCCGGTATGACAGGGTCTCGATTGCCTGCACAGCATTCTGCTGCCGCGCCCGGCTCATCACCAATAGGGTGTACTGGTCCGGTGCATCAGGCGTCCATACACAGGCAGACTCTTCGCTCCAGTCCTGCAGCCATTCATAGGGCCCGTCACCCTGCCGCACATGAAACCGGTATTCGGCCAACGGCCGATCCGCCGCCGCGGTGACGGTTGTGGGCTCATCCACCACGCCGCAGTTCTCCGGCTCTGGGGATAGGGTCACCGAACTGACGGGTACGATTTTCATTATGGTATAGGTGACAGTAGCTGTCACATCGGCCCCCGGCCGACCCTCCGTCCGTGCCTGGACTTCGATGGTGTATGTCCCGGTCCTATCCGGCTCCCAGATGCAAGTATCTTCGCCGCTCCAATTCTGCAGCGTGCTCCACCGCCTGCCCAGCTTCACACGGAATAGATATTGCGCCCGGCTGATTTCACTCCCCGCCCCCTGGGCAACAGCGTTGAGTTCGATGCTGGTCCCGGTTTCCTGGGGACTGTCCTCACTGGCGTACAGTTCCACCTCTGTCAGTTCCGGCGGCAGTGTAATCTCATATTTATCAATGACAGAAGTCACATCGGTCCCCGGCCGACCCTCCGTCCGTGCCTGGACCTCGATGGTATATGTCCCGGTCCGATCCGGCTCCCACAGGCATATCCCGTTGCCACTCCAGTTTTGCAGCGTGCTCCAGCGCCTTCCCAGTTTGACGCGGAATAGATACTCTGCCCGGTCGGTCTCGCTTTGGGCACCCTGGGCCTGCGCCGTTAAGATGATAGGGGCGCCTATCTCCTGGGGGCTCTCGCGATCAGCGCTTACGATCACATCGTCCAGGGGCGGGGGCAAGGTGATGGTATAGCCATCCATGGCGTCTATCGCATCGGTCCCTTTTCTGCCCCTGGTCCGGGCCTGGACTTCCACCGTATAGGCGCCTGTCCTCTCCGGCGTCCATTCATAGGCGGGATTCGTATCCCAATCCCGTATGATGCTCCACCGCCTGCCCAGCTTCACCCGGTACAGGTACTCGGCGTCCTCCGCCGCGTCTCCATGGGCGGAGGCGTTTATGACGACGGTCCGGCCGATCTCCTGCGTGTCCTGAGGAGCTATCTCCAGGGATACCCCCTCCACCGGCATAGCCCCTGTATAGAATTGCTGGCTGAATGTATCCTGTGCATCCACACCCTTTCGGCCCGCGCTTTTCGCCTGGACACGGAATTGATATTCCGCCTCCCTATCGGGGGTGTATGCGGTTGCGGCAGTCTCGCCAAAGCCCTGGAAGGTCCGCCATCGGCGGCCGTCGGTGGAGTACTGGAATGCATATTCTGCGGTATCGGCATGGGGGCCCTCCGCCTCCGCCTCCAGATTGATCTCGGTCCCCGCCTCCTGCATACCGGAGGGTGCGCCATGCAGCGTCACCCCGGTGAGGGGAAATACATCCACGATGGTATAGGCCCAATCCGCCGCCGCGTCGATACCGGACCGGCCCTTGGCCCGAGCCTGGACCTCGATGGTATAATTACCTGGCCGGTCGGGAACCCAGTCATATCTATATGCACTGTCCCAGTCGCGCAGCGTAGCCCATCGCCTGCCGCGTTTTACGAGAAACCGATATTCAGCGTCACCGCCAGCTTCTCCCTGAGCGGGGCATTCCAATTTCACAGACGCTCCAGTTTCCTGACTATACATCGGGGCCGGCCATAGAAAGACACCCTCTATAGGCATAGGCCCTTTATAGAACCGCTGGCTGATAGTATCCACTACATCCACGCCGCTGCGGCCGGCGCTTCTCGCCTGGACGCGGAATTGATACACGGCGTCGCTCTCCGGCGTATACAGCGCACTAGGGCTATTTGTCCATGTTCCGATCGAGCGCCACCGCCTGCCGTCGGTAGAGTACTGAAAAGCGTACTCGGATTCGTCCGCATGGGGCCCCTGTGCAAAGGCGGATAGACGGATCTCAGTCCCCGCCGGCTGCATACCCGGCTTGGAACTCAACAGCGTTATTTCCTCCAGGGGGTATATATCCACCACGGTGAAGTCCGTTCCCGCCGATTGATCGACAGCGGGGCGTCCCTTTGTCCGGGCCTGGACCTCGATTTGATACGCGCCGTTTATGGCCGGGCTCCACGTATAGGTGCTTTGCGGACTCCAGTCGCGCAGGGTACTCCACCGCCTGCCTCTCTTAACGCGGAATAGATACTCCGCCCGCTCCTTCTGTTCCCCGGACGCTGCGGCCGTCAATACGATATCGGTATTCTTCTCGCTGGACACCCCGGGGTCCGCCGACAGCTCGACGCCTTCCAGCGCATCCGGATATACGATTTCGAAGTCTTCAGCGGCGCTTGTATCGATACCCGACCGCCCTTGGGTGCGGGCCTGTACTTCCAGGGTATAAGCGCCGGTGCCCTCGGGCGTCCATTCATAGATAGGATCATCGCTCCATGTCTGCACAGTTTTCCATCTCCTGCCCTGCTTCAGCCGGAATTGATACTGTGCGCGGCTGGTCTCACTCTCCGCTCCTCCGGGGATCGCCGTCACGGTGATCAGCGTGCCATTTTCCCGGATTGTCTCCCCGTCCGTTTCCAGTTCGACCCCTGTTAGCGGCGGTATATCCAGGGCTTCATAGGCATACTGCCGTTCTATATCATAGGCGGACGTACGGCCCACCGACCGGGCCCGGACCCGGATATCGTATGTGCCGGGGGGTTGCGGCGTCCACGCGACCCGATTATTCTGACGGTATGACTGCAGGGTGCTCCACCGGGACGATCTATTTGATTTGACCTGAAACTGATACTCCGCCCGTTCCGGCCCCGCATTGGCTTGGATGATGACTTGCTTTTGGATCTCCCCGGCAGACGAGGGCGCAAACGTCGCCGACAGGCTGGTGACAGGATCGATGACGGCGCTGGACTGGAGGGTGTAGCTCCCGTGTCCGTAGTCGTTATAATGCCGAATGACCACATAATAGGTATTGTACTTCTGCAATGATGCGCTGACCCTGAAATTTTGCCTGCTTCCCCCATCATCATCGATGGCTATGATCTCGCCCTCCGCATCCATGATCGCCCCGAGGGTATCTGTCCTGCCGCTGGTATAAAAATCATAGGTGCCGCCGGCTGTGGGTGTGAAGACAAAGCAATCCAAATCACCGGCCCAGTTGATGGTGCCGGATACGGTATCGCCATAGACATACTGCGTCCCTTGATCCAGGGTGTCTCCGTGGACATCGGGGTCCGCCGCCGTCACCCCCGCGCTGTCCCACGCAGACGCTACCACCGAGGCGGCGGAGGCATCGTACATGGCCGTGGCCGCCTGGATCGTCGCCGCCCGGGCATCCCAGAAATCCGAATACTGCGTGAGGTAATCCCGCAGGGCGGAGAACCATATATGGGCAAGCTGATCCCGGCTCAAGGACTGGCCCATGGTGTGAAACGCCTTGCAGGGGATGGCGCAGTTGACATGGACCCCGCCCAGGTCCTCTTCCCCGATGTGCTGATACTGGCTCATCGTCCCGGGCATGCCGTACTGCCGGGGATTGCCCATATCCCGCACGGCGGGGCCGTCCCGCCAGACGCGTTCGCCGATCCGGTAAAAGGAGGTATCGTCGGGTGCGTCTTCGGCCAGCGCGCCGAATATGTCGGAGAATGCCTCGTTCAACGCCCCGTATATGGAGTCGTATTCCAGCTCGGCGGTATGATCCGTGACGGCGTGGGTGAATTCATGGGCCACTACATCCGGCGCGCCGCTCAATGCCAATGCAATGCGGCCGTATTCATCGCCGTCGCCGAAGTAAAACCCCAGGCCGTTCCAAAAGGCATTGCATTCATACCATCCGTAATGGGTGCACCCGTAGATATAGGCCCTGTCGTTATCAAAGGATTGCCAGCCCAGGGTGTCGTAGAAATAATCATAGGTGTTTTGCAGATAGACATAGGCGTCTACTTCGGCGCCCTGCCGTGGGTCATACCATTGGTTATTGCTATCCTTACTGGTTATGCCCCACTTGGTATCGTCATAGGAGTTCTGCATATCCGTGACCTCGATATGCCGCTGGAAATCTAATAATTCCTCCTTGGTACTCCCGCTTCCCCGATACACCTTAAATGTCTTGTAATCCCCCAGCACCCCGTATCCCGAGCCCCCATAGACCCAATGCTTCAATATATTGCTTCGCTTGAGTACGCGGCCGTTTTGGGCATCGACCATGAATGCATAGTAAAACGCCCCTATTTCGGTATCAAAGCCGGATACCTCCGCCCGGTACGCCAGGTGATAGAGATTCTTGGCGTCTTTATATATCGCTGCATAATAGCAGAGCTCCGACTCTGTGAGGACCAGCTCGTATTCGGTCAGATCCAGTGTCTGCAGACCGATACGCACCGCGTCAGCCCCCGTCAGCACCGGCTTGGTCGGCAGATTCATCTCCGCCACCGCGGTGTCATCGTCCCCGGAGATTGCCTGCACATATCCCTTTGTGTCTGTATTCACGATACGCACCATACCGTAGATCGGTATGCCATGATATGTCTGCTGGAATTGATAGGATTTTCCCTGGCCGGCCTTGTCCACCGGCCTGTCCTTGAGGGTATATTCAGGTGCGGGGGGCGACGGACCGAATGCTCTCCTGCCTTTTTGCGTCCCGCCCGTCAGCAGGGCGAGGGCTTCGTCGGCGTTGTCTACCCGTATCCCTGAGACCCCTTCGGTGATCCATTCATCGTCATTATGGGAGGTACTCGAAGGCGGTTTTTCCGGTTCGTTGGGCGCGGCGTATACCCCTGCCGGCAGCGCCCATACGAGGAATAAAGAAAGGATACACAGGACGGACAACAGTCTCTTTTTCATTGGGAAAGACCCCCTTGTTCAATACCCCCGCCGGGCGAAAAAGACCAGCGTACATACAACTATATAAAATTTTCCTGAAAATTACAAGTTTATATTGTTATATTTTATGTAAACAAATAGAAAAGAAAGCGAATGTGTCGATATATAGATCGGACATGATCAGAAAATGAGATCGCCCCAAGCCCCAGCGATCATCCGGGGTAGTCGCATTTCAAGATACGGTTTCGTTCCTTCCAGTCCGGCATGTACCGGGCGATAAATCCATAGAAATCCCCATCGTGATACCGATACAGGAAATGCGTAAGTTCATGCAGTACGATATAGTCGATGCATTCCGGCGGCAGTTTGTACAGGTAGTAATTCAGGGTCACGACCCCCCTGTGCACACTGCAGCTTCCCCACAGTGTCTTCATACGGCGCACGATGACGTTGGGCATACCCACCCCATGCTGTCCGACGAGGGGGAAATACCTGTCCATCGAGGCCCTGTACCGCTCGCGTGCCTGCCTGCGCCACCACCGGTCCAATTGCCTGCCGAGGCCCGCCTGATCATCCGGCGCGCCGGTCTCGATCACCAGATGGGTCTCGGTCAATTGGACGGTGTTTTTCCCAGCAGAAAGTACTTGGATACGATAGTCCCGGCCCAGGATGCGGACCGGGGCGCCGTTTTGGATATGCGGGGGGATCGCCGGGCGCTGTGCATTCATTCTGTCCAGGTGCTTTTGTATCCAGGAGGCCTTGCTGTCGATATATTGGACGATCCACCGGTCGGTGACGGCATGGGGCGCCGACAGTACGACGCCGCCGTTCCGATTGATCTTGAGGCGGACCGTCTTCATCTTCTTGCGCACGATCTGTACGGGTATGTATTGGCTGCCCGCCGCTAAGATATATGTATCCATATCACCTGCCCTTTCCTTGTCCGTTGTATCCATTATACCGCCATGGGGCGATTAAGCCCATACAAAATCCCGCCATGCCTCCCCTCCACTCCCCTGCCGAACTGACCGGAGGGGATAGACATATTGTATAGTAGATTGGATATACGATGACGCCATCGACCAAGAGGAGGAGCATACATGATCATCAAAGCGTCGGAGATTGTATCGTTTGTGATCAACGCCAAAAACCAGGGCTGGGGATACGTATACGCGGCTCAGGGGCAATTGTACACCCCCGAGCTTGCCGAGGCGTGGGGCCGGGCCGGCCGCGCCGGCAAGGACTACGACTATTTCGTCAGGCGGTGCGCCCGCTGGTTCGGACATATCGTGGTGGACTGCTCGGGGCTGATCGTCGAGGCCTACCGAAGCCGGATCCCCGGCTACGGGGATATGTCGGCCAATACCGTCTTCAGCCGCGCCGTCCAGACGGGCGGCATCGAGACCATCCCCGAGATACCCGGCCTCTGCGTATGGAAAAGCGGCCATATCGGCGTATATATAGGGAACCGCAAGGTGATCGAAGCGGCGGGCACCGAGACAGGGGTTATCCTGTCCCATCTCAGGGCCCCCGGCTCCATCAGACGCTGGACCAGCTGGGGTATGATGGCGGACGTGGATTATTCGGATGCATCGACGGAACCGGTGGAGGAGCCCCCCGCCTGCTGGGTGGGCCGGTATCTGCGGCTTTCCCGTCCCTACATGCGGGGCGACGATATCCGGCAGGTACAGGAGGCGCTGCAGATATACGGCATATCCCCCGGACCCATCGACGGTATATACGGGCCCCGGACCCAGAAAGCCGTCATGGCGTTTCAGGCGGCGCAGGGCCTGGCGGTGGACGGGATCGTCGGGCCCGACACCACCCGGGCGCTCTGGGGCGTCTGGATCACCGACTGCGAGGGCGCGCCCTGCTGCCCGGGGTCGGAGCCCCAGACCGATTCCTTCGAGCTATCCAGGCTGCTGCGCATCGAGAGCCCCTTTATGCGGGGCGAGGATGTGCGGGATGTCCAGGACGCCCTTACGCTGCACGGCGTTTCACCCGGCGGCGCAGACGGGATCTACGGACCCAGGACCCACGGCGCGGTGATGGCGTTCCAGCAGGCGAGAGGGCTTGCCGTCGACGGGATCGTCGGGCCAAAGACCGCCAATGCACTGGGGGGCGTGTGGGTAGGGGCATAATTCCATACGACGGGACACTGCCCGGACCGTCACACAGTTGCATATGTTCACGCGATACGCAAAAGCCTCCTTGCTGATAAGGGGGCTTTCCTCCGAAGTATGGGTGCTGATTATCTAAAATCGCATATTCGTTACTAGGATTTCCCCTCCCGCAAAGGCGGCTTTGCCATTTTCATTCAATGCCGCCCCCCCCCGTTCCCCTATCCACATTCGCTTCTCTATTTCACATCCAGGGTCGTACGTCCCTGTCCGTATGCCGCTTCCC
>ENA-ORCX01000358-ORCX01000358.1-marine-metagenome-genome-assembly--contig:-NODE-358-length-19843-cov-3.419711_pt1 | contig 19843 bp, 15 predicted proteins | sample MGYA00248630_ERZ508518 | MGnify/ENA primary metagenome ERZ508518 (study PRJEB26188, sample SAMN06268768) | marine metagenome | isolation source: Bioluminescent Bay, La Paraguera, Puerto Rico | place...
AGGATATTCCGCAGTAGACTGGAGTTTGTTGATCTTAATTTACGGCATGTTGGCTCTGGGTATGGCCATGCAGACATCTGGCGCAAGTGACTTAGTAGCAAATGGATTAGCCGGACTTGCATTAAAAGCACAAGTATTGGGAGTATCCGACAATTTGATTCCTTATATAATGCTCTTTGCTCTGTATTTTGCCACATCTGTAATGACAGAGTTTCTCTCAAATAATGCCACGGTTGTATTAATGACTCCTATTGCTCTAGGCATAGGAACGGTTCTGGGAGTTGATCCACATCCTTTTGTTATCTGCACAGCCATTGCATCCAGCGCCAGTTTTTCCACCCCTATTGGATACCAAACGAATACTTATGTTTACGGTGTAGGGAATTATCGTTTTGCGGATTTCGCCCGTATTGGAATTCCTCTCAACTTGATTTACTTTGCGTTCTCAGTAGTTCTAATTCCCGTATTCTGGCCATTTCAACCGCTATAAGAACCCTCAGATAAAATACATATCCTGACTTGTTGTTGAGAGAATGTCTTGCAGGGTAATACCTTTTGTTTCTCTCTCAAATGCCGTGGCTAGGTTTTTCCAAACGTTTACTACCTGATCTCCAGATTCTCCCTTGGCATCAGTATTGAACTCCAACAAACCACCATCCATTGCACAGATAATGTCATAAAGAGATATCTGGTCATTCTCATGAGCAAGAGTATAGCCGCCTTGCTTACCTCGGCGACTTTGTATCAAACCGCTGTTTCTCAAATCATTTAATATCTGAACAAGATAATTGGCGGGGACACTCTCTTTCGTGGCAAGGTCTTCAATGTGAGGCCACTCGCCAGTACCATTGTGACGAGCCAATTGAGTCAAGACACGACATGCGTATTCTACCTTAAGAGATACCTTCATGCATGTACCTTATACCCATTTATATTAGGTTGTAAACCTAAGATCAAAGTCCCTTCATTTTTCGCTAAAAAATGGGAATTATCTTATAAAAAAACCGCAGATAACTTTTGTTATCTGCGGTCTTCTCTCTCTCATCTTATAAGAATCTAAACAGGAAGTATATGCGTATCTCTCAATTTAGGCTTATGTTGCTTAGATTCTTAATATTAGGCTTCCCGTATACCGGGAAATATTTTGGATCTGAAATCAATAAAATTAAACTAAACCTCATCATGCGATATTGAGACCCGTTTGCAATAATAAAATTCAAGTTTTCTACAATTTCTTAAAAAGACAAAAAAGACCTTCTTTAGAAAGGCCTTACAAAATCACACACGCTTATGGCAACACCCTCGTCAACGACATATAAAAAGCTTTTTGATTTTTTTGAGATAACAACGCCAACAAGATTTCTCAGAACAACATTCTTTATTAATTACTTTCAGGCTTTGCAAAAGCCCCCCTTCGACAGCAATTTTGCAATTGCCACAGCGTACCAAAGCAGTTCGCTTTCCTTGAACCCAATGTACGGTTTCTCCTTCGCAAAATCCCATCCGACGCAAAATACGCTCAGAGTCTTTCTCTCCTTTAAAACCACAAATTACAGCTTTATCACCTTTACAGAAATGATCATCAAGGGCCTCCGTTTCAGGATTTAAGGCATATTCATTATTGAGAGCTTCATTCATATGATTCATTTAACGTAGCATCACACACAACGCAGCCTAGCATAATGAGATCCACTTGCAATACAAAACCAACAAACTCAAATGAAGACAGTGTGTATACAAATGCATTTTTACTGGAAAAAAACATATCAGAATTGCATGATGCATTGTTAAGTCTAAACTGTCCTATTAAAAATGAATGATGCACAAAGCATGACCTCGGATTTACCGGGTGACGTTGGTTTAGTGGAACACCATGATTTTAAATACAATCAGGAATTCACCTTTGAGTGCGGGAAAACCCTACCTGGTTTTACAATCCGTTATGAAACCTATGGCCGACTGAATAGGAACAAAGATAATGCCATTATTGTGTGTCATGCATTAAGTGGAGATCACCATTGTGCCGGTGTAAATTCCTTAAAAGACCGTAAGCCCGGTTGGTGGGACAATTTGATTGGCCCTAATAAGGCCATTGATACAGATAAATACTTCGTTATTTGCTCTAACGTATTGGGTGGCTGCCAAGGCTCATCCGGCCCTTCATCCACGAATCCCGAAACAGGAAAGCCATATTTCCTAGATTTTCCAGCCGTATCGATAAAGGATATGGTACGTTCACAATATCTGCTCATTACCGAAGAATTGGGGATTAAGAAACTGCTTGCTGCGATCGGAGGTTCTATGGGAGGGATGCAGGTCCTTCAATGGGGAATAGAATATCCCTGTTTTGTGAAACGTATTATTGGTCTTGCCACAACAGGAAGACAAAATGCACAAGCCATAGCCTTTAATGAGGTTGGGCGTTGGGCAATTATGCAAGATCCAGACTGGAACAATGGTCAATATGAGCGAGGGAAAGGTCCCAACGTAGGATTGGCCATTGCCAGAATGATGGCCCACATCACCTATCTATCAGATAAGGGCATGGAGGATAAATTTGGTAGACAAAAGAAAAAGCAACAGGATGGAAATATCTTTGATGCTGAATTTGAAGTCGAAAGCTACCTGCGCTATCAAGGTCAAAGCTTCATATCTCGCTTCGACGCCAACAGCTACCTTTACATAACCAAGGCTCTTGACCATTTTGACCTCTACGGAAACGATGCCACGATGGAAAGTGCTTTCAATACAATCGAAAGCCGCGTTTTAATGGTTGGGTTTACATCTGACTGGCTCTATCCTCCCGAACAAAACAGAGACATAGTCCATACTCTTCTACGATGTGGAAAAGATGCCACATATGCTCAACTGAATATGGACTTGGGGCACGATTCCTTTCTTGTTCATGCACCTGCACTTTATGAGTTGGTAGAAAACTTTTTGGCAAACTGATGGTAAAATCAAGAACTCAACGTAAGCGACAAACTGACTTGGAAATCATATCCGAATGGATTGAGCCAAGTTCACGCGTACTGGATTTAGGCTGCGGTCACGGGGTTTTCCTCGAACATTTGAAAAACAGAAGAGACATCCAGGGTGTTGGTGTAGATATTGATGTCAGTAAAATAGCATCCTGTGTAAAGCGAGGAGTTACCGCCTATCAAGGTGATGCCATCACGTTTATGGATGTTTTTGAAAAAGGACATTTTGACTGGGTTGTTTGTTCACGCACACTTCAAGAAATAAGCAAACCCGGAGAGATGCTGGAAAAAGCACTTGAAGTTGGTCGCAATGTTGCTGTCGGTTTCACCAATTATGCATTTTGGAAAAATAGAATTTACTGGCTCCAAAACGGAAAACGACCAAAGAATCAAGTGTTCACAAAAGATTGGGGTGAAAGTAGAGCAGATGTTCCTATCAGTATAAATGTTTTTGAAACGCATTGCGCCCAAAACAATATAAAGATAAATCAAAAAATCTACCTAGGCAGCGACTGGAAAACTCCCGTCCACAGATTCCCCAATCTACTCTCCGGTTATGCAATTTATTCCATCTGCAAGAAATAATCTGATATTTTAGAACATCAGATGCCACGCCATAGTGTAAAAGATAGCATATGGGACATTAATAATAAGTGACAGGGGCTTTATGAGTATGATTGCAATAAACAAGACCAGGCTCCACTGAGAATAGCGGTAAAAAGCCTCTTCGCTCATACGAAATATATGCTTCACGATAACAGCTCCATCTAATGGAGGAACTGGTAACAAACTAAAAACAGCCAGTAGAATGTTCTGTTGAACCAGCAAATCAATCAATGATGCCGTAGATGGTTGTGATTTGATCAAAAAACCTCCAAGAAAAGCGATCAAGAAGGCTGCCACCAGATTCATAATCGATCCTATCAAAGAAACCAAAATTTCGTCTCTTGCCGGTTTGGCAAAAGCAGATGGATGCGAGTAAATATGCTTTCCCCAGCCATATACAGGAGGAGTAGACACATATAACAGAAAAAGAATAGGAATCAAAAGAGTCCCAACCATATCAAAATGGTCAAATGGATTCATCGAAACGCGTCCTGTAAGACGAGGCGTAGGATCTCCTAAACGATCCATTAACCATGCCTTTGCCCACAATCTCAATGTAATACTAATAAGGAGAGCTAAGAACCCCACTCCGATCATTGGTAAATTACTCAAAGAATCCATATTCTTTATATGCTCACATTCTCCAAGAGGAACACAAGGCAAAAACTTAACTTCCCAAAGACAAAAGCCTCCCTTTCAGGAGGCTTTTACATAGCTATTTCAATTCAAAAAACCTGCAAGTAATCTTGGTTTTTTCTTTGTATGTCCCTGATATAACCTCAATGGCTCGTTTACAGGTTCAATCGCAATACTGGAAGAAGTCTGAGTTTTCCCTCCATCTACAATAGCAGCAAGAACATGTATGTAATCCTCCATGGAAACACTCTGTTCTTTTAGTTCTTCTGAAGCTGCAGCAGACTCTTCTGCCGCGGCTGCATTTTTCTGAACACGTTCATCAACAATGGAAACAGCTCGATTAATCTGACTGATTCCTTCCATTTGTTCACGTCCAGATTCCGTAATTTCAGAGATTAAATCATTTACTTCATCAATATTATTAGCAACCTTGGCAAAGGAACGATCTGTTGTATCCAGAATATCGACACCCGTTAATACACGTTCAACAGTATTTTGTATGATACTGCTAGTATCATGTGCAGCAGACGCTGCTCTACTGGCCAAGTTACGAACCTCCTCGGCTACAACCGCAAATCCTGCTCCAGCTTCTCCGGCTCGAGCCGCTTCCACGGCAGCATTCAATGCCAAAATATTGGTCTGAAAGGCAATTTCATCAATCGTCTTAACAATTTTCTGAGTTTCTTCACTCGCCTCAGCAATAGATCCCATAGAATCGCTCAAATTCTTCATCGCCACCAAAACTTCTTTCACTCCAGTGCTGGCATCTCCCATAAGAGACTCTACTTTGTGAGAATTATTAGAACTGTTATTAGACATGGAAGACATTTGCTCCAATGATGCTGATGTTTCTTCCAGAGAAGAAGCCTGCTCAGAAGAACTTTCCGCCAAAATTTGGCTACTTCCTGCAACTTGAGAAGCACTTATACGAACTTCATTTGCTCCAACTCTTAATCCGTCAACAACTCTCAAGATCGGTTTACTTAAGCGAACAGCAAAGAGATGACTAATTCCACCCCCAACAAAGCAACATATCAATAAAATGAAAAAGATCCCTTTTGTGATGCGTATGGAAGGCTCGTACAATTCATGATCGTTAATCGTGGCACAAATAACCCAGTCTGAAACCGTGCTTTTATGAAATGAAGCCGTTTTTGGTTCTCCTTTATATGTATAAGCACCAATTCCTTCAGACTCGGATAGAATTCTGTGTGAGATGTTTTCCATCCCTTCTAAATCAAAAAGCTTTGTTTTAAAAACTAGAGCATCATTGGGATGAACAATAATAGTTCCTTCTTTATTTACAGCATATGCATAACCTGTCTTTCCCAGGTTCTTCTCTGTAATAAATGCAGTTACATCAGAGACATCAACAGAAAGAGCAAAACCACCTAAATACAGATCTCCTTTGCGAATGGGATAGTAAAAGACCACCGTTGAAGCTCCATCCAAACGCGACAGAATCATGCTGCTAATAACAACATCAGAGGCATTTTGACTTTTCTGAAAGTAATCACGATCGCTGACATCCGCACCTTTGGTCTCCTCTAAAAAACCGGAGGCATTCGCTGCAACAAGAATTTTCCCTTTACGATCAACTAAATAGGCCATGCGGTATTTTTCACTATCACTGGAACAGATTTGACGAAGGCTTCTCAAAACATCTCTGCTTAATTCATTTTCAGAGAATTTAGAATTCTTTTTGAGGAGTAATGAATACTTCTCATCCTTCCCAAGCAACCGAACCATATCCCTTTCTTCAGATAAAGCCATATCAACCAAATACGCTAAATCGGTAGTTGTAGCTTCCAAATAATTTGCCGCTTGGGCATTTGATGTCTTTGTAAAAGAGAAAATGGAATACCCACCAACAATCAACACAGGAACAAAAACCAGTATAAGTCCACATAGAAGCAATTTCAGCGTAATATTGAGTTTCATCGCAAAACAATAGCTAAGGTTATCTTTTGTAATTCAGAGTAGATTCGCAGTGCATCAGAGCATAAACACACTACTCATTAAGTGTGTTTTTATACTATATATTAACAAGATAGAAACCTCACAAATCCCGTTAATATATAGTAAATCGATCAAATCTATTTTTACATTCTAGTTACAAAGCGAGCCAACAACAGTGCTATTAAAAGCACTACAAATGTATGCTTTTTTTAAACGAGCATTTAAAAAAGAAGAACTTACAAAAATCTAGTATTTGCTTATTACAGCTAAGATACAGTTTCGTAAATAATAGCTAATAAAAATGCACCACGTATATTTACATCTCTATTACATACGTATTTACGGAAGATAATTACAGTATAATAATGAAGGATTTATTGCTGTAGTTCGCGAATCAATTCATCACGTCGGATAGGCTTGGAAACAAACCCTCTCATACCTGATTTACGACATGCTTCCTGATCTTCTTTCGTTGCAGCAGCGGTCATCGCAACAATTCTCGGACAGACCTCCTTGGGTAAAGAAGAAGTAATTATACGTGATGCTTCCAATCCATCCATCCCGGGCATCTGCACATCCATAAAGACCAAATCATATTTCCCCGGTTTCACCTTTTCAACAGCTTCCTCTCCGTTATTGGCGACATCAATTGAATAACCAATTTTTCTAAGGATCAAACGACATACCTTCTGATTTACTTTATTATCTTCAACCAAAAGAATCTTATGCGGATATTGCCTTGAAAGTTCACTGTAATCCTCTGTTTGGGGCTTGAAAACAGAAGTCCCTGTCTCAATAGAAAGTAAAGAATCCAACAAAACGTCCCTTCTCACTGGCTTGGTGAGATTTCTATGAATTTTCAACTGAGAACTCTTACCCCGGATCGTTCCATCCACAGCCGATGTTACAAAAATAATTGGGGTTTCTCTATTTTTTGGAAGCTTCCTCACTTCTTTTGCCAGTTCTATTCCATCCATTACTGGCATTTGCATATCCATAATAATAGCATAGAATTCCGAATGGTTCTCCAAAACAGTAAGAGCATTCTTTCCCGATGAAGCCTCCAGCACCTCAACGCCCCAAGATTTGAGATGATTTAAAAGTATACGACGATTTACCTGACTATCATCGACAACAAGCACTGACTTACCCCTCAAAAGGGATATATCTTTATTTAATTCATGATGCCGTGGATCAACCTCAAGGTTCAGTGTAAAGAAGAAGCTGGAACCTTCTCCCTGATTGCTGTCAGCCCATATGTCTCCCCCCATCAATTCTACGAAATTCTTGCTGATGGTTAACCCCAAACCAGTGCCACCAAATTTTCTAGCCATAGATGGATCAACCTGAGAAAAAGGTTTAAACAATGAATTAATTCTGTCCTCAGAAATGCCTATTCCTGTATCCTCCACCTGAGCAAGAAGCTCAACTCTAACATCTCCTTTATTGTATTTTCTATTTACCTTTAGATGCACACTAATTGAGCCTTCATCTGTAAATTTAATAGCATTGCCAATTAAATTAATAAAGATTTGAGCAATTCGTGTTGGATCTCCAACTAATTGAGTGGGTACAGACGGTTCGACTTCATACATCAATTCCAACCCCTTATCCTTGGCTTGCGGGGTTAAGAGAGCCATCACGTCTTCCAAAATTTTATGCACCTCAAAGGAGATATTCTCCAATTCGAACTTCCCCGCTTCAATTTTTGAAAAATCAAGAATGTCGTTAATGATAGAAATCAAACGCTCACTACAATTTTGGATAGTTTCCACATAATCCTCTTGCTCACTATCCAAATGAGTTTCCAATAGAAGTCCAGTCATGCCCATAACACCATTCATTGGAGTTCGGATTTCATGACTCATATTCGCAAGAAACTGACTTTTCGTTCGGTTGGCCAATTGAGCTTGAATAGCTAAATCTTCTGCTTGGGAAATAGCATTTTCTAATTTTGTATTTCTTTCGCTAAGCAGCTCCGCCTGTTGTTGAACTTTCAAAGTACGTTCACCAACCAACTGCTGTAACTCAGCATTAACAATCTTATAACGATATGATCTCCACCGAATAACAACAAAAACAAGCACCCCGGAAATACAAACGTAAAAGAGGTATGCCAGCATACTCCGATACCAAGGAGGAGTAATTGTAAAAGAAAAACGAGCACTGGAACCAACAATCCCAACGGAATTTCGGCTTCTGACAACAAAAGTATAATTTCCTTCAGGCAAATTCGTAAAATCTTTAGAAAACTCATGGCTCCAAGGAGACCATTCATCACTCTCACCTTGAAGTTTATATTGAAACTCGCAGTCATCAAAAGCGTTGCCCGTGGGCATCGCATACACAAAACGTAATGCTCTATTTTGGTAAGAAAGCGTTACTTCCGGTTGAGTTTTTTTGCTAATTTCACTGTAGATGCATTTGTTTGTTTTCAGGGATATAACACGACTAAGGATAACCTTATGTTCTCTGTTCAGAGGTCTTGGAATACTAAAGTCAAACCGAACCAACCCTTCATGTAAACCAACCCATAATGTTCCATCAGGATCCATATAGGCACAATTAGCTCTCTCTGTATCATAAAAACTCAATTGATTCATCCCTTGCCTGATAGAAAATGGTGCTTCAGGAATCATTTCACCTGTTCCTTTACCAACACCAACCCAAACCTGCTTATTAGGGTCTCTTACAACTTCGAGAAATTCATCTCTTTCATCTTCTGGAAAATAGTCATATCCTTCCTCGGGGTAGAACCTGTCATCTGCTTCGTTAAACATATACGACTGGCCCTCAGAACACATAATAACTTTACCATGAATAATAAGAGGTGAAATCCATTGAGAAGAAAGGCCATCTTTTGTCGTGAAAGTTTGGTATCTATCTTCACCAATTATGTAAGGGATAAACCGCCGAACAACTCCATGTCCCGATTTCAGCCATACAATACCTCTGTTGTCTTCTGCCAGACCATGAACGTGAGCTGTCGCACCTTCATAAATTCCCTTGGAAACCCACTCCCCATGTTCCAAAACAATTCGCCCCAAACCATTTTGTGAACCAACGTAAATAACATGAGGTCTAATGCGAGAACGATATAAGTAAGATCCATCCGAATTAGACAAACGTTTCAGCTTTCCATCTGCATACAGATCAATATTGGAATATGTCCCTATTAACAAACCCTGTTTTGTAGAAATAAGGCTTCGACATGTATCCCTTATACCTTCTAAAGGTTCAAAGTGAGCCGTTTTATTGCTCTGAGCTTTAATCAAACGATATACACCGGAAGCAGTACCAACATAGAGAACTCCGTTGTGCCTTGTAATACACTCAACGGCTCCTTTTAAGCCATTTATATTCGTAAAATATGAATAAGGAGATGGCATAACAAAAGTACTTACGCCACTTTCCATGGCAACCCACACCCTTCCATACATATCTTTATGAATGCTCAATACAGAGTCGTCTAGAAGTCCATTTGACTTCTTTAAATGCTGGATAACCTGCCCCTCAGCATTGACAAGATAAACACCTCTACGGGTAGTCCCAATGGCAATGATACCCTTCCCTAAGTGCTCAATACAATTGATACGTTCTTGAGTATAAGGGATATCCCAGTCAACGGGAAAAGGAAAGAGGTCCTTTCCATTATAGCGATATAAACCATTTCTACTTGTGGCCAGCAACAGATTTCCTTCTTCATCCTCATCGGCAGCTAAAACAAGCATATCTCCGTAGAACCTATTTCCTTGAGGAATCGAAACAAATTGATCTCCTTCAAGTTTAACTAAACCTTGAGCCGATAAACTTGCATAAAGCTGATCATTGTAACTGAACATGATTTCCACTTGTTCATCGAACTCCCACACCTTAGATTCACGATTTATAGCTGCTTCGTATATTTTATTGTTGTAGCAAAAGTAAACCGTTCCTCCAGCTTCACAACCATTCTGAAAAATCTCATCCAACCGGTACTTTTCAGGAAGATTCTCCTTCAAAGACGTATAAATAACCGATCCATCCTGCCGAAACTTCAAGTAGCCGAAATCACTGAAGCGCCCCACAAAAATACGTCCATTATGATCAGGAATCACACAGTAATAATTATTGCTGTTATCTGTCCACGTTTTGTGCCAACTAAACCCATCAAAGATGAGTAAACCAGAAGCATTCATGATATAAGCTAATCCATCAGAATCAGTACAAATATCACGATTTTCCGGTAATGCTCCATACTCCTTAGGCGTATAATTCCTGATAATAGGAAAGCCCGTCTCTTCCCAATCGGCATATGCATTGAGATTCAGACTGGTAAGAAAAATTATCCAAAAAAAGATAAAAGGGAAGGAGTTCCTGGAAAACTTACAAAAGGATGATATGGGGAGGGGTAAAATCATCGTAAACAGGGCACAAGGTGTTCATTCGTAAATATAATGGAGAATCACTAAAAAGAAAAGAGCAATTCCATCCGAACAACAAGTATTTAACTTTTTTATAAAGCAAAAACATCGTTTTGATAAATCTGTGAAATACGATTACAGGGATAATTTAGAACATGATAGAAGATAGATATATTTCTATAATTATTTTTAGCTTTTCAAACAATGATTTATCGTTAAATCTATTAAAAGATAAACTGGAAGAACTTTTTGTGACATTGACATGAAAAGAACGTCTTTGTCATAAAGATTCTTCAGCACCCCATGAAACTACTATAACTCCATATACCCCATGGCCTCTATTACGGTAAAAGAAACCAAACAGAGAATAAAAATGGTAGATGCCCTAAGAGGCTTTGCCCTTTTAGGAATCGTTCTCTTTCATAACCTCGAACACTTTAATTTTTACAGTGAAACTCCCTTTAACCCTGAATGGGCAAAAGCCTTGGATGGATACGTTTGGGACTTTTTGGCTCTCGTTTTCAGCGGAAAAGCTTACGGAATTTTCTCTATCCTTTTTGGATTTAGCTTCTGGGTACAGTATTCCAATCAAAAAACACGCGGAAATCACTTTGCAGGACGTTTTGCCTGGCGAATGGTTCTTCTATTTTGTTTCGGTGTTTTTCATTCCCTCTTCTACAATGGAGACATCCTCGGCATGTATGCTCTGCTCGGCTTCGTACTCATACTGACTCGAAAATGGTCCAACAAAGCTGTTCTCATATTAGCATTTATCTGCATTTTACAACCAATCGACTGGATAAAGCTACTTATCGCCTTTCAAGATCCCAATTGGAAAATGGCACACCCATCCTGGGCTTTGAGCGGGGAGTTATATGATGCCCGCGTCCATGGTTCTTACCTGACTATGGTTTGGAAAAACTTTACTTACGGTCAACTTTCCAACTTTTGCTGGATATGGAATTATGGAAGACTTTGCCAGGCAACAGGTCTTTTTCTTTTGGGGATGACCCTCGCGAGGAAGCAGATGTTCTCTGATGTGAAACCTGCATTTTGGATAAAAGCTCTAATCGTCTCTATACCTGCATCCTACATTCTGGATTGGTTTAAAGGTTATATGTTAACCAATGTCATAACAGGTGGGCATGCTGAGTTAGCGGAAATCATTTTAAATCTTTATATCTGTGTCCCTGAAACCCTGATTCTCTTAAGCTTACTCATCCTTGCCTGGCATTATTTCTCCTATTTCCAAAAGGCATTGGGATGGCTTGCCCCTTACGGAAGAACAAGTCTCACAAACTACATAACACAGTCAATTATAGGAACATATATCTGTTTTGGATATGGACTTGGGCTCTATCAATATTGCGGAGCAACTCTGAGCGCCATGGTCGGTATAGTAATCGTTATCTTCCAAATCCTTATTTCTCATTGGTGGTTACATCGTTACAAGCAGGGGCCATTCGAATGGCTCTGGAAACAAGCCACATGGATCGGATCAAACAGGAAACCAAAAACCCTGGTAACACCTGAAGAAGAAAGGGACTGAACCTACTCTTATGATAGACTTATCTTACTGTTGTAATTAAGAGTAAATTCCTATAAAAGGCATTCGTTAAACTTTAAAAGTTTTCGAATGCCTTCTCCCATATACCCCTCTACCAAAAATCGCATCGAGGTAGTCGATGCATTGCGTGGTTTTGCTTTAGCCGGAATCATTTTACTCCATAATATTCAACACTTTAACTTCAAGCATACAGCTGAATTAAATCCCAGTTGGCTTCATACCTCTGACCAAGTTATTTCAGCAATTATTCCCTTTTTCTTTGGTGGAAAAGCATATGCAATATTCTCGATTCTCTTTGGTTTCAGCTTCTGGATTCAATACTCACACAGGAAGGCCAAAGGGAAACCTTTTTCAAAGCGTTTTAGCTGGAGAATGCTGCTTTTGTTCGGGTTCGGATTGTTTCATACTATATTCTATAATGGAGATATTCTCACATTTTATGCAATTTTCAGCATTCTCCTAATTTTGACGAGAAAATGGTCGGATAGAGCCATCCTGACCCTGGCAATTTGCTTTCTACTACAACCTCTGGAATGGATAAAATTTGCAATAGCAACCCAGAATCCAGCGTTTCATTTCCATGATAGCGTAACGCTATATAATGCAATTTTTTCTCAAGCGCGTATGGAAGGCTCCTTTTGGGAACTCATTCAGTTGAATTTTACGACTGGTCAATTGGCAAACATAGGCTGGGTATGGGAATACGGACGTTTTTGCCAGGCTCCCGGACTCTTTCTATTAGGAAGCTATTTTGCCCGAAGAAAGATGTTTTCGAATATCTGCCCAAAAACATGGAAACGAATTGGGCTTTCATCATTCATCATAAACATTTTGCTGGTACCAGTTGCTATTCTACTATTCTCCCACCTAAAAGAACGTAGCCCATTGGATTTTGTGGGGATTGCTCTATGGATGTATTCCTGTCTCTCAGCAACGTTGCTAATGCTTTCAATCCTTTGCCTCTGCTGGTATTATTTCAAGAAATTCAGTAATGTGTTCGGCCTCATAGCTCCTTACGGACGTATGAGCCTAACTAATTACATAACACAATCTGCCATAGGAACGACATTCTACTTTAGTTATGGTCTCGGGCTCTACAAATACTGTGGTCCAACCCTCAGTATGGGGATTGGTATAAGCACCCTACTGGCGCAGATATTATTCTCTCGCTGGTGGCTAAATCATCATAAGCAAGGACCTCTGGAATGGCTTTGGAAGAAGGCAACCTGGGTAGGTGTCAAAAAGAACCCAATCCCTGAATCCAGAGTATCTGGAGCAGCCGAAGCTTAAAACAATTTCGTTTGCGCAGGGAGTAACATTGAGTAAGCTGCCTGCGTGAACGTGGAAGACGATACCGCTCTAAAAGTGCTGCGTGAGGCACTCGACACACCTGATGATGTCATCTTTACCGATGAAATCTCACGTGATGCTGCATCCTTGGATAATTTGAAACTTTCTTTTCTACCGGACGCCGTTTTACGCCCTCAGGAAGAGAAGGACATAGCGGAGATTCTTAAAATTGCGAATCGTTTCCACATTCCCGTAACGGTACGTGGCGCAGGCTCCGCCACCACAGGAAGTGCCACCCCAGTGAAAGCTGGTTGGGTGATCGATATGGCACACTGGAATCAGGTGCATATTGATGCCGTAAGCGGTATGGCCTATGTGCAACCGGGCGCAACCACCCAATCCATACGCGATGCTGCTGAAAAAGAAGGCTGGTGCTACCCGCCCGACCCTTCCAGCGTGAAATACTGCACCATTGGCGGTAATATAGCCTGCAACGCAGGTGGCATGCATGGAGCCAAATATGGAGTCACCCGCGATTACGTAATGGCGATGGAAGGATTCCTCCCCACAGGCGAATGGGTTCGTTGGGGAGCAAACCTGAAAAAGTTTTCAGCTGGTTACAACCTACGCGACCTCTGGATTGGTAGCGAAGGAACCCTAGGCATCATCACAGGAGCGGTTCTCAAACTCATCAAAAAACCAGAAACCGAACGAACTTTCTTGGCCTCCTTCAAGGATGACCAAACCGCCCTGCAAGCAGTGAAGAGCATCCTCTCTGCTCGCCTGGTTCCGGCTGTAATGGAATTCCTTGATCAACAAACCGTTGATTGCACCTTAAAATCCGGATTTGAGCTTCCACTACAAACCAAAGGCGTTCCAGCCATACTACTAATTGAATTGGATGGACATCCCGCCGTAGTCGAAGGCGAAACGCAACAACTCAAGGAGCTTTTGAAACCTCTGGCAGAGGATTTCCGTGTTTCCGAGAGCGACGAAGAGAAAGAGTTGCTTTGGAAAATTCGTAGAAGCTGCTCCAAGGCCATGTTCCAACTGGGAACGAATAAACTCAATGAGGATGTAGTAGTACCACTGGAAGCACAGATTCCCCTGATTGAATTTACCCTGCAATTGAAAGAGGAAACAGGGTTGGCTACTCCAACATTCGGGCACGCCGCCGACGGGAATTTCCACGTGCATGTGATGTATAATCGCGATGATCCTGAACAGTTGAAAATCGCTGAAGCCGCCGTGATGAAGATAATGAAAAAGGTAGTCTCACTAGGCGGTGCAATCAGTGGAGAGCATGGAATTGGACTGGCCAAAACGCCTTTCCTGCGCGTGCAACATCAGCAAGCAGAGATCAACGCCATGCAGGCCATAAAAAAGGCACTCGACCCAAAAGGCATCCTCAACCCAGTAAAGATATTTACCCTCTTCCCTGTTTGGGAACACACACCAGACACACGAAAAATGCCCTGGGATCATTAATCCTATATAAAAACGTGTTGTCACTTTAGGACTAGTTATTTCTAATAGGGGAAACCGTTACCCTTTAAATAATTATGCTTAAAGAACTCCTTACCTTAGTTGCTTTAACGGCAACGACCACTACACCCATATTTGCAGAATCCCATTTCAAAGAGTGGGCCAAATCGCCCCCAATGGGCTGGAATAGCTGGGACAGCTTCGGCACTACCTTGAATGAAACCCAGGCCAAAGAGCAGGCCGATGCCATGGCTAAAGACCTGGAGTCATACGGCTGGGAATACTTCACTGTAGACATCCAGTGGTATGAGCCAAATGCCACAGGCCACACCTATGTGGAAGGTGCCCCATTGCAGATGGACGAATACAGCCGCCTGATTCCAGCTCTGAACAAATTTCCATCTTCTGCCAACGGAAAAGGCTTCAAGCCTCTGGCAGATTACGTGCATTCCAAGGGGCTGAAGTTCGGTATCCACCTAATGCGTGGGATCTCACGTCAGGCAGTGAAACAGAATACACCGATTTTGGGCACCAACGTGCACGCTGCCGATATCGCCATTACCAGCAGCACTTGTGCATGGAATCCTGATATGTATGGCGTGGATATGAGCAAAGAAGGTGCTCAGACTTACTACGATTCCCTTTTCCAAATGTATGCCTCCTGGGGTGTGGATTTAGTAAAGGTGGACGACATTGCCCGCCCCTACAACGCCATCCAGCAGGCCGAAATCGAAGCCATCCGCAAGGCCATTGATAAAACAGGCCGCCCGATCATATTGAGTCTATCCCCTGGCGACACCCCGATCGAGCACGGGGCCCACGTAATGGAACACGCAAACATGTGGCGTATTTCAGATGATTTTTGGGATCGTTGGCCTCCTCTCTATGGTATGTTCCACCGTTTAGACAAATGGACAAAATACCGCGCCACAGGCACATGGCCCGATGCCGACATGCTTCCTTTCGGGAACATTGAATTTGGCCGTCCAACCAGATTCACAAAGGATGAAGCAACTACTTGCATGACTTTATGGTGCATCGGTCGTTCTCCTCTCATTTTGGGATCAGATATGACCAAAATGGACGAATTCACCCTCAGTTTGCTCACAAATCCTGAAGTGCTTGAAGTAAATAAACACAGCACAAACAACCACCAACTGAAAAACGAAGACGACCTCATCGTATGGGTAGCAGATGTGCCCAACAGCAAGGACAAGTATGTGGCTCTCTTCAACGCACAGGACAACAGCGATCCATTTGACCTCTCAGAACCGGATTTCCGTAAGGGACTGAGCCACGAGAACCCCGGTAAGCAGGTAATTGATATAGACATTCCCATAAACGGCGCACGCCGTCTGGTTCTGGCTGTAGGCGAAGGTGGCGACGGCAGCGGCTACGACCATGCAGGTTGGATAGAGCCAAAAGTAACTGGCCCCAAAGGAACCCTCATGCTTTCTGATCTAGATTGGGAATTGGCAACCGCAGGTTGGGGACGCCCACAAAAAAACAAAACCGTTGATGGGCATCCACTATTTCTCAATAAGAAACAAGTTGCCGGGATCGGCACCCACGCCAGATCTGTCATCGAATTTGAAATCCCAGCAGGCTACGAAACCTTTAGCGCCAAAGGCATTGTCACTGACAATATCCAGCAAAAAGGAAATCTCGAATTCATCGTATTGGTTAATCCAGAGAAAAAGCTAAAGCCAGAATACAGCACCGTTTCAGTTAGCTTTGACGAACTCGGCATTTCAGGAAAAGCCAAAGTTCGAGATCTCTGGTCACAAAAAGACCTTGGAACCTACAAAGACAGCTTTGGAAAAAAGCTTCCTCTCCACGGTGCAGGTTTATACCGCATCACACCAGTAGAGTAAGAGATTCACCAAACATTTCCACGTAGGGGCGGGCCGATGTGCCCGCCCTTATTTGTATGTAATAAGAAGGGTAACCACATAGGGTTACCCCTACATAATTGGTGGGGGCAGAATCACACCCAAATGCATTCGTTGATATCCGATTTCACGCCATGTAGGGGCAGCGCATTGCTCTGCCCACAGAACGTTTACGAATCCCGATAGCAAACCACGCCACCGAAAACCCGATCATCCAAATACCAACGTGGGGCAGACCGGTGGACTGCCCCTACGTTTCTTCTTGTGAGAACGATTTACAAATACAGGATGAATCACATGAAAAAGATCATCCTGTTTATTCTGCTCATCACACCCCTTCTCGCCTTTGGAGAAACAGAGACCATAACACAAACCACAAGCGAATGGTTAAACCTAATACGATAATAGCTCTATCTAGCAGCATAATCGCTCTAATATCTGTCATCATAGGCCCATTCTTGGCAAGAAAATCGTCAAAAGAACAAATAAAAGAATCTGAAGCAGAATCAAAACGTCAATATGAAATAGCGATTAGATCAATGTCAGCTCCTCTTATTCAAGATTGGATAAATCAATTTGCAGATTACTACTCCATTTATGACAGCCTAGTTGCAAGCATACTATTACCCCAGAACACCTTAAATAAAAGCATAAAACTAGAATTCACTAACGTAATAGCTCAGCTTGAAATACGCTTAGACCCTCAAAATGACATTCAAAAAGATTTTATAAGATGTTTATATGACATAAGAATATATCTAGAAGAGAGGGCGGTTCTTATATTAGAGATAAAAAAAAGTATCCTACAAAATCACTATAAAGTTCCTGAAGATGTAATAGAAGATATTGACGATGATGATTACAATTGCATCAACCCTATCAATGGAAAAACCGAAGCAGATAAGAAAGTATCAGATCATATAAAAAAATCTATTTCAGAAAATGGTGATATTGGCAAAGAGGCCTGTGAACGTTTTTCTAGAAAAGAGAAGATTTCAGGTAAAATGAAGAAACGTATAGAAAAGAATGAAGAGAAACTAAATAGCTTATATCCATTTAAAACCAGAATTTTGGCAAACAAGATAATCAGAGTTGAGCGTTCAAGAGTTATTATTACTCATGCACATTACTAAACAGATATGATCCTACTCTTTTACATTTACAACTTGTGTTTTATGGGGTTGGGGTAATAGGTATGGAGCATGAATTGGTTGTTGCTTATATTGATGCCCGTTCTGGGTGGTATGATTGGTTGGCTGACAAATGTGGTCGCCATTAAGATGCTGTTCCACCCACGCATACCGAAACGCTTTTTGTTTTTGAAGTTTCACGGGCTAATTCCTCGCCGACAGGCCGAATTGGCTGCAGAGGCAGGGCAAATCATTGAACAGGAAATTTTGCAACGCCACGTGCTCAAAGAGGAAATCGAACGTATTAATGTGCAGCCACATATCAAAGCTTTCACCGAAAAGATGATCTATGACGGTGTGGCTCCACGATTGAAGGCCATTCCTTTGCTCGGCGGCTTCGTAAACAACAATATATTGGCTCAATTGCACCAATTGGCTGTTGAAGAAATGGAAAAACAGTCCGGCCCACTCATGGAAAAGATTGCAGCCGAAGCAGAAACCCGTTTCGACATCGCCCGCCTAGCCGAAAAACGTATTGCCGATTTTGATTTGGATAAGTTGGAGGAACTGGTAAATCAAATCGCCAAGACCGAATTTAAGACCATCGAACGCCTAGGACTCATCCTTGGTTTCATTGTCGGTCTGGTTCAGGCTGGTGTGGTTTATCTCTACCAAGTGCTCTAGCACTTGCAGAAGCTCAACTAAGCGCTTATTTTCGCTTTATGCCTATCTACGTTTACCGCGAGATTTTAGAGGACGGTTCCCACGGAGAAGTTTTCGAGGTGGAGCAATCCATGAAGGACGATGCCCTTACGGTACACCCTGTCAGCGGAAATCCCATAAAACGCATAATCCAGGCTCCCAACATCAATGCCAAACACACACCTGGGAAAACCAAGAGCATGTTGGAAAACAAGAATGTGGAGCGTATGGGCTTTACCAAATACGAGAAGGATCGTACCACGGGTAATTACTACAAAACCGTAGGCAAAGACAGCCGGGCACCCGATGTGCTCAACACGGGTAACCTGAAAAGAGAACTTTAATCTTCTTCCTCTGTTTCTGCTTTTTCAGCCAATTCCGCAGCTCTAGCTGCCGCCTCTTTGAGAGCAATAATTTCGTCACGCAACTCGGCCGCACGCTCAAACTCTTCCTTCAGAACAGCATCTGTCATCTCTTGTTCCAGAGCAGCCAAGCGTTTACGATTAATCTGACGTTCCAAATGCTCAGGCACTTTACCGTGATGACCGCTCCCCTTGTGCAACTGCTTTACTAGGCGTTCAACAATAGGCTTAAAGGTTTCATAGCAATCTGGACAACCAAAGCGGTTATGCTTACGAAAATCTGTTTCCGTAAATCCACAGGTGGGACACTTGGTGGTAGAAGAAATTTCATCAGGCTCTATTTTGCCCAACAACTGTTCCATAATCCCAAACTGGGTCGGATCCTGTAATTTCTTGGCATGAGGACAATCCTCACACATATCCATCTTCACAATCTGGTTATTGATGATTTGTGTTAGGTGGATGGTGCATGGTTTTTTGCAATCCTGACAATCAGGTGGTCTGTTTTCTTCCTTTGCCATATATAATTCTGTTTCTTTTAAGCCTTTGAGAGCTGGCAGGCAAGCGCAGAGATAAGAGCTTACTGGTTAAGATAAAGCTCCGCAAATCCTTTGATTTTTGCATTTACTTGAGAAAGCCCATTTCGGCGATTGTGGGAAATGTGCTGAGTTACCCCCACATCGGCTAAAAATGAGGAATCTACACTGAGAACTTCTTCTGGGGTGCAGTCGCTGTAAAGCCAACAGAGCAAAGAGGAAACACCTTTGGTAATAGCCGAATCTGAGTCGGAACGATAAGAACAGCGGCCATCCTTAAATTCGGGAACAAGC
>ENA-ORCX01000359-ORCX01000359.1-marine-metagenome-genome-assembly--contig:-NODE-359-length-19825-cov-3.559398_pt1 | contig 19825 bp, 16 predicted proteins | sample MGYA00248630_ERZ508518 | MGnify/ENA primary metagenome ERZ508518 (study PRJEB26188, sample SAMN06268768) | marine metagenome | isolation source: Bioluminescent Bay, La Paraguera, Puerto Rico | place...
CCCCGTCACAAATCCACCCAATGTCTCGTATGTATCGGTGGGCAGATCTACATCCAGGTAATCCTCCACCGCGTCCAGGCTGACCGATCCCCCCACCCGGTACGTATGGTCATCGAGTTTTTCGAAATCTATTTCGTCCGCATCGTATTCATCGAAAATATTGCCCACGATCTCCTCCATCAGGTCCTCGATGGTGACGATCCCCGCGGTGCCGCCGTACTCGTCGATCACCACCGCCATATGGACCTTGTGCCGCTGCATCTCCCGAAAGAGCACGTCGGTACGCTTTGACTGGGGGACGATGCAGGGCTTGCGCAGGATACTGCGCAATTGGAAATCACGGGGCAGTCCCTCCGGCCCGATATGCTGGAGCAGGTCCTTGGTATGGAGCAGCCCCACCACATTATCGATGGTCCCGTCATAGACCGGGAGCCGCGTGTATTTCTCACGATGGACGATGGACAGTATCTCCGGCAGATCCGCGTCCACGGGGACCGCGGCCACCGCCATACGATGGGTCATGATCTCCTCCACCGTCTTATTATTGAATTCAAATATATTATCGATCATCTCCCCTTCCCGGACGTCGATAGCCCCCCGTTCCTCTCCCACGTCCACCATCATGCGGATCTCCTCCTCCGTGACCTCCTCGTCCTCCTCCCCGGGGTCCATCCCCAGCAGGCGGACGATCCCGTCGGTGGACAGCGTCAGCAGCTTCACAAAAGGCGAGGTGATCACCGATAGCAGCCGCAGGGGGCCCACCACCGCCATGGAGATGGGCTCCGCCTTCTTCATGCCGATGCGCTTGGGCACCAGTTCCCCCAATACCAGTGTCAGGTAGGAGAGCAGCACCGTGATCAGTATTACGGCGATATTCTTGAGCCATATCTCGGGTATCCCGACGCCGGTTCTCTTGATAAGCGCTACCAGGGGCCCGGCGAATCGATCCGCCGCGAAGGCGCTGGCCAGAAATCCCGCCAATGTAATACCGATCTGGATGGTCGCTAAAAACTGGCTGGGCTCCCCCAATAACTGTTGCAGCCGCTGGGCCTTCTTGTCCCCTTTATTCGCCATCAGCCGGACCTTATTGTCATTGATGGAGATGAGCGCGATCTCGGATGCGGCGAAAAAGGCGTTGATCAGGATCAGCACGATCAGCAATACGATACTGAAAAGCAAAAAAGTATCCTCCCTTTGTGTGGTCTGGACCCACTTACTACTATAGTGTCGTATTTTCTGTAAAGCGATACCGATATCCTGCCTGAAACATAGGCACAAAACATCATCCATCGTCCTATGAGAAAAAAAGCAGACGGTATACCGCCTGCTTCTCTTGTCTTATAAGTGCTTTGTCAATGATTTCCTAGCGCTGCACCCGTCCGCTCACGTCTCCGCCCGCCAGGGTCTCCACCTCGGCGACACGCATCATATTGGCGTCTCCGGGGATGGTGTGTTTCAGCGCGCTGGCCGCCACGGCGAATTCCAGGGCCTCTTTCATATCGCCCTTTTCCAGCAGCCCGTAGATCAGGCCCCCGGCAAAGCTGTCGCCGCCCCCGACCCTATCCACGATCCGCACATCGTATTTCTTGGAGTGATAGAATTCGTTCCCGTCGTAGATCAGCGCCGACCAGCCGTTATCGCTGGCACTGTAGCTCTCTCTGAGTGTGGTAGCCACGTATTTGAACCCGAATGTATTCTTCATCTCCTTAAATATTTGCTTATAGCCCCCTAGGTTCAGTTCCCCTTTGCTCACATCGGTGGCGGCGGGCGTAAATCCCAGCACCTTCTCCGCGTCCTCCTCATTACCGATGCATACGTCCACATACTGCATGAGATTGGTCATGCAGGCCTTGGCCTCATCAGGGGTCCACAGTTTCTTGCGGTAATTGAGGTCCACCGATACCGTGACCCCCGCCTTTTTGGCCGCCTTCATGGCGGCCTCGGTGAGAGCCGCGCCCTTTTGGCTGAGGGCCGGGGTGATGCCGGATACATGGAACCACGCCGCTTCCGCGAATATGGCGTCAAAGTCAAAATCGCTCACGTCCGCCTCCGCGATGGCGGAGTGGGCCCGGTCGTAGATTACCTTGGAGGGGCGCATGGAGGCGCCGCTCTCCAGGAAATAGATACCGACCCGATCGCCCCCCCGGGCGATATAGTCGGTGCGTACCCCGTAGCGGCGCAGTGCGTTCACCGCCGCCTGGCCGATCTCATGCTCCGGCAGCTTGGTGACGAAATAGGCGTCGTACCCGTAATTGGCCAGGGACACCGCCACATTGGCCTCCCCGCCGCCGTAGACCACGTCAAATGCATCCGCCTGGACAAACCGGGAAAACCCCGGTGTGGAGAGACGCAGCATGATCTCTCCCATGGTGACGACTTTTTTACCCATCATAGACCCCTCGCTTCCTTGATTTTCTGTACGAATGCCTTGGCGGTATCTGTGACCTCCTGATAGTTCCCCGTTTTCGCTCCGGCGGTGAGCTTGCCGCCCACCCCCACGGCGATACAGCCGTTTTTGATCCACTGGTCCACATTGTCGAGGCTGACCCCGCCGGTGGGCATCATCCGCGCCTGGGGCAGGGGGCCCAGGATGGCCTTCACATAGTCCGGCCCGAAGGCACTGCCGGGAAATAGCTTGATCACGTCGGCCCCGGCCTCCAATGCGGCGATGATCTCGGTGGGGGTCATGCACCCCGCCATATAGGGAATCCGGTAGCGGTTGCATAGCGCGCAGCTCGCCCTGTCAAAACCGGGACTCACGATATAGCCCGCCCCCGCCAGCATGGCAGCCCGGGCGGTCTCGCTGTCCAGCACCGTCCCCGCCCCGATGATCAGCGCATCCTCGCTGAAGGACGCTTTCAGTTCCTCGATGACCCTGTGGGCCCCCGGTACGGTGAATGTGATCTCGATGGCGGTGACTCCGCCGGCGATGCAGGCCTCGGCGATCTTGGCCGCCTGCTCCCCGCTCTCTGCTCGGACAACGGCCACGATCCCCACGTCTGATATTCTCTTCAGTGTTTCATCCTTGTACATCCCATCATCTCCTCTAGGCATTTTTTACAGTATAAGTATACGATGTGAGCAAGACTAAATCAATAAGAATCTCACTATTTAATACACTGTTTCATTATATGAAACGATTATAGGGTAAAAAAAGAGTCTATTCCTCTTTTCGGTAGCCCATCGCCCTGGAAATGGATAGCGCCGTCTCCTTGACCCGTGCGAGAGTCTCCGGTTGATGCACGATCGCGCGGTCCCCCACCGAGGTGCTCAGCGCGGCGATGACCCTGCCCCGGTAGTCATAGATCGGGGCGCCCACACAGTATATCCCCGCCTCGTTTTCCCCCTCGTCAAAGGCGTATCCATCCCGCCGGGCCTGGGCCACATCCGCCAATAGCCCTTTGATCGTGGTGATGGTCTTATCGGTCCGCTGGGCCATCTCCACATCCTCAAAGAGCCTGCTGATCTCGTCGTCGGTATGGGATAAAAGGAGGCATTTTCCCAGGGCAGTGGAGTACAGGGGCACCCGCTTGCCGATCTCGGAAAACATCCGCAGGGTGTTGATGGGCTCGATCTTGTCGATGTATACCACATCGGTAGTATCCCGAATCCCCAGGTGAACGGCATAGCCCATATACAGCGCCAATTGCCGCAGATAGGGGGCCGCTTCGGTCTTCAGCTCCAGCGTATTGAGCTGCATGCTGCTCAGCTCCACCACTGTAAGGCCGATGCCGTAGGTCCCGCGCTGATCTTTCTGAACGAAGTTGTAAGCGCAGAGGGTCTGGACCAGCCGGTGGACGGTGCTCTTGTGATAGCCGGTGGCCTCGCACAATTGGCTGAGATTCATCCGCCGCTCCCCCAGCAGGATCAGTATTTTCAATGCCTTTTCCACGGTCTGGGCGCCGCTTGCCGCCATAGGCCTCCCCCGATCTCTATTACAGTTACGTCCATTATAGAGGAGAACACAGGGGCTTTCAATCAAAATACCGGGACGGATGGTAAGAAAACAAACGCTTTTTCATGGCAATGGCATACTTTTCCTTTCATAACGCTCCCTCATTCTGTATAATACAGTATAAAGTTTCAGCCGTATCGGACGGCAAAAGCAGGAGGATCGCCATGGCAATCAAAGATGAGATACTAGAGATACTCAATGAGGACTCGCGGACGACGCCGAGCCAGATGGCGCTGATGCTGGGAAAGAGCGAAGAAGAGGTCAAGCAGTCCATCAAAGAGCTCGAAGATGAAAAGATCATCGTGAAATACCATGCCACCATCAACTGGGATAAGACCGAAGAGGCCAATGTCCAGGCGCTGATCGAGGTCCGGGTGACCCCCCAGCGGGACAGGGGATTCGATGAGATCGCCCGTCGGATATACCGCTTTGAGGAAGTGCGCTCGGTGTATCTCATGAGCGGCGCCTATGACCTGATGGTGCTTATTGACGGCAGGTCCATGCGGGAGGTCGCGTATTTTGTGGCGGAACGGCTCTCCACCATAGAGGGGGTACTCTCCACCGCCACCCATTTCATACTGAAAAAGTACAAGGACGACGGAGTCATGCTCGAGGACGAAGAGGACGAACGGCTGGTGGTCACTCCGTGAATATGCAGGATTATGTGGCCCCCCAGGTCGCCGGGCTGCCCCCCTCCGGCATCCGAAAGTTTTTTGACATCGTCAGCACCATGGAGGGTGCGGTGTCCCTGGGAGTGGGCGAGCCGGATTTCGTGACGCCGTGGAATATGCGGGAGGCGGCCATCTACTCCATTGAGCAGGGGCACACCCATTATACGTCAAACTGGGGTATTATCGAGCTTCGCCGGGCCATATCCAAGTATCTCGAGACCCGTTTTCAACTCGAGTACGATCCCGAAAGCCAGGTCGTCATCACCACCGGGGCCAGCGAGGGGATCGATCTGGCGCTGCGCGCCGTGCTCCGGCCAGGGGACGAGGTGCTGGTGCCGGACCCCTCCTATGTGAGTTACGCCCCCTGTGTCACCCTCGCAGGCGGCATACCCGTGGGGATCGAGACAAACGCCGAGGCCGATTTCAAGCTGCTGCCCCAGGCGCTTGCGCAGGCGATCACCCCCAGGACCCGGGCCATGATACTGCCGTATCCCAATAATCCCACCGGGGCCGTCATGACCCGGGAGGATCTAGCCAAAATCGTACCCGTGCTGAAACAGCACGATATCATCATCATATCCGATGAAATCTATGCGGAGCTGACCTATACCGAGGAGCGTCACGCAAGCATCGCCGAGTTCCCGGTGCTCCATGATCGGGTGATCCTGCTCTCCGGCTTCTCCAAAAGCTTCGCCATGACAGGCTGGCGTCTGGGATACGCATGCGGGCACAGGGAGCTCATCGCCGCCATGGTGAAGATCCACCAGTACACCATGCTGTGCGCCCCCATCATGTCCCAGGCGGCGGCCCTGGAGGGCCTCACCCGGTCTCTCTCCGACGGGTTTTCCCAGGTCGGCAAGATGAAGCGCGCCTACAATAGGCGGCGGAGGATGATTCTGTCCGAGGTGCGCAAGATGGGCCTGGACTGCTTCGAGCCCCGGGGGGCCTTCTATATATTCCCTTCGATCCGGTCCACGGGACTATCGAGCGAAGCCTTCTGCCAGGACCTCCTCGAAAAAGAGAAAGTAGCGGTGGTGCCCGGCACCGCCTTCGGCCCCTCCGGCGAGGGACACATCCGGTGCAGCTATGCCTACTCCATCGAGAGCATCAACGAAGCCCTCTCTCGGATCAGGAGGTATCTGGAAAACCATACGGCCTGAAGCCTCATATGCAAAAAACCCCGGGGCAATCCGGGGTTTTTAAGTGTATAAACCGGTAAATTTGCTTGTTTACACCCTGTTTTTACGCGCCATATTGAGCATGGACAATCCATAGAATATGACTGCCACCACCAGCAGATAGACGATGCTCATCCAAGGCGTCACCGTGAAATCACCGAACTGGAATGTGACGCCCATGGTTTCGCTGAATCCCTCCAGGTATTCGGCAGGCGCCCCCCCAAAGGAGGTATCCAGGGGATTCACCATGACCACCTGCCGAAAGAGCATCGCCGCATGGGACGGAGGGAATACCTTCACAACGGTCTGGACTGCCGCAGGCAGCTCCCCGATGGGCAGATAGACCCCGGCCAGAAACCCGATGAGGGTGCCCACGATGGTGCTGGCCACCGCAAAGGCATTCTGACTCTTGAAGAAAGACACGACGAAGCACATCATGGCGGTATTGGATAGGCAGGCCAGCACGATCAGGCCCAATACCTTCCCGGCTGCCGCGATCCCCAGGAGCTCTCCCCCGTTCACCACAAAATAAATCTCAGCCAGGACCAAAGTCACGAGGCTCATGATTATCCCGATCAAAAAGACGCTCACGAGATATCCCGCCGTGATGCTGCTGCGCTTGATCGGCGCGGCATAGAAATCCTTGTCGATCTTTTTGACCCTGTCATCCACCAAGATGCCGAAGGCTCCCAAAGTGGTGGTCACACTGGTCACCGCCAGCAGTCCCGATATCAGCCAGCTGTCCATGAGCTGTCTGGCGCCGGTGATATCCTCCATGCCGCCGACCCATACATCTCCCAGGAATAGGACATACAGTCCTATGATGATGAACACCGCCAGCAGGGAAAAGAACACCGAGGCCCTGTCCCTGAAAAATACTTTCAGATTTCGATTCATAAATGTGATCATTCCCGTATCTCCTTTCCCGTGATCTGGATAAATGCGTCGTCCATGGTCCCCCGCATGACCTCAAACCCCTGGATATACGCCCGGCACCGCTCCACGATGGGCAGGGCCGCCAGCGTACTGGGGAGCCGCAGGATCATCTGGTCGGCCACCTGTCTGTATTCGTATTCACCGTCCAGTATCCGGCGGAGCGCCTCTTCATCCGCGCTGAAGAGCCGGAGCACATCATCGGCATAGGCCGCCTTCAGCTCCGTCGGCGTTCCCTTGGCGGCGATCTCACCGTGATCGATGATCACCACATAGTCGGAATTGGCCGCCTCCTCCATGTAATGGGTGGTCAAAAATATGGTCATACCGGTTTCCCGCTGCAGCCGCTGGATGGTATCCCAGACATTTTTACGGGTCTGGGGATCGAGGCCGGTGGTGGGTTCATCCAGGAATAGGATCCGGGGGGTATGGACCAGGGCCCGGGCGATATCGGCCCGACGGCGCTGGCCCCCCGAGAGCTTGCCGTAGGGCCTGTCGATAAATCCCATCACATCGGCGGCGACGGCGGCGTTGCGCACGGCTTTGCTGATTTGGCTCCGGTCGCGGTAATAAAATCCCGCCCGTGTGGTCATGTTTTCCCGGACGGTCAGCAGGGTATCGAGACAGCTATCCTGAAAGACCACGCCGATGCTCTGGCGGATTTTTTCGTCTTCGGCCCCCAATGTACAGCCGTTGACCGTGACCTGCCCCTGGTCACGGGCGAGCAGCGTACAGAGTATATCGATGGTGGTGGATTTCCCCGCCCCGTTGGGTCCCAGGAAGGAGAAAAGCTTCCCCGTTTCCACATAGAAACTGATCCCGTTCACCGCTTGGACGTCCCCATAGCTTTTATGCAGGTTTTGGACTTCGATTACGTTTTTCATATCGACTCTCCTTTCATCCATACCATAGCATCATCGCCCTTTTTATGAAATAGACAGGTGGGTATGCTGCATGCAGGCAGCGGTAAAATGCAAAAACGGAGCGGTAAGCTGCATCGCTTACCGCTCCGTTTCATGGACCCTGTCTATTTGGATTCGTGGCTTTTGTATTGCTTCAGTCCCATGTTGAGCTGCTCCGCGACTTTCTTGTCATGGTGAAAAGAGAGGAGACCTACGGTCATATAGACCATCCCTACCAATAGGATAAAGACGATCGGCTGGATGATACTGGCGGTGTCGATCCACCCCAGCGTATACGCAAAGGTCAAAAGGATGCTCAGCAAGACGCACGCATGGATGATCTGCCGGACGAGCATCTGTTTTTTACCGAGTTCCTTTCGGGAAAAAAAGATGAAATGGGGCAAGGTGGTCACAACGCCCAGCGCAATGATGGACCACATACCATAGAGATCGAAGGTCACACCCCGGTAAAATATGGTACAATAGACCGTAGTAGATATAAAGCATCCGGCGGTGATCGTAAAGAAATCCCCAAGCATTTTCTTCAAAAAATCTTTCATTTGGCCTCTTTACCCCCTCACACCTTCAGTTTTTCTTTCAAGGCAGGTACATACTGCCTGGATATAATGACCTTTTCTTGATTGTCCAGGGTGGCCTCAAACCGGCCGTTATACGCAGGCGTGATGGATGTGATCTTTTGGATATTGAGGATAATGGATTTGGACACCCGGATAAAATCACTGTTGGCAAAGTGCTCCTCGATCTCATAGAGCCGCTGCCGGGACTCATAGACCCGCTGGCGGCAGTATATAAACACCTTGTTGTCCACCGTCTCAAAATAATAAACAGCGCCGGGATCTACCCGGTGGATATCGCTGCCGTCATAGCCGATCACCGGATTGCTCTGGGCCTTCAGATTCATGATCAATTGATAGAGCTCGGGGGCCATCTGCCTGCACCGTATGACGATCTGGTCGTCCTCCCCCGCTGCGGGCTCTTCTATCACGATCTTCATCTCATCCCACCTTTACCTCTACGTAGGATTTTCTTACTCTATACATTTATACCATTAAAACGGGGATTCGTCGAATGCCAAATACGCCGTTTTTCGATAGACACGCCCTGCCAGACGGCATCACGGATAGCAAGCGCAAGAAAAGTATGGTATCCTTAATTGCCTGCTTTGTTTTACGAAATGAATAGATGCGGCAAGGGTGAATACGGGAATACGAGGGGTGTGGCATATGGACGATCTGTTTGAGCGCTTTGACATGCAGAGAAAACCCAAGCGGCAGGGGCTTCGCCCCCTGGCCTGGGCATTGAGTTTTCCTGCGGTGTGGCGGCACAAGACCAAGATCACCAAGGTGCGGATGGGCGGTGTCAAGCCCCCGTATATTCTTTTGTGCAATCACAACGCCTTCATGGACTTCAAGGTCACCACGGCGGCTGTTTTTCCCCACCGGGCCAATTATGTCGTAGCCATCGACGGGTTCACCACACCCGCGGGCCATGGGTTTAAGAGCCGGGAGGGACTGATGCGCCGGGCGGGATGTATCTGCAAGCGCAAATTCACCGGCGATATCCTGCTGGTGCGCCACCTCCGGCGGGTCATCGAAAACGGCGATATCGCGGTCATATACCCGGAGGCGCGGTATTCGCTGTGCGGGACCAATGCCGTACTCCCCGAATCCATCGGCAAGATGTGCAGATTATTCAAGGTCCCCGTGGTCACCCTGATCATGCACGGCCATCATGTGAACGCCCCCTTTTGGAATCTCCATGAGCGAAATGTCGCACCCACCGAGGCGGAGATGACCCAGCTATTCACGGCGGAAGAGCTGGCGGACGCAAGGCCCGATACGATCAACCAGAGGATCAACGAGGCCTTTCAATACGATGATTTCGCCTGGCAAAAGGCCCGCGGTATCAAGACGCCCTATGAAAAGCGGGCGGAGGGACTGCACAAGGTGCTCTATCAGTGCCCCCACTGCGGGACCGAATACCATATGTCTTCCAAGGGAAGCCAACTGGTCTGCAATGCCTGCGATAAGTCCTGGACAATGAGCGAATACGGCGAATTATCGGCCGATACCGGAGAAACCGAATTCTCCCATATACCGGACTGGTATGAATGGGAGCGGGCCAATGTGCGCGCCGAGGTGGACGCCGGCACATACGGCATCACCTGTCCGGTACGGGTGGAGTCGTTGCCCAATGCCGAGGGGTATATCTCTCTCGGCGAAGGGACCATGACCCATGATAGAGACGGGTTCCGGGTCAATGTCTCGGGAGAACACGGCGATTTCGAGATGGTCAAGCCCGTAGCATCTCTGTACTCCTGCCATATTGAATACGATTATCTGGGGAAATACGGGGACTGCGTGGACCTCAATACCCTGGAGGACACCTGGTATGTATACCCCCATGACTGCCTGTTTTCAGCGACCAAGATGGCGCTGGCCACCGAGGAGCTGTACGCGGCGGCGAAAAACAAACCCAGTGTGGACGCGTTGGTGGGATAAAAGCTACAATATACCAGATATATAGTGAGGTGAAGAACGATAGATACTTTTCAATGTGTTTACTGTTTGAATACATATGATGTTGCTAAAGCGTCTGCTTCTGATATTATACCCAGCGCCTTGATGGGTGGAGAAAAACTATTGCTATGTTATAAAGTCTGTGAAGAATGTAACTGGAGCATCAATAACCGAGCGGAGAATAAAATAATTGATAAACTTCATAGCATACGGTTGCTTGTAAATCCACAAAAAAGACATAATAAAGATGAAAACATACCTCATAAATACAAAATCACATATGCCGACGGAGAAATTAAGGCAGAGAGTAATGCTATTAAAGCACAATCGGAGGAAGATATCCTAGGTAAATGTATATACCAAAGAAATGATGAAACTGGAGAAGCTTATAAAATTGGTCCCATTGATAGTATAAGAGATGAGGCATTAAAACGAGGGGTTAGCTATAAGGAAATAAGTACTGAAAATATTAGTCTAGAAGAGCTTTACCCTATTTCATTGGATACGTTTTTTTCAGATGAAATGAAAACTATGGTAGCGAAAATATGCTTTGAATGGGCGGTAAGCAAATTTAACAGTTCACTGAATTATGATTCTATTCGAGATTCTCTTTATAATAATAGGGTTGACGAATCTAATCTTGTGGATATTTTGACAGATATCGATGTAGCCGATAATTTATTTGAAAATATATATAAACATCCTGGTAGAAAAATTATTCGACAAAGTAAATTTCTTGTTGGTGATTATGTTTTATTTTACGCAATTAAAGATAGGTGCTTGTATTGCTTTTTTGTGTTTTTAGGGATGATCATATATAAGGTATTCATTTCTAAAATAATACCAGAGGAATATGAGACATCGCAAATAGATATACATGTATATCCTGCTACTACCGGAATATTAGAAAAATATCATCTTAATATATATTATTCTTTAGGGTTAAAAAGCCTTGTTTTTAACGGGCTATATAATAATACGAAGGGATATATGGAGTATTTAGGATGCAAGTATGGTGAGCTTGTACATAGACTTCGACCAGCACCATTAAATCAAGAAAACAAACACAAAAAATAATCACTGCATTTAAATACTACTCACTGACGATGACATTAAAGCCCCGGAATATTTTGGGGCTTTTATATCCGCATAGCTTCCCTATTTCCCCTCCACCAGTTCCTCAAACCCTTCCGTCGTATACGCCTCCCCCGCCCGCTTTTTCTGCAGGGCGGTGTGCAGCTTCTCAAACCGCTTCTTGGTGACGGGGTAGAAAAACAGCCCGATGATCGATACCAGCAGGAATGCCGCCGGGATGATGGTGCCTATATTCTCGATGCCCCGGACGGTGGAGGCCGACTGCACCGCCATATCGCTGTCAAATCCATAGAGCGCCAGCAAAATACCCGCCAGCCATACCCCGATGGCCGCCCCGAATTTCTGGATGAACTGGGGGATGGCCGTGATGGCGCCTTCCCGCCGGACACCGTTGGTCATCTCGTCCACCTCTACGAGATCATAGGCTATGGAGTAAAACACCGTCCAGAACGCCGCCGTACCGATGGCCATGGCTACCGCCTCCCCGATCAGTACGGGCACGGACGTGATCCCCAGTATTTTCACGATGATGAGACCGATGAGCATCAGCGAAAACATGATGAGGCAGGCCAAGCGCCTGTCCTGTCTCTCCGCTATCCAGGTGGTCAAGGGGATGAATATCAGCATGACTCCCACCAGCACCCCCACGATCACCGCCATGAACTCCTGGGTGAGTCCCACGCAGTTGATGATGGTGAATACGATATTGGCCTGGATCATGGAGGAAGCGATCAGGTAAAAGAATATGAATACCGTGAAGGCCTTGAAAGGCCGCAGTCTCCATATGGAGAACATGGTACGAAAAAAATCGAAGCGGGTATGTGGCATGGGCCTCCGGTGCAGCTTCGCGCCCCGCAAGGAACGCACGGTGACGATGCCGAATAGCAAAGATAATACCGCCAGCACCGCGATGGTGGGCAGCCACCCCATCGCCAGAGACAGGCCTAGCCCCACAAAGATACCGGGCAGCACCGCCGGGAGGATATTGCCCAGAGAGATCGCCCCGGTATTGATCAGGGAGCTTACCCCCCGGATGCGGGTGCGCTCGTCGTAGTCCTGGGTGATCTCCGCCACCACCGCGTAGTAGGGGATGGTGTAGAAGGTATAGCTCAGCCAGAAGAGAATGGTCACCACCGCATAGTAGACAAATTTTACGCCGTCGGCGGCCCCGGGCAGTATGACAAATGCGGCGAGCACGGTGAGGGCCATGGGGAAGATCGCCCGGGCCATGTATTTCCGTTTGTCGGAGCCGGGCCTGTCCGATAGATAGCCGATGACCGGATCAGTGATTGCGTCGGAGATCACCGAGATCAGACTCACCGTCCCCGCCAGAGCCGGGTTGAGCTTGGCGACGGTGGTGAGGAATACGAGGTAATAAGTAAAATACATATTATAGAGCAATGATTCCGAGATGATGCCTGATGCGTATCCCAGCGTCCGCCTGCGGCCCAGGGTATATTTAGTATCCATATCGAGGCCTCCTTTTCCTGCCCCTCTATTATCCGGTGATAGCGGCACAAACACAAGAAGATTTTGCCGCGTATTGTCGACATCGGACCCCAGGTATATGCCAGGAGGAGGGTATCACCGGCAGACTTAACCAAAAGTATCTGGAAATACCCCCATTGTTTTGCTATAATCTCAAGGATATATATACAGCAGTATATGGATAGAGGAGATCATCATGATCAAAAGCGGCAGATCCCACCCCCTCCGGTTTATACTGGCGTTTTACCTATTGTGTTTTATACTGCGGGGCATCGAGTATATGGTGATCCGCACCGATCAGTCCATCATCGGGGAGGCCTTCATCCACAAACTGGCGGGGATCGCATTATTGGCGGGGGCCCTGTGGGTACTGCGGTACAGATGGGCGGATATCGGATTTCGCCGCGATCAGGCCCTGCGGGGCACGCTGTATGGATTGGCACTGGGTGCCGGTGTCTTTACGGTGGCCTATGGCGCCGAACTTTTGATACTGGCTCTTGGAGGCCACGGGCCGTCCCTGCAGTTCTATGTGACCAGCTACGCCATCCAGGGGAATCGGGGCATGGAGGACGGTTTCTTATTTATCGCCATCTGCGTCGCGGGCAATATCATCAACGTGGTGATGGAGGAAGGGATTTTCCGGGGGCTGTTTCCCCGGCTGATGGAGGAGACGTATTCCTTTGCGAAGGCCTGCCTCCTTGCGTCTGTCCTGTTCGGCCTGTGGCACATCGCCCAGCCGGTGCGCAATGTGCTGGACGGTGTCCAATCGCCGATGGGCGGTCTGCTGTCCGGTATGCTGCTGGTGAGCACCAGCACCCTGCTGTCCGTCCAATACTGTATGCTCTTTCGTATCACCGGTTCCATATGGGCAGGGATGGCGGCTCATTTTGTAAACAATACCAGCGCCAATCTGCTGCATGTCGTGGCGGCCAACGGCGCGGACCAATTGCTGACTGTCCGTATCGCCATCGCCCAATCGCTCTCCTTTATCGTGGTATTGGTCCTATTCTTCCGCTACATGCGGCGGGAAAGGCATGGGAGAGAAAAACCGGCAGTATAAGATACGACTGAATTGCAGAATCATCACGATCCCATTTTGTTTTGTCGGGAGACTGTGATACCCGCCGCACAGCCCCAGAAAAGCGAGCCGCCCGATGATTGTGTCCGATATAGACTAAATCGGTCACTTATTTTACTTCCTTGCCGTATTCATTGAAAAATACTGTATATTAATACTAAAATAACGGTATGTATTATTTACGATATATGTCCGAGTTATAAGGGGGGATCGCCATGTTTGATAGGAAAAGGAAGCTGTTTTGTATTTTGGCGGCCGCCGCACTGCTTGCCGCGTTCATCCCGGCGGCGGCCGCTGCGGAGTCCGATTCTGCACATCTGATCGTCGATACCGCCGTCAAGCCCTCCGAGGGAGGCGCCCTGCAGATTCTCGAGATAGACGGTATCAGCACATTGTGCGGACAGGATGGGGAGCCGATCCAACTGCGGGGGATGAGCACCCACGGCCTGCAGTGGTTCCCGGAGATCATCAATGACAATGCGTTTGCGGCTCTTGCCGGCGACTGGGACTGCAACGTCGTACGCCTCTCCATGTATGTGGGGGAGATGGGATACGCCACCGATCCCAGTGTGAAGCAGCAGGTCATCGACGGGATCGAGCTCGCCAAGGCCCACGATATGTACGCCATCGTGGACTGGCATGTCCACGCCCCCGGAGACCCCAACGCCGCTGTGTACGCCGGCGCCATGGACTTCTTCGGCGAGATATCCGACCTGTATCCAGACGATCCCTATATCATATACGAGCTGTGCAATGAACCGAGCAGCAATAGCAGCGGCGGGGCGGGCCTCACCAACGATCAAGCCGGCTGGCAGAGGGTCAAATCCTACGCCGAACCCATCATCGATATGCTCCGGGACAAGGGCAATAGCAATGTCATCATCGTGGGCAATCCCAACTGGAGCCAGCGGCCCGATCTCTGCGCCGACGATCCCATCGACGATGCCAACATCGCCTATGCCCTGCATTTCTACAGCGGGACCCATATGGAAGCGGATGATAGCGCCGACCGGACCAATGTCATGAGCAACGCCATCTATGCCATCGGCCACGGCGTCGCCGTATTCGTGTCGGAATGGGGCACCAGCGAAGCCAATGGCACAGGCGGACCGTATATTGAAGAAGCCGACGGCTGGATTGATTTTATGAATACACACAATATCAGTTGGGTCAATTGGTCCCTGACCAATAAGAACGAGACCTCGGGGGCCTTTATCCCCTACCAGTCCGGTAAATCAGACGCCACGTCACTGGACCCGGGAGCGGACCAGGCGTGGAGCGCCCGGGAGCTGAGCGTTTCCGGCGAGTATGTCCGCGCCCGGATCAAAGGGATTGCCTATGAACCCATCGACAGGACCCGATACGCGTATGTATTGTGGGATTTCGACGACGGGACCACCCAGGGATTCGCGCCGAACCGCGACAATCCCAAAGAGGGTGTCACCGTCACCAATGAAAACAATAGGCTCAAGATCGCTGGCATGGGCGCCAGCACCGATCTGACTGAGACCAATTACTGGGCGAACCTGCGGATCTCCGCCGATACCTGGGGTGAGACCGCATACATCCAGGGAGCAAAAGAGATCTCTATGGATGTGATCACCAGTGCGCCGACCAGCGTATCCGTGGCCGCCGTCCCCCAGGGAGGCGCCACCGAATGGGCCAACCCCAAGCGGGCGGCCATCGTCACGCCGGAGGATTTCACCGAGCAAGCGAACGGCACGTATCTGGCCGTACTCACCATCACCGCCGACGACAGCCCGTCTCTGGAGGCCCTGGCTGCTGACCCCGGAGACAATTCCTTTACCAATATGATCCTGTTTGTGGGGGCGGATGGTCAAGAATCGATCTGCCTGGACGATATCACGATCTCGGGCGAGATCGAGGAGATCGAGGTCATCCATGCAGAAAAAGGAGAGCCGGTCCTGCCCTCAGACTTTGAGGATGGCACCCGCCAGGGCTGGGTCTGGGCCGCCGACTCGGGGGTCAAAAACGCATTGATGGTAAAGACCGCCGACGGCTCCAGCGCCCTCTCGTGGCAGTTCGCGTTTCCCGAGGAGAAGCCCTCAGACAATTGGGCATCCGCCCCCCGCCTGGATTTCTGGATGGACGATCTGGTGCTCGGTGATCATACATACGTGGCATTTGATCTGTACGTCAAGCGCGGGAGCGCCACCACGGGGGCCCTCGACATCAATCTGGCCTTCCAGCCAGAGTCAATGGGATACTGGGCCCAGGCGCCCCAGGCCTACAAGATCGAATGGGACGCCCTCGATACGGCGGAAGAGACGGCGGACGGGCTGTATCACTACCCGGTCCAGATAGACGTCAATACCATCGAGGGCCTGGCTCCAGACACCGTATTGCGCAATATGATCATTATTTTCGCCGATATCGAGAGCGATTTTGCCGGGACCATGTACATAGACAATGTCCGATTCGAGCCTGATACCCAGCCCGCTCCCTCTGAGGATCTGTCCGAGGATGTCATCAGCGATGATCCGGGCGAGACCGCCGGGCAGGGGGGCATACCCTTGATCGTATATTATATACTGGCCGCCGCGCTGGTACTGGCCGGCGCAATCGTCCTGCTCCTGCGCCGACGAAAGAAAACGGAATAAAGCGGAGAGCCTCGACGCAGGCTCTCTTCTTACACAATACGAGAGGTGAATCTATGAAAACAAAACGGGGCGTACTCCTTATCCTATCCCTGCTGCTCACAGTTGCGCTGTTGGCGGGCTGCGGCACAGCCAGCCCGGCAGAATCTGCCGAAAGCACCCAGCCCGGCGCTTCTGTATCCGAGGCCGCAGCGCCCGGCGAGAGCCCGGCGGGCACCATTGAGGAGAGGGTCGAGATGCTGCTGGGGCAGATGTCCCTGGACGAGAAGATCGGCCAGATGATCCAGGTGGAGAGAAATTTCTTAAGATACGGCGATATCGAGGAATTCTTCCTGGGGTCTGTTTTGAGCGGCGGCGGGTCCGCTCCCCAGCGAAACAACATTAACAATTGGAACCAGATGATCGAGGGGTATCAGCGGGAAGCCGCTTCGACTCGGCTGGGGATCCCGCTGATCTATGGGATCGACGCCGTCCACGGCCACAATACAGTGGCCGGCGCGGTGGTATTTCCCCACAATATCGGTCTCGGGGCCGCCAACCACCCGGAATTGATGGAGAAAATCGCCGCCGTCACCGCAGAGGAGATGCTCGCCACGGGGATTCCCTGGAATTTCGGCCCCTGCGTGGCGGTGGTCCAGGACCCCCGCTGGGGCCGCTACTATGAGAGCTATGGCGAAAACGCCGATACCGTCACGGCGCTCTCCAGTGCCTATATCGATACACTGGAGGGCGAGTACAATCTAGCCGCGTCCATCAAGCACTATGCCGCCGACGGCGCCGCACAGTGGGGCACCGGCAAAAACGGGAAAATCGACCAGGGAGATGCCGATCTGGCCGGAGACGATCTCGCCGGGAAGCATCTGCCGGCGTACCAAGCCGCGGTTAAAGCCGGGGTAAAGACCGTCATGGTATCGTTCAGCTCCATCAACGGAGTCAAGTGCCATGGCAATAAGGATCTCATCCAAGGGACGCTGAAGGACGAATGGGACTTTTCGGGATTCGTATTGTCGGACTATGAGGGGATACATCAGCTATCCGGCGATCGGTACGATCAGGTCGTCACCGCGGTGAATAGCGGCATCGACATGCTGATGGAGGCCGGGGATTGGCAGGAAACCCTGACGGCGCTGAAGCAGGCCGCGGAGGACGGCGCCATCAGTACGGAACGGATCGACGACGCCGTGCGTCGGATACTCACGGTGAAGTTCGAGCTTGGTCTCTTTGAAAACCCCCTGGGAGACCCCGCTCTCATCCAAAATAAATTTGCCTCAGAAGCCCACAAGGAGGTGGCCCGCCAGGCGGTCAGGGAGTCCCTGGTGCTGCTGAAAAACGATGCCGATACCCTGCCCATCCGGGACAATACCAAGGTATACGTATGCGGACCCGCCATGGACAACGTGGGGATTCAGTGCGGCGGCTGGACATTGACCTGGCAGGGAACGGAGCAGATATCCACCGGCACCACCATACTGGATGGATTCAGAGACATGGCAGCCCAGACAGGCGGGAAAATCATCACCGATCAATCAAAAGCGGACGAAGCCGACATGGCCGTAGTCATCATCGGGGAGCGTCCCTATGCCGAATATGAAGGGGACGACGAGACATTGGCGCTGGACAATGGCCTGGCCCTGGGAGGCAATATGCAGGCACTGCAGTACGCCTATTCCCTCGGAAAGCCGGTGGTCGTTATCATGGTATCCGGGAGACCCCGTATCATCACCGGCCAGCTCCCGCACTGGGATGCCTTCGTACAGGCGTGGCTGCCGGGCTCGGAGGGTGCGGCAGTGGCGGATGCGCTCTACGGTACATGCGGCTTTGCCGGGACCCTGCCCGTGGCCTGGCCCAGGGATGCCGACGCCCTGCCGGTCTCCGACCATCCGGACAATGTATTGTTCCCCTACGGATCGGGGATCGTGACCCAGTGACTGCGGGTAGACTGCCGAATTGATCAGAGCCCCGGACTAATATCCGGGGCTCTTTACGCAGCGATATAGACCGTAGAGGATAGACAGAAAATGACTCTCTCCCGGGGCCGATCGGCGTCACCGCTTCAGCAGCCGATTGGTTTCCTTGGCGATCATCATTTCCTCGTTGGCGGGGACCACCAGGACTTTGACGCCGGAGTCGGGCTCCGATATGATCCGCTCCCCCTTCTGGGTAAAATTGCGCCCATGATCGATCCCGATATGGACGAAATCCATATCCGCCATGATCCGGTCCCGTATTTCAGGGGAGTTCTCCCCGATTCCTCCCGTAAATGCGATCACGTCCACATTCCCCATGGCTGCTACATAAGCACCTATATATTTCTTTACCCGGTAGCAGAATAATTCGATGGCGGTTTCGGCGTTGCTGTTGCCTGCCCGAGCCGCTGTAAATAGGTCCCGGAAATCCCGGCTGACTCCCGAGAGACCCAGCACCCCTGACTTGGTATTCAGATACTGCATGGTTTCATCCACCGTCATGTCCATCACCTTCATCAGGTACTGGACGATGGTGGGATCGATATCGCCGCACCGGGTCCCCATGACCAGACCCTCCAGGGGGGTGAATCCCATGGAGGTGTCGATGACCTTGCCGTATTTGATGGCGGCGACGCTGGCGCCGTTCCCCAGGTGGCAGGAGATGATCCGCAGGCTCTCGATGTTGCGCTTGAGGAGATGGCGGACCCGCTTGGCCACATACTGATGGGACGTACCGTGAAAGCCGTACCGGCGGACCTTGTGCCTTTTGTAAGCCTCCAAGGGGAGTCCGTAGAGGTACGCCCGCTCGGGCATGGTCTGATGATAGGCCGTGTCAAACACGGCTACCATGGGGATGCCCGGCAGGTGCCCCATGCAGGCTTTCACCCCCGCTATATTGGGCGCCATGTGCAGCGGGGCCAGCGCCTCCAGACACATCAGCGTTTCAATGACATGCTCATCGATCACCACGGCTTCTTTAAATTCCTCACCTCCGTGTACGATCCGATGCCCCACGGCGTCGATGGTATCCTCGGAGAGCATGTCCAGCAATATCTCCATGGCTGCGCTGTGATCGTTGATCTCCCGCTTGCTGAGCACCTCCTCCTCACCCTTCTTCTGATGTGCCAACACCGTATCCTTCATCCCGATCCTGTCTATCTTGCCAGCGACCAGTACCTGCTCGTATTCCGCGTTGATCAGCTGGTATTTTACAGACGAGCTTCCCGTATTGATGACCAGTATATTCATAGTTGCCTCCCTCTTTTACGTCCGGTTCCGGTCTACATGAAGAGCGGCGCGAACACCACGGCCACGATGCCCATGAGCTTGATCAGTATATTGATGGAGGGGCCCGCCGTATCCTTCATGGGATCCCCCACCGTGTCGCCGATGACCGCCGC
>ENA-ORCX01000364-ORCX01000364.1-marine-metagenome-genome-assembly--contig:-NODE-364-length-19462-cov-6.004075_pt1 | contig 19462 bp, 21 predicted proteins | sample MGYA00248630_ERZ508518 | MGnify/ENA primary metagenome ERZ508518 (study PRJEB26188, sample SAMN06268768) | marine metagenome | isolation source: Bioluminescent Bay, La Paraguera, Puerto Rico | place...
GGGGCGGATGTGATCGGGCACAAGCCGTGAGCGATGCAGGTTGATACGGCAGGGCTCTCCAAGGGGCGCTGTTTTTTTGTCTGTCCGTCTTAAATAGTAAATTTAGAATTGGACGAAAAAGGAAGAAAAGTGTATCATAGGGTAAATATAACTGGACAAGGAGTGGGGCTACGGGTATGGATGGAACGATCAGACGGGCTTATAAAGAGGATCTGAGTGAAATACTGGCGCTGCAAAAAAAGGCATTCATGCCGGTGGCTTTGGCTTTCGGGGATATGGACATCCCCCCGATGGTGCAGACCTATGAGAGTATCGCCGGGGAGTATGAAAAACGCTGTTTTCTGAAATACATACTGGACGGCCGGATGGTGGGATCGGTCCGGGGGTATCTGGACGATGAAGACAAATGCCAGGTCTGCCGGCTGATCGTGGACCCGGCGTATCAGAACAAGGGAATCGGAAAGATACTGATGGGGGCGCTGGAGGCGTCATACCCGGACTGCGGGGGGTACGCCCTATTCACCGGGTCCGGGGACTACAATGCCAAGGCTGTCTCCTTTTATAAGAGGCTGGGGTATGCGATCACCTCCGAGAGGGTCTTGGACAATGTGCCCATGGTCTTCATGGACAAGCCCAACGAATATAGGGTGCGCCTCGTGGCGGAAAAAGACCTCACCCCTATCCACCGGCTCTACGATCAGGCCACGGCATGGCTGGACAGCCAGGGCATCCGCCAGTGGAACACCGATGTGTACCCCACCTATGAGACCGCCCGCAGGGCCTATATGGACGGGCATCTCTACTGCATCGGGGACGACCCGATACAGGCCACCATGGTGCTGAACGATATAGAGCCAGAGCCCTACGGCGGGGTGGACTGGCAGTACCCGGGACCGGCGCTGGTGATCCACACGCTGGTGGTGAATCCCGCATGCACGGGCCGGGGTCTGGGGCGCAGGCTGCTCTATTTTGCGGAGAACGAGGCGGTGAGACGGGGATATGACTGCATCCGCATCGATGTATTTCCGGACAATGCGGCGGCGGTGAAGCTGTACACGCATTTTGGTTTTACCTTCGCGGGGGAGATCGTGTTTGATTTCAAGGAGCCGGGGTATCAGGTGTATCACTGCTATGAGATGCGGGTGGACTAGGCTGCCGATAACGCCCACCATGCGCCGTTGTCTTCACCCGCGAAGGGCGGTCACGTATGCTTGCTTAATACGCTTCCTGCTTCGCGGGTTCGCCGCCTGGCCTTGCGGGCTTTCTAGACAGCCTAGTAAGCAAATTGCCGGACGGTCTTTTTCGTTACTCTATGGTCTATATGGTACGATCACATACTCGGGGCGCTGACATCTTGAAACCGAGGGCGGCAGTAAGCCGCCCTGTTTCTGTTCCCAAAACTGCTTCAGGCCCGGGTGGTCTCTTCCAGGAGCTTGACGGTCGTCTGCATGGATTCCGCGAATTCCGCGTCGTCCGAATTTTTGAATACGATCAGATCGTCCTTGACGGCGGGGTCATCCAGAGCCACCGGGATATCGAAATTGGACATAGCGACGAATTCGTCCCAGTGCTCCAGTTTCCATGTGTCCCGGGGGGAATTGCGCTCGATCATCCGCCGGTGGCAGACCTCGATATCGGTCTGCACCCATACCACGACCAGGGAGGCGTTCTTTTCACGCAGTTTCGCCTTGAGTTTGTGGATATAGTCCATGTCCCGGATCTCCCGGGAAAAGGGGGCGTTGATCAGCACGATATCGTCGTAGTCCAGGGCCTCCAGGGCCAGGGCCACGATGGTCTCGTACTCGTAGTCCCGGATGTATGTATTGAAGAATGCCGAGCTGCGGTTATAGGGCTCCTTCGCCACGGCGAATATCTGCTTGGACAGCGGGATCAACGTGTCTTTATCGAGATACACCACGTGGCTCAGCGCGCCGGCGAGCTTTCGGGACACATAGGTCTTTCCGCTGGCGGGGGGCGAGGTGACCAGGATCAGTTTTTTCATACGATCATCTCCCTGTGGGATAATTACTCCATGTGCGAGGGCACGGGCCATACGATGGCCGTCTCTATTACCATATTCGGCGAAGGGATACCGTGCCTACAATATTTTACCGGAAAACCGTGGTTTCAGCAAAACGATCTGGTATAGTAAGGGAGACGGGCTTGATTTGGCCTAAAAACGCGGACCGGAGTGGACATGAGAAAGAGATTGAGCGTACGTGAACTGCTGAAGATGTTTTGGGGATTCTTCCGCATCGGGGCGTTTACCATCGGCGGTGGATACGCCATGCTGCCCCTGATGGAGCGGGAGTTCGTGGAGAAGCAGAAATGGATCGAAGCGGAGGAGATGGTGGATATCATCGCCCTGGTCCAGTCCCTGCCGGGGGTGATCGCGGTGAATACCTCGATCTTCATCGGGTACAAGCTGGGGGGTGTCGTAGGGGCCCTGGTGGCCGCGGCGGGGGTGGTGCTGCCCTCCATATTGATCATCCTCATGGTCGCCCTGCTCCTCATCAATATAAAAGACAGCCCCTACGCCCAGCGTGCCTTCGCCGGGGTCCGGGCCGGGGTGGCGGCCCTGATCGGGATCGCGGCGGCCAGGCTTTCTAAGCGAGCCATCCGGGATATCTGGGGGATTTTGCTGGCGGCGGCGGGATTTATTGCCATCGTGTTTTTCGACGTGCACGCCATCTACGTGATCCTTGCGGGGGGCGTTATCGGATACATCCTCTACGGTGTGCTGCGGGTTACGAAGGAGGCCGGGGATGATCGGTGAATGGCTGGGACTGCTCACGTCTTTCTTCAAGATCGGGCTCTTTGGGTTCGGGGGCGGGTACGCCATGGTGCCCCTGCTGGAGAAGGAGATCGCGGTCCACGGCTGGCTCAGCACCACGGAATTCCTGGACATCGTGGCCATCTCCCAGATGACCCCGGGGCCCATCGCCGTGAACGCCGCGACCTATATTGGCTTTCGCACGGCGGGCGTTATCGGGGCGCTGTCGGCGACCCTGGGCCTCGTGCTGCCCTCCCTGATACTGGTGATGCTGGCGGCCCGGTTTTTCCTGCGGTTCCAGGAGCGGCCCGCGGTTCAGGCGGTACTGGGGGGCATCCGGCCCGTGACCATCGGGCTGATCGGATCGGCGGTACTGTTTTTTATGGAGAATTCCATATTCACGGGAGCGCTTCATCTGGAATGGCTGGGGCAGCGGATATTCGGCGCCGCCGGGGCCTACCCGGGGTTCCCGGGGGTGAGTCCCGGGGGGATATTGATATTCGTACTGGCCTTCGTCTCAGGGCGGTTTCTGAAAGTCAGTCCCATCCTGGTGGTGGCCGTAAGCATCGTGGCCGGGATCTTCGTGATGTGATCGTCCGCTTTGATGCCTGCGGCGGAGACGCCCCCGTCAACCTGCGGGGAAGGCTACCCGTAGGGCCCAATACTCCCATCGGGCCGAAATGCCGGAAACCTGGATGGAGCGACCTTTGTGCCGTTCCACCCTCTCCCGCCGGAAACCAATCGGACTCTCTTATTATTTCCTATGTTTCTTTTTTCCTCGTATACGTTTATGATGCGCATATACTGCGCAGATTGCCCGTGGATGAAATGGGAAAATATGCTAAACGAACATCGTTGAAAAATATGATAACCGGCAGTGTGCAGCCGCGAACCGCCGCTTCCACGGAGGGAGGATGAACCCCCCGGCATTCATCCTGACTTTTTCGACAAGGGGAAACCGGCATGCGCAGCCGGTTCGTTACGATACCCGCGAGGCAAAATAAGAAGTCAATCTGGGCGCATTTTACAGTATAATAGATACTGATCATATTTATCGGAGGGACCGGCGGGTGAAGCGAGTCATTATCTTTTATTTTTCCGGCACCGGCCATACTGAGATCGTCGCGGAGATGCTGCGGGACGCCCTGCACGCCCGGGGTGTCCATGTGGACAGCCGCAGGATCGACCGCTGCCTGCGGGAGGGGAGCGTCCCGGGTGTTTCCTCCTACGACGCCGTCGGGATCGGATACCCCGTCTACGCGTTCAACGTGCCGCGGACGGTGGAGGATTTTATCCGGATGCTTCCCCGGAGCGATAGGCCTGTGTTTGTATTCAAGACGGCGGGAGAGCCCTTTGTGTTCAATAACACGTCATCCTATTTCATCCACGGACAGCTAAGGCGCAGGGGGTATGATCTCACATACGAGCGGCTGTTTCTCATGCCCTACAATATCATATTCCGCTATCCCGACGAGGTGGTGAAGGAGATCTACACCCTGTCGGCGCGATTGGCGGGCCGGATGGCGGCGGAGATCGTCCGGGGGGTGGACATACGGCCCCGGTACAACCCGCTCCTGCTGCTCATATCCCTGGTGATGCGGATACAGTTCCCCGGGGCGCGGTTGAACGGCAGGCTGATGCGGGCCGCGGGGGACTGCAATCTCTGCGGAAAGTGCGTCCGGGAGTGCCGGGCTGGGAATATCCGGATCGATGGGGGCAGGGTCCGGTTCGGGTGGAACTGCGTGATGTGCATGCGGTGCGTGATGCTCTGCCCCCGCGGCGCCGTGAAGGCGGGGCTATTGGATCACTGGGCGGTGCGGGGGGCCTATGACTTCAAGGGGATCATGAACGACCCCGAGGTGCAGGGGGATACTATCCAGAGATACGGGAAGGGATTCTTTGGGCATTTCAGGAAATATGTAAAAAAGACGGAGGCGCTGCTGCGGGAAACGGATGAGGACGAGAGCGCCTGAGGGAGGAGATATGATCGATACCAAAAAACGAAAAAGCGCGGCGATCATCACCGCCATGGGACTGGGGTCCTACGCCGGGGTCCAGGGGATGGTCCAGGCCATCGTGGCGCTCTGCCGGGGGGATATGGTCACCGGATTTCTGATCCACGGGGTGGGCGCCCCCTGCGCCCCGGACAGGGTGTGGCACGCCTGCATGCCCGCGGTGACGCTGCTGCCCGATATGACATTCACCGCCATCATGACGATGATCGTGAGCTTTACGATCATCGTCTGGTCGCTGGTCAGCGTCCACGTCAGGTACGGGGGGCTGGTCCTGATCGGGGCGTCCCTCCTGCTGGTGTTTGTGGGCGGCGGATTCACGGGACCCCTGGTGGGGATGCTGGGGGGCCTGTCGGCCCTGTGGGCCGGGGGACGGCCGCCGCGACTTGCGTTCCTTTCGGGATGGTGGCCCTGGCCCCTGGTGATACTGCTTGTGACCTATCCCTTCGGGTTTTTGTTCGGATACCTGTTCCCCGAGCTCGCGCTGCGATTGCGGGTACTGATCATCGGGGGATTCGACGGACTGCTGCCCATCGTGACGGTATTGACTGGATGGGCCCGGGACGGTAGGACCGCGTAAGGAGATAAGGATGAAGCCAAATCCCCCGGTACAAAAGAATCAGGAGATCGAGGTGCGGATAACGGGTCTTACCCGGGAGGGGATGGGTGTGGGCCGGGTTTCGGGGTACGCCCTTTTCGTCCACGGGGCGCTGCCGGGAGAGACGGTCCGGGTCCGGGTGGAACGGATCGAGAAGCGGTACGGATACGCCAGGACCCTGGATGTGATCGAACCAAGTCCCGAGCGGACCGCCCCCGCCTGCGCCGACGCCGCCCCCTGCGGGGGATGCGCGCTTCAGCACATATCGTACCCGGCACAGCTTGCGTGGAAACGGCAGTGGGTCGTGGACGCGTTTGCGCGGATCGGGGGGATGGAGGTCACGGTCGCCCCGACCCTGGGGATGAAAAACCCCCATGCGTACCGCAACAAGGCGGTCTATCCGGTGCGAAAAGGGCCGGACGGGGAAGTCTTGATCGGGTTCTTCGCGCCCAGGAGCCACCGGGTGGTGGACGTAGGGAGTTGCGGGATACAGCACCCCGCAGCGGGACAGGCCGTGGCGGCGGTACGGCGGTGGATGAAGGAAGAAGGCGTCGCCCCCTATGACGAAACCGATGGGACCGGAACGGTCCGGCATCTGATGGTGCGGGTGGGATTCGGTACCGGGGAGGTACAGGTGGTCCTGGTAACCAACGGGGAGAAACTGCCCGCCGCGGAAAGCCTGATCGGGACCCTGGGGGATTCGGTGCCGGGACTCGTATCCGTCGCGCAGAATGTGAATACCCGCCGGGACAATGTGATCCTGGGGATTCAAAACCGGACGCTGTGGGGCCGGGAGTGGATCGAGGATACACTGGACGGGCTTACATTCCGGGTGGGCTCCTTGTCCTTCTACCAGGTGAACCCGGCCCAGACCGTCGCGCTATACCGGGAGGCGATAGGACGGGCGGGCCTCACGGGGCAGGAGACGGTGGTGGACGTCTACTGCGGGATCGGGACCATCAGCCTCTTCGCCGCTCGGTGCGCCGATCGGGTGGTCGGCGTGGAGAGCGTCTGCGAGGCTATCCGAGACGCCCGGGAAAACGCGAGGCAAAACGGCATCGAGAATGTGAAATTCATCTGCGAGAAGGCGGAAGAGTGGCTGCCCGAGGTGGTGCGGGACGGATTCAGTCCCGACGTGGTCCTGCTGGACCCGCCCCGGAAGGGATGCGATAAAAAGCTGCTGGATGCGGTCCTCGCCGCCAAGCCCGTTCGAGTCGTGTACGTCTCCTGCGACCCGGCCACGCTGGCCCGGGACGTGAAGGTATTGACGGAGTCGGGGGAGTATCGGATCGAGGGGGCCGTGCAGCCGGTGGACATGTTCCCCCAGACTGGGCACGTTGAGACGGTTACTTTGATAACAAGGGTAAAAGAGTAGAGGTTCGTAAGGCGCAGTATATAAGCCGTTTGTGTGTTTTTGCGTTTTAAAATAGGGGTATGAAAAATGTGACTTTTCTGCTTCGTGGGAACATATCGAAACAAGCCTTTATCCTCGTGACAGAGCGATTTAGATGTCGGTGCTTGGCGAGTGGTCAATATAGATATCAGAGGTTTGTTCTTAATGAAATATTCTCACGAACCAATAATTAAAGAAGAAAAGTATGAGCAGGTCCAGACATAAATGAAGTGTGGAAGCAATATTGAGATTGTTTTTGGGAAGTCGAAGAGAAAAGGAACACATTACAGTAGTAAGCGTAAGAAGTTAGATTAATTTTGTGGTCATAATCATATAGAATGTTTGGTTAATGGAGGTAAGGTAAAAGTGAATACTATATTATGGATTACTATTGTTATTGTTTTTATCATTCTATTGGTAGGGATTGACTATACGCACTTCATCAGAGAACGGAATAATGTGCGTGAGGGTTTTCTTGTTGCCAGCACTCATTTCGGAAAGGTGGAATATTTAGACATAGGACCTAAAGAAGGTCCGGTTATTCTGTTTTCAACCGGCGGAGGTGCAGGTATTGATGCCGTGACAGCGTTTGATTGGCTTGTTGAAAGAGGTTATAGAATTATCTCTATTAACCGCCCAGGATATTATAATCTACCGGTTGATGTTGCTAATTCCATCAAAGAACATGCAAAGATATATTATGAGGTTATTCAGTCATTAGATATCAGTGAAGTTAATGTATTGGGAGTATCTATGGGTGGTTTGTCTTCTCTTTATTATGCACAATCATATCCTGTTAAATCAATGGTGTTATGGAGTGCTGTTACCAAAGAATATCGTCCCAACCAAAAAGCCATTAATTCACTATTAGGTAGACTGGTCATGACAGATAAGGGAAAGAATTTAATCTCATGGATGATGTTAAGATCGGCTCAGATCTTTCCAAGGGCCACTATTGGCAGTTTTCTAAAGACAGAGGCAGACTTGGATAAAAGGCAAACTAATCTTCTCATAAATTCAATTGTTAATGATGAATATGAAAAGAGGCAGTTATTACAATTTGTTAAATCCATGACACCAATGGGTGCTCTCCATGCCGGAATGATGGATGAAATAGAAAAGTCTGCTTTACCTCAGTCCATTAATTGGGATAAAATTAATATGCCTGTTTTAGCGATCCACTCGACTATTGACAAAGATGTAGGGTATGAACATTTCGAAAGTCTTAAAAATAATCTTGTTAACGGAACGTTCATCTCCGTTGAAGCCGGAGGCCATTTTATCTGGTGGGGACCTAAGGGTAGAGAGGTTATCAGAAATACATTAGAATTTTTTGACAAAATAAACAAGTAAAAGTACATGATTGGGAAGTACTGATTCAGATGAGAATAAAGATATCTAACCCATCACTTTAATGATGTGACTAGAAAAATTACGATGAAATTAACGATATAAATATTGTTCTCTCAACTGTATGGTTGAATTTCATGTTTGAGTGTGGAAGAAGGATATTGGATAGAGAGCATAGAAGTGGCTATTTAAGCGCATTTGAGAGGTTTGCTAATATTGAAATTGACATCTATTCTGACCTCTGTATTTAGTCTACATATCACACGTGGAGTGCGTGGTGGGACTATATCGAGTAGCCTCGTAAAACTGCTGAGCAAAGCAGTTGGTGTAAGTCCGGGGCCGATGCTTACATTTGACTTTGTGAAAGAATAGTGTTGAAAATATGACACTATTTAATTGTTAATGTCATCCATATATTATATAATTAAGTGAGTGCGCGATGGTAAAAAAAAGCGAACCAATTCATCGTGATTATATGAAATACGGGCGGGTTTTGGAGGATGTCATTGACGAATGTTAATTTACATGAATACTTCGAGAAACAAAATAGATTTAGTGGAAATGTATTGGTAGCAAAAAATAATGAAATTATATTCAATGAATCATACGGATACTCAAATAAGGAAAAAGGAATAAAAAATACGCCTCAAACAAAATTCATGATTGGCTCGATGACAAAGGCAATAACCGCATTATGCATTATGCAGTTGTCAGAAAAAGGTGTGCTTTCAACACAACGGAATATGGAAGATTATATTCCAGACCTCTACGAGGGTCAAGGAATTACCATTCATCATCTTCTAACCCATACTTCCGGGATACCTAACTACCTGACGCTAAAAAAATAAATACAATGGGGAGAACGTCATACACCCCAAGAAATACTACAAATCGTAAAAGGCTATAAATTGAAGTTCACTGTGGGTGAAAAATGGTCGTACAGCAATACTAATTATCTTATTCTTGGATTGATAATTGAAGTGGTTTCCGGGATGAATTATCACCAATATGTTAAAAATCATATATTTATTCCCGCTAAAATGAATCATTCAGGTTTTATTGATGAAGAACAAAAAAACGTGGCCAATCATTATATTATGGGTGAAAAAGGGTTCTATATGGACCCGTCAATGTTCTTTGCTTGTGATATTGTATCAACTGTTGGTGATTATTATTTGCTTGATCGAGCAATTCAGGATGGTAAGCTATTGAAACCCCAAAAAGCAAAGGAAATGCAAAAGCCTCACTATGACGGCAGATATGTGAAATACGGATATGGATTGTGTATAAAAAATCATTTTGATCGAAAAAGTATATGCCATGGCGGGTCAATTCCCAATGGGTACGCTTCTCATTATGAAAGATATATTGATGACGATATTACCATTGTTGTATTGAGCAATGATATAGTAAAATACCACTTCTTATCAATGAAAGGGGCCGGTGGTACATATATAAGCAGAGAGATTGCTTCATTGATTTATGGTAAAAAGCTAGGTGCGCTAAAGAAGATATTCTAAAAGAGTGTCTTGATATACTGCGTATCTTTCATCTTCATGGCCGGGGGACGGTTCTTTTGCTTCTGGATGAACCAGACAAGATCCCCAGAGGGGATATGTAAGGAGGCCCTAATGATGGAATTCCTAAAAGTATTATTAATAATTGTCGGATCGCTTGCTGCCGCGCTGATGATCTTCGGCGGATGGTATTGTATACGGATGAGACATGAATTGCGTACCATGCGCCCGCTGGATACCCAGGAACTAGTAGACGGAATATATGTAATCAAAGAGGATACGTACATCAATATGTTCCTGATACGGGCCGACGGTGGCTACGTGGCCATAGACGCGGCCTACCATGAAGACAAAGTCAAAGGGGAAATGGACAAACTGAACATCGATCCGGCCATGGTGAAAGCCGTATTGCTGACGCATTCCGACTACGATCATGTGGGGGCGGTGAAGCTCTTTTCCAATGCCGCCGTGTATCTGCCCGCCGCCGAAGAACAGATGGTGAACGGCAAAACCGCCAGAGCCGCGTTGATTCATCATAATACGTTTGATTGCGCATACCAGCTTATCGAGGACAACCAGGCGCTCGATATCGCAGGTCTGAAAGTCAAGGGAATCTTAACCCCCGGACACACCCCCGGCTCCACCTGCTACCTGATCAACGATGCATACCTGTTTACCGGCGATACGCTGAAGCTGGAAGGTCAAAAAGCAGTGGTGTCGAATGAGTTCTTTAACATGGATACCGCCGCTCAAAGGAAATCCATCGCCAAGCTGGCCGGTTTATCCGGTATCAAGTATCTCTTTACCGACCATTACGGCTATACCGATAATGCGGCAAAGGCATTTGAGGACTGGAACGGTAAGTAAGCGTACCTAAGCGTAACGCGTCCTTGTCTTTCTTGGGCGAAGCAAGCACAGTAGATATGATATTAGCTCACGGTTGGAGGAACAGGCTTTATGGATGAAAAAATACGGTGCTCCTGGGCAGGGGATACCCCCATATACATAGACTATCATGACAACGAATGGGGACGGCCCGTACATGATGATACCAAGCTCTTTGAAATGCTTATCTTGGAGGGTATGCAGGCGGGACTTTCATGGATCACCGTGCTGAAAAAGAGAGAGGCGTTCCGGGAGGCTTTCGATGGGTTTGATCCATATACGGTAGCCCGCTATGACGACGCGAAAATAGAGAAGCTTTTGGCAAACAAAAATATCATACGGAATCGCCTGAAAATAAACGCGGCGGTGAGCAATGCCAAGGCTTTTTTACGCGTCATAGAAGAATACGGGAGCTTTGACCGATATATATGGGGATATGTGGAGTATACGCCTGTCACGGGCCATTGGGAAAAACTAGGTGACCTGCCCGCCAGCACCCCGCTCTCCGATAGGATAAGCAAAGACTTGAAAAAAAAGGGATTCAAGTTCGTGGGCTCGACCATCATCTACGCGTTCATGCAAGCCATTGGTATGGTCAATGATCATATTACGGATTGTTTTGTGTATGAGGAGATGAATGGGTAATACATGATGAACACGCGCTTGCATTGGCTCATCTAGTATGGAGGGTAGAAAATGGCGAAATACGTAGTGATCTACGAGGACGAGCGGGCAGGCGCTTTGCCGCCGGACCTGCTGACAGCTCATGTGGAACATCTACAAGATTTGCGGTCCAGGGGTATTTTATTTATGTGCGGGCCACTGAAAGACAGCGACGGCATGGCATTGCTGATACTCGAGGCAGATTCCCAGGAGGAAGTCGAAGGGTATGTATTGAAAGACCCCTTTATCGTGGAGAAATGGTATGCCAATCATCGCATCTACGAGTGGATCGAGGCAAACGAGAACAACAATTACCTGCTCGATACCGATGCGTAGACTGGATCCATAGTGTGAACGTAACCGAAGAGATACCGGTAAGGAGCGTGCGGATTTATGAAAGGCAAATTAATGTGGCTATCCCTGTGTCTTTGCCTGTGCATGATAGCCCTCAGCGGATGCGGCCAGCCCCAGAGCGCTATGCCGCAGGAACGGCAGTCTGCGGAGCCCCAATCCCAGCCCGCGTCCTATCGCACCGTCATGGAAGTGGAGGACTGGGGGCCCGCCATCACGAAGGTGATCGTGGACCTGGGCCAAACCGCGCAAAAGGGCGCTGTCGACACGGATACATTCAGGGTACACGTGGTACGGACAGAAGCCAGGCCGAATACGAAACTGATGGGGCAGGCAAAAGGCGATCGAGAAGTGACAAGGGCCTATATCTCCGATGAAAACGGAAACCAAGCGGACGAGGGAAATTACGCGACGCTGGAAATGGAGATAGGACCGGATGTCTCTCTGGGCTCGCCCATCAATTACAGCAGGACTACCAGTCTAAACGGCTGGGTCGAGTGTGCGTACACGATCACCCAGCGGAAGGATATCCCGGCACAATCAGGCCTGATCTCCGGGTTGGTGGCCGATCAGCCGGCGGGTGAGATCAAGGTGCTGCTGGATGACTTCACCGTATCGGAAGGAACGTACGACGGCATCGATATGAAATACGCGGGCTACACCCCGGCACAAAGCGGAAAGCGTCCGCTGATCATCTGGCTCAATGGCGCGGGGGAGGGCGGAAAGGATGGTCTGCTGCCCATAGCGGGGAATAAAGCGGTCAACTTCGCCTCAGAAGAGATCCAGGCGTATTTCGGCGGGGCCTATGTGTTGGCTCCCCAGGCCCCCACCATGTGGATGGACGGCAAAACGGGATTCGGCGATGGTACGTCCATCTATGAAGACGCGCTGATGGAATTGATCCAGGCGTATGTCGCCGCACACCCCGGGATCGATACCGACAGGATCTATCTCGGCGGGGATTCCAACGGGGGATATATGACCATGCTCTTGGCCAGGGACCATACCGGCTATTTCGCCGCCGCGTTCCCCACCTGTGAGGCATTGCGGGACACGCTGATCATGGAGCAGGACATACAAACGCTCAAGGACCTCCCCATTTGGTTTATCGCCGCCAAGACCGATACGACTGTGCCCGTGGACGAGTTTGTGGTGCCCACGTATAACCGGCTGGTCGCCGCGGGCGCTCGGGATGTCCATCTGTCTCTCTATGAAAAGGTCGTGGACCAGACAGGTCTGTATACACAGAAAGACGGCGCGCCCTACGAATACTATGGCCACTGGTCATGGATATACGTGTATAACAATGATCCCGCCGATGTCATCGACGGAAAGACCGTGACACTCATGGAGTGGCTGGCAGGCCGGTGAGTGGAAACCAGATTCAGCATTTTAGGGGAGTCACAGTATGGGCGTTTGTGTGTTGACCAGCATGTTCACGGACGGGTTTCCGGCGGCATTTGCGCAGCGGCTGCGGGACCGTATCCAGAAGAGAGACAGATTCGCCTTCGTCGCTTCCGAGTTTGAGGATGCGGGAGAAAAAAACGACCGTTACTTTGCGGTCTTTCTGGAGATGTTTATGCGGTGCGGGATCGTCTTTGATAACGCCCGCGTCATCGATGGAAGGATGACCAAAGAAGAGATCCAAACAGAGACGGCGGCCGCCGATGTGGTGTGGCTGGCGGGGGGAGACACCCCTGTCCAATACCGGTACTTCGAAGCATACGGGCTGGTCCCGGTCCTCAGGGAACATCGGGGGGCCATCATAGGGATGAGCGCGGGGGCGATCAATATGGCCCAAACCGCTGTCTGCTCCGTCACCTGCGGACATGTCCGGAAAGAGGTCTACGGCGCCCTGGGGCTGGTGGATATCTCGGTGGAGCCGCATTTTGACAGAGGGGGCGCGCCGGAAGAACTGCTGCGAATCTCCCGTGAATATCCCCTGTACGGGCTGTGCGACGACAGCGCGATCATCTATGACCATAAAGAAACGATATATATCGGCGATGTGTTCTTGATCGATCGAGGCGTCGTAACCCGGATATCCCCATCTGGGGGTGATTGATTCTACCACCCTTCCTTTTTGCATATATTCTAGCGGTGAGATGAATGCTTGTATTGATCAGAAAAAGCGTTTTTTTTTATGTGCTGTTATTTTTGCTTATATTGGTCTTGCTGTTCTTTTTGGGCCGCCGCTTTTTGTTTTCGGGGGTTCATGAAAACGCCGTGAACAACAAGCCGGAGTACACGATCTTTATAGAGATCGACGAGAAGACACTGTACCTGTATGAAAACGGCCAGCTCCTGCAGCGCTACCCCATCGCTTCGGGGAGGGAGGACACGCCTTCTCCCATCGGCACATGGAGAATAATCGGCAAGCAAAACTGGGGAGAAGGCTATGGGGGGCATTGGATGGGGCTGAATGTGCCATGGGGAAAGTACGGCATACATGGCACGACGAGGGCCGGGTCCATCGGAAGGGCCGCCAGTCACGGGTGTATCAGGATGTTCAACAGGGATGTGGCGGAATTGTATGATATCGTCCCGGTAGGCACTGACGTCATCATCAGAAACGGGCCTTACGGTCCATTTGGAACAGGGTTTCGGGATTTACACGCGGGGGACCGGGGCGCCGATGTGCTGGCGGTCCAGGAACGGCTTATTGAACTGGGCTACTACGAGGGAAGCGCGGACGGAATATATGGTGAGAACATGAAAAAAGCCGTTCACGAATTTCAGGCGAAAAGCGGCCTGAAAGTCAAGAACGCCATTACCCATGAGGATTACGACGCCATGGGACTCATAGAGTTTGAATGATTTGATGTATCACAAAACGCTTCTTTAAAGATCCGCGCAGTCTTCTTTTAAAATCTTTTGTTGATTTAGCGGGACGGGATGCATTATTCCGGGTAGATGTGATACTCTGGTGGGAGAGCTTTAGAACTTGGACAAACTTGGACGTTTAGACCCGCTGGAGGTATCCGTGAATAAGATTGCGTATTTCTTTCGATCGCTCAGAGAGAAGGTATGGTTCTATCCCGTATTGTACAGTCTGATTGCCGTTGTCATCGCCGCCGCATCGGTATTGCTGGATATGAAAAGCCTGTTTTGGGCCAGGGGGACTGTGTTCGCCCTGATTCTGACCAATCTGGACATCGGCCGGACCATCCTCGGGATCATAGCGAGTTCCTTCATCACGATCACGACCTTTACGTTCTCCACGACCATGGTGGTCTTGACCATGTATACCTCACAGTACTCCCCCAGGGTGGTGCGGAACTTTCTGACCCAGCGCAATACGCTGCGGGTTTTCGGCGTCTTTGTCAGCGGCTTTCTGTATGTGATGATCATTCTGCTCTTTATGAGCAATTTCCCGCCGGATAAAAGCATAGTCTCCGCCTCTATCGGCATCATTTATCTGCTGGTGGGCATCGTATACTTCTTTCGGTTTATCAACAGCGTGGCTTCGTTCATACAGGCGAGCAGCCTGACCGATCGGCTGAAAGAAAACGCATTGGCCGAGATAGAGGCCTACAAGAAAAGCATCGCGGAGAGAAAAATAGTCCCGGCGCCGGGAGACTCTCATAAATCGACGATTGATCTCATAGCCGGCAAGGACGGATATATCAGGGAGTATGATTTTAACCAGCTGCAGCGGGTGGCCGACGCGTATGGTATCCAAGTGTATATGAATAAAGTCGCGGGACAATTCGTGACCAGACACACGGCCATAGGATGGTATGAAAACCCGGGGGAGCCTCTTTCCCAGGAAGAGAGGGCGGAGGCGATGGACCGGATCTTGCAGGGCGTATACATCGGGGAGGAGAGAAGCGAGGTCCAGGACTTCGCGTTTACCATAGAGAAGATAGCTGAATTGGCGGTGAAGGCATTGTCGCCCGGAATCAACGACCCGAACACCGCGATCAACTGTATCCGGATCACATCCTTGCTGCTGCGGGAACTGTCCGACCTGCCCAGTGGGTTTATCCTGCTATCGGTGGGTGACAAGGAAGGGGAAGCGGCGGATTCATCCGTCTGCGTGGAGGCGATCGATTTCAGCCTGCTCCTCATGAACACATACCAGCAGATGGTGAACTATGGGAGAGCCGATATCGGGGTCATGAAGGAAATCATCAAGTCCCTGCGGGTGATCGGTGAGTGCGCTTCGGACAGCAACAAGCAGAAAATAAAGGAGTTCGGCGACTATCTATGGAGAAAAGTCAAGGGTGAGCGGTATGACGTACTAGAAATCAAAATGCTCGAGAAAGAATTCGGGGAATTCATCAATTCACCCGGCGTCTAGTTCCTTTCTTTCCCAGCCCTTTTACGAAAAACTCTTTCGACTTAAGATGCATATAGTGTATGGATATTCTAGCACGGACGGTCGCATTTGAGCGGAAGAGGTCTTTATAGTGGAACGGTTAAATCCTGACAAACTATTTGTGGAATACAGGGACGTGACGCCAACCGAGCCTGTGATAGGCCGAGAATACACCCTGACACACTCGGATGTGACGGCGGACCTGTTTCTGACAATCGGTCTGTCGTACGCGTATGATCTGACCAACGATATGCGCGATGAGGTGCTCGCGGAATGGCGAATGGCCGAATACCCATTTCTATACGTATACGTCTATGTGGACGGACAATTTGGGCCTGTGGTGTCGGCAATCCGCGATGAAATATTCCGTAGAGAACTGCCCTTGGCGCTGGAGGCTGTCCGGTATGGAGACAGGGCTTTCTTTGCGGCTCACCCCGAATTGGACAATGCGCCTGTCTGGATCTATTTTGACTCGGTGAACCCATATTACAATCGATTTGAAAACTGGGGTACCCCCGGGGATTACAAATAAGGCCAGATGCATTTCGTGCCTATGCCGCAGCTGATCAGGCGCCCGCAAATCCCGTAAGTAGGAGATGACGCGTCGAACTATCCGCCGGGCAGGGAGTTTACGTATCCTCGCCCCGGTGTATCAGTCCCGCCATATCCCGGATCAGATACCCTTGGGGCGTCTTTTCCAGCACGCCGCGGTGGCACAGGTTTTCCAGCGTGCGCAGCAGATGCCGGTAGCTGGTACCCAGGATCTCCGCGACCTCGGTCAACGTTTCCTTGAAATACCCGTTGATATTGGTGTTGACGATGTACGCGCACAGGCGGGTCTCCAGGGAGTGAAGAATGGTGGACGCGCTGTTTCTATTGGAGGAAAAGAGCTTCTGCGCCAGCTCCGTGCTGACGGTATTCATAAAGGGTACGCTGTTTAGCATCTCTCTCTGGTATCGCTCTCTGGGGATGCAGATGCACGAGACGTCCGTGATCGCCTGGACGCTGGAGGCGGCGGTGTCATTGTCAAGGGCAAGCTCCACCTCCCCCAGGATTATATTGGAGGCGTAATAGCTGACCAGCAGCGTCCTTCCGCTTCGCACCGTCAGAAACACCTTCATCTTTCCATCGAGGACGATATACACATGGGGACATGGATAGCCCTGCCGCAGTATGAATTCCCCCCCCGCGAAAGCGGACAGGTAGATATGGGAATGATCCACGCCGCCCAATCCGTACGCGTCGAGGACGGCGACATGCTCATTTTTCAGCGGTTCACTTTTCATCACGTCACCTCTCCAACACTATGACATATGTCATATGCCGTGTCAAAACAAAAGTGGTAGTATGGCGTGAGGAGAATGCGGTATGTATTACTTTTTATCAGTATTGGCCGGGGTGTTCATCGCCGTGATGGTGCTGATCAACGGCAAGCTGACCACATACTACGGCGTGTATTCTGCCACATCGGTCATTCATCTGATAGGGCTGCTGTTCGTCTTGATCCTGCTGGGCATCAAACGCCAGAGGATCCTGCCGGAAAGAAAGCTGCCCTTTCATCTGTATCTGGGCGGAGCGGTGGGACTCCTGACCATTGTCTTCAATAATATATCCTTCGGCAGGATCAGCCTCTCGGCTATCCTCGCCCTGGGCCTGCTGGGTCAGTGCCTCACATCCCTGGTGCTGGATAAATACGGCTTCTGGAATATGCCGAAGCATCCCTACTCAAAGAAGAAACTGTTCGGGATCGCCCTAGTCGCCTTTGGTATCCTCCCCATGGTGATGGACGCCGACGCCGGCGCAGTCGTCCCCATTATCGTGTCGCTTCTGACAGGCGTCACCGTCGTGGTATCCCGGACCATCAACGCTTCTTTGGCTCAGCGGACCAGCGTCCTCAGCAGTACGTTCTTCAATTACGGCGTGGGCTTTGTATTATCCTTGGGTCTTCTCATGATCGCGGGCAGGGGCGAACCGATGCTTTCCGGCGTCACCCTGTCACCTGCGATATGGATCTATTTGGGCGGGATCATCGGCGTTTGCCTGGTGACCCTCTTGAACGCGTCGGTCCACAGGATATCGTCTTTTTACATGACGCTTTTGTTGTTCGCGGGCCAGGTGTTTGCGGGGATCGCCCTCGATATCGTTCTCTCGGGAGCGTTTTCTCCCCAAAACCTCATCGGCGGTCTACTGGTTACCGCGGGGCTGGTGCAGAACCTGCTGGTGGACAGGAATGACGCCCGAAAAAAGGCGCCGGCCGGCCGATGAACTGCCAACTCTGTGCTATAATAAAGACAATCTATGATGTATCATTATGGAAGGAAAAGCTATGAATATTGAAACAATCCTTGGCGCAGTCGATCATACCCTGCTGGCACAGACCGCCACATGGGACGAAATACAGACTGTCTGTGACGACGGCATGAAATACGGCGTGGCCTCGGTCTGCATCCCCCCCAGCTTTGTGAAACTGGCGGCGGAGTATATGGCGGGTAAGCTGCCCGTCTGCACCGTCATCGGTTTTCCCAACGGGTACTCCACCACGGCTGTGAAGTGCTATGAGACGGAGGACGCCATACAAAGCGGCGCTTCCGAAATCGATATGGTCATCAATATAGGATGGCTGAAGGACCGGGAATATCACTATCTCCTGGAGGAAATCAAAGCGGTAAATACGGCCTGCCGGGGGAAAATACTCAAGGTGATCGTAGAGACCTGCCTCTTAACCAACGAGGAAAAGATCAGGATGTGCGAGATCGTGTCCGCGGCGGGGGCCGACTATATCAAGACCTCCACCGGATTTTCCACCGGGGGAGCCACCAGGGAGGATATGGCCCTCTTCGCCGAGCACGTGGCGCCCCACGTGAAGATCAAAGCCGCCGGGGGGATCCGCTCCCTTGAGGATGCTGAGGATTTCCTGTCGATCGGCGCGTCCCGGCTGGGGACCAGCTCCATCGTCAAGATCATCAAGAACGAACAATTAGGCAGTTATTAAGGAGGGAGAACGATGTCTGAAAAACCGTATCCAACACCTCATATCAACGCGACGCCGGAGGATTTCGGCAAGACCGTATTGATGCCCGGCGATCCGCTGCGTGCCCAGTATATCGCCAAGAACTATCTCAGCGATGCAAGGCTAATCAATAACGTACGGGGCATCCAGGGCTATACCGGCACCTACAAAGACACCAAGGTGTCGGTGATGGCCAGCGGCATGGGAATGCCCTCCATCGGGATCTACAGCTACGAGCTCTATCATTTCTTCGGGGTGGAAAACATCATGCGGGTCGGCTCTGCGGGGTCCCTGCATAAAGACGTCCATATCCGCGATATCGTCATCGGCATGGGCGCGTCCACCAATTCCCGCTACGCCAACCAGTACGGACTGCCGGGAAGCTTCGCTCCCATCGCGAGTTACCGGATGCTCCGAGAGGCTGTCGCCGCCTGCGAGGGCCTGGGAGCCCCCTTCCACGTGGGATGTCTATTGTCCTCCGATACCTTTTACGATGACGATGCCGACGCCCTCTCGAAATGGATGAAGATGGGGGTGATGGCCATCGAGATGGAGGCGGCAGCCCTCTATATGAACGCGGCCCGCTGCG
>ENA-ORCX01000367-ORCX01000367.1-marine-metagenome-genome-assembly--contig:-NODE-367-length-19208-cov-2.399456_pt1 | contig 19208 bp, 15 predicted proteins | sample MGYA00248630_ERZ508518 | MGnify/ENA primary metagenome ERZ508518 (study PRJEB26188, sample SAMN06268768) | marine metagenome | isolation source: Bioluminescent Bay, La Paraguera, Puerto Rico | place...
CCGCCAAAACAGACACAGACCAGCCCCACCGATAAGTCTTTGCTTCCCTCCGGAACAAGCACCAGGGCCACAGCCGCCAGTAGTGCACCACCGCCAAAGGCGATCACAGCATGTCTGAGCTCATTTTCCAGCCAACGCGGACGGATCCGCTCAACACTGGCCAGTAAGGCACCTACGGGCATCATTAAACCGGCCATCAGTGTTAATAATGTGAGCTGAATCCACTCGTTCATCTCGTTCTACGCCTGTTTCCGTTGAAATAATGACTGAATAAAAGATGTGATGGCCAGTAGATCAGCATCACAAGCGCCAGGAAAAACACGAACAAGTACACCAAAGGTGGCAAAATCGATTGTGGCTCACCCGGCCCATAAACCCAGTTGATATTATCTGCTGGCCCTGTAGTAAAAAATGTTAGTAGCAGAACCAACAGTGCCAATACAATCTGCAGACGAAAAGCACGCCGGTCATAACCAAGCCGTAATAACAAGAAGAGCAGCAAAGCCGGTAGTACCAGGTGAAAAGAACCTGATAACAGTCTGATAAGCCAGGATTCATCCTCAGCGAACATATAGGCGGCAACGTGTAGTAGCTGACCGCCGCTGAAAAAGTCGATCACCCAGGCCAGTTCAAGAAAAAAAACACTCACAGCCATAGTGCTCGCTATCAAACTATTTTCCAGCCAGACAGCTGCCACCAGTGAAATCAGGGCAATGTCAGAAAACCAAAGGAAGTTCGTGGGTCCTAATTCTCGCCAGTACACCGGTACGATAATGATGACCAGCAAGGTGTAGCTCAATTTTAACCAGACTGGAATGGCTTTATTCCGCATAAGCGCTTTCTCCAGCTTAAGGGCCCCCAAAAGGCGACTGACAAAAGTTTGCTAATTTTTCCTGTAAATAAGTTCAGCAATGGCAATACCCATCAATAACCAGAAGCTGCCAACCAGAAACCCCGCGGCAACATCGCTGGCATAGTGCACGCTCAAAATCATCCGGCTGAAGCCAATAAGAAGAATTAAGGCAGCTGTCCAAAAAACAAGCTCAAATCGCTGACGCCCCGTGTTTAATTCTCTGCTGATGACGTAAGCCATAAATCCGTACACAGCGAGTGCACTGGTGGCATGTCCGCTTGGGAATGACGGTGTGATTTCAACTAACTCGGTAACCGACTCTGGTCGCTGACGCTGCAGCAGGAATTTACCGCTGTATGTCATCAGCTGTGAGCCAAGGAATGTAAGCCAGAGCGGCGCAATAAAACTGATCTGCCGATGTGCCCATAAAACACCTGTTGATACAACTGCTACAGCTAACAGCGCCGGTGAACCAGCCAGATCCGTTATCCAGACAAACACGGTCAGAGTCTCATCCGTTCGCAGCAGCCCCAGTTGTTGATTAAGCCAGTGATCAATCCGAATTAACTCTTCGGCTTCCAGCAATTCCTCCACCAGACCGCCAAACAATGACAAGAGGTAAAGCATCGCTAGCACAATAAGTGTTAATAACAGGCCGGAGAAATACCGTGTTGTCAGTCTTGCCTGAAGCCAGCGACTGGTTTTCGGGTAGCGTTTTCTGGACCACGACCAGAGACCGGCAACATCTTCTCTTTGCTTAGCCCACCCCATCCAGACGAGAGAGCGCTGATATATAGCAGAGACTATTTCCACTACCCACCAGCTGCAAAGCCACATCAAGATGATCAATAAAATCAGCGCTATCAATGGTGTATATGATGAGAGCATAAGAATCTCCATACCCGGTCTCGCTCCATTTATTGAGTCTGTCCACTCGGGTCAAATCGCCGTTTCATCTTGAACCGTGACAAGCAAAGTAACACAGACAGAGATGTTGTCACGTGTTGTGACAGCGCAATGAAAACCCTTTTGAAGCAAAGAGGATTTTTATCTTTTATAAACCACAGCAAAGGCCTAGTTGAGTACCAATTCATCTTGGCCCTGAAATGGAGGTCTTTTTATGCATGTCACTTCAAAAACAGCAGAAAAGGCTATCAATGGCGCGCTGGATAAAGCCGAATCAACCGAGACCCGCATGTGTATTGCCATCGTCGATTCCGGCGGAGCGCTGAAAGCGTTCTACCGTATGGATGACGCCTGGGTCGGTAGTATTGATATTGCCATAAAAAAGGCGCAAACGGCCCTGTATTTCGGCATGCCCAGCGGTGAAATCGGGCAGTTGTCCCAGCCGGGCCAGCCCCTCTATGGCATAGAGCACTCTAACAATGGGCTGATTACCTTCCCTGGCGGCGTCCCGATTGTCGATAAGGATGGCTATATGTCCGGTGCCATTGGTGTCAGCGGCAGCTCAGTTGAAAATGACAACCTGGTGGCAAGAGCCGGAGTCGAAACCATCGGCGTTTGTGATTTGCCGGATCATCCATGGAGAACCTGAGGCAGGTCATCTGCGTGACATACAATTAAGCAATAAGATTAAAAAAGCTGCTATCCAGTATCTCTGCCTTAGCTCAGCAGAACGGATAGCAGCTTTAATTTAATCGAAGCGTTTCAAGCAAGCGCTAAAAATCAAACAGCTCCCCCAGAATCGAGCTCTTTTTCTTTTTGTGGTAGCCCTGCTCGCCGGCATACCTGGATTGTTCCTGATAGTCATTCCTCGACTGGGGCTGGCTCGGGCCACTACGCTCAATGATTTTATCCAGTTCACCCCGGTCGAGCCAGACACCGCGACACTGCGGGCAGTAATCTATTTCTATTCCCTGACGATCGGTCATAACCAGGTTTTCATTCACACAAATCGGACACTTCATATCAACTCCATATTGAACTATTGGCCACGCTTATCAGGCATTCACTGAGATAGATGAATGGCGTCTGAGCGTGACTTAAGACAATAGATAAAAGCATGGGGTTTCCGGCAACTGAAGCGTATCAATCAACGTCTGTCGTGTCTGTCTCACCTTTTAAATCCGGTTTGGTCAGCTCGGGGGCTGAAGAAACCCGATTACGGCCATTACGCTTGGAAAGATACAATGCAGCATCTGCAGTGCTGATGATCCCCTCCCAACTCTCGCCATGGGTCGGGAATGTCGCCACGCCCCATGAAGCCGTTATCGTCGGCAAGCTGGTGCCGCTGACATTAACCTCCAGGTTAGTTGTTAGCTGTCGTAGGATTTCTGCACGCTCCAGCCCCTGTTCATGGGTTGCGCCAACGAGCAGGATCAGAAACTCTTCACCACCATAACGGCAAATCACATCCTCGCCTCTGACATGAGTCTGTAAATGATTGGCAAAGGCTTTAATCACTGCGTCGCCGGCCTGGTGACCGTAGGTATCATTGAATGATTTGAAATGATCGATATCGGCCATCACCACGGTAAACTGACTCTCCATGCGACGAGCACGAACTTGCTCCCTGGCAATACTCTCTTCCAGATATCTTCGATTAAAGAGCTGCGTCATCGGATCGCGGATACTGTGTTCACGTAGTGCCTCCCGCAGGAATATGCCCGACAATGCCGCGCTGATGTGATGAATCAGGGCATCAGAACGTTCACGTACTTCAGGCAGTAGAGACTTATCTTCAAGCCTTAGATGAAGCATCCCGATCGTTTCACTTTGAGAGATCAGCGGCACACATAAACTCGCCCTGTCATCCTGATTAAGGTGACCACAGCTCAACTCATGCTCAATATCTTTAACTTCATGGGTTTTACCCCGTCTGAGGGCCCAGCAGTCACGTGGTTCCATTGCCTCCTCGAATACAACGTCGCCATCGTTCCAGTTAGTGGCCAGATGCAACAGATTTCTTGAGCTACGCATGATGTAAAGCGCGCCACTGCACTCAGGAAAGAGGCGTTGCATGTAGTGCCGAAACAGCTCGTGCGCCTCAGTCACTGTAGAACAGGACTGCAGGTTACTGCTGAACTCATTGATGCTGGCAATTTCGGCCGTTTTGTTATTAACCTCATCCATTAACTGTGCATTGCGGCCGGTGGCTTTGTGCACAACACGATAGGCCATAGTCAGCAACAATAAATTGAGTATTGCGGCGCCCAATAACAGATGGATCATTTGCTCTGCATTATGTTCAGCCATGGCAGCACGTTCTGCGATAAAACGTCGCTCATCCTGATTAATCTGCTCAGCAATATCACGCAAATCATCCATCATCTGCTTGCCTTCTTGACTTATCAGCGACTGTTTGACTGCTTCAAGGCCTTTTTCATAGGGCATCGCCAATTTTGATTCCAACTGCCCGATTCTTTTATTAATCAGAATTAATAAGCGGGGTATATGATTGACTGGCGTTGATGGCATAGACGCATCCAGTTGCTCAAGCTTTGCCATCTCATCACCCAACTTGCTGACAGTATCCTGTACTTCCTCCCTGTAAATCTCCTCACCGCTGAGGAAAAAAGCCCGCTGACTGGCCTCAGCCTGAACCATAGAACGAACCAGGCTCTGAACCAGGATTATTTGCTGATTGCCCAGCGAGGCCATCTGGCGATTTTCCTGCTCTGTGCGAGCCTGTAGGTAAGCCAGTAATGTCAGCAAGATAATACTGAGTATTGTCATGCCGAAAATTAATAAAAGCAGGCGTTGTAGGCTATTGGTATCTTTGAAAATCATATGGTTAATTTACAGACGCAATGCAGGACTTCCAACAGTGGCATGCATCATTTTTGTGAACTGATTCAGGAAAAACCTTTCATCAAGGTCTGAATGAGTGTCTATCACCCAGACAATGGAAACTTTGGGGTACCCATTTTGGCTTGTTTAGCGCTTGATCTAAGTATCTTCAACCCCATTAAGTGAAATCGTCAGAACACACTACCCAGCATCATCATATATCACCGGCATCTTTCCTTTCCAGAGAGCCCAGAGATCGGGGGTTGGTCGCCAAGTTGGTCATAAAATCGGCTACGTTTTCACGGCTAGTGGTGACCGGATCAAAAATTAGAGTAAACGAGCCATCTCAGGCAACGATGCAAAGATCCATTAAAGCTAAAAGTAGAGCTCATCATGAGCAGGTGACAGTTTCTGTTGCTGCGCTTCATAGCCAGCAGTCTGTTTATCAAAAACGGTATTGAGTCCTTCTTGACTCATATCGCTTTTATCCAGCTTGCTATCAGTAAATTCCGGATTCCTTCGCCCTCCTATCTTGGGCAATCGTACCAGTATCTGATTTACCGTGATCCAACCATCAATCCAGTAAAACTGACCACAGTAACTAGCTGTGAGGAAGAACAAGCTTTAAACAGCCTGCCACGGTCGATTGACGACCTTGCTTATGTAAGAAATGGGAATGGAGCGCCAATACATACAGTAAGAATGCCCACCGGGAAGGCAACAGGCTAACGCATACGAAAGAGAGCCTCCCTGTTAAGCCGATTAGTGTTGAACAATATTGAGCAATCTGAATGCTTCCAGGGTAAGCGATTTTCTCAACGCCAAATCTGAGCTTTGCTTTATCTCAATGTGGTTGGCAAAAAACCAGGTTTGATTGTTAACAACCAGATACCCCACATACCATCCATCTTTACCGGACCACCCGGTTTTCGACCAGATTTTTACAGCGCTGTTGCTGTCGGAGAGCATTATCTGCTTCAAGGTTTTTATATGTTGTTGCTGTATCGGTAGCGTCTCTGCGTAGACTTTTCGCAGAAAACTGATTTGATCTTTCAGAGAGACCCTCAAATCACCGTCCAGCCAAAATCGTGTGATTTCACTGCCGGTTAATTGATTTCCGTAATCAAAATCACTGAGGTACTGATGGTATTTCTGGTCGCCAACCATTTTGGCATAACGTTGATAACACCATACGCACGAAACTTGAAAAGCTGTCTTCAGTGTTTGATCACCGTTCCATGGCTCATAATCACGCTCAACCCCATCCCAGGCAATCACTTCCGAGGCATCTTTGATCAAACCTTCCTCAAGTATGATGAGCGTGTTGGGAATTTTAAATGTCGAGGCGGGGATGTAACTTGCTTCGTTATTCACGTTGTATTGATACTTTAATTTTCCATCGGCTGACTCAATCAATATTGAGCCTTCAACGTTGTTGTCTTGGTACAGGCTTTCAAGCTGACTCTCCGAAGCATATACGTTGGCTGAGAGCATCCATACTAAAAGAAGTCCAAAATACCGCATATTCATCCTGATTTTTAAATCTGAGTGGCGTAACGCTCTCAAATTATGTTTTATACCATGATTGGTAGCTGGGATTAGCGTCTTTCATATCGCTGTATAACCACACCATACGATCTACAAACCATGCCTTAAAAACCATTATCCACACATTGCCGAGAACCAGAACCCAGAAGTCCAGCGCATACAAGCCATAAATGAAGATTGGAAGACCGATAGCTGATAAACACTGCAAGACCCGGCAGACTGTTCGATGGTGATGCGGAATAGCTATGTTTTTGCGGTTGAGATAAATCCGCTCTCCGAAGGTGCCCATTGAGGCCCAATTATTTGTTGTTCTTGGCACCTTAAATAGTCGTGGGTTCAGCCATACCCACAATATGGCCAGAAAGATTGGTGCTATGGAATAAGCGCCAATCCAGTCTCTCGACCAGAATGCAATGGAAATGATCGGTAAGGTCATAAACCTTGTGTACACGCTCCATGGGTTGGCGTGCTTCATCCATACATCATCAGTCATGGACATTGCTTCTTCAGCGAGTTTGAGGATATCCATGCGCGCTCCTGGAAACACAAGACCTGAATATGCGATGAATCGGAACGCAGCATAGATGCGTCCGCCAACAGCCAGTGGTTATGAAATGGTAGTTCAATCTGGCAAGCCTTTGAACGTCGGCAATGCCTGTAACTCCAAATCCCAAGCCGCTTTACTGGATGAAAAGATATGCGCAGTTGGCAGCATAGTGATGTCAGTATCCAAACACCCCGCAGGTACGACGAGCAAACCTGCGATCTGCGTGTTTGGCAAGGCTGAACCACACAAAGTACAAAAGCTCTTGTTATGGCGAGTGCCTGGAAGCGTAAAGGAAGTCACAACATCTGCACCCGAATGCCAGATTAATTCAGCTGACTGTGAGAAAAGGTTTGCCGCATAAGCGGCACCCGTATCTTTTTGGCAATAGTGACAATGACACAGGTAAAAGCTTTCAAACTCACCTTTGACCTCGAACTTCACGGTGCCACAGAGACAAGAACCGAAACACTTATTCATCAGCCTCACACCTCCCATAGCCTGTGACTGAATGACGCCTCATTAGCCTGCCTATTCTGTCTGCTGCTTCCAGTAAGCGTTCTTCACTGGTGGTATAGGCAAAACGGCAGTGCTTTTCAGCCTCAAAGTTGCCAAAATCCAGGCCTGGCGTAATGGCCAGGCCTGCTTCTTTCAGCAGGTAGCGTGACAGGGCCATGCTGTCCGGGATTTGCTCGTTCAAAAGTGCTGAGCAATCAGCATAAAGATAAAAAGCGCCTTGTGGTTTGACGGCAAATTTAAAACCTACTTGCTCAAGGGCGGGCATTAATGCGTCACGACGATGCTCCAGAATGTGACGACGCTCTTCGAGTATGTCGAGAGTGCTCCTTTCGAATGCTGCCAAAGCGGCATACTGCGACATGGTCGGTGCAGCCAGATAGAGATTCTGAGCCAGACGATCCATGACCTCGGTATAGCCTTCGGGCACGACCAGCCAGCCCAGCCGCCAGCCTGTCATGCCGAAAAATTTGGAGAAGCTGTTAATCACAAAGGCCTTATCATCAACGGCGAGAGCAGTTGGCGCATCGAAACCGTCATAGGTCAGGCCGTGATAGATTTCATCAACGATGAGAGTGCCCTGCTCTTTTTTTACTGCCACTGACAAGACTGCCAGTTCAGATTTGGTCAATACGGTGCCGGTTGGGTTGGATGGCGATGCCACCAGGGCGAGGCTGGTCTCGGCATCCCAATAATCTTCGACGTGTTTTGCATTAAGTTGATAATGGCTTTCTGCCGTGACCGGAACGGCATTGACTTCTCCCTCCACAAACCGGGCGAAATGACGGTTACAGGGATAGCCCGGGTCAGCCAGCATGACTTTCCGGCCATTATCCAGCAAAGCTCCCATCGCCAATAACAAAGCCCCTGAAGCACCCGGAGTGACGATAATGCGCTCCGCTGAGACCTTCACGTTGTAATGCGTTTGATACCAGTCAGCAATCGCCTGTCTGAGCTCGGGCAAACCCAATGCTGGCGTGTAGTGGGTTCGGGCCTGATCTAGGGCTTTAATGCCAGCCTCGATAATGGGTCTCGGCGTCTCGAAATCGGGCTCCCCCACTTCCATATGAATGATGTCATGGCCGCGCACCTGCAATGTTTTGGCCTGAGCCAGAATATCCATCACATGAAATGGCGAAATGGCCTGTGCTCTCTTGCTGATAGGCGTGCTCATGAATCTCCCTTGAAAATTAAGCGCTTATTGCTGCTGGACGTCAGCCAGGATAATTTTAATTGTACACAACACTCAGTTTTTGCCGGCTGGGCCTTGATCTTACGCTTTTTATGAGGCGTATGATGGGGCCATTGGAGGTAGTAAAGCAGCTTTCTTTACCTATGATCATGGATAACAGCGCTTGATACTTTTGCTTAGTCCAGCACTGCTTGATTTGGTTTGTCGTGATGCGCGCCTGACAGCGCCAAAGCCGCTCATGAGCGTGATTGACGGCAATTTGTGAAGATAATTAAAACTAAGCGCTTTTAATTGCTTCCTTAACGATTTTTGCCAGATGAAATGGGCTAAAATGAAATTTTAGTTTTGCACATGCGGGGGCGTTCTGGTATAGATTCGCCCTTGGTTTTAAAAGTATGAGGTTTCAACATGGAAAACACTCAAGCCGACGCTAAGTTCACTCCTTACCAGGAGCAGGCAGGCGAAGAATATATGAACGACGCTCAGGTTGAGCATTTCCGTCACATTCTGCTGACATGGCGTGCCCAATTGCGTGAGGAAGTTGACCGCACTGTCCACCACATGCAGGACGAAGCTGCCAACTTCCCCGATCCTAACGACCGCGCGACTCAGGAAGAAGAATTTACCCTGGAATTGCGTACCCGTGATCGTGAACGCAAACTGATTAAGAAAATTGACGAGTCTCTGGTCGATCTGGAAAAAGGCGATTACGGATTCTGCGAGTCTTGCGGTACTGAGATCGGCATCCGCCGTCTGGAAGCCCGCCCGACCGCGACCCTTTGCATCGACTGCAAAACCTTGGACGAAATCAGAGAGAAAAACCGCGTTTGATGCCAGGCAGGCTCAAGATTCTTGGCAGCCTGCTGCTATAGAACCTCATACGCCATGATAAAGCCCTGCACAGCAGGGCTTTTTTGTATCTGTCAGTCTTTCGGGCCGCCACGTTCGTAGGTATAGAGCAAATCGACGCCACTCTCGGTGCCGGACTCGGCTTTAAGTGCCCAGATCTTACTGAGCTGATAACGCAGCTCTACCGTGCTGACTGACTCGAATACGCCGATGCCGTAACTCAAGTAGAGTTTCGGTGACAGATATTTACCCACCTGCACTGCAGCGTTCTCGGCGCTGTCCCCCTCAATCGAGAACTCATCAAGACCAAAAGTGCTGGCAATTTGATCACCAATCATTGCCCCATTCTGCAGCCCCATACCAGTTGCCGCCGAGGCCAGCAGCGCCGCATCGGTGGCACTGGCCTGGTTCAGCGGCTTACCCAGCAGCAAGTAGGACAGTATATCGTCCTGGCTCATGCTTGGATCTGAGAACAGATCTGCCTGTGGTGAGGCTGCCGTGCCCTGGATACGCAGACCGGCCTGATAATCCTTGCCCTTACGCACCGCTTTAATATCCAGTTCCGGATTATCAATAGGTCCTCCGGCAAAACGGATGCTGCCATCATCGACATGTAAGGTCTGGCCGTAAGCGATATAACTACCGTCTTTGACCTTGATCTCGCCATTGGCCAGCAGGATATCGCTGGTCTTGCCAAACACCCTCAGTGAGCCTGTCAGGCGTCCCTGGAAGCCCATCGCTTTAAGTTTGACCTTATCACCCAGACTGACGGTGATATCAACCTCCGTCACTGCAGCAGTGTCGTCTGCTTTTTCTTCATCACTGACAACAACCACATCCCGGCTCGGACTGACCGTTGAGTTGAACTGTGTCGGTTCTATCTGTGCGCGTGGGATGTGTACTTTACCTTTGACCAGCGTCTTCTCAGGGGTAACCGAGACGCTTAAATCCGGCTCTGCAATCACCAATGCTTCAGGCGTGTTCATGGCTTCGAATTCGCGGCCCTTGATGTTAGTGGTTAGGGCCCAACTGTTCTCAGTGAGCCTGAACGCACCGTCACCAGTCAATATGCCCTCTCCGGATCGGGCCTGAAAGTCGAAATTGACCTCGTCGAGATTGCCGTCAACATCGACCTGAATTTGTTTCAGGACGATTCCGGCATCGACAATGGCAACTTCCCCGCCCTGCAAACTGGCTTGCCCTTCAATCGCCGGTTGAGCCACCGTGCCGCTGATATCCAGGTTGATATCCAGCTGACCTTTTAATTCACCAAAAGCCGGATGCGATAATTCGAGTTGAGACAGGTCGCGAACTGCCGTGCTGATATTACCGTCCAGTTGTGCTTGTTCTGGATTATTAAGCAACGTCGACAGACCGGCAGTTTCCAGTTCAGCGTTGACTGCTGACACCCCGTCCAGTTGTGGCTCAAGATGGAAACTAGCCGTGCTTTTATCCGCATCAATCTGGTAACGCAGACTGACATTATTCAGCGGCACCGGCTTTTGCTGGTTGAGGGCGGTCTGGTTCATCTGAAGGCTAGCATTATCTAGGAATATTTCGCCCTGACCGGTAATGACGGATTCTGCATCCGAAGCCAGCGAGAAATCACCGCGCAGGCTGCCCTGAAGCTGTTCTAACTGAACCGCGAAGGCTTCAAACAGGCTGAGCGGAACGTCACTAAAGTTACCATCCGCCTGCCACTGCTGATTCTGATGACTGGCTTCCAGACAGAACTCACCACTTGCTGAAGTCCAGCAGTGCTGAGGCACGTTCTGTTTTTGGGCTGACAGTGTCATTGGACCTTTGTCACTGAGCTGCCACTGCCCGGCTTTGTCATTACTGAAACTGAATTCCTGTAACTGCCCCTGCCAGACCTGATCTGCCTGCAGTCCACCACTGGCTCGCATAGACAAATCAAGAGGCCGCGAAGCGAGGCTCAGCGTGATGTCATGTTGATTTTGTTTGCCTTTGACAGTGAGATTGAGGCTTTCAGCCATTAATTGCGGTAGCTTGAGATTCTGCAGTGCAATATCCGCATTCAGATCTGCATTATCCGTCAGGGTAATGCGGGCGTTGCCTTCAGCGCTGCCAATTTCGACATTGGCATAGGCAATATCTTTCCCTTTTAATGTCGCATCAACAGATGGTTTTTCCAGGCTGCCTGCCACTTTTCCCTCGGCATCAAGGCTACCAGCTAAGCCAGGATAAAAGTCCTGTAAATCAGGTGATTGCAAAGACCAGTTAAAGTTCAGTTTCTGGTCCTGAAGCTGACCATTGGCTGCCAAGCTTGAGTCGCCGGACCGGAGTTTGAGATCACTGACATCAAGCAACTGTTCGCTGTAGCTGACAGAGCCGTTCAATTTGAGCGGTCTGTCGCGTAACTCACCATCGATGTCGATAGCCTGAGCATCGATTTTGATGCCTGACTCTTGTGCACTGAGTTTGATATCAGTTTTGCCACTCAAACTACCCGGCCAGTCGGAAGCGATTAAACCGGGATTCAACTCATTCAATTCCACTTTACCGTCGACCAGTATCTCGCCCTGCCACAATAAAGGCCCCTGATAATTGAGCGAGCCATCAGCAAGTTGAATATTGAGCTTAGCGGTATCGAAGCCGCGACTGGTTTCACCATTGCCGTTGGCCTGAATGCTGGCCTTGATATCGTCGATGATGAGATTAGCTTGTGTTGATAGCTGTAGCGTTTCTGGGTTGCCCTGCAGTTGAATCTGGCCCTGTTCGAGTTTTACAGTGCGTTGAGCCAGGCTCTCAGGTAAGACGATATTCTGCCAGTCTGCATTGAGCTGATACTGCATCGGCGATGCCTGCCAGTTGACCATGCCTGTCGCATCCAGGCTGCCCTGAAAACCTTCGACTTGCAGCGATTCGATTTGCAGCTGACTCAGGCTGCCAGTCGTCTCTGCAGACACCTGCAGGGGCTGCTGTTCCCAGTTCAATGTCGATTTGAGCTGGGCCTGATAATTTTCCAGGCTGCCGGTGACAGAAAGTGAGCCGTCCGGGCTAGTGGCCAGCGCTTTATCGCCAGTTAGTGGCCAGCTGAGATTTTGCCATGAGGCGGTCAAATCAGCTTCAGGTGAGTCTCCGCTGATATTCACCTTACCGGCGAGCTTCAGCGTCTGGGCTTCACTGATGGCAGTGTTGAGTGCCAGTTGCCAGTTCTCAAGGTCGTCGGAATGGATATCCGCATTCACAGCCAGCGCTGGCAGTTCCGGTTGTAATACTCGGCCAGTAAGCTCAGCATCGACACTGTTCAGGCTGCCTTTGGCCGCTATATCAAGGGCTTCAAACCGGGTTGCCTGTTCGGGCATAACAGCTGCCAGATCAATGTCATTGGCACTGGCCTCCAGCGTCCATTGCAATTCATTGAGCACATCGCTTATAACCACGGTTTGCTGGGAAGCCAGTGGTGTTGAGACGTTTTGTTTCACAACCAGTTTGTTAATGTTGCCATCAATTTGGCCCTTGAGCTTTAAAGGCGCTTCAAACAACTGCTGCAAGCTGACTTGATATTCAAGTGCTGCCGGGTAAGGCGACTGCAGCGCCACTTTTCCGTTGAGGCTGGCTGCAATATCGTCACGCTCAACGGAAAATTCTTTAATAATCAGTTCGTCATAGTTGAGTTCCGCAGTAGAATCTACGGCGTTGATCAAGCGGGTTTCTTCGCCCTTTTCATTAATCAAAGCGACATCTTCGAGCTTGAAGCTGGCGATCTTGATTTGCAGTGGCAGTTGAATCTCGGGCAGGCTGATTTCGCTCTCTTCTTCTGCATCCACTTCACTGACCACTGTATGGATAGCAACCCCATTGATGCTCAGTGAGTCAATCATCAGTGTTGTGCTGAAAAGCGCTGTGGGTTGCCAGTCCAGGCTGAGCTGTTCGATTTCAGCACCACTGCTGTTTTCAGGTCGGTATTGAATGCCCTGCATCGACACATGGCCCAGCAGACGGCCCCGGGCCTGGTTAATTTCTAATGTCGGTACAAAACGCTCGGCGAGCCCCACTGCAGTATTCAGACCTGACTGTGTCCCCAACAGCCAGGCAAATGACAAGAGAATCAGTAACAATAAAATAAGGAAGGAGTAAAAAAGCTTCTTTCGCATTTAGAGATCCGGGCCTATCACGATATGCAGGGCAATCGATTCATCCGTGTCTGACAGGGCTTTGGCTAAATCAACCCGTATCAGTCCGACTGGCGAGCGCCAGCGCACACCCACACCGACACTGTATTCAATCGGGTCACTGAAGCTGTTGTAGGCATTACCAAAGTCAGTAAAGATGGCGCCGCCCCAGTCACCCAGGAACATGTTTTCGTATTCAAGGCTACCCACAGCCAGGTAGCGCCCGCCCTCAACTTCGCCATCGTCGCCTTCCGGCCCAAGCGACTGATAATCAAAGCCGCGGATGCTGTTGTCACCCCCGGCAAAGAAACGTAAGGAACTGGGTAGCTGCTCAAAGTCATTGACTTCGGTCGCGCCCACGGCGGCGCGGGTAATGATGCGACTATTCTCGCCAATACTGCGGATGTATTTGCCACGCAAAACCACCTGACCGAAAGTCACATCAGACAATAATGCTTCTGAAGCCCCAGACAATGACAAGGACAAACGGCCGCCATGACGGGTATACAGGGTGTTATCAGCCCAGGTCCGACTCCAAGCGATGCCGGGAATCAGCAACAGGGCCGACTCGCTGTCATCAGAGACATCAAAGTCTTCCTGCAACAGTTTCAATGAGCCGGTTTCGTCCCAGCCGAAACGCTGCCGTTTGTAATAGCTCCCCACAGCGAAGGACTGGCTTTCACTAGTATCGGTATCTTGCTGCTTGTATTCGGTGTTGAAACCGACCGTGTTAATCGTCTCGCTCCAGAACGGCATGATGTAGTCGGCAGAAACACTGTTGGCAACCTGCGAGAGCCTGGCATCGGTGGTCAGTCGATGACCACGATCGTTGATGTAGCGATTCTCCCAGCCCAGTGCCAGGCGCGCACCGGTATCAGTACCATAACCAAGGCCAGCGGTATAAAGGTGTTTGGGTTTTTCATTGAGACTGACCGTGAGTGGCACCTGCCCATTTTCTCTCTGCTCACGCTCGGCACGGACCGATACCGCATCAAAATAACCGCTATTACTGAGGTTATTACGCATCGTCAGAACATCGGAATCCGTGTAAGCATCGCCAGGCTTAAGGGGTTCAAGTTTAGACAGCAGGCGTTCACCTATTACGGTGTCGGGATAACTAATCTGACCGAAGTGGTAGCGCTCACCAGAATCGTAATATAAATAGACATTTGCAATTGCTTTATCAGGATAGACTTTAACTTCTGAGCGAGTCATTTTGCCATCAAAATAACCGCGACTGGCGGCCAGTCTTAGAATGGATTTTTTGGCGCTTTCGTATTCCTGATGATTGAGCTGCTGCTCGGATTTAAGAGGGAAATCCTTAATCAGTTTTTGAAACTCAGGGTCGTCTCCGGCTTCACCACTAATGTGTAAGTCCACCTGTTGCAGTTTGACCGGACGACCCAGTTCAATTTGATAGCTTGCTTTCCAGCCGGACTCGACCGATGTCAGCTCACCATCAATTTGCGGTGAGTAATAACCATACACCGTCAGCATCTGCTGCAATGACTCCAGACCGCTCTGGTAAAGCTTTTCTACATAACGCGGGTTCAGTCGCTCGCTGTTTTTTTGCTGTTCAATGGTAAGACCGTTTTTGAGGGTTTGAGCCATGTCATTGTCTACGCCACTGACCTCAACAATGATCTGGCCCTCTTCTGCACGCAGAGGCAGGCTCATCAACAGCATAATAGTAAAGATTGTACGAAGAACGACCGGCGTTATCGGCAAAACTTAAAACCCGTGAAAAATGCAAAGACAATCACATTATGACAGCCCACTGGCGGCTTGCCATAATTTTGAGACAGGGCTTAAGGCTTATTCGTTGCCTGATTGCAGGCGGTACTGGCTGGGTGAACAACCAAAGAAACGGGTAAATCGCCGACTGAAATGACTTAAGTCATTGAAACCATAACTGTAACAGGCATCAGTGACGCTTTTACCAGCTCGAATCGCATCGGCAGCAGATTTGAGGCGCAGCTGTTGCTGAAACTCACCCGGCGTGCAGCCCAGTTGTTTTTTGAACTCAACGTAAAGCCGACTGCGGCTCATGCAGGCGCGGCGACAGAGCTGTTCAACATCGAGCGGTGTACTGAGGTTTTGTTCGAGGTAGTGAATGGCAGCAGTAATGCCATTTGCATCCGGGGCCTGCTGACAATAACTCAGCAACACTTCACGGCCCTGCTCCCGTAAAAGACGAATCACCAGTTCCGTCACGCCCAAATCGAGCATGATTTCTTTGTCGGGATTATCCTGTGTATATAAGGAGACCATTTTCTCCAGCAGTTGCTGGGTATCTGTCGTGTGATGCGTGTGAATGATTTTAGGCTGATATTCCCAATTGTGGTCGACGATTTCCAGCTTGGTTAAATCGCGCATACGCTCGGAAATAGTACTAATGCGATCTTTTGAGATTTCTATTGTCAAACAGGTTGTAGGTGCCTCTTCCTTGGCGTCGGGGAAGTCAATCTCAACATAGTCACCGGGAGGCATCACATAGGATTCATGCGGGAGAAATAATTCACCTTCGTGCTGACGCAGATCATGCATGACTTTACGACCACTGACCATGCCACAGAACAGCAACTGCTCAGCCGCAAGCCCGACACCAGTAGCTGCACGATAGGTATCATAAATACTCAAAGCGGAGTCAGGACCGGCAAACTGCAATTTGTTTTCGATCAGTAATTGTCGTTTTTCACGCCGTTTTGACAGCGAGAGTTTCTCAATCTGCATCGTTGCTTCTTTTAATACGGTTGTAACAAAATTTTGGAACTGTTCTGGACTATAAGTCAAGTGATTGGGAATTACAGTCAAGCGTATTGATAAGCTCGGGATTTATCCTGCATTATCACTCTTATATTAATTATTAGATCATTAGCACAGAGAGAGAAGAGACCATGATTTACGCTAAACCAGGAACTGAGGGTTCCGTTGTCAATTTTGACAAACGCTACGATAACTTTATTGGCGGCAAATGGGTCGCCCCGGTCAAAGGCCAGTACTTTGATAATGTGACACCAGTCACCGGTGAAGTCTTCTGTGAGGTCGCAGAATCCACCGAAGAAGACATCAATCTGGCACTGGATGCGGCGCATGCCGCAAAAGATGCCTGGGGTAAGACATCTGTCACTGCCCGTTCCAACATTCTGCTGAAAATTGCTGATCGCATTGAAGAAAACCTGGAAATGCTGGCCGTGGCAGAAACCTGGGATAACGGTAAAGCCGTTCGTGAAACCCTGAATGCCGACGTGCCTCTTGCAGCCGATCACTTCCGTTATTTTGCCGGTTGTATCCGTGCTCAGGAAGGCACCATGGGTGAAATCGACGAAAACACCGTTGCCTATCACTTCCACGAGCCACTGGGCGTTGTTGGTCAGATCATCCCATGGAACTTCCCGCTGCTGATGGCAGCCTGGAAACTGGCACCCGCGCTGGCTGCCGGTAATTGCATCGTCATGAAGCCAGCAGAATCCACTCCGGTGTCGATTCTGAAGCTGATGGAAGTCATCGGTGATCTGTTGCCACCAGGTGTACTCAATATCGTCAATGGCATGGGCCGTGTTGCAGGTGAAGCCCTGGCTTCCAGCAAACGCATCGCCAAAATCGCCTTTACTGGCTCGACGCCGGTCGGCTCGCACATCATGTCCCGTGCGGCGGAAAACATTATTCCTTCCACCACTGAGCTGGGCGGTAAATCACCTAATATCTTCTTCGAAGACATCATGCAGCAGGAAGATGATTTTATTAATAAAGCGGCTGAAGGTATGGTTCTGGCCTTCTTCAATCAGGGTGAAGTCTGCACCTGCCCGTCACGTGCCCTGATTCAGGAAAGCATTTATGACCAGTTCATCGAAAAGGTCATCGAACGCGCCAAACTGATCAAGCGTGGCAACCCGCTGGATACCGATGTTCAGGTTGGTGCTCAGGCGTCACAAATGCAGTTCGACAAGATCATGGAATATGTCGATATCGGTAAGAAAGAAGGCGCCGAAGTCCTGATGGGTGGTGCTGTAGAGCAACTGGGTGCTGAATTTGACAGTGGTTATTACATTCAGCCGACGCTGATGAAAGGCCATAACAAAATGCGGATCTTCCAGGAAGAAATCTTTGGCCCGGTGGTTTCAGTCACCACCTTCAAAGATGAAGCCGAAGCGCTGGAAATCGCCAACGATACCGAGTTCGGTCTGGGCGCCGGTGTCTGGACCCGTGATATGAACCTGGCTTATCGCATGGGCCGTGGTATTCAGGCCGGTCGTGTATGGACCAACTGCTATCATGCCTACCCAGCTCACGCTGCCTTTGGCGGTTACAAGAAGTCAGGTGTCGGTCGTGAAACCCACAAAATGGTGCTCGAACACTATCAGCAAACCAAAAACCTGCTGGTCAGCTACAGCACCAGCCCGCTCGGCTTCTTCTAGAATCCGTCCTGGTAAAAACTCTCCCCTAAGCCCTGCTTTCGGGAGAGTTTTTTATGTCTGCTTAACAGGCATTCTGTTCAGGGGTACAGTGTAACTCTGGACAAGAGAACAACCATAAAAGGTGTCTTTATATGGCTCAAGAAAATATCGAATCCAATCTGCATGAAGATCGTCAGTTTCCGCCCAGTGAAGCTTTTGTTAAGAGCGCTGCACTGCATGCTGATGACCTGGAAGCGCTTTACAGCAAAGCAAAAAATGATCACGAAGGCTTCTGGGCTGATCTGGCACGTGAACTGATCGACTGGAAACAGCCCTTCACAACAACGCTGGATAGCAGCAATGCGCCACATTATCGCTGGTTCCCGGATGGCAAACTCAATGTCTCCTACAACTGCCTTGATCGGCAGCTGGAAAAGAATGCAGACAAAACGGCCATCATATTTGAAGGTGAAAAAGGCGATGTTGAGCATGTCAGCTATCGCGAATTGCACAAGAAAGTGTGCGTCTTTGCTAACGCGCTGAAAGCACAGGGTGTTAACAAAGGTGACCGGGTCATAATCTATATGCCAATGATTACCGAAGCCGTGATCGCAATGCAGGCCTGTGCTCGCATTGGTGCAATTCATTCGGTGGTCTTTGGTGGCTTTTCGGCTTCATCTCTAAAAGATCGGATCGAAGATACCGGTGCCAAAGTCGTTGTTACTGCAGATGGCGGTAATCGCGGCGGCAAAGTGGTGCCACTCAAACAAACCACGGACCAGGCGCTGGAAAGTGGCTGTGAGACGGTGGAAACAGTGATCGTCTTTCAACGCTGTAACCAGGGTGTCGAGATGAAAGACGGCCGTGATATCTGGTGGCATGATGCCACCCAAGGCCAGTCTGAAGACTGCGAACCGGAGTGGATGGATGCGGCCGACCCACTGTTCCTGCTCTATACCTCCGGCTCTACCGGTAAACCGAAAGGCATCCAGCATGGCTGCGCCGGTTATCTGCTCAACGCTATTACTACCATGCGCTGGGTGTTTGATATTCAGGATTCTGATGTGTTCTGGTGTACGGCCGATGTCGGCTGGATCACCGGTCACACTTATGTCGCCTATGGCCCTCTGGCGACCGGTGCGACTCAGGTCATTTATGAAGGTGTGCCTACCGTGCCGGATGCCGGTCGCTTCTGGGATGTCTGTGCCCGTCATGGTGTCACCATTTTCTACACTGCACCAACCGCGATTCGCGCTCTGATGAAAGTCGGTGATGATGTCCCCAACAGTTATGATTTGTCCAAGCTACGTTTGCTGGGTACCGTTGGTGAGCCGATTAATCCGGAAGCCTGGATGTGGTATTTCAACGTGATTGGTCAGGGCCGCTGCCCGATTGTGGATACCTGGTGGCAGACTGAAAC
>ENA-ORCX01000368-ORCX01000368.1-marine-metagenome-genome-assembly--contig:-NODE-368-length-19065-cov-2.921635_pt1 | contig 19065 bp, 15 predicted proteins | sample MGYA00248630_ERZ508518 | MGnify/ENA primary metagenome ERZ508518 (study PRJEB26188, sample SAMN06268768) | marine metagenome | isolation source: Bioluminescent Bay, La Paraguera, Puerto Rico | place...
TAATGGTTCTCCATCTTTCATAAGATTCAATGTCTGCAAACTGAAGGAGCTAAAAGTTGTAAACCCGCCACAGAACCCTGTCATGATCAACTGACGCTGTAGTGGACTCAGTAAAAGAAAACCTTCTGTTCCTGATATAGCTGCTACAAACCCTATAATAAGCGACCCTGCCACATTTACGGTAAAAGTTCCCCAAGGGAAAATCTCCCCAAACCAGCGGGCAACGAGACCTGACACTGCAAAGCGGGAAACAGCACCCAAACCTCCACCTATCATGACATATAGATATAGCATAAGAATACGCTAACCGCGCCCATAGAGAACATCAAGCAAACAACGACCTACAAGAATACTTGAACAAATCAAAACAAGCATCAAGTTCTTGACATATCAGCCGATACAAAGAGACTAAAGCACTCTTTGAAGCATAATGAATCTATTGCATGTCAGTCTACGACTTAGCCTCCTCCCCTTGGGGGAGTAATCGTTCATGCACTCTGCAGCACACGGAGCATGCTGCCGTCTCTCTAGTATTTAGCTCCAACCGCGACTTTTTACCATGATAGTCGCATTCATAACCTCCTTGAAGATTCATTTGACCCTTTTCTGTTAGAAAGCTTCAGTCATGCAGAACTCACCGATTACTAAATATCGTCATTTCCCGCAGGTGAACTTGCCCGATCGCCAGTGGCCAAACAAACGTATTGAAACAGCACCAATTTGGTGTTCCGTAGATTTACGCGACGGAAACCAAGCACTTGCCATCCCAATGGGACTGGAAGAAAAAACTGAATTCTTTCAGATGCTTGTAAAAATGGGCTTTAAACAAATCGAAGTCGGCTTTCCTTCCGCCTCCGATACTGAATTTGCTTTTTGTCGTAAGCTTATTGAAGAAAACCTGATTCCTGACGACGTCAGTATTCAGGTTTTGGTTCAATGCCGTGAACACCTGATTCGCCGCACCTTTGAGGCAATCGATGGCGCCCCCAATGCCATTGTTCACTTTTACAATTCCACAAATCCTCTCCAACGCCGCGTGACCTTTGGTATGAGCAAAGAGGAAATTAAGGAAATAGCCCGTTCTGGAGCCAAATTGGTAAAAGAATTGGGTAATCAGGTAACAGGAACCAATTTAATCTACCAGTATTCACCGGAAAGCTTTTCCGATACCGAAGTAGATTACGCTATTGAAGTTTGCGAAGCGGTAATGGCTGAAATACAGCCAACACCGGAAAACAAAATGATCCTCAATCTACCAAATACGGTAGAGGTTTGCTCTCCAAACATCCATGCTGACCAAATCGAGTATTTCTGCCGTAATATCAAAGACCGCAGCAGCGTATTGATTTCCTTACACACACACAATGACCGTGGAACAGGCGTTGCAGCCACAGAATTCGGTCTCATGGCAGGTGCCGACCGTGTAGAAGGGACTTTGTTCGGAAATGGTGAACGTACAGGCAATTTAGACATCGTCTGTGTGGCTTTAAACATGTATTCTCAAGGAGTACATCCTAAACTTGATTTATCAGACATTCCAGAAATTCGTTCCGTATACGAACGCTGCACTCGGATGCGTGTTCCTGAACGCCAACCCTACGGCGGCGACCTTGTATTTACAGCTTTCTCAGGATCACATCAGGATGCCATTAAAAAGGGGATGGATAAAATGGACACTACTCCAGGAGCGATCTGGCAGGTGCCCTATTTACCTATCGACCCTGAAGATATCGGCTGTAATTATGAGGCCATCATTCGCATTAACTCACAGAGCGGTAAGGGCGGCGTCGCCTATGTGATGGAACACACCTATGGATTCTGCCTTCCAAAGCCAATGCATCCTGAATTTGGCTTGGTAACAACAGCCCGGGCAGATGAGTTGGGAGACGAGCTTTCTCCAGAGCAGATCAAAGAAGTTTTCTATAAAGAATACATATTCCGAAATGCACCGCTCAACATAAACAGCTATAAAGTGAAAACAGGTGAAGATGATCACCGTCATATTCACATAAAGGCCAAAGTTGTTTATAAAGAGAAAGAGACCGTTATAAAAGGAAGCGGTAATGGTCCTATTAACGCATTTGTAGATGCTATTAAGAATGCAGGATGGAAGGAATTCAGACTTCTTGACTACAGCCAGCACTCCTTAAGCACGGGTTCCGCGGCTGAAGCGGCAACCTATATTCAGGTAGAACGCATCAGTGATCACAAAAAGTTCTGGGGAGTTTCCATAGAGAGCAACATTGAATTGGCTGGTATCAAAGCCCTCATATCTGCTTTCAATAGAGCTGCAAAAAGCTAATTTAACTAACAGTTTAAAGAAAAAGCCATCGAGAAATCGGTGGCTTTTTTTTAAGATAGAAACTACTCACCAATTCCTTGAACAATCTGTTCACTGACTCGTCCCAAAGCATTGCTCAAACCTTTAACAAGGCTATCTGTCGTTGTTTTATTATAGGTTCCGCTATAATCTTCAAACTTACCAGATTTTACCAAAGAGTGGTCTTTGCTGTTAACAATTTGCCAATTACCTTCCACTTCAATGGTTCCCTTTTCTGTTCCGTTAAAACGGGAAAAATTAACCTGTAGCAAGTATTCAACATCTTTACTCATTGGTTCAGGCCAGAAAGTCATAGCTGATGGCGATGTAGCCGCCAATAATGCCTCACTGATGCAACGAGTTACAGATTGCTGCAACGATTCACTCCATTGATGCTCAATCGAATAATTGATGCGATAGTTGTCACGAACGGCTATTTTATTCGATTCTAAATAACCAGGAAGAGTAACGGCACGCACATATACATGATGACCACAGAGGAAACATGATGTAGGACTGACAGATCGAGATGCCAACAAATAGAATGTGGCACTGTCAGGCAGGGCTGGAGCTCCCACATTCAAACAACCCGTCAAACTAAATAAAGAACATAGAGCAAGAACAGTAAAAACTTTTAATTTCATAGTATTATTTCTGTTGCGAGTTAGCAGTCGTTTCTTCGGGACGTCCTGACAAAAGAGCATTGGGGTGACGTTCCAGATATTGCAACAATTGAGTTGCTGACTGGAGCATTTGCCTCAAGCTCCTCAAATTGTTTTGTAACTCAATAGAGAACGCAGAATCTGGAGCCATACTGTTATTCAAACTTTGCCCCGCCTGGTTTAATGTAATTACCGTTTTTTGGATTTGATCCATCAAACCGTTCATCTTGGTTCTGGCAGGCGCCACTTCACTTTGCAGTGTTTTCATCAGGTCATTAGCGCGTGTTGTAACCTCTTCAATTTGAGCCAGAATATCTTTAACATCTATTGAATCCGCTAGAGTAGTAACAGAATCAGTTGCTTGAATTAAATGGCTCTGAACTCCCTGAACATCCAATTGTTCCACCTTGGTATTCAGATTCTCTACAAGGCGCATAAATTCATTATACATGTAGGCAATATCTACTGATCTTAAGTCAGCAAACACTCGTGAAGCTGCTTCTCCTGCCTCATCTATGGTACTCTTACGAGTTGGAATTTCCAGATAATCACCAGTTGCCTGAACAAAATTAGCAGGAGAGTCCTTATCGTAGTCAAGCTCGATAAATAACTGACCGCTAATCAGGCTTTCTAGCTCCAGTTGCCCTCTGAATCCGGCATCAATATGCTTCTGAAGTATTTTTTCATCTACAAGATCATGTAAAATACCACGAGCCTTCAACGATTTAATATCAAGAGAGATAATAACCGGAATGTAAGCTCCTTTGCTCAAATCATCAGTATTGAAGGAAAAAATACGTATTTCTTCAACTTTACCAACTTGAACCCCCTTGAACTTAACCGGAGCCCCCACATCCAAACCATTTACGGAATTATTGAAATAAAGAACGAACCTCTGTTCCTTCGCAAAAAATTTCAATGAACCAAAATAGACAATCAGCATAATGCCAATAACAATAGCTCCTAAAACAAAAGCTCCTATAGCTGCAGGTTTTGCACGTTTACTCATAACTTTTATATTGTTGTGGAGTTAGCCATATTACCATCACGGGTAAGGAATTGATAAATTCGTTCGTTTGGAGGATGCTCCAAAAGCTCCTTCGGATGCCCTATTCCGGTTATTGTTTTCTCACGAGAATCCAAAAAGATTCCTTTATCGACAATAGAATACAAACTAGGCAACTCATGGGTGACAATTACCACGGTTGCATTAAGACTTTTGCTCATTTCCAGAATCAAATCGTCCAACAACTTAGAACTGATGGGATCGAGTCCGGCTGAAGGCTCATCAAAAAACAACACTTCGGGATCGAGTGCAATTGCCCGTGCCAAGCCGGCACGTTTGCGCATACCACCACTAATTTCAGAGGGATAATAATCTTCAAACCCCTTAAGTCCTACTAAAGATAATTTATAAGATGCCATGTCTCTAATATCTTTGGGACTCAGTTTGGTATACTCTTCCAAAGGCATCGCTACATTTTCAGCCAACGTCATTGCACTCCAAAGCGCTCCTTGCTGATACGTGACCCCAAAGTTACGCATTAATGCAGTTCGTTCATCATCTCCAGACTGCGTAAAACTTTTGCCACTATAAAAGACCTCTCCCTTAGCAGGCTCCAGAAGGCCAATCATATGCTTAAGCAAAGTACTTTTACCACAGCCACTCCCCCCCATAAGAGCTACAATTTCGCCCCTCTGGATTTTAAAATTCAAATCGCGCATAACGACAAAATCACCATAGGCCATTGTCATGTTCTGCACTTCGATATGTGATTTAAGTTCTTCGCTCATATACTGTAGATGGCTGCGATCCAATCGATCAGTGCATTAAAGAAGATAATAAGAGTAATCCCCATAACGACAGCTTGAGTAGTGCTTTTGCCAACCGAATCCGAACTGCTTCCACAAAGCATTCCTCTTAAACAACCACTCATAGCAATTAATACCCCAAACACACCACCTTTGATCAAACCAAGAAATAAATCGGGCAATCCGGCAACCGCATTCATATTATGGAAAAACTGGGCTGACGGAATATCCAACATCCATACAGACACCATATAGCCACCAAATATCCCAATCAAATCAGCGTAAAGAGTTAGTAAAGGCATCATTAGAACCAACGCTAAACTGCGCGGCATAACGATATAATCCATGGGGCGTATCCCCATTGTCTTCATCGCATCCAGTTCTTCATTCACCTTCATGCTACCAATTTCGGCGGCAAAAGCTGATCCCGTACGGCCAGCCATAATAACGCCAGTCATAATAGCTCCCATCTCACGAAGCATCCCATAACCAACCAGATATGCGACAGCAAATTCTGCCCGGAACTTGAGCAACACAACGGCTCCCAAAAAAGCGATAATAATGCCCACCAAGAAGCTAATAAGGCTTACAATAGGAAGAGCTTCAGAACCAACTTGCTGTATAATCTTCCAAAACTCACGCATCCTCATATTGGAGCGAAATGTTATGAAACGCCAAAACGCTAATGTTAATTCTCCCGTGAAATCCAAAAAAGCTTTAAAATCGTTCCACCACTCAATGCTACGCCTTCCCAAGGCTGTAAGCGGATCACAATGAGGATCGTTTCTATGAGCATCCTTTTTTTCAGGAACAGAGGTAGCCAGCCGCAATAAATTCCTTATTTGTTTAGGCAGAGCAGAGATATCTACTTTCAGGGCATTCCGCTCTGCATAGCTCATACAAGAAGTTAAAAAAACCATAAGCGAAGAATCCCATTCTCCCAAATGAGCCACATTGAAACAAATCGCTTCCGGTTGGGTTTCACGAAGGGTTCTCTCGAACGCATCCCAAGAAAGGATTTCATTTTGCAAAACCCAGTCTCCACTAAGTTGCAAAATAGTATCCGAGCCATCTTTGCTGAGATTTACGTTTGGCTTTTGCGCTTGTGCCTGCATAACTGCATAGTATTGATTTCAAACGAAAGACTTCGTTTGTTATAATTTACGAAAGTGATTCTTACTGCAGCAGCTAACATTAAAATCTCAAACCTTTTCCCACATAGCAAATGAAAAGCGTAGAAAATTCAAAACAGTATGAAGGCATCCTATTCGATTTGGATGGAACCCTAGTAGATAACTTTGGCGCAATCCACCACAGTATTAACTACGCTCAAAAGATTTTAGGACTCCCCCTCAGCGACTACGAAACAGTCAGAAAAACGGTTGGAGGTTCACTCCATATAACGCTTGCAAAGCTAGTTGGAGAAGAAAACTTTGATCGAACCTACGAACTCTATATGGAATGTTTCAACAGAGTTTGGAAGGAAGAGCTGGAAACCCTTCCCTATATTTTCAGCTCTATGCAAAAACTGAAAAAGGCGGGCTACAAAATGGCCGTATTAACCAATAAACAGGGATTTTCAGCACGTAAGGTAACGGACTCCATTCAGGTAGATCAATTCATGGAGTTTATTCTTGGTACCCGCGACACACCTTACCGTAAACCTCAAAAGGAATTTACTGAAACAGCTTTAAATCGACTCGGAATCCCCAAAGAAAAAGTCTGTTATATAGGAGATGGTCCGTATGATGTAGACACGGCCAAGAATGCGGGCCTTGATGTGTATTTGGTCGCAACAGGGACTCATTCCTTGGAAGAAATGGAAGGTCTCGAAACTCAGGGGAATTTCACCAATATGAAGGAACTTACAGAAGCCGTATTCCATATTTAAAGTGCCTTCTTATACTCCACAGCTTTTCAATGAACCTGATTCAGACCACTTATGCGGTGTACTGGAGCGTATTTTATATCTAAATGAAGAGAATCATTACTGCGTAGGGGAACTGAAAATTGACGGAAAACCTGCTCGCAGCATCACCATAAACGGGACATTACCGGGAGTCCAATGTGGAGAGACCCTGGAACTGAAAGGCTCCTGGCATACCCACCCTCAATACGGTCGCCAGTTTAAAGTCAAAAGTTTCCAATCCCGTCTACCCGCAACGGTCTATGGGATAAAAAAGTATCTTGGTTCAGGCCTTGTTCCCGGAATAGGCAAAACGTATGCCGAAAAAATAGTAGACACCTTTGGGCTGGAAACGCTGGATGTAATCACCAATGATTCAGGACGCCTCCGTGAGGTTCCAGGTATTGGCCCCAAACGCGCAAAGGACATTAAAAAGTCGTGGGATGACCAGCATGCAGTTCGAGATGTACTCATGTTCTTGCAAACCTACGGGGTCACTGTTTCTCAATGTCTTCGCTTGGTAAAACGCTACGGAAACACCGCTCGCCAGGTATTGGAAAGCGATCCCTACTTGGCTGCACGCGAAATTGACGGTATCGGCTTTAAAACAGCAGACAAAATTGCCATTAATCTTGGTTTTGCCAACGATTCACCCAAACGAATTGATGCAGGCATCTTGCATGCACTCAAAGAACTGGAAGCAGATGGACACACTGGCTTCCCAATTGATGACCTACAGACTCATGCCACCGAACTCTTGCAAACAGATGCAGCATTAGTTGGAGAACGCATTCAAGTTCTGGAAAACAACAAAGATTTACGTTACAATGGACTGGCAGGTCTAATCCAACTTCCACATTCTTTTTTTGCCGAAGAGGCGATTGCCCAAGCACTCAACCGTGTTCAAAACGCCCCATCGGCCCTCCCCTCCATTAAAGAAGAAATTGCTGCTGACTGGGCACAGGAACGTGCAGGTTTTGATTTTGCCCCCGAACAAAGAGAATCACTTCTTTGCTGCCTGACGAATAAAGTATCCGTCCTTACGGGTGGCCCTGGGACAGGAAAAACCACGATTCTAAAGGCTTTAGTAGATATCTTAAAAGCCAAGCATGTTCGCCTGATGCTTGCTTCTCCAACAGGTAGAGCCGCCCAACGTATGACGGAAACCACGGGAGCCTTTGCATCCACCATTCACAGAATGCTCAAGTGGGATCCCGGTCAGGGGCAGTTCAGTGCAAATGAAGATAAACCTTTGGGCTGCGACTTCCTCATTATCGACGAAGCATCCATGCTTGATACCCGCCTGGCATCCGCCGTATTGAAAGCATTGCCGACTCGTGCCCATGTAGTTTTTGTGGGCGACATTCACCAACTCCCATCGGTGGGATCAGGCAACGTGCTACACGATATTATTGCCTGTGGTGAAGTTCCCACCGTGGAATTGAAACAGATATTCCGGCAAAGGGAGGAAAGCGGTATTGTCAGCACAGCTCACAGGATTCTTGCAGGAACCCCTGCTCCACCAAAACCTGTGGAAAATTTAAGAGAGTTACAGCGCAAATACGACTTACAATTTATAAAAGCCAGCGACCAACAGGAATGTCTGCAAAAAGTTATCGAGCTTTGCCGTGACTTGCTTCCACGCTGGAACATTGATGCCATAAAACAGGCTCAGGTAATAGCACCCATGCACAGAGGCATTTGCGGAATAGCCAATTTGAATGTTGAGCTACAGAAAAACCTGAATGCTCAGCAAAAAAGTATTCAAGTAGGCATAATTCGCTTCCAGGAAGGTGATAAAATCATCCAGACCCGTAATAACTACGACAAAGGGATCTACAACGGCGACATAGGAACCGTAACACATATAAACACAGATGTAGGAACCCTTTCTGCTGATTTCGATGGAACACCCGTCAACTTCGAACGTTTGGAAATGGGAGACCTGCAACCTGCTTACGCTATTAGCGTTCATAAGTCACAGGGGAGCGAATTCCCCGTGGTCATTCTCCCCCTACTGAAAGCCCATTTCATGCTCCTGCAACGCAACCTGCTCTACACAGGTCTTACCCGTGGAAAACGCAAAGTCTTCATTGTCGGCGATCCCGTAGCCTATGCTATGGCAGTCAATAATGCCGAAAGTAAAGAACGCCACACAGGGTTACTCAGCCTTCTTAAGCACTAAGCGTCTACTTGCTCTACAATGGAATTGGCTGCGTTTACGGCAGTGGTCCAAGCCATTTGCGTATTATAGCCACCGGGTAGACCGTCAATATTGAGCATTTCGCCAACGAAATAGACGCTCTCCTGATGCTTGCTTTGCATGCTTGGGGTATCTATTTCACGCAAACTGACACCACCACGACAAGTCCACTCGTTTTTCCACATATTGAAACCATCTATGCGGTAGTTGGAAAACATTAATTGGCTACAAATCTGGTTATGCACTTTGGGATCAACTCTACCCCAGTTGTCTCGTTCATCTACCTTCAGGTATTTCAACACACGCTCCCAAAAACGTTGAGGTATTTCCAGAGGGTTAAACTCGTAAGCATTACGGCGGGAATATTCCTGATGTGCACGACGAATAATAGGTTCAGGCTTCACGTCTTGAGGTATCCAGCGAATATTTACGGGGAATTTGAAATCCTTAGACTTCATCCAATCGATTCCCAAGCTACAAAGCTGTCCAATAGCATTTCCTCCTAATCCTTTTCCTGAAATATCCAAAGAACCTGTTACAGATATATTCATCTCTGGAATAGATACTGTCGCTTCCGGGAAATGGATTCCCTGCATGTTTTTCAGACGACTGTCACTGCAATGCAAATCCAACAACGTTGCCTGCTGGGGCAGCACCTCATGCTTGAAATATTGAGCAGCACCTAAGCCAAAACCTCCTTGAGTGATTCCTGTGGCAAGGCACACCACATCGGCATCCAAGGTTTCTCCTTCCTTGGTCCAAACACGAAATCCATCAGTTACCTTAAGCAAATCAATCATGGAAAGATTACAGCGCAAGTGCACTCCCGCTTTCTGCAAACGCTCCAACCACCATTTACGGTAACTATCTATATCCATATCCACTACCCAGGCATCATCTTCAATCTCCTCGATAGGCAAACCTTCATCGGACTCAAACCAACCCTGAGTTTGATACACATCCCAGCGGTGCAACAGTCCAAGCATTTCTTTGGAACCCTCTGGATAAACATCCTCTGCATTTTCCTTATAGGCATCATTGTTGGTGATTAGGGGACGTCCATCAACGGAACGCATACAATGCGTCAAAATCGTGTTTTCACGTTCCAGCAAAACAACCTCATGTCCAACCGCTTCGCGTGCGCATTTAAGAGCAACCATACATCCGGCAGAACCGGCTCCTATAACAAGAATCTGCATACAGCCAATGAAAAGGGAAATCGACGCCACGGAAAAGAAAATTCCTCTATTCTTAGTAAACAAAAGCTATCCTTTGCCGACTTTTAGCTATATACTTGCAACACATTAAACACGTGCTAGTTATATTTACATTTACAACTCGCTATAGGAAATCAACCTCAGAACCAAACACCTAAATTACCCTTATGGCAACTATCCTCATTGTCGAAGACGATCCTGTATCCCAAAAGCTATTATATAACCTTTTGGACAAGAGAGGGCATAACGTTTTCAAGTGCGAGGATGTCAACGAAGCATTCAAACTGCTGAGGGAAAAAACCGTCATCGATTTGGTTGTTCTGGATAATCAACTGAGAGGCGAATACGGCTGGCAACTAGTAAAGAATATTCGAGAGGATTTCGTATTCCAACACCTTCCAGTTGTTTTGTATACAGCCACATCCGACCGCAGCAGTATTATCAAATATATGCAATTGGGAGTTCAGAAAGTTCTTCTGAAACCGTACAATAATGTGCATCTGGAAAAAGAAATTGAAACTGCACAAAACTTTAATTGGCGGGAAAAGATTTTTGAACCAGTTGATTTGGTCTGCTCACGGCTTGAAATCACAGAAGATGAGTATTACACCAACTTATCCCAGGCAGCCGAAGATCTTCTGGAATTTGTTCCCCAACTCAATAGGCAGGTCGGTCTAAGCAACAGTATCCAGTTTGATGAGATTTTGTCTAAGATTGACAGCATGGCGGTAAACTTAGGTATCTCCATTCTAGAAAATGCTTGCCAGTCCATTATAAAAACACTGAGGAAAGACCAGTTAGACAAAAGTGTTTTCTATATAAATCACCTGATTTCTGCTGCGCACCTCATGCGGCATCGCACCCTCACTCACTACGGCATGGAAGACGACACCAACATGCTAAAACAGGAGTTCAAGCAAGAAAGCAGCGATGCAACACACATGCGGAAAGCCAAAAGAACAAAGGCTGCCAATGATAATCAGGAATACCTTTTACAGAGTCCTATTAATGCATTTAGCTCCTGTTTTAAGGTAATTGCTGATAAAAACCTGCTCAGCCCACAGGAAACCCTGGAAAACATATTCAGTCGCAGAGCAAGTCCCTCTATTGCAACGCTCAAAGAGACACTCAAAGTTCTCAGCAATTGCGATAAATTGGATAAGCCGACAATCCTTCAGTATTTGGGAAAAAGCGATTCCCTCAAGTTTCGCCTAAACCGACTCATGGCGGCAATGGGACAAGGCGAAAACCATACGATTGAAGCCCAGTTAGACAAACTGGGAATCGCCCAAAGCTTGATTCTTTATTTTGTAAATCAGCTGAAAACATCTACGACTCGTGAGAGAAACCCTCTCTTTATAGAACCCCTCTTGGTACATACGCTGTCTGTGTCCATGTCTGCCAGAGAGCTTTCACGCAAATTTTCCGATACGCACCATTTTGCCATGGGTGGAGCCTTATACAACATAGGCAAATGGATTTTGTTACTACAGTATCCAGGAATCTATGGCATGGCTCTCTCATTGGGGAACAATAATGCCAAAGCGCTGGAACAGGCTGAAAGATCCCTCTTTGGAATGACTTCACAGGAAGTCGGTGCTGCCTGTATGCGTAAATGGAAAATCGACAGCACCTACATGGATTTGCTGCTCAACCAAAACAACCCCAAAAAGATAAAGCTACAGCAAACCCGCATCTACGGCTGTATCATTGATTTGGCCAATGCGATTTCCCACTCCTACGGCATGGGCTACAATGGTGCTGGAGAAGGAGTCGACGAAAAAACGTTCATAGAATCCTCCGCTTGGCGTACTCTTGAAAAAGACGATATCTCCATCCCACTAAAACCGGATAAATACTACGACGTGTTCAAACCTGTAATGGAGCGTATCCGAGGCCAGATAAACGCCTTCATGGAATAGCCTGTAGGCTTAAGGACACAGAGAACACGAAGAGATATTCATAAATCTCAAAAATTCGTCCCTACTCTCAATAAAAACATAGTCACCAAAGAACACATAAAATGAATGATGATAAGTTAATCATAACTTATGATACTGGAAATCCCATTCCACTTACAGAGATAATGCAAAGTTTTGAAGGTTTCAACGAACTTTACAAAGAAAAGAATACTCAACTTAGCATAAAAGAGGTAAGGAAAGGGTCTCAAATCTTTGATATAGTAGCGACAACAATACAAGATTTTCCAGAAATGATGCCTTATCTAGTTTCAACTGCATCAACGATTGTTAACTACTATAATGAGATAAATACGATTTTAGAGTTCTTTAAATCAAAAAAGAATAAAGGAAAGCGTGAATTCACGGCTTCAGAAGCAAAATCTGCCCAAAAAATAATAACACCACTTGGTGGTGATACTAACGCAAAACTTATATTAGAAAACCCCGTGTTTAACGGTAATGTGACTATTTACAATTACTCGGATGCAAAAACAATAAAAGAAGAATCTCAAAAGTTTATAGAAGAAAAGTCACTAACACATCTGTATTGGTCAAATTTAGCAAGAAAAGAAGAAGTCGGGAATAAATCCATAGTCCCAGATGTCTTTGATAAATCTGTACCCACTAGATTCGGAAGCACAGCAATTTACCAAAAAATGGTTCAAACCCCACCTCACCCTTTTAAGCATAAATGGAGAGTTGATTTACATGTAGAAATAAATGAGAGTAAACCATTAAAATACATCATAAGCAATGTTGTGGAAGATCTAGGAGAAACCTAATTCTCGCCGTGTTCTCTGTAGTAAAAACTAATCAACAACATAGAGCACATCACCGGCGCGGAGCATTTCGGAACCTCCGGGGGCAGTGATACGGGTAGCCCCGCGTTGGATACCAATTACGTTTACGCCTTTTTTGCGGCGTAGATCAGCCCCGGCAAGAGTATTGCCATCAAGACCGGATTCGGAGTCCACCACGATTTGGCGTAGCTGGAAAATGAGTTTTTTTTCCTGTTGAGTGATCTGCTCATCGGACAATTCCCTTAGCCGTTGAAGCGCAGCCTGCAACTGATCTTCCTCTCCTAAAATAACCAGAGTATCCTGAGGGAAAAGAGATGTCGTTGGTGCAGGGTCAAACACCCGAAAGTCACTTCTGGCTAGGGCGATAATGGTCACTCCGGAAACATCTCGTAAGTCCAAATTGAGAATTTTCTGACCACATAACCCTGAATTCTGAGGGATCTGAAATTCTCGAATACTTACTGGCCAAGGATAACGCTCAGACATTTCCTTAAGCACGGCCTTCTTCCGGCGATTTTCCAGTTCTTCATTCCCTATGTAGCTTTCTTCGAAGATATGCTCAATGCGACGGTTCAACTGGGCAAGCTGTTGCCAGAAAACAATACCTAATAGACCCGTCAAAACAGCTAAAAGGATAAGAGCAGCCCCACGGGGCAAATAGGCGGAGGCAACAGAGACATAGGAACTCCCAATTACAAAAAGAAAGAGTGCTAAAGTAACATAGGAGAACAGACTTTTCGCATGTGGATGCTGTTTCCCTGAGCCAGAAAGTTTCCAAATAGCCCGTGTAAGAATAAGAATCGTTTCGTTGGCATTGCGAACAGCCGCCAATAATAAAGGGCTAATCAACAGAGCAACCACCGCCCATACAATAAGGGCAATAGTGGTTTGCTCCCACTGCATGTGACTGCACGTGGCCGCCGCGGCAATCAGTAACCCCCATGTCACACACACATAGGCCACCATTCGCATTAAAGGTGCTTTAATGAGCTTCAAAGCCTCCCAACCTCCCAAAACCAAAACAATATTTTCGAGGAATTTTCGATAGGCTTCCGCAATACGAATCCAATTTGATGGAGTTCTTTTATATATCCAATTATAGGCGTCTAAAGAGTGATTCGCCAAAAACGGGGTTCCCAAAATGGTGATAAAAGCTGTTCCAAAGGCAATTGCCGTAAAGCGGTCACTCGTCACACCTAGCTGGTTTCCCAATGCAGCAATAACAAAGCTGAATTCACCAATTTGACTCTTTGCCACCGCAGCCCGAAAGCTGCTTTGTGAAGGTTGACCTCCAAGAAAAAGCCCTGCCCACACAGTAAGAACCTTGCCCACAATAACAGCCAAGGACAGCAGGATAACAGTTTTTACGTCCGCCAGAATCAGACTGGGATCAAGCAACATCCCTATGGAAACAAAGAATACGGCTGAAAAAATATCATGAAGAGATCTCGTCGTATGTTCCACCCTATCCACATCTCGGGTTTGCGAGAATATTGCCCCGGCAACGAAAGCCCCCAAAGCCAAAGAAAACCCCAAATGCATAGCTAAAAGAGAAAGTCCCAACGCTAGCCCGACACTGAGCATTGCATACTCATCCGCTCCGGCTGTTGTTCGAATTTTCTCCATAAAAGATGCAACTAAAATACGTCCAACCAAATAAGCAAAAATAACGAACAGCCCCATCAATGCCGTTACCAGCCAGACTTGCTCCCACTCGAATTCACGCGTAACGCCCAAACCTGAAAGCACCACAAGGAGTATGACAGCAAGAACGTCTTCAAGGATAAGAACACCAATGGCTAATTGAGCATGAGGTAAATTCAGTTTTTTCTGCTCTCGCATCCCCCCAACTGCCACCATCGACGAGCTGATGGCCAATAGACTGGCCAGAAAAAGCGTATATAATGAATCCCATCCCAAAGCATCAGAGAACGCCCGAGCAATAAGGAACATCCCCACGGACTGAGCTAAAAGGGCCAGGGCCGCAGGTCCCATAACACTTCTTAACCGTCGGAGATCAAACTCCATCCCAATGAAAAAAAGTAGGAAGATCACTCCAAACTCAGACAGTTCATTCACTGCATCCACATCACTAACCAGCGAATGATTCAGCAGGTGAGGCCCCATAAGCATTCCTGCCAAGAGATAACCAAAGATAACCGGCCAGCCTAAGCGCTTAAAGATCAAATACACAAGCGCAGCACCAGTTACAGCCGTGGCAAAGCTACCAACCAAATCGTGAGAAGTCATCGAAGCCAAAACGGGGATCATATAGTTAAGTATAAACAAATATTATCTAAAGAGACAAGCCGAGCCTTCACCTGTTTGTTAAAGAGTAAGCTTTATTTCATGTCATTTTTTTTACGAATGTAAAAAAGCACCCTTGCCAATTACGAATAAAGCCGATACTGAATACAATTAAGTAAAGATTTATGAATTGCCATTAGTAGCTAAACTGCTTTTGATACATTCATAAACCCCCTAGAAATAGGGACAAGCAAACCCAGACCTTTTGACGCCCTTCACGCTGCGACACTATGTTCGGCAAAGCCTTCGGATTTTTTTCAAACGACATCGGAATTGACCTCGGAACAGCAAACACTCTTGTTTACGTCCGAGACAAGGGGATTATTCTCAGTGAACCTTCCGTTGTTGCCATCAATAACACCAACCGCAGTGTAGTTGCTGTAGGGATTGAGGCTAAAAAGCTTCTCGGCCGTACTCCGCTGAATATTTCAGCTTTAAGACCGATGAAAGACGGTGTTATTGCCGACTTTGAAATAACAGAAGCCATGCTGCGCTACTTTATTAATAAAGTACACAGTGTGAAAGTAGCTTCTCCACGTGTGATCGTCGCGGTTCCCAGCGGTATCACAGAAGTGGAACGCCGCGCGGTTAAAGAAAGTGCCATCCATGCAGGAGCACGTGATGTTCGTCTGCTTCAGGAACCTGTCGCTGCCGCAATCGGTGTTGGACTTCCTATTGATGAACCGACCGCCAATATGATTGTTGACATTGGTGGAGGTACAACTGAAGTCGCCATTATTTCCTATTCAGGTGTTGTATACACCAAATCCATACGTGTTGGCGGGGATGAATTGGACAATGCCATCATCAATTACATGAAGCGTGCTTACAATCTGATGATCGGTGACCGTATGGCGGAAGAGATTAAGATCCGCATAGGTTCCGCAGCACCTCTGGATGAAGAACTGACAATGGAAGTTAAGGGTCGTGACTCCGTAGCTGGGTTGCCTAAAACTTTGCATATTTCCTCTCAAGAAATCCGCGAAGCGATGGCTGACACGGTAAGTTCCATCACAGAAGTAGTCCGCAATGCATTGGAACGCTGTCCACCGGAACTTTCTGCTGACTTAGTAGATCGCGGTTTCGTGTTGGCCGGAGGCGGTGCATTAATCCGTAACTTGGATCGTTTGCTTTCCGATGCCACAGGCCTACCGGTAATCGTTGCCGACAATGCACTCTATGCTGTTGCCAACGGCACTGGTATTGCATTGCAAATGAAGATTTACTAATCACCACGCCCGTTCTCTTACGGGAAATTATGTTGAGTCTGCTGAATGCCACAAAAACGAGTTGTTATCGGGAAGCCCCTCCTTTTATTACTGCTAACGTTGTTAGTCTGGTGGATTGTCCCTGTATTCATCAAATCGTTTAGCCGAAACGTCTTTTTTGAGTTTCAGGCTCCAGCGTGGACGGCTATATCTTCCCTCAAAGATTTACAATCATACTGGGCTTTGCGCAGTAAATCGAAAAACGAATTGATTGCCGCAGGCAGAGATCTGGCACGCCTCAATGCCAGTTATGAAATCAGCAATCAAAAAGCCAGAGCAACAGAAGCAGAACTGAAACGTCTGGAAAAACTTTTAGACCTACCAGCATCACCTCAATACCGTTATGAAGTTGCTCGAGTCACTCATAGAGACCTCAATGGCTGGTGGCAACAACTGGTAATTCGTAAAGGTTCACGCCAGGGAGTTATAAAAGGTGCAGCAGTTATCTGCGCAGAAGGTGTGGTAGGTAGAATTTCAGAAGTTCATACTTACACCTCGGTTGTGGAACTTATTTCTGACAGTAATTTTAGGATGGCGGCTCATATAGAAGGAGACCCTCGCCCTATCACGTATAAGGGAGGAAATAACATACCTTTAAGGCCCCCGCTAGGAAGCGTCAGCAATGTCCCTGCAGACATTACTCCTTCCAAAGATGGATATATTCGAGTTGTTACATCTCGACTGGGAGGTATTTTCCCCGATGGGATCACCGTCGGCTATTTAAAATCGCTTAACCCAGGTTCGGACGGATTATTCCAAACAGGAACTCTATTACTTCCTGCCAATTTAGTCTCTATAACAGAAGTTGCGGTACTAATACCGCTGGCAGAAGAAATAACAGATAGTGAAGCGGAAACCATTGCACTGGAGCCAAATGCCCAATGATGAACCGCGATCCCAGATTGCTGATTTCCATCGCCTGCAACTGGCTTCTCTACATGGTATTAACCCAGGTCAACGCTATATTGGGTACATGGAATATTCATTTATATGTAGCAGGCATGTTTCTCTTATTTCCTGTATTCTATATGCCAGCTGGCTATGCCTATTTGAGTATCGCCATAGCAGGATTCTTCATCGACTCGGCAAGTCCCATTCCCTTTGGCTTCCACCTCATTTTTCTCTGGTTCTGCGCAACCCTGATCCATGCCATACGCTCACATCTCTATCGAGAAAACAAAACGCATATTGTGATCATAACAATCACGGTAAATCTTTTGGCATCACTTTTTATCTGTTTAGTAAAATTGTCGCCAGTACTGCTGACTACTCATTTTTGGATAAGGCTTGGATCAGACTTTTTAATATCTTCCGCTTTTTGTTATCTATTTGCTTACCGCTATTTAGAGATTCAACGAGTATTCACTCTCAGCAGTGGTCATGAATTGAATGAAGATACAATGGAGGCTGTAAAAAGACCATTTACTCCACCGCGTTCCTAGTTTTTTTTCTGATAATTGGAATTATTCTAAATTCTATGTATATTACCGGGTAACTAATCTTGCGTGAGTTCTTTTTAATAAAGGAAACATCTCTGCGCAATAAATAGAATATCCATAAAATAGAAAATTATGAGCGAAAAACTGACCCAAGCCCTCAATAAAACACTGGCAAACTTACATATCATCAATGTAAAGCTCCACAGTTACCACTGGAACATCCAAGGCATCCAATTTTTCAGTATTCATAACATGACCGAAGGCTATTATGATTATTTCTTCGGCCTCTACGATGATGTGGCAGAACGCATTCTTCAGTTAAAAGCAAAGCCACTTGCTACCGTCAAAGAGTATCTTGAAAATGCCACCCTTGAGGAAGAAACAGGTAATAAATTCACTGCCCGTGAAGTATTGGACAAAGTTCGTAGCGACTTCGACCTTCTCTTGAAGGAAGCAAAATCCGTAAGCGATTTAGCTGGAGAGGCGGGAGATACCACAACAGGCAATATAATGGATGACTACGTTCAATGGCTGGAAAAGGCCATCTGGATGATAGACAGCTCTCTTGATGCCTAACATCTAATACAGTTCATTTCTGATATAAGCACATGGTTAACATCATGTGCTTTTTCTTATCCCAACAGAAAAGAATTTCAAAATGCATTTTTCTCTTTTGAAACAATCTCTTTTCTGTTTCTTTAAATTCAGGTCTACATAATTTTATGGGCGAGGATACTTATACAAATTCCAACAAGCGCTTACGCCTGTTTTACCTGATGTTTACCGTAATGGTTATAATACTCATTGCGGGACTCACTCACCGCCAACTTATGCTCTACGGGAAGTATAAGGAAGAAGAACAAAAACAAAACTACCGCCGTATTTTAATGCCAGGCCCTCGCGGAGATATTTACGATCGAAACGGAGAACTGTTGGTAGGAAATCGCCCCTTATTCAAAGCTGTCGTCTACTTGAATGAGCTAAGAAAAGAGTTCAGAACGACTTATTATAAAATGGTTCGCGATGCCCGTGAGGAAAACAAACGCCTAGAAGAAGCGGGACTACCAACTAAAAAACTAAGCCGCAAAAAAATCTCCATAAATGCTCGCAAACAAGTAGTTCAAAAATATTTGGATAAAATAAACGTGGTTCTTAACCGCCACGAAACCC
>ENA-ORCX01000370-ORCX01000370.1-marine-metagenome-genome-assembly--contig:-NODE-370-length-19004-cov-2.153537_pt1 | contig 19004 bp, 17 predicted proteins | sample MGYA00248630_ERZ508518 | MGnify/ENA primary metagenome ERZ508518 (study PRJEB26188, sample SAMN06268768) | marine metagenome | isolation source: Bioluminescent Bay, La Paraguera, Puerto Rico | place...
GGCCCCACGATGCGCGCGCTCTATGGCCGGTTGCGGCAGAAGGAACCGCCGCATTTCCACCGTCTCATCATCGCCGCGCTCAAGGCGGGGGACGAGCCGGGGCTGCGGCTGGCGGTGCGCACCGACGTGACGCAGGGGTTGCGGATGCTGGCGGCCTGACCGGCACGAAAAGGGGGGCTGTCTGCCCCCCTCTTGCCCCTCGCGGGGCAATTCCCCCCCCGAGGGTATTTCTGGTCAGAAGAAGGCCCGGTCAGGCGTGGATGGCGCCGTCGCCGCAGGCCAGGGCCGCCTCGCGCACCGCCTCGGAATAGGTCGGGTGGGCGTGGCAGGTGAGCGCCAGGTCCTGGGCCGAGGCGCCGAATTCCATGGCCACGCAGAGCTCGTGGATCAGCTCGCCGGCCGCGGGGCCGATGATATGGGCGCCGAGGATGCGGTCGGTTTCCTTGTCGGCGAGGATCTTGACGAAGCCCTCGCCCTGGAACACGGCCTTGGCCCGCCCGTTGCCCATGAAGGAGAACTTGCCCGCCTTGTAGGCGCGGCCTTCATCCTTGAGCTGCTGTTCGGTGAGGCCCACCGAGGCGACCTCGGGCGTGGTGTAGATCACGCCGGGGATGACGTTGTAGTTCACATGGCCGTGCTTGCCGGCGATCACCTCGGCCACGGCCATGCCCTCGTCCTCGGCCTTGTGGGCGAGCATGGGGCCCTCGATCGCGTCGCCGATGGCGTAGACGCCGTTGACGGAGGTGGACCAGTGGGCGTCGGTCTTGATCTGGCCGCGGGGCAGGGTCTCGACGCCCAGGCCCTCCAGGCCGAGGCCGTCGGTGTAGGGTTTGCGGCCGGTGGCGACCAGCACCACGTCGGCGTCGATCTGGTGCTCGCTGTCGTCCTTGCGCAGCTTGTAGTTGACCTTGGCCTTGGTCTTGAGGGGTTCGACGCTTTGGACCGCGGCGCCCATAACGAATTTAAGGCCCTGTTTTTTCAGGATTCTCTGGAAGGTGCGCTGAACCTCGGTGTCCATGCCGGGGGTGATGGCGTCGAGGTATTCGACCACCGTGACCTCGGTGCCGAGGCGGGCAAAGACCGAGCCCATCTCCAGGCCGATCACGCCGGCGCCGATGACGACCAGTTTCTTGGGGATCTTGGGCAGCGACAGCGCGCCGGTGGAGGTGACCACCACCTTTTCGTCGATCTCGACGCCGGGCAGCGAGGAGGGCTCGGACCCGGTCGCGATGACGATGTTCTTGGCGTTGTGGACCTCGTCGCCGACCTTGACCTGGCCTGCGGCGGGGATGGATCCCCAGCCCTTGAGCCAGTCTACCTTGTTCTTTTTGAACAGGAACTCGATGCCCTTGGTGTTCTGGCCGATGACATCGTCCTTGTAGGCGAGCATCTGTTTCCAGTCGACGGAGGGGGATTTGCCCTTCAGCCCCATGGCGGCGAAATTGTGCTCGGCCTCGTGCAGGGAATGGGTCGCGTGCAGCAGCGCCTTGGAGGGGATGCAGCCGACGTTGAGGCAGGTGCCGCCCAGGGTCTCGCGGCCTTCGACGCAGGCGGTTTTCAGGCCCAGTTGGGCGCAGCGGATGGCGCAGACATAGCCCCCCGGGCCGCCGCCGATCACGATCACATCATAGTCTGCCATGGGTATCTCCCTTTGCCCGGTTCGGGCTGCATGAATTCCATATGACTCGCATATGAGTTTTATGGCCGATGGCGAGGGGGCTGTCTGCCCCCTCTTGCCCCGGCGGGGCCGGGGCAATTCACCCCCGAGGATATTTCCCAACAGAAGAAGCCCCGGGGCTGGTGCGGATTACAGGTCCATCAGCAGGCGGCGGGGATCCTCGAGCGCCTCTTTGACGCGGACGAGGAAGGTCACCGCGCCCTTGCCGTCGACGATGCGGTGGTCGTAGCTGAGGGCCAGGTACATCATCGGGCGGATCTTGATCTCGCCGTTGATGACCATCGGGCGGTCCTGGATCTTGTGCATGCCCAGGATGCCGGATTGCGGCGGGTTCAGGATCGGCGAGGACATCAGCGAACCGTAGACGCCACCGTTGGAGATGGTGAAGGTACCGCCCTGCATTTCGGCCATGGAGAGCTTGCCGTCGCGGGCGCGGCGGCCCTTTTCGGCGATGGCCTTCTCGATCTCGGCGAAGGACATGCTGTCGGCGTCGCGGATCACCGGCACCACAAGGCCCTGGGGCGTGCCGGCGGCGATGCCCATATGGACGTAGTTCTTGTAGACGATGTCGGTGCCGTCGATCTCGGCGTTGACCTCGGGGACCTCTTTCAGCGCGTGGCAGCAGGCCTTGGTGAAGAAGGACATGAAGCCCAGGCGCACGCCGTGCTTCTTCTCGAAGATGTCCTTGTACTCGTTGCGCAGGGCCATGACCTCGGTCATGTCCACCTCGTTGTAGGTGGTCAGGATCGCGGCGGTGTTCTGCGCGTCCTTGAGGCGCCGGGCGATGGTCTGGCGCAGGCGGGTCATCTTGACCCGTTCCTCGCGCGCGGCATCCTCGGCGGCCACGGGGGCGCGCGGGGCGGCAGAGGGCGCCGGGGCCGGCGCGGGGGCTGCTGCGGGGGCCGGGGCGGTAGCGGCCTTGAGCACGTCTTCCTTCATGATGCGGCCGTCGCGGCCGGTGCCCTTCACCTGATCGGGCGAGAGGCCCTTTTCGGCCATCAGCTTGGTGGCGGAGGGGGCGTTTTCGACATCCGCGGCGGGGGCCGCGGCGGCCGGGGCCGGGGCGGCTTCGGCCTGCGGGGCCGGGGCGGCGGCGGCGCCTTCGCCCGCGCTCATCACCGCGAGCTTGCCGCCGGCGGCGACGGTGGCGCCTTCGGGGGCGAGGATCTCGGTCAGAACGCCCGTGGCGGGGGCCGGGACCTCGACCGAGACCTTGTCGGTTTCCAGTTCGCACAGCATCTCGTCCTGGGCGACGGTGTCGCCGACCTGTTTGAACCAGGTGGAGACGGTGGCCTCGGTCACGCTTTCGCCCAGCGTGGGGACCATGACGTCCACCGCGGCGGCCGCGGCAGGCGCAGCGGCGGGCTTGGCCGCGGGGGCCGGCGCGGCGGCGCCTTCGGAGATGGTGGCCAGCAGGGCGTCGACGCCGACGGTCTCGCCCTCGGCGGCGACGATCTCGCCCAGTGTGCCGGCGGCGGGCGAGGGGACCTCGACCGTCACCTTGTCGGTTTCCAGCTCGCACAGCATCTCGTCGACGGCGACGGCATCGCCGGGCTTCTTGAACCAGGTCGCGACCGTGGCTTCGGTGACGCTTTCGCCCAGGGTGGGCACACGGACTTCGGTAGACATGGGTGTTACTTCCCTTCGATGGTCAGCGCTTCGTTCACGAGCGCCTCTTGCTGTGCCTTGTGGTTGCTGGCCAAGCCCGTGGCGGGCGAGGCCGATGCGTTGCGGCCGACATAGCGCGGGCGCGAATAGTCGGAGCCGATGCGGGTGAGCACCCATTCGATATTGGGTTCGATGAAGCTCCAGGCGCCCTGGTTCTTGGGCTCTTCCTGGCACCAGACCACCTCGGCCTGCTTGAAGCGCTCCAGCTCCTTCACCAGCGACATGGCGGGGAAGGGGTAGAACTGTTCGAGCCGCAGCAGGTAGACGTCGTCGATGCCCCGGGCGTCGCGCTCTTCCAGCAGGTCGTAATAGACCTTGCCCGAGCAGATAACGACGCGCTTGATCTTGTCGTCGGCGACCAGCTTGGTGTCCGAGTTGCCCATTTCGGCGTCGTCCCACAGCACGCGGTGGAAGGACGAGCCGGTGGTGAACTCTTCGGCCTTGGAGATGCAGAGCTTGTGGCGCAGCAGCGATTTCGGCGTCATCAGCACCAGCGGCTTGCGGAAGCTGCGGTGGAGCTGGCGGCGCAGGATGTGGAAATAGTTCGCCGGCGTCGAGCAGTTGGCGACGATCCAGTTGTCCTCGGCGCAGAGCTGCAGGAAACGCTCCAGCCGGGCCGAGCTGTGCTCGGGGCCCTGGCCCTCGAACCCGTGGGGCAGCAGCATGACGAGGCCCGACATGCGCAGCCATTTGCGTTCACCCGAGGAGATGAACTGGTCGAACATGATCTGCGCGCCGTTGGCGAAATCGCCGAACTGGGCCTCCCACATCACCAGCGCGTTGGGCTCGGCAAGGCTGTAGCCGTACTCGAAGCCCAGCACCGCGTATTCGGAGAGCATCGAGTCGATGACCTCGTAGCGGGCCTGCCCCTCGCGGATGTGGTTGAGGGGGTAGTAGCGCTCTTCGGTGTTCTGGTTGATCAGGGCGGAGTGGCGCTGCGAGAAGGTGCCGCGGGTGCTGTCCTGCCCGGCGAGGCGGACCGGATAGCCCTCGGTCAGCAGCGAGCCGAAGGCCAGCGCCTCGGCCGTGGCCCAGTCGAAGCCCTTGCCGGTGTCGAACATCTGCTTCTTGGTCTCGAGCAGGCGCGACACGGTCTTGTGCACCGGGAAGCCCTCGGGCGTGCGAGTCAGGGCGTCGCCGACCTCGGCCATGGTCTCGGGCTTGATGGCGGTTTCACCGCGCTGATACTCCTCGCCCTGGCGGTCGAGATGCGACCAGCGCCCGTCCAGCCAGTCGGCCTTGTTTGGCTTGAATTCCTTGCCGGCCTCGAACTCTTCGTTCAGGTGGGCCTGGAAGGCGGCCTTCATGTCCTCGATCTCGCCCTCGGGGATCAGCCCGTCCTTGACCAGCCGCTCGGTATAGAGCTGCAGGGTGGTCTTGTGTCGCTTGATCCGCTTGTACATCAGCGGGTTGGTGAACATGGGCTCGTCGCCCTCGTTGTGACCGAAGCGGCGATAGCAGAACATGTCGATGACCACGTCCTTGTGGAACTTCTGCCGGAACTCGGTGGCCACCTTGGCGGCGTGGACCACGGCCTCGGGGTCGTCGCCGTTGACGTGGAAGATCGGCGCCTCGACCATCAGGGCGAGGTCGGTCGGGTAGGGCGACGAGCGCGAGAAATGCGGCGCGGTGGTGAAGCCGATCTGGTTGTTCACCACGATATGGATGGTGCCGCCGGTGCGGTGGCCCACCAGCCCCGACATGCCGAAGCATTCGGCGACCACGCCCTGGCCGGCAAAGGCCGCGTCGCCGTGCAGCAGCACGGGCACCACGCTGTGGCGGATGGGGTCGCTGTCCTGCGCCTGCTTGGCGCGGGCCTTGCCCAGCACGACCGGGTTCACGGCCTCAAGGTGGCTGGGGTTGGCGGTCAGGCTGAGGTGCACCTTGTTGTTGTCGAATTCACGGTCCGACGACGCGCCGAGGTGGTATTTCACGTCGCCCGAGCCGTCCACCTCTTCGGGCTTGAAGCTGCCGCCCTGGAATTCGTTGAAGATGGCGCGGTAGGGCTTGCCCATCACGTTGGCCAGCACGGACAGGCGGCCGCGGTGGGGCATGCCGATGACGATTTCCTTGACCCCCAGCGCGCCGCCGCGCTTGATGATCTGCTCCATCGCGGGGATCAGTGCCTCGCCACCGTCCAGGCCGAAACGCTTGGTGCCCATGTATTTGACATGGAGGAATTTCTCGAAGCCCTCGGCCTCGACCAGTTTGTTCAGGATGGCGCGGCGGCCTTCGCGGGTGAAGGTGATCTCCTTGCCGAAGCCCTCGATCCGCTCTTTCAGCCAGGCCGATTGCTCGGGGTCCGAGATGTGCATGTATTGCAGCGCGAAGGTGCCGCAATAGGTGCGCTTCACGATGTCCAGGATCTCGCGCATCGAGGCGAATTGCAGCCCCAGAACGTTGTCGATGAAGATCGGCCGGTCCATGTCGGCCTCGGTGAAGCCGTAGGAGCGCGGGTCAAGCTCGGGGTGCGGGGTCTCGTTGCGCAGGCCCAGCGGGTCGAGATCGGCCACCAGGTGGCCGCGGATGCGGTAGGCGCGGATCAGCATCAGCGCGCGGATCGAATCCAGCACGGCGCGCTTGACCTGCTCTTCCGAGACCGGGACGCCCTTTTCGGCGGCCTTGGCGCGGATCTTCTGCTCGGCGCCCTTGGCCTCGGCCGGGGCGGCAACGGGCCATTCGCCGGTCAGCGCCGCGGTCACCTCGTCGGCGGGCTGCGGCGGCCAGTCGGTGCGCGCCCAGGAGGGGCCGGTGGCCTCTTTCTTTACCTCCACCTCGGTGTCGCCGAGCGCGCGGAAGAACTCGGCCCAGGCCTCGTCAACGGCCTTGGGGTCGTTGGCGTAGCGGGCATAGAGCTGCTCGACATATTCGGCGTTGGCCCCCTGCAGGAACGAGGAGGCTTTGAACTGGTCGTTGGGGCTTTGGTCCGTCATTGGATGCACCTGACTGGGTATGGGCCGCGCCCCGTGGGGCGCGGCGGGTTCGCTTGTGTCAGCCGATCGCCTTGAGCACGGCCTCGCCCAGCCCGGCGGGGCTGTCGGCGACCACGATGCCGGCCGATTTCATGGCTTCGATCTTGTCCTCGGCGCCGCCCTTGCCGCCGGCGACGATGGCGCCCGCGTGGCCCATGCGGCGGCCCGGAGGCGCCGTGCGCCCGGCGATGAAGCCCGCGCAGGGCTTGGAGCGGCCGCGCTTGGCCTCGTCTTTCAGGAACTGCGCGGCCTCTTCCTCGGCCGAACCGCCGATCTCGCCGATCATGATGATCGACTGGGTCTCGTCATCGGCCAGGAACATCTCCAGCACGTCGATATGCTCGGTCCCCTTGATCGGGTCGCCGCCGATGCCCACCGCGGTGGACTGGCCGAGGCCGGAATCGGAGGTCTGCTTGACCGCCTCGTAGGTCAGCGTGCCCGAGCGCGAGACGACGCCGACCGAGCCGCGCCGATGGATATGGCCGGGCATGATGCCGATCTTGCAGGCGTCGGGGGTGATGACGCCGGGGCAGTTGGGGCCGATCAGCGTGGTTTTCGACCCTTCGAGCGCGCGCTTGACGGTCATCATGTCCAGCACCGGGATGCCCTCGGTGATGCAGACGACCAGCTCCATCTCGGCGTCGATCGCCTCGAGGATCGAGTCGGCGGCATAGGGCGGCGGGACGTAGATGACCGAGGCGTTGGCCCCGGTCACGGCTTTGGCCTCGTGCACCGAGTTGAAGACCGGCAGGTTCAGATGGGTCTGCCCGCCCTTGCCCGGGGTCACGCCGCCCACCATCCTGGTGCCATAGGCGATGGCCTGTTCGGAGTGGAAGGTGCCCTGCGAGCCGGTGAAGCCCTGACAGATGACCTTGGTGTTTTCGTCAACAAGAACAGCCATTCGACTTACCCCTTCACCGCTTTGACGACTTTTTCTGCCGCGTCGGACAGGTTGTCGGCTGCAATCACGTTCAGGCCGGAGGTGTTGATGATCTCCTTGCCCTTCTCGACATTGGTGCCCTCCAGGCGGACGACCAGCGGAACCTCGAGGCCGACCTCCTTGACCGCGGCGACCACGCCCTCGGCGATCACGTCGCAGCGCATGATGCCGCCGAAGATGTTGACCAGGATGCCTTTGACGTTGGGGTCGGAGGTGATGATCTTGAACGCCTCGGTGACCTTTTCCTTGGTCGCACCGCCGCCCACGTCGAGGAAGTTGGCGGGTTCCGCGCCGTAGAGCTTGATGATGTCCATCGTCGCCATGGCCAGGCCCGCGCCGTTCACCATGCAGCCGATCTCGCCATCCAGCGCGATGTAGTTCAGGTCGTATTTCGAGGCGGCGAGTTCCTTGGGGTCCTCTTCCGTCTCGTCGCGCAGGGCGAGGATGTCGGCGTGGCGATAAAGCGCGTTGCCGTCGAAGCCCATCTTGGCGTCGAGGCATTTCAGATCGCCCTTGTCGGTGACGATCAGCGGGTTGATCTCCAGCAGTTCCACGTCCTTCTCGGTGAAGAGCTGGTAGAGCTGGCCCAAGAGCTTGACGCATTGCTTGACCTGCTGGCCTTCGAGCCCGAGGGCAAAGGCGACGCGGCGGCCGTGGAAGCCCTGATAGCCGGTGGCCGGGTCGATGGCGAAGGTCAGGATTTTCTCGGGGGTGGAGGCGGCGACCTCTTCGATGTCCATGCCACCCTCGGTCGAGCAGACCACCGAGATGCGCGAGGACTGCCGGTCGACCAGCAGCGCGAGGTAAAGCTCGCGCTCGATGTCCGAACCGTCCTCGATATAGACGCGGTTGACCTGCTTGCCGGCGGGGCCGGTCTGGTGGGTGACCAGGGTGCGGCCCAGCATCTTCTTCGCCTCGGCCTCGGCCTCTTCGACCGATTTGGCCAGGCGCACGCCGCCCTTTTCGCCGGCCTCGGGTTCCTTGAAGGAGCCCTTGCCGCGGCCGCCGGCGTGGATCTGCGCCTTGACCACCCAGAGCGGGCCGTCGAGTTCGCCGGCCATGGTCTTGGCCTCTTCGGCGCGGGTCACGACATGGCCGTCGGAAACCGGGGCGCCGTAGTCACGAAGGAGAGCCTTCGCCTGGTATTCATGAATGTTCATGAAACTGTCCCATGCTGCTTTCGTCGGGGCCGTTTAAGCACGGGGATTCAGGCGTCGAAACGGTTTTTGCCTGTGTCGGGGGGATTGGGGGCGAATAAGTGGGGTTTGTGATCACATGATTTTCCCGTGTGATCACAAAAAGGATTGGCGCCTGCGCTGACGGTGATTCGCATGGTTGCGGAATGCAACGGAAGGGGCGGAAAGATCCGGGACAGGCGGGGGCGGATCAAGGGGGCGGTGCATGGCACGCCCGGTCATCGGGCGAATTGTGCAGGGCGCTTGCGCGATGTGCGGAGGGCGGCGTCCGGCCCGGCGGGGTGGGCGAGAAGCGCCCGCCCCGTGGGGGGGCGGGACGGGCGCTTCCCGGCGTAAACGCCGGGCGCAACGTCTGGCCGGTGCCGTCTTCCGTTCCGGCACGGCCCGCCTCGTGATCCCGCAGCACCCGCGAAGCGGCGCCAAGAAAAAGGGGCGCCCGAAAACCGGACGCCCCTTGGCAATCTTCGCGATTGGCCGGATCAGGCCAGGCTTTGGTCGATGCCCTTGCAGGCCTCGACCAGGCCCTTCACGGCCTCGATCGACTTGTCGAACATCGCCTGCTCGTCTTTCGAGAGCTTGATGTCGACGATCTTTTCGATGCCGTTCGCGCCGATGATGGTGGGCACGCCGACATACATGCCGTTCAGGCCGAACTCGCCGTCGCAATAGGCCGCGCAGGGCAGCAGGCGCTTCTGGTCCTTCAGATAGGCTTCGGCCATCTCGATGGCCGAGGTGGCCGGCGCGTAATAGGCCGAGCCGGTCTTCAGCAGGCCGACGATCTCGGCGCCGCCGTCACGGGTGCGCTGCACGATGGCGTCCAGCTTCTCTTGCGTGGTCCAGCCCATTTCCACCAGGTCGGGCAGCGGGATGCCGCCGACGGTCGAGTAGCGGACCGAGGGGACCATGGTGTCGCCGTGGCCGCCCAGCACGAAGGCGGTGACGTCCTTCATCGAGACGTTGAACTCGACCGACAGGAAGTGGCGGAAGCGGGCCGAGTCGAGCACGCCGGCCATGCCGACCACCTTGTTGTGGGGGAGCCCTGAGAATTCGCGCAGCGCCCAGACCATCGCGTCCAGCGGGTTGGTGATGCAGATCACGAAGGCGTCGGGGGCGTTGTCGCGGATGCCTTCGCCGACCGATTTCATGACCTTCAGGTTGATGCCCAGCAGGTCGTCGCGGCTCATGCCCGGCTTGCGCGGCACGCCGGCGGTGACGATGACCACGTCGGCGCCTGCGATATCGGCATAGTCGGTGGTGCCCTTCATCGCCGCGTCGAACCCTTCGGAGGGGCCGGATTCCGCGATGTCGAGCGCCTTGCCCTGGGGGATGCCATCCGCGATGTCGAACAGCACGACGTCACCAAGTTCCTTGAGCGCGGCGAGATGGGCGAGCGTGCCGCCGATCTGACCGGCGCCGATGAGGGCGATCTTGGGTCTGGCCATGAGTTTTCTTCCCTGATCTGGTTGAAATTGCGCGAATGCCTAGTCCCTTGCGGCCCATCGCGCAAGTGTGCCGCAGTGCGGCGACGGTCGCGGAGCGGGTTCCGCAGTGCAGCGGTTTCCTCTAAACCGGGAGAAAATGTCGCATTTTCAGGGGGCAGGATGCTGAGCTTCGACCTGACGTTTTTTGCGCTGGCGATCCCGGCGGTGGTGTTCGCGGGCATCTCCAAGGGGGGCTTTGGCTCGGGCGCGGCCTTTGCGGCGACCCCGATTCTGGCGCTGGTGCTGGAACCGGGCACGGCGCTGGGGCTGATGCTGCCGCTGTTGATGCTGGTCGATCTGGCGACGCTGGGACCCTATTGGCGACAATGGGATACGCCCACCGCGCGGCGGCTGATCCTGGGCGCGGTGCCCGGCGTGGCGCTGGGCGCGATGCTCTACCGGCTGGCCGACCCGGATCTCTTTCGCCTGCTGATCGGCTCTATCGCGATCGCCTTCGTCGGCTGGCAGATGGCGGTGCGGCTGCGGCTGGTGCGGTTCCGCGCGCGGCCGTTCCCGCCGGCGGCGGGCGGGCTGGCGGGGATGACCGCCGGGTTCACCAGTTTCGTCAGCCATGCGGGCGGGCCGCCGGTCGCGGTCTACATGCTGGCGCAGGGGCTGGGGAAGACCGCCTTTCAGGCCACGACCGTGCTGACCTTCTGGGTGATCAACATCCTGAAATTCGGGCCCTATGCCTTCATGGGGATCTTCACCTGGGACACGGCCAAGGCCGACCTGATGCTGGCGCCCTTTGCCCTGATCGGGGCCTGGCTGGGGGTGCGCGCGCACCGGCTGGTGCCCGAGCGGCTGTTCTTCGCCATCACTTACGTGTTGCTGGTGCTGACCGGGTCCAAGCTGATCTGGGACGCGCTGGGCTGAACGGTTTTTTCTGCATTGCGGCAAATTAGGGCTTGCGCAATCGTTCGCGCCTGTGGTGTTTTGCGCAACAAAATTGCGGAGTGAGGAAACATGGACATTGTCGCGCGGCCCTATCGCTCGGTTCTCTATATCCCCGGCTCCAACCAGCGGGCGCTGGAAAAGGCCAAGGGCCTGCCCGTGGATGCCATCATCTTCGACCTCGAAGACGCCGTCGCGGTGGAGGAAAAACCCGCCGCCCGCGCCCTGCTGGCCGAGACGCTGAAGGCGGGCGGCTACGGCAACCGGGCGAAGATCGTGCGCATCAACGGGCTGGAGACCGAGTGGGGCCGCGATGACATCGCGGGTTTCGTGGGGGCGGATATCGACGCGCTCCTGATCCCCAAGGTGGGCAGCGCGGCCGACGTGCAGGCGGTGGCCGACCTGATCCCGGATGTGCCCCTCTGGGCGATGATGGAGACGCCGCGCGGCATGCTGAACGCGGCCGAGATCGCGGCGCATCCGCGGATGAAGGGCTTTGTCATGGGCACCAACGATCTGGCGAAAGAGCTGAAATGCCGTTTCCGTCCCGATCGTCTGCCGATGCTGACGGGGCTGTCGCTGTGCCTGATGGCGGCGCGGGCCGAGGGGATCGTGGCGGTCGACGGCGTCTACAACGCCTTCAAGGACGAAGAGGGCCTGAGGGCCGAATGCGAGCAGGGCCGCGACATGGGCTTTGACGGCAAAACCCTGATCCATCCGGCGCAACTGGCCGTCGCCAATGCCGCCTTCGCCCCCACCGAGGATGAGATCGACCTCGCCCGCCGCCAGATCGAGGCGTTTGAAAAGGCCGAGGCCGAGGGGCAGGGCGTGGCCGTTGTCGATGGCAAGATCGTGGAAAATCTGCATATCGTGACCGCGAAGGAAACGCTGGCCAAGGCGGCCGCGATCGCGGAAATGGAAGGATAGCCATGACATTGCTGGTTCTCGGCGTCGCGCTCTGGAGCGCGGCACATCTGTTCAAACGGCTCGCGCCCGGGATGCGCGCGGGCATGGGCGAGGCGGGCAAGGGCGTGGTCGCCGTGCTTGTCGTGGCCGGCGTGGTGATGATGGTGCTGGGCTATCGCGCCGCCGAGGTCCGCGACATCTGGTATCCGCCGTTCTGGGCCGTGCATGCGAACAACACGCTGATGCTGATCGCGGTGGGTCTGTTCGGCGCGGCCCATTCGAAAAGCCGCCTGCGCGCGAAACTGCGCCACCCGATGCTGACCGGCATGCTGAGCTGGGCCATCGCGCATCTGCTGGTGAACGGTGATCTGGCCTCGCTGATCCTGTTCGGGGGGCTGGGGCTGTGGGCCGTGGCCGAGATGCTGGTCATCAATGCGCGTGACAAGATCTACACGCCCTGGCAGGGCGGCAGCCCGGGCGGCGACATCAGGCTGGCCGTGATCACGCTGGTGGTGTTCGGCGCGGTCGCGGGGCTGCATGCCTGGATCGGGCCCTGGCCTTTCCCTGGAGGAGCATGATGAAAGCCTATCGACTGCTGACCGAAGAAGACACATCCGCCTTCTGCCACAAGGTGACGGAGGCGCTGGCCAAGGGCTGGGAGCTCTATGGCGACCCGGCCTACGCTCATGACCCGGCCACCGGCAAGATGCGCTGCGCCCAGGCCGTGGTGAAAGAGGTGGAGGGCGCGTATTCGCCCGATGTGAAGCTGGGGCAACTGTAATGGCAAAGACCAATCCGGGCCGGTTCTTCGAGGATTATTCCGTCGGGCAGGTGATCGCGCACGCGGTGCCGCGGACGCTCTCGGGCGGTGAGCGGGCGCTTTACCACGCGCTCTACCCCGCGCGGCACGCGCTGTATTCCTCGGACGAATTTGCCCGGGCCTGCGGCCTGCCCGCCGCTCCTCTGGACGACCTGATCGCCTTTCACACCGTGTTCGGCAAAACCGTCCCCGACGTGTCGCTGAACGCGGTCGCGAACCTCGGTTATGCCGAGGGGCGGTTCCTGAAGCCGGTCTTCCCCGGGGACACGCTGCGCTCGGAGAGCGAGGTGATCGGGCTCAAGCAGAACTCCAGCGGCAAGTCGGGCGTGGTCTGGGTGCGCACGCGGGGGCTGAACCAGAACGGCGAGGCGGTGCTGGATTATGTCCGCTGGGTGATGGTGCGCAAACGCGACCTCGACGCGCCGGCGCCCGCGACGGTGATCCCCGATCTGGCCAAGGCCGTGGAAGCGCAGGACCTGGTGGTGCCCGAGGGGCTGGATTTCTCGAATTACGATTTCACCCTCGCGGGCGAGCCGCATCGCTGGGGCGATTACGAGCTGGGCGAGACCATCGACCATGTCGACGGGGTGACCATCGAAGAGGCCGAGCACATGCTGGCCACCCGCCTGTGGCAGAACACCGCCAAGGTGCATTTCGACGCCACCTTCCGCGAGGGCGGCCAGCGGCTGATCTATGGCGGGCATGTGATCAGCATGGCGCGGGCCTTGTCTTTCAATGGCTTGGCCAATGCGCAGATGATCGTGGGCCTCAACGGCGGCGCCCATGCCAACCCCTGTTTCGCGGGCGACACCGTGAAGGCCTGGACCGAGGTTCTGGACAAGGCCGACACGCCCGCGCCGGGCGTGGGCGCGATCCGGCTGCGGCTGGTGGCGACCAAGGGCGGCGCGCCTTTCGCGCTGAAGGGCGCGGACGGCAAGTACCGCCCCGAGGTGCTGCTCGACCTCGATTACTGGGCACTCATGCCGCAGTGACCCGCTGCACGGGGCTTTGTGATCACGCCGCCCTTTTGTGTGATCACAAAGCCCGTTTTTTGCACGCATTCGCCGAAAAATCCACCCGTTTGGCGCTAACGAGCCGTGACTCGCGGATAAAAATCCGTATCACGCTAGGACAAAGACCAGACATGACCGCGATTGCGAGAAGGGACCATCATGGCTGACGTGAACCGGGGGAACCGGCCGCTTTCCCCCCACCTGCAAGTCTACCGGCCGCAACTCACCTCCATCACCTCCATCCTGACCCGGATCACGGGCAACGCGCTGATCATCGGGGCGCTGCTGGTGGTGTGGTGGTTCATCGCCGCCGCCAAGGGGCCGGACTATTTCGCGCTGGCCAACGGCGTGATCACCAGCTGGTTCGGCGATCTGGTCATGCTCGGCTCAGTCTGGGCGCTCTGGTACCACTCGCTCGCCGGCATCCGCCACCTGATCTGGGACTCGGGCCGCGGGCTGGAGATCGAGAGCGCGGAAAAGCTGGGCTGGGCCGTCATCATCGGCTCGCTGCTGCTGACCGTGCTGACCGTGGCCGTGGTTTAAGGAGGACGGGACATGCGTATTCTGACCGACCGCAAACGCGCAGAGGGGCTGGGCGCGGCCCATCGCGGCACCGAGCACCACTGGCACATGATCATCTCGTCGGCGGCGCTGATCGGCCTGGTGCCGCTTTTCGTCTTCACCTTCGGCTCGGCGCTTGGCCGCAGCCATGACGAGGTCATCGCCTATTACCAGCAGCCCTTCCCGGCGATCGTCGCCGTGCTGACCCTGCTGGTGGGCTTTATCCATTTCCGGCAAGGGGTACAGACCCTGATCGAGGACTATACCGGCGGGATGACCCGCAAGGTGCTGATCATCTGCATGATCTGCCTGTCCTACGCGGCGGCGGCCACCGGCCTGTTCGCCATCGCCCGCATCGCGCTTTGAGGAGCTGAAAACACAATGGCTGCATACGAATACGAGACGCATACTTATGACGTCGTGGTCGTGGGTGCCGGCGGCGCGGGCCTGCGCGCCACGCTGGGCATGGCCGAACAGGGCCTGAAAACCGCCTGTGTGACCAAGGTCTTCCCGACGCGTTCGCACACCGTCGCGGCGCAGGGCGGCATCGCCGCCTCGCTGTCCAACATGGGCCCGGACCACTGGCAGTGGCACATGTACGACACGGTGAAGGGCTCGGACTGGTTGGGCGACACCGACGCGATGGAATACCTCGCGCGTGAGGCGCCCAAGGCGGTCTACGAGCTGGAGCATTACGGCGTGCCCTTCTCGCGCACCGAGGAAGGCAAGATCTATCAGCGCCCCTTCGGCGGCCACACCACCGAGTTCGGCGAAGGCCCGCCCGTGCAGCGCACCTGCGCCGCGGCCGACCGCACCGGCCATGCCATCCTGCACACGCTCTATGGCCAGTCGCTGAAGAACAACGCCGAGTTCTACATCGAATATTTCGCGATCGACCTGATCATGTCCGAGGACGGGCAGTGCCAGGGCGTGGTCTGCTGGAAGCTCGATGACGGCACCATCCACGTCTTCAACGCCAAGATGGTCGTGCTGGCCACCGGCGGCTACGGGCGCGCCTATTTCTCCTGCACCTCGGCCCATACCTGCACCGGTGATGGCAACGCGATGGTGCTGCGCGCCGGCCTGCCGCTGCAGGACATGGAGTTCGTGCAGTTCCACCCGACCGGCATCTACGGCTCGGGCTGCCTGATCACCGAGGGCGCGCGCGGCGAGGGCGGGTACCTCGTCAATTCCGAGGGCGAGCGCTTCATGGAGCGCTACGCGCCGACCTACAAGGACCTCGCCTCGCGCGACGTGGTCAGCCGCTGCATCACCATCGAGATCCGCGAGGGCCGCGGCGTGGGGCCCGAAAAGGACCACATGCACCTCAACCTCAGCCACCTGCCGCCCGAGGCGCTGGCTGAGCGGCTGCCCGGCATCTCGGAATCGGCGCGCATCTTCGCCGGCGTCGACGTCACCAAGGAACCGATCCCGATCCTGCCCACGGTGCACTACAACATGGGCGGCATCCCCACCAATTACTGGGGCGAGGTGCTGAACCCCACCAGCGACAACCCGGACGCCATCCAGCCGGGCCTGATGGCGGTGGGCGAGGCGGGCTGTGCCTCGGTGCACGGCGCCAACCGCCTCGGCTCCAACTCGCTGATCGACCTGGTGGTCTTCGGCCGGGCGGCCGCGATCCGCGCGGCCGAGGTGGTGGATGCTGACGCGCCGAACCCCGAGCTGAACAAGGCCTCGATCGAAAAGGCGCTCGACCGGTTCGACGGGCTGCGTCATGCCAAGGGCAATGTCGCCACCGCCGAGTTGCGGCTGGAGATGCAGAAGACCATGCAGGCCGACGCCGCCGTCTTCCGCACCGACAAGACGCTGGCCGAGGGCGTGGAGAAGATGAAGGGCGTCGCGGCCAAGCTGGACGACCTGCATGTAACCGACAGCTCGCTGGTCTGGAACAGCGACCTGATGGAAACGCTGGAACTGACCAACCTGATGCCCAACGCCATGGCCACCATCGTGGGCGCCGAGGCCCGCAAGGAAAGCCGCGGCGCGCATGCGCATGAGGACTACCCGGACCGCGACGACAAGAACTGGCGCAAGCATTCGCTGTCGCGCGTCGAGGGCGCCGAGGTTGAGCTCACCTATCGCCCGGTGCATCTGGAGCCCCTGACCAAGCAGGACGCGGGCGGCATCGACGTGAAGAAAATCGCGCCCAAGGCGCGGGTCTACTGAGGAGGACGGGACATGGTTCAATTCACGCTTCCGAAGAACTCCAAGATCACCACGGGCAAGACCTGGCCGAAGCCGGAGGGCGCCAAGAATATCCGCAAGTTCCAGATCTATCGCTGGAACCCGGATGACGGCAAAAACCCGCGGGTCGACACCTATTTCGTGGACATGGACAGCTGCGGCCCGATGATTCTGGACGCGCTGATCAAGATCAAGAACGAGATCGACCCGACCCTAACCTTCCGCCGCTCCTGCCGCGAGGGGATCTGCGGGTCCTGCGCGATGAATATCGACGGGATCAACACGCTGGCCTGCATCTACGGCATGGATGAGATCAAGGGCGACGTGAAGATCTACCCGCTGCCGCATATGCCGGTGGTCAAGGACCTGATCCCGGACCTGACGCATTTCTATGCCCAGCATGCCTCGATCATGCCCTGGCTGGAGACCAAGACCCAGCGCCCCGAAAAGGAATGGCGCCAGTCGATCGAGGACCGCAAGAAGCTCGACGGTCTCTATGAATGCGTGATGTGCGCCTCCTGCTCCACCTCCTGCCCCAGCTACTGGTGGAACGGCGACCGCTATCTCGGCCCCGCCGCTCTGCTGCACGCCTATCGCTGGCTGATCGACAGCCGCGACGAGGCCACGGGTGAGCGTCTGGACGAGCTGGAGGATCCCTTCAAGCTCTACCGCTGCCACACCATCATGAACTGCGCCAAGACCTGTCCCAAGGGCCTGAACCCGGCCAAGGCGATCGCGCAGATCAAGAAGATGATGGTCGAGCGCATGGTCTGAGCGGCCGCCCCGTGACTTGCGACAGCGGCCCGGCCCCTTGGCCGGGCCGTTTCTTTTTCGGCAGTGGCCAGGCCTGAGCGATGAGGGCAGCGGCCGCCCGTGGTGGGCGCGATAGCGCCCGCCTTGGGGGCGGGCGGGCGCTGCCCGGCGTTGCCGCCGGGCGGGGCGGATGATCTGCGCGGCGCGTGAACCGGTACCGTTTTTCGGAGCGCTCTTCGCCAACGTGACCAAGAAAAACCCCCGCATCCGGGATGCGGGGGTTTCTGTTTACTCGGCGCTGATCTTCTCGAAGGTCATGCGGGGCTGGGCGAGGTATTCGCGGCCCCGGAACATGCCCTGCCAGTACATCGGCGGCAGCATCCGCTCCTTCAGGAACCAGGCCCGGCGCGAGGCGCGCTTGCCGTCGATGATCCAGTCGGGGAAGGAGGGCATCAGTTTGCCGCCATAGCCGAACTCGGCCAGCACGATCTTGCCGCGCTCCACCGTCAGCGGGCAGGAGCCGTAGCCGTCGTACTCCGCCACCAGCTCGTGCCCGTCGAGCACCGCCAGCGCGTTCACCGCGGCCACCGGGGCCTGCTTGCGCACGGCGGCGGCGGTTTTGGCGTTGGGCGTGTTGCAGCCGTCGCCGAGGCCGAAGATGTTGGGGTATTTCTTGTGCTGGAGCGTGGCCTGATCGACGTCCACCCAGCCGGCCTCATCCGCCAGCGGCGAGGCCTTGATGAAATCGAGCCCGGTCTGCGGCGGGCAGACATGCATCATCTCGAACTCTTTCTCGACGGTCGAGGTGGTCTCGCCATCCGTCACCTCGAAGGTCGCGACCTTGTTCTCGCCGTCGACCTTGACCAGGTTGTGGTTGAAGGACAGCGTGGCGTCGTAGCGCTCGACATATTCCATCAGGGCGGGGACGTAGTCCGGCACGCCGAACAGCACGCCGCCGGCAATCTCGGCCTCGAAAGGCCCGTGGCTCCAGTCGGTGTCCGAGCCCGCGGGAACCACGTCGGTATGGCCGGCGAAGACGAAATGGGGAGCGCCCGTTCCGATGGTCGCAAAAAGGTTCTCGACGTCCGGCGTGTCGGTATCCTGGAACGTGACCCGCGACACGGCGAAACCGGCGCCGGCGAGAAGGGTCTCAAGCACCGACAGCGCCCCGCCCTCGGCCGGCGTTACGGACGGGCAACGGATCAGGTCCCGGGCGATGGAAACGGCGGAAGCGGTCATGGAAGGGTCCGTGGGCAATGCGGTTGGTCGGGGCAGGTGGGCTCAGCGTTTGCGCCAGTAGCTGTTCGGCAACGGGCCGTGACGGTTGGCACCGGCCTGGCTCGGCACAACTCCAAGGACGATCAGCATGATCAGGTTGACGAAGGGCACGAAGATCAGCAGCGCCAGCAGGCCGCTCTGGCCGATGTCCTGAAGGCGCTTGATCACCAGCGCAAGCTCGAACCACTGCAGCACCAGGAACAGCACCGGAAACAGCGGGTTGGTGCCGACATATTCCCCGGCGATCAGATCTTCGGGCGTCGGTGTGCCGGGCGCGGACAGCCACCAGATCCGGATCGCGATGGCGAAGACGATCCAGACGATGACGAAGCACAACCAATAGGGTTGCCGGCTGATGCGGCCGATCGGGCTGAGCAGGGCCCACAGAGGCCCGGGGGTGACATTCGCGCTTGGCGGAGGGGTGTTCATGCAGCCCGCTCTAGTTGATGGATCTTGCATGGAGGTAGACGCATAAGCGGCACGGATCAAGCTCCGTGATGCGTTCCAGGGTCGCGCACCAGCATCGGGACACCTCTGCTTTCATGCTCCCCGCCCCTCAGCCACTGATTCCGCTGCGTAATTTTAATAGATTTTACACGGCCGACGTGGCTAACATCGGGCAATTCGAGGCGACAGCGA
>ENA-ORCX01000375-ORCX01000375.1-marine-metagenome-genome-assembly--contig:-NODE-375-length-18729-cov-3.170491_pt1 | contig 18729 bp, 13 predicted proteins | sample MGYA00248630_ERZ508518 | MGnify/ENA primary metagenome ERZ508518 (study PRJEB26188, sample SAMN06268768) | marine metagenome | isolation source: Bioluminescent Bay, La Paraguera, Puerto Rico | place...
CACTATAAAAGGGGATTATCTCGCTTGCGATCCCGATGAAAAACAGAGCACTGAAAGCTCCAACAAGGCCAGATAGCGTTTTCGAGTAGATTCGCCATTTTGGATCACGGCCATACGCAACCATAGGAACCGCTATCTGAATGATCGGATAGAGCATATAAAGGAAGGATTGAGCAGGCATCCATGCGCCTGTTCTAGAAAAATCGATCATGGAAGCACACATAAGAACTGTGCTGTCTAACCAAAGTGCATACATGAGAATCTCGTTCACCCATGTGCGGTTTCTACGGTTCACCAGAGCAACCACAAGAGACTCAAGAATCAACGCATACCAACGAAGATCACCCACAAAATAATTTACGATCCATAAAGCAATAAAGATACTGGCAAAGACAAGGACCCATTGAGTTCTATGACAGAACCCCTGTTTTCTGTAGCTCAGAATACTTAAAGTAATATAGCAAACTGACAAAATAGCATAATAAACCAGTAAAGTATCCCAATACGTAGGACTTGAATATCTCAAAAACAAGTAACCTATCCCTGAACCTGAAGTCAGACAGAAAACCAAAAATCTGCGCTCATAAGGAATAGACTGCCACGGCACAAAATAGCTTAGTAGCGGAATCATTAAAGCTGAAATCACAGCAACAACCAAAGCCAAATAAGGATTGATAGTATAAATCAGCCCGGCGGTACCAAAAACCAGTGAGCTTAGTTGGCAAAGAACTAAGATAGCGTGTCCTACATAAACCAAATATACCAAATGTTTATAGATCCCCCACAAAATAAAAGCGCTGAGAGCTAAAACAAGAGCCATATAAAGCGATCCACCCATCAGGACTTCCTGCTGCATAAATAACACAATAATAAAGCCAAATGCGTAACTTAAATACACCAATCCCGTGCTACGCCGGAGCATACCGATGCAACAAATACTAGCCATAACCCCCAACTGTAAAAGCGCACCCACCATAGGATTCTTTATAATCATGACAGCAGGGAACGCATAGATGGCATAACTGGTTAGATACAGCATGATAAGCCCAGTGACAAAAACCACACTGCCAAAGGATTTTTGACGTTTCTCAAAGAACAGACCCAAACCACAAAAACCTAAAGAAACTCCGACTAACTCACAGGCACGCATCCACGGAGAACTGAACTGGCTCATGTATAACCCCAAGAAGAGTAATGTCAGCAGAGCCAATGCACCACCAATCCGTGGAAGCCACCAACGCATAAGAACAACTTCTCGAGCCTCTCCCTCCTTATACCTAGGCCCAAGTTCAGCCCATTTTGCTTTACATAGTGAAATCAAACGTGAAAAAACTGGTTCAGGAGTTTCAACGGATTCAGCCCGTTCATCAAAAACAGATTTCGCCTCAAACGGAGCTTGTTTAGGTCTCTCTGGTTCAACCGGATCTGAAACAAATTTTCCAACCGCTGAAGCCGCACTCTTCCGCACAGTAGATTCTGGGGACAAATCCTCCTTTGGTGATTTGCTTAACCTTGCTTTGAGACCAGCCAATTCCTCACCCATCTCCTTGAGCCTTCGCTCAAGATCTTCTGTTCGGGCATTAACTTTTAAAGCAACAATAAAAGCAACCAAGGAAAAGACAAAAACCAGATAAACCATAACAATGTTGGGTAAAAGAGATCTTATTTATTTTATAAGAACCTCCTACCATACATCAATCAAGCTGGCAAAGCTCATAATCTCCTAATGGAGAATCTTTTCCATACGGAAATTCTGCAAAATCACTCCATTTATATTTACTTTTAGAGCTTCTTTTACCTGAAATCCAAAGTGTTCAAAAAAAGAACGAGCGGTAATGCTTACATTTGAGTACATTAAAGGAAGATTATTAACTCTTGATTCTTCAATCAAGCGAACCATCAAAGCCCGACCAATCCCCTTCCTTTGGTAAGCTTTGTGGCAAAAGAAATGGTCCACATAACCGTCCGATTGTAAGTCAGCAAATCCAACAACGACGCCATCCTTCATAGCAACAAAAGGATTCATATCATCCGCACGTTTTTGCCAGGGAGCAGGAACATCCCCACAAGAAGACCACGCAGTCACCTGCTCTTCCGAGTAATCCTTACAATTCACTGTATGAATAGTCTCATGCTTTAATTTCCACAATTCAGGAGCATCAGATGAGATATATTTGCGTATTTGGATCATTCTGAGTCTTCAACTTTTCCAAAAATTCGGTGAATCCCCTCTTCGGAGGTAGTTGCTTCGTAGTCTAAAACACAGTCATTGATTGGAACCTGTACAAAAGACGAATGCCCTTCCACATGATCTACTTCCACAGTAATAGCCTCTTTGGTTTCGTCGCTTTTGAGCTTACTTTTGTAGACGATCGCCGTTGCTTTAAACTCTTTCTTTAAAGCAGCATCTATAAAATAAACAACGATTCCCTCAAACCCATCAATCTCCTTATCAGCAACACCATCCAAGGTAGCAACAGCATTGTCTTGAGTTAAAGCAAAGCCATGCGGCATAGAATCCAGGTCGTATTTAATACAGTTCTCTCCGTGAATTACGGCGCCTGCTAACAAATATTCACATTCTTCCTGAACCGATTTAAACTCCATACAAGCAATCAATGTAACGACAGCAGACGCGTCAAATAAATCCTTCAAATAAAACGGGTGTCAAAACTTTCGCCTCAACACCCGTAACCATATTTAATCAATATAACATCTCTCCATGAAAATACGACTATGACGCAGAATCCACAGTCAGAGATTATTGATTTAAGAAGCGACCAAGTTAGGGGAGTTCTTGAATCGATTCTTGAGAATTGAATATATAGTTAACAAAAGAAGACACAATACTTAACTTTTCTTTATGATAAAAAAAAGACCGAAGCGCTTACGAGCTCGGTCTTTCGAAAACAAAACGGTAATATTACTTAGAAATCATTACGCACATCGTAATCTTCAGGATAAGTAACTGTGAATTCTGTTGTGTAGTTTTTAGATGCTTTGGAATCTAAGATAAACGTCTTTTCAAAGAAACCGCTTTCATCGGTTTTGACATTCTTAGGTTCTACCACTTTCACGACAATTTTGGCATCCTTAGAAACAGGAATCCTATCCTTGAGAACCACTTTATGCTTCACCGGCATGAGATTTGTTACAGTGGTTTCATATTTGCGTTTCTCCACACGAGAGCGCTCAAAAATACCGGAAGAATCCTTTTTGGAACTCAGTGTTTTATAATCGACAGTAATGCTTTCATTCACCCCTAGTCCAAGCTTTAATTCCTCACCGGGTTGAGTTAAACCAATAGCGGTATTCCCTACCAATTTACCATCAATAAAACATTTTGCCTTCCCCTTAATCATCGGCAGTTCAAAACCGTTTTTAAAACCAGCCATTAAGTAAGCCAACGGCTCTTCCATCGGAGTTGCCTGACTCCAAAACTCAGGTTCCATCCGGGTTACAAAGAGCGTCTTCATCGCTGGTTCTTCACCCGAAGGAATCGTAGTTCTGCTGGGAAGGACGGCTCTAAAATAGGAACCAACGCCATCCACCGATGCAGTTTCAATACGAGTTTTCGAAACAGAATTTGTCACCATCTTTGCGTTGGATGTCGGTATGGCTTTTTCCATATCCATCATCGAATCTAATTCGGGCATAGCTCCAGCAGCCATTCTCCTATTTACAGATTCTACATAGAACTCTCTCTTACGAAGATATATGGCATCAGGATCAAGAGGATTCATACGGTTTTTAGGATTAGCCGTACTCAGGTGAATCTGCACATTATTCCAATCCTCATAAGTCTGTTGATAAATATTAGCCTGATAATTCACCTGAAGAGTGTTTTTTTCCGGATTGGCAAAAATACTATAGCTGGGGTACCAGCCCGCCTCATCAACAAAATAATTTACAGCAATAGTTCTCTTGCCAGCTGTATCGGCTTTTAAAAGCAAGGTTACCTCTGCATATGTATAAGCTTCTTCGTTCTCAATTTCATCAGCCTCCATCTTAAGATCTACAATTTTCTCATCCAGATCATCATATTGTTTGTTCAACTGGCTCTGCTTCTTGGCAAGTTGCCCCATAAACGTTGTATAATCAGAGAGGGCTTTCAAAGTAAGTTCATAACTGTCCGATTTCCCTTCTTCTTTCAGGGATGCATTCAATTTCTTTAAAATGTCTTCTCGGTACTTTTGCTCTACCTTAAGCAAGGCTATCTTCTTTTGCAGATCAACACGCTGCTGTTTCAATTCATCTATTCGATCCAGCAACCCCTGTAATTCATCCGAAGGCTCAAAATCCCCCAACTTTTCTTTATTCATCTGGAGAATCTGAAAGGTATCCCCCTGCATGATTTCAATACGAATAGTATCTGTATTCACCCCAGTGGGCATATCCGTTAAGGTCACTTTTATTTCTTTTTCTGCAGGTAAGTTAACATCTATCAGCTTAGTTACATATGCAGAATTAGGATAAAGCTCAATGGAATCGATTTTCCCATGAACGGAGTAGCAATTCTCTACTACCGGAGTTCCCCAAAGAAAAGCGGGAAGCAAACTACAGAGGAATAACAACAGTTTTGATTTCATAATCACGGTTTAATATATTTTAAAACAACAGTCCGACAACACTTAATAATCGAAAGGACAAAGTGTTACGTTAAAAAAGGTTCATTTGATTGCTATTTCGTTTTCGACAACTCATAGCAATCAACTGTTCCGCTCTCAGTTCGGAATATCCGGGCTGCTGTAAGAGCCACTGTAAAAGCAACGCAGAGGCTAACGCATCATATAAAGCGCAGTGCCAATGCGCCCTGTTTGGAGGACACCATCGCTTCGCTAAAGCATCTAAAAGAGTTTCTAGGCGAAATGCTCGAATTAAATCGCCTAACTTATGTGACTCCAATGTTGGATATGCGTATTGATAAAGGCACAAGGTATCAATCCAAGGCCCCCACTCTGCCACAGTCTCACCTTTCTGCCCATAGGAAGGACTGAAAGAAGGATGGGGCCACGTTCGTTTTATCAGATTATTTTCAACCACCGCATTATGTGCCCCCAACAAACCTTGAGAACGCATGTTAAAGAAAAACTCACGCTCATCACTGAAAGGTGATTTTGCCAATGTATCCTTTGTTCGGATGCCATGAAGTCTAACATCTGATGGAAGAATCTCCTGTTCTGCTCGACACAGCCGTGTGTGGCATTCCTTAACTGCGCCCTTAGAATATTCTACAATACCATATTCCACAACGCCATAATCCCGATGGCCTTCAAAATCAATAATGTAGAGAGTTGGGAGCATTAGTAGACTTTAATTAAGAAAAGATAGAATGCAAAAATCTTTAACACATCAATCTTGAAAAAGATAGTATTCTGACTTCTATGACAATGTATGCTACAGTTAGATTCGTTTATTAGAAACTTTAATACTTATATTTAGTCAAAAAAAAAGCTATTTTATTTCTTGATGATCGGCTTAAAATAACCATTCATATTATACTGAGATTAGCGTCTTTAGCTCGAAGGAGCCATTTCTCCATGTTTTTTGTCATACCCTTTTCCTTAATTCTTAATTGACCCCTTTGCTTATGAGTCAAGAACCAGTTGTTTTTAACAGTACGGTGCTACGTGACGGGCACCAGTCTCTTGCCGCCACACGAATGTCAACCGAACAAATGCTTCCTGTTTTGGAGCTTTTGGATTCAGTAGGCTTCGGAGCTCTGGAAACCTGGGGCGGTGCGACGATTGACTCGGGTCTGCGCTTCTTAAAGGAATTCCCTTTTAAGCGACTAGATGCTATCCGCGCCAAGACTAAAACTCCGCATATGATGCTTCTGCGCGGACAAAACATTGTGGCCTACGCCCACAATCCGGATGATGTTGTTCAAGCCTTCGTTACAAAGAGCGTTGAACACGGAATGAACATCCTCCGTATTTTTGATGCCTTAAATGATCCTCGTAACATGCAGTGTGCTATTGAAGCCACGAAGAAAGCGGGTGGTCAGGCTCAAGGAACCATTTGTTATACCAAAAGCCCAGTTCACAATGCAGAAGGCTTCATCAAACTTGGTTGTGAATTAGCGGAAATGGGTTGTGATTCTGTCGTGGTGAAAGACATGGCAGGTCTCATACCTCCAAGTATGGCTTATGAAATAGTGAAGGGACTCAAGAGCAACATCAAGGTTCCCGTTTGGTTGCACACACATGATACAGCAGGTATTGGCACAACCACATACCTCGCTGCTATTGATGCAGGTGTAGATGCCATTGACACATCTATCGTGCCATTTGCTAATGGCACAGGCCAGCCTGATACGAAACGTATGCTCTCTCTATTACAAGGGCACCCACGTAAGCCTGAGTATGACGAAGCAAAGCTCATGGAGCTACGCCGTTACTTTGAAAAGATTTATGCTGAACTGAGCAATTTCACCAACCACAAAAACGAAGTGGTAGACTCCGATGCGATGACATACGAAGTTCCGGGTGGGATGCTTTCCAACTTCCGTAATCAGCTTAAGGAACTGAAAATGGAAGATAAGTTTGAAGAAGTATTTAAGGAAATCCCAGTTGTTCGTGAAGCTCTAGGATGGATTCCTCTGGTAACACCAACCTCACAGATTGTAGGCACACAGGCAGTTATGAACGTTAAGTTCGGCCGCTGGAAGAACTTTATCCCAGGTGCTATGGATATTGCGTTGGGTTACTTTGGTCGCACACCAGCTCCGGTTAATCCTGAAGTTCAGAAGCTTGCAGCAGAAAAGACTGGAAAAGATCCCATTACCTGCCGTCCTGCCGACCTTAAAGAACCCGGCATGGATGCTCTTCGCAAGGACTTGGCCGATAAAGGGCTGCCAACGGATGATGAACACTGCGTAATCAATGCAATGTTCCCGGCTCAGTTGCAGGAACTCTATAATCCAAAGAAGGAAGCTCCTAAAGCTGCGGCACCTGTTGCTACACCAGCAGCTCCCGCTACTTCAAAAACAATTGATTCGGTAGGGGCTCCATTTGGCCCTCGTAGAATGAACATGGTAATCAACGGCAAACAATATGATGTTGTTGTTGAGGAAGTGTAAGATAAACGACTCTTTCAAAGCCGCACCTTTCAAAGGTGTGGCTTTTTTTTATGATCAGAAACGTCACACAAGTGTAAGAAATTAATTACATTGATCTCTTGATATATCTTTTAGAAGACAACAAACTAGCTCTCAATGAAAGGGCAATCTACATTCTCACGTCGCTCCTTTTTAAAGGGCATGACTCTTGCGGGCCTCTCCACAGGGCTTGGCTTCAATTTAACAGGTTGTAAAAAAACAACCCCAAACGGAAAAACGACAGCACATGCCAAAAACCTGATTTTAATGGTCAGCGACGGCATGAACAATGGTACCTTTTCCTCCGTAAATCACTGGTATAATGCCAAAGAGAATCGTGATTCTGCCTGGATGCAGCTCTATAAAGATGGATTGGCCAGTCGACACCTCGTGGAAACATCCTGTGCCAATAGTATGGTAACGGACTCTGCGGCCGCCTCAAGTGCCTGGGGTATTGGGCATCGCGTAAACATGGGAAGTATCAACACGATGACAGACGGTTCACAGCCGACCCCAATTGCCTTGTTGGCAAAAGCCAAAGGTAAATCCACAGGAATGGTTTCCACTGCCCGTATTACACACGCAACACCAGCAGGCTTTGCAGCAAACGTTACCAACCGCGACCTTGAAGATGAAATAGCCTCCCAGTATCTTAAACGAGGGATTGATGTTCTCCTCGGCGGAGGGGACAAAAGGTTTAATCCGAACGGCAGAAAAGACCATAGTGACCTCTACAGTGAATTTTCTAAAGCAGGTTATCGAGTCACCAAAAACAAGACAGAGCTAAAAGCACTACAAAAAGGCTCAAAACCAATTCTAGGTGTTTTCAGCAAGAGCCACATGCCGTATTGTATTGACCGCCAAAAAGTAGCCAAATATAGCAATATTCCTTCATTGGAAGACATGACACAAGTGGCTCTCGACCATTTAAGCCAAAACTCCAAAGGATTTGTTCTACAAATTGAGGCAGGTCGTGTTGACCATGCTGGACATGCCAACGACCCAACAATCATCCATGAACAAATGGAGTTTGATCGCACAATTGCCCTTGTTCGCAAATTTGCAGAACAAAATGGAGATACACTGGTAATTGTTACGACTGATCATGGAACAGGCGGATTCATGGTCAATGGGGCCGATGATGGGTATGAAAAAGCACTCGGGCGTATGTTGGAAATAGGAAAGGTTAACGGCTCTTTTCAGACACTGGAAGCACGCACAAATCGCAATGACGTGCCGGCGACCATCGTGAAAGCAGTTGAAGACACCTTGAAAATCGAACTTACAAAAGATGAGCGTGCATTCCTTGTAAACAGCGTTTCACGGGATGCTTCCCACAGCATGTATGGAGCCAGCAATGCAATCGCCAATGCGTTGCACCCGATTCTCTTCAAACGCTACTCAGTAATGTGGACAAGCCATAACCATACGGGAGATTTGGTAGAAATGGCAATTTATGGCCCTGGAAAAGACGGATTGCCCGGTTTCGTAGAAAACTGGGAAGTGAATGGCCTGATGAGGCAAGTGCTTGGAATTTAATTAATCATCCAAATAACAAAAAAGGACGCATTTCTTAAAGATACGTCCTTTTTTATAAATGATAGAGTAACTAGATATGACGGGAATCGTCTTCATCCTTTTTAGTATATCCACTATCCTGACGTTGATGATTCACAGCATTCTTCTTAAGATAGGCTTCGTAAACATCATCAGCACTCATTCCAAGTACTTGAGCTGTAGAAATAAGGAAGTGAAAAAGATCAACCACTTCCACACGGGCATTCTGCTTATCAAATTCCTGATACTTTGCCCACCACTTCCAAGGAACTGAGTCTGTCAACTCAGCCATTTCCTGCTGCATAGCACGAACATAGTTCAAAACCCATTCTACCTGCTGCTTTTCGTCCATATCACGTGTTTTTACACCAATACGAGCATTTAAAGCCTCTTGCATATCGAAAATTTCCTGCAATTTATCCATGATATGGTTTATGGTGACAAAGAGAGTAAAAGAAGCGATTCAAAACTTGCCCATCAGAAGAAATTCTGCTGTCAATAAAAGCTCCCCGGCCGATATTTATTTCCAATTGCCATGCCTACCTTCGAAGAGCCAAACGAACATATACCATTAACCAGCTCCAATAACGGACCTGCAAACGAATATGTACCACGCAGGCAGAAAGGCTCTCGTCGGCGACAGAAGTCATCTTTAAAAACAATGCCCATCCCAAAATCTGAAATGAAGAAATGGGATCCCGCATCAAAACTGGAACGCAAATACAAACAAAATAGTAGACGTAGGAGGAAAAGAGGCCCTTCGATCTGGTTGCGCATCATTAATGCAATTCGTAAAAAGCTGGGTCTCAAGCCGCTTAAAAACAAGCGCAAAGACCGTTACTACCGCAATAAATATAAGCAGCGTTACAACAAGAAAAAGAATAACAAAAGGCCTCAAAAAAACAGGCAAAACCGTCCTCAACAATCTCAACAGCGTAGGCAGGGACAAAAACAAAACGGGAACTACAAGCGGAAACCATATAATAAGAACAAAAACCGTTCACAGAATTATTCGCCAAAAAAGAATGGCGAACAAAAGCCACAAAACGGGAATTCAAAATCTAAGAATTATAAGCCACGTAGGAACAGAAAACCAAACCAACAGGGAAACAGACAACAAAACCGCCCGCAATAAGCACACCCTGACTTGCGAAACCCTTACGAACAAACATAATGGTTTTGTTTTATGAGGGAGGCTCTTAAAGAAAAAGTCCGTAAACTTCCAGATACTCCTGGAGTTTATATGATGAAAGACCGTTTCGGCACGATCCTTTATGTAGGAAAAGCCAAAAGACTGAAACGTCGAGTTTCCAGCTACTTTCAACCCTCCAGAAAACATAGATTAGAGCAACCCAAAGTGGTTGCAATGATTGACCTTATCCACGACCTTCAGGTTATAGAGGTTAAAAGCGAAGCGGAAGCGCTCCTGCTGGAGGGTCGCCTAATCAAAGAATGGCGTCCGAAATACAATACCATGCTAACAGACGACAAACGTTTTCTGTTGGTGAGGTTGGATATGAATAAGGCACTCCCTACCTTTCGCCTTAGCCGACTCAAAACAAATGATCAAGATCGTTATTTCGGCCCCTTTGCGCACTCTTCGTTATTGCGCAAAACACTGCATGAGATGCGCCGTAAATTTGGAGTCCTGTTAGGTGATACCCATCCACTTAAAATCGGCGATAACGAATGGAAACTCTACGATGATGTTCGAGCCGAAATTTACACTCATGAAAACATCGTCACAAAGGAAAGCTATGCTGAACGAATAGAGGCGGCATGTGAGTTCCTGGAAGGGAAATCTCGTAAATGGCTGGAAGATCTAAAAGAAGAAATGATCAAAGCGTCAGAAGATCAACGCTATGAGAAAGCGGCCGAATTAAGAGATATCGTTTTTGCACTGGAAAAAACTCTCAAAAAAGTAAGAACTTTCACTGTAAAACCTCCCCTACTGAAAAAAGCAAACGGCATCGTTTTGGATACGCTCCAGAAAGCGTTACAAATGAAGAAAGCCCCGGAAAGTATTGAGTGTTTTGATATATCTCATGTTTCCGGAAGTTACTGTGTAGCATCCATGGTTCGTTTTGAAAACGGACTTCCCGCCAATAAAAAATATAGAAGATTTAAGATAAAATCTTTTATCGGCAATGATGACTTTCGTGCAATGGAAGAAGTTGTAGGACGCCGCTACAAACGGCTCCATGACGAAGAAAAACCGTTTCCCGATCTCGTAGTTATTGATGGAGGTGCAGGTCAAGTTGGTGCAGCACTAAAAGCATTTTGGTCACATGAATTACAGCCTCCCACTCTTATAGGCCTGGCAAAAAAAGAGGAAACCATCATCTTTTCAGATGGACGCGAGCCACTTATACTTCCACGTAGAAATGATGGCTTACGCTTATTGCAGCGTGTCCGCGATGAGGCACACCGTTTTGCAAATACCTTTAATGCCGATTTGAGAAGCAAAAAAATACGCCAAAGTATTCTGGATGATTTCGAAGGCCTAGGGCCTGTCAAAAGGAAAGCCATTTGGGAACATTTTCAGACATTGGAGAAATTAAGAAAAGCCAGTGAAGACGATCTCATGCAAGTAGAAGGTATTGGCCCGAAATTAGCATCACGCTTGTATGAATACCTAAGCAAACAAAAGACAAAAAGGCTTATCCAACCTCTATAAATATACCCCAAACTGTTTTCTTAACAATTCATCGAAAACACGGTATCAAATGACGAAAAGGGATTGCAGTAAAAAAAGCTTTTCCTAACCTAATAGCTAATGGCATCTACCACCGTTGAGAACTATCTAAAAGCAATCTACCTGGCCGAACAGGAGCAAAGTCCCGTGACAATGGGACAATTAGCCAAAGATCTTAAAGTAACTCCGGGCACAGCCACAAGTATGGCCAAACAATTGGAAAAGATGGATCTCATACGTTATGAACCGCGCATAGGTGTTTCTCTCAATAACGAGGGTTATAATCAAGCGGTTCGCATTGTGAGAAAACACCGATTGGTAGAACTCTTCCTTGCGGAAACACTTGGAATGGAATGGGGCTTAATTCACGAGGAAGCAGATCGTCTGGAACATGCCATAAGCGAAGAAGTACTGACACATTTAGATCGGTTTCTAGGCAACCCTAAACGAGATCCGCACGGAGACCCAATTCCAGCAGCAGATGGTACGTTCGCTGAAAAAAGAAATTTGGTAACTCTTTCAGAGAGTCCTGTAAACAAACCATTACGGATTGCCCGCATTAGTGATCAAAGTTGTAATTTCCTGGATTTCTTAGATAAAAATGAATTAAAGCCAGGAATGAAGCTTCAATCAGAGCTTAAAAACAAAGCTGCAGATACGATTACAGTAGTACTGGACAATGGACATTCCACAACTTTAGGAATTAATGCCGCCACCAAAATTTTGGTAGAAGTTCTCCCTTAAATGGTTTCTTTAACCGCCACCGGAAGGTATTTTTCCAGGCAATTTCTTAAGCGTTCCTTACGCAATGGTTTCATCATGAAATCATTCATTCCGGCACGAAGACAAGCGTCTCGATCCTCTTTTTTTACGTTTGCCGTCAAAGCAACTACCGTTGGCTGACTCAACATTTCATCTTGCAAAGTTGCCCGTATGCGACGAGTCGTTTCCATTCCATCCATTCCCGGCATTTGGCAGTCCATAAAGATAAGATCCCATGCTTCTTGACTAACGGCCTCTAATGCTTCTGTCCCACTGGAAACCGCTAAAGGATCAATCCCGAATTTATTCATCATTACTCGGGCAACTTTTTGGGAAACAGGATCATCTTCTACTAGAAGGACTTTTCCACGGAAACGATGAGCTTTGTTCAATTGATCACTAATTGAAATATTCGGTATTTCTATTGCAGTAACCTCCTTTGCCTTCGGGAAACGTACCCGGGCCTTAAAGCAGGACCCTTTCCCCAGTTCGCTGGTAACTTGAATATCCCCTCCCATTAGCTTAGCTAACTGCCTTGAAATAGAAAGGCCTAAGCCCGAACCACCATACTTTCGGCTCATCGAACTGTCTACCTGCGTAAATACTTTAAACAACCTCTCACGGGATTCATCATCAATTCCAATTCCGGTATCAGACACAGAAATTTGCAGAAAAACCTCATTCTCAGTTTCATTTTCAATCTGAGCTTTAACTTCAATTTTGCCCTGATCTGTAAACTTAAGGGCATTGCTTATGAGGTTATTCAGAATTTGCCTCAAACGCCCCGGATCACCGATTACCAGAGTCGATCCCTCAGCAGGAACCTCCAAGTGAAATTCCAGCCCTTTTTGCCGTGCCAATATGCGGTTCAACAAAGCAATCTCGCCAATCAAGGCAATCCAATCAAAAGAGATCTCTTCCAGATCAAGGTGACCACTATCAATTTTTGAAAAATCAAGAATATCATTCAGCAACTCCAGCAAAGCGTCTGCTGAATCCATCGCAGAATTCAAATAATTATGCTGGCGCGGGTTTAACTGGGTATCCCTTAAGATTTGCAACATCCCCAAAACACCATTCATTGGGGTACGAATCTCATGACTCATTGTAGCCAAGAAATCACCTTTAGCACGATTAGCCAATAGAGCTTTATCTTTCTCTACCCCCATGCGTTGGGCTAAATCTCCATTTTCAATTTTCAACCGAATGGCTAATTTCAGGTGCCCGTGAACACGCATCGTATTATAAACCATATACCCCATCATTCCCAGAAAGAGTATCCCTGCAATAACATCAATCGCTGTTCCTCTGGCTAAATACAGAAGGGACATAGGAAGCATCGCAGGCAGTGAAAGACAATAGGTTGCAACAGGAGCAAACCCCATTGTTTGCGGAGACATACATGCAATACCAATGATAACCGTATGCAGAATGATCTGCATCGTAACATTATCTACGTTAAAAAAAGCCCAACTGGCAAAACCAACTCCACAACCACAAAGCAATGCACACACATTAAAAAGTGTCAGGTATAGACTCAGATTTGATTTGCGGACGTTTAAATGAGAATGACAATAACGCTCACTCAAATAAAGCCACGAAATCTGATTTAGCAACATAGCCGAAGTCCAGCAGGCAACGCTAATTGGCGGTATCGAATTTAACAACGCAATAGTAAGTGGAATCAGGAACCAAAAAAGACATTTGATACCTGCCCGATTTTCGAAGAAAAGCAAGTCCGCCAATTCGAACCTAACATTTCCAAGCAGGTTATCATTCTGTGTCAGAGTATCGCTGTTGCTAGCTCCCGTCATATAATTTTGAGGTAAAAGAAATAACCTTTATTTGCCAAGTCATAAGCATCGAAAAAAGAGTCTTTTTTATAGGGTTATTACTTTTTGAGTATGTAAAAAAGTAATTCTAGACAATCCATATCTTATTCAGACATGAGAACTTGCACCGTTATTATGCATAAGGAGGGGATCAGATTTTACGAGAAAAAATATGAAATTTGAATTTCAAATACAAATAAAAGAAGATTCTGGTTATCAAAATAACTAAGAAAACAGAAACAAATGAAAAGTCACATAAATATGGACATACATGATTTCTCTTATAAGCCTTAATACTCTTTTTCATACGCATAGGCAGGACTGAATATCCATGAATCGTGTATTTATTAAAACTTACGGATGTCAAATGAACGAGCGGGACAGTGAAGCTGTCGCCGCATTACTGCGTGGTCGAGGCTATATAATTGCCCCAGACGAGCACCAAGCAGACATCATTCTGTTAAATACATGTGCTGTAAGAGATCAGGCAGAACAAAAGGCCATCGGCAAAGCCGGTTACCTAATGAATCGAAAGAAAAAGAAACAACCAAAACTAAAAGTGGGAATTATGGGCTGCATGGCTCAAAATAGGGGGCTTGATTTAATTGATACCCTTCCTGACCTTGATTTACTTGTGGGAACTCAAAAATTCCATCGGGTTCCCGATATGCTGGATAATTTGAGGGATGAAAACTCAGTTTTAAGCCCTAAACCATCCACATTGATTGATTTAGAAGAGGAAGAAGGCTCTCAAAACGAAATTCGACTCCATCTGAAGGAAAAAGGGCTTCAGCCCTCTGCCTTCGTTTCCATTATGCAAGGATGTAATATGCGCTGCGCGTTTTGCATTGTTCCCAAAACACGTGGAACAGAGCGTTGCCGTCCAATCGCATCTATTGTCCAAGAAACAGAAGAGTTAGTCGCCAATGGAACTAAAGAAGTCACTCTTTTGGGGCAAATAGTCACCAGCTACGGCCGTGGAGAAATAGAAATGGTAAACGGTAAGAGTGCTTTTGTACAGCTATTGGAAGCGCTCTCTGAAATAGACGGATTGGAACGAATTCGCTTCACCAGCCCACATCCACGTGGGTTTAGACAAGATCTGGTTGATGCTTACGGATATCTACCGAAACTGATGCCACAGGTACACCTGCCGCTACAAAGTGGCAGCGACCGTATCCTAAAAGCAATGAAGCGACCATACTCATCCGAACGCTTCCTCGAAATCGTAGCATCGCTCAAAACTGTAAAACCAGATATGTTTTTCTCCACCGACATCATTGTCGGCTTCCCGGGCGAAACAGATGAAGACTTTGAAATGACCCGTAAACTCTTCGATCATGTAGAGTTCGACATGGGCTTTATCTTCAAATACAGCCCACGCAGCGGGACGGTAAGTGCTGAAGAAATGGAAGATAATGTACCTTCCGAAGTAAAAGAAGAACGCAACCAAATACTCCTCAAAAGGTTAGCCATTCATTCAGAGAAGAGAAACCGAGGACTAATTGGTTCCACTCAACAAGTTTTAATAGAAGGAAAAGCACGCAGAGGAGAATCCATGTATACCGGGCGAACTCCGGGAAACCGTAAACTTGTATTCAAAGCAAATGAACGACTTGTGGGCCAAATAGTACCAGTAAGAGTTACTGATGCAGGAACGAGTGCTTTGATGGGGGAATTAGTCATCCAGGAGTGATTCTTTCGTATCGTTTGACTTTCGGTTAGGTTGAGCACACACTGCACAGTAAAAGCGCACTCAACTAACCATGGATATACCAGCATCAGATATTGGGCTCATCGGCTTAGCCGTAATGGGACAAAACCTTGCATTGAACATTGCTGATCATGGATTCCGCGTCTCCGTATACAATCGTACGGTTTCCAAAACAGAATCCTTTGTCGCAGAAAACCCTAATACTCCAGGCGGTCTGGAAGGATTCGTAGATCTTAAAGATTTTGTAGAATCGATTCAAAGGCCACGTAAAATCATTATTATGGTGCAAGCAGGGAAAGCAACAGATGCGGTCATCCATAGCTTGATTCCTTTGATCGATAAAGGCGACATCATCGTGGATGGTGGTAATGCTAACTGGAATGACACTATTCGTAGAGAAAAAGACCTGAATGACGCAGGTTACCTTTTTATTGGCAGTGGTGTAAGTGGCGGTGAAGAAGGCGCACGCTTTGGACCAAGCCTAATGCCCGGAGGCGCTCCCGAAGCCTGGGAACATTTAAAACCCATCTGGACAGCCATCTCTGCCAAAGTAGATAAAACAACCGGGGCTGCGTTAACTGGAGCTAAACCGGGAAAACCAATTAAGGGTGGCGTTGCCTGCACTGCATACATTGGAACAGATGGAGCCGGTCATTACGTAAAAATGGTCCACAATGGGATCGAATATGGTGACATGCAGATGATTTGTGAGGCCTATGAGCTTTTACAAAAAGGGCTGAAATTATCCCCGGATGAAATGGCTGCCATTTTTGCTGACTGGAATACAGGCCAACTCGACAGCTTCTTAATCGAAATCACTGCCGACATCCTCAAACAGAAAGACCCTTCCACGGGAAAACCTTTCGTAGATGTAGTTCTCGACACAGCAGGCCAAAAAGGAACTGGAAAATGGACTAGCATCAGCGCTCTTGATTTAGGGGCACCTGCCGCAACCATCGCCGAAGCTGTTTTCGCCCGTTGTATCAGTGCCATAAAAGAAGAACGTGTGGAAGCTTCAAAAAGCCTGCAAGGGCCCGATCGCAGTACCCCAGAAAGTAAAGAAGACTTTATTCAGGCTGTTAAGGATGCCCTCTATTGTTCTAAGATTTGCTCCTACGCACAAGGCTTTCAACTAATGAAGGAAGCCCAAAAGGAATTTGGCTGGAAACTGAATTTTGGCGAGATTGCTCAAATCTGGCGTGGCGGTTGCATTATCCGTGCGGCCTTCCTCCAGAAGATTACAGAAGCCTATGAGCGCAATCCCAAGCTGAACAATCTTTTACTGGATCCTTATTTTAAGGAAACTGTAGAATCTGCTCAGGAAAATTGGCGCAGAGTTGTCGCCTATGCGGCCATGAATGGAATATCCGTTCCAACTTTTTCAAGTGCTTTGGCTTACTATGACGGCTATCGCGCAGAAAGGCTTCCACAGAATCTGCTTCAGGCACAGCGTGATTATTTTGGAGCTCACACCTACGAACGTGTGGACAAGGAGCGTGGGAAGTTTTTCCACATTGATTGGCCCAAACCAGATCGCCCTGAATTAGAAGCATAATCACAATTATTCCATATATCTATTTTGAACGAAAAACTACTCAGATCTGAGTAGTTTTTCTCTTTTATGTTACGAGAATGCCACAATGTTACGTTAAGGCTTCATTAATTTAGCATTAAGGTTACGTTATCCGTTGACAAGTGATGTAAGAGACTAATCTTCAAGAGTCTCATTATGTACACACTACTGGAAATTCTAGGCAGTCTCGGAGTCTTCCTTTACGGAATGAAAGTTATGTCGGAAGGCATTCAGCGTGTCTCTGGAGAACAGCTACGCGGGATGATGGCAGCGGTAACTCGTAATCGCTTCTTTGGTATAACCATGGGGGCTACAATTACTGGGATAATCCAATCATCGTCCGCAACAACAGTAATGGTTGTTAGCTTTGTGAACGCTAACTTACTTACATTACGTCAATCAATTGGCGTAATCATGGGAGCAAACCTGGGGACAACAGCCACCTTCTGGTTAATCTCATTCCTCGGGCTAAAGTTTAGCATGTCCAGTATAGCTCTTCCAATCGTTGGAATTGGCTTACCAATGATTTTTGCCCAAAAGCCACGTATCCGCGATACAGGTGAAACTCTGATAGGATTCGGACTACTATTCCTGGGATTAAGCTTCTTGAAACATGCGGTGCCCGACATCAAGGCACATCCTGAAATGCTTGAATTTCTCCAGCACTGGACAAGTTATGGTTTCGGCAGCGTTATTATTTTCATGTTCTTTGGAGTTCTGCTTACAGTAGTCGTACAATCTTCATCTGTAGCAGGAGCCATTACATTGACCCTAGCCTACAAAGGTTGGATTGACTTCCCAATTGCCTGTTCAATCGTATTGGGGGAAAACATAGGAACAACCATCACCGCCTACTTGGCATCACTGGGAGCTTCAACGAACGCAAAACGTGCGGCACGCGCCCACTTTATGTTTAATGTAATCGGCGTAATTTGGATGCTACTAGTATTCTATAAGTTTGTGGATATGATTGATTATCTCATGCCAGGAGACGCAACCAATCCAGAAGATTTACCAAACCACACCGCCCTTTTCCATACCCTTTTCAACTTCATAAATATATTCCTGTTAAATTGGTTCACGCCTCAACTTGTAAGACTGGTTACATGGATGGTACCTGACAAAGAAGAACCTCCAAAGGAAAATACCCTTCAGCATATTTCGGTACACAACCTCAACATTGGTGAACTAAACCTAATAGAAGCCGAAAAGGAAGTAGACCGTCTAGGAAAGCTCTCTGAAAAGATGTTCCAAAACTTCTTGGAGGTCTACCATCATCCTGAAAAAGATCTCACCAAAAAAGTTCGCGAAATCAAAGATCAGGAAGAAACCGCAGATGCGATCTATGCAGAACTGACAGACTACCTGGTTCGTTGTAGTCGCCGCCGCATTAGTGATTACAGTGTAGCCCGTGTCGTAACCCTCTCCCGTGTAATCTCTGAGTTGGAATCCATATGTGATCTTAATCACCAACTGACAACGCTTGCTACACGTCGT